>Ga0302213_1000126_pt1 | contig 50562 bp, 31 predicted proteins | sample II_Fen_N1_2_FD_194583 | JGI IMG/M metagenome (GOLD analysis project Ga0302213, IMG submission 194583) | Peat permafrost microbial communities from Stordalen Mire near Abisko, Sweden - II_Fen_N1_1 | ecosystem: Environmental > Terrestrial > Soil > Wetlands > Permafrost | place: Sweden: Abisko...
TTTGCCATCGGCAGCTGATGGGAACTTTTTCAAACCGGGAGTTAAGCGTCCATATTCATCCATGGTTAACACAGCCTTCGGATCATAAGCATGACCTTTAGCCTCAGGTTCGTACCATTGAATATCGACCGTTAGGTAGTTATACCCACTTGGCAGAAGGTGCTTTGCCATTGCATCGGCTTGTTCCTTAACTTGCTGTTCAGTCACAGTTGTTCCAAAGCAATCCCAGCTATTCCAACCAAGCGGCGGAGTAGCTGCCCATGCGTGATAATTTTTTGAGGTCTGTGCAAAAACAGCCGAAACACTGATTATACTGCACACAATTAATAGCAATCCTTGTTTTTTCTTATTCATTATTTTTCTTTTTGTATTTAATTCAATGCACAGATTACACTTACAAACATATTCAAACTACTAATAATAAAATAGTTGAATTCAACAAAATGCAGGTTATAAATCAATTATTGATTATCAGCTGCATTTGTTGCTGTAAAGTCAATCTTTTGCAAATGAATTCAGCAAACAAATAGTAATGTGCCCGTTCGGCTTTGCCGCTTGGTTTGCCAAAAATTATTTATTAGCAGGCACACTCACGCCTTCAGTCGTTAATTTAATTGGTTTTATGCTTCCATCAGGATTAAAGTAAAGATATTCGGCACAAACCTGACGCCTGCAATCACCACCAGGTGTTCCATTCAAGGTGTAAGAGCCATCGTGATAGAAAAAATACCATTGTCCCTTAAACTCAATAACAGAAGGGTGTATGGTGAATCCGTGCTTTGCAGTTCCGGTTAGTAAGCCTCCATAGATCCATGGACCGGTAATGCTCTTTGCACTAGAGTAGGCAATCTGCTCAGCTTGCTCACCCGGAGCATCGGAAGCATAAACCATATAATAAAGATCAGCACGTTTGAAAAGCCAAGGGCCTTCCGCATAATTTCTGAATGGCACTTTTGTGATTGGACCATCAATCTCAACCATATTACGTTTAAGTTTGACCATGTAGCAGTCGCCATTGCCCCAAGCCATCCACGGAGTGCCATCGGTGTCGGTAAAAATTGTAGGGTCTATATCGGCATTCGGTCTGTGTGAATCAGTTGTCATCGCATCGGTAATAAGAGGTCTGCCGGGAAGAGCTTCTTTAAAAGGACCAGTTGGGCTGTCGCTTACAGCCACAGTAATAAAGTGTCCATCTTTCCCATCGAGCGTGACATAATAATAATATTTACCATCTTTTTCCACCACTTGTGCCGCCCAAGCTGATCCTGCATTCGCATTGACAAAATCTTTTGCAGCCAAAACAGAACCATGTGCTTTCCAGGTCTTCATATCTGTGGTAGAGTAACACAACCAGTTTGGCATATTAAACCACCCACCAACCGAAGCAGCGTCCTGACCAACGTATGCATAAACAGTATTGCCGATAACAGTCATTGCCGGATCAGCTGTAAAGAAATCAGTGAAAAGCGGATTTTGACCTGCTACACGAGGCATTGCCTCACCTGAAATCTTCACCTCATCAATTGCCCCATCAAGTACCTGAAGACTATTGGGGAAGCCACCGGGGAAACCGCGACCGATTACCCACATACCTGCATTGCGATTCAGAGCCTTACCTTTGAAAGTAATGGACGTAGGTTTGCTAAAACTATTTTCGGTTGAAGATTTCACTTCAAAACGAAGTTGAGTTTGATTAGTCTTTGAATCATATTTGGCTTGAGCACGAACATCATACCACTTGCCCGCTTCTACGTCATTTCCTGCAACAATACGACGAGGTACACCATCGGCACACATCACCTCAACAAAGTATTTTTTATACATGTTATCAAAGCCAATAGACAAATCGCCAAACAATTGGCCTTTCGCTCCTTCTTTGCAAAGATAAACCTGCTCGGTACCAAGCAAGTTGCATTTCAAACTGGCTTCTATCGTCCAGCTTTTCTGCATATCGTAAAAAGCCAATGGGCGGTCAAACGTTACCACATACTCACCGTCTTTTAATGCAAGTGAGCGGGTGTTAGGCTTACCATCTACCTGAGCTGTTGGAACATTATCGGAAAATACATTTGGCAATGGTCTGCTACCACGCACCTGTAGATAGTTACCCTTACCCGATTCATCAAATACATAAGGTTGCGGTTCGTTTGAGGCACGGTCGGATGCTGTGAGAGGTTGACCTACTGTAGGAGTTGAAAGTGAATCACCTTTGAGGTGTTGTATTTTTTCAAAATTCCAGTGAGCAAGCACTTCGCCTGTCGGTGAAGCTGCTTTAATAGAACTGACCGATAAAGCCCCAACGAAAATGAAGGCTAATGCTAAATTTAAACTTTTTATATGTGACATTTTCTATTGATTATAGATTATTATTGTTGAAATTTCCACCAGTCAAAGTTGAATAATTCTCGTCCGGCAGTAATATTTTGTCCATTAAAACAAAAGTAAACATCATGCTTTCCAGTCACTCCTTGCATTAATCCGGTTGTAAATGTTTTGAATTCCTCCCATCCTCCTGTGCGAGGCAATTGAATAGAAGATACAATTGAGCCAGAAACACTATCCAAACGAACTTCCAAAACACCACCATCAACTCCCGCAGCCAACGAAGCTGAGAATGATTTAGGCGATTGATTGCCAAAATTCACCTTGCGTACTTTGGTATAACCTTTCGAACGAGTACTTGAAACATATACTCCAATTTTCTCATTTTGAGCTACAGAACATTTCTGCGACCAAGCCATTGTTTCTGCTTCAACCCGCTTGTACGGATTAATTTCACCGATAGGTTTTGGTCCTTCTTTTGTTGCATTAACAGTTGGAATAGTGCCATCGGGATTATAGGTAAATTGTTCAACACAAGCAGCTCTACCGTAACTGCCACCATTAGGGAGCAAACCACTATGATAGAACAGATATGAATTCCCTTTGTAGTCAATAATTCCCCCGTGATTAGTGAAGCTGTTTAATTGTTGATTCTCCATGATTTTCCCCTGATATTTCCAAGGCCCGATTGGACCATTGCTAGTCGAATACGAAAGACACTCTCCACCTTTGCCCATTCCGGCATACATCATATAATAAAGATTATTGTGCTTGTAAAACCATGGGCCTTCCACATACATATCTTTGTTGGGATTTTCGACACTTTTGTTTCCCCTAACTCCGCCAAAAGATTCAACAGAAATCGGTACAGTAACAATATCACCCGAATAAGAAATCATGTCTTTGTTCAGCTTTACATAGAACAAACTACTGTTTCCCCAATACAGATAAGCTTGACCATCATCGTCAATCGCTACAGTTGGATCAATATTTGACCAACTTCCGTTCATAATCAATGGTTTCCCCAGTGCATCTTTGAACGGTCCTGTCGGGCTATCAGAAACAGCCACGCCAATGGCCATATCATTTTTTGTACTTTGTGCACATATATACCAATAAAATTTACCATTGCGCTCGATACACTGAGCAGCCCATGCCCGATCGCGCGCCCATGTGAAAGATTCCAATGCAATTGGGACTCCATGATCTGTCCAATTCACCATGTCTGTAGTCGACAATACGCGCCATTTGGTCATGTAGTAAAAGTCGGTACCAGGAATGTCATCGCCAACGTAAGCATAAAGTGTACCGTTGTAAACCATTGGTGCCGGATCGGGACCAAAATGTGTTTGAACAATCGGATTTTCAGCATGGCTAACCCCACAAAGAGTTATTGCAACTAGAACTAATGCTAAATATTTTTTCATTTCAAATATCATTTTAAACACATTATTTATTGCTAAACCTCCACCAATCAAAATTAAACAGGTTACCCTCTCCTCCTTTGAACACAAAGTAGATATCATGTACTCCTTTGACTTTATTAACCTTGCATGATAAAGTTTTCCATGTTTTATCTCCACCTGTATTTTTCACTTCTAAAGTTCCTAACAAGTTGCCAGTTTTACCATCAACACGTATTTCTATTTTACCTTTAGACGAAGAAGCTGCTACACTTGCCAGAAAAGTTTTTGCTCCCGTACCAAAATTGACACTACGGACTTTGATATAGTCGCCGTTACTAATGTCGGTAACATAAACGCCCACTTTGTCGTCATTCGCAGTTTCAATGCCTTCTTCCCATGCAATGGTTTCGGCTTCAACTCTTACAAATGGGTTCAAGTTAGCGGCACTTTCTTTTACTCCTTCTTTTGTAGGAGCAATTAATGGGATAGAGCCATCAGCATTAAATGTAAACGGCTCAATACAAACAGAGCGTTTAAATCCGCCACCATCTGGTAGTGCTGCGTTGTGATAGAACAGATAAGATTTTCCTTTAAATTCGATGTAGCCCGGATGGTTCGTAAATGCTCCGCCATTTTTAATTACGTGCATAATAGTATCGCCATAAATCCATGGACCCATTGGACTTGTACTACTGGAATAGGCAAAATGTTCGGGCACACCTCCTGCAGGATATAAAAGATAGTATTTACTGTTACGCTTGAATAACCAAGGACCTTCCTCGTAAGACGCTGTGCGGTTATCAATTTTTTTTGCACGATATCCAAAATTTTCATCTTTCAAGTCTTCCTTAACAATACCAAGCTCCTGATTATAAGAAACCATATCTTCATTAAGTTTCACGTGCCAAAGGTTAGGATTTCCCCAATACAAATAGGCTTGACCGTCATCGTCGATAAATACAGTCGGATCGATATACCCATAGCCAGTCAGCAATGGTTTACCCAGTGCATCTTTGAAAGGACCAGTGGGACTGTCGGATACTGCAACACCTATGGCATTTCCACCGTTTTTTTGATTTACCGGCAAATAATAATAGTACTTTCCGTTTCGGTATACGCACTGACCAGCCCAAGCATCACCGCGCGACCATTCAAAAGTTTTGTACGACAAAATCGATCCATGGTCGGTCCAGTTCACCATGTCGGTGGTCGAATAACATTTCCAATCATTCATTGAAAAAAAATTATTTACAGTATTATCTTCATCGTGTGAAGTATAAAGATAAACAGTACCGTTGTGTACCATCGGTGCCGGATCGGCCGTGTAATTGGTTTGAATAATCGGGTTTTGTGCCTTACTCACAAAAGGCAATAAAACTATAATAGCTACAATGACAGCTAATTTATTCCACATTTTGTATTTCATTTTAATCTATACGAGTTTCTTTTTTGATAAAAAATTTTATTTCACAGAAGTAAATTTATAGAGCACTACCCCATGTGCAGGCACTTTAAGCAATAGTGCGCCTGTTTTAGTTTCGATGGTGCTGACATCTTTCTGTCTCCAGACATCATGTACATTTAACTTTCCATTAAGGCCTAGTTTCTCGAAATCCTTGTAGGAAAGTTTCACTTTATCAATACCAAAGTTACAAAAGCCAACTGCCCTGCTACCATCTTCAAGCTCTTTCACGTAAATACGAAGCTCACCTATCGTTTGCAAGCATGTAGCCTGCTTACCTAGTGGGTCTTGATTTATATCGATAACTTCGTCGTTTGTTAGCAAATTCAAGGTGAAGTCATCGAGTTTTTCCATGTCACAACCAATGAGAAGTGGTGCAGAGAACAAGCTCCAAAGACTGATGTGAAGATACTGTTCATCGGGTTTAAGTTTGCTTTTATGAGGATTTCCCCAACCAACTGTACCAACCACAAGCATATCGGGATCGTTCCAGTTGCCTGGCTTGGCATAAGGAGCAGATTTATCCTGATCCAACACTATACTTTTTACACTTGACCAAGTGTCGGTAATGTCATTCGTTGTACGCCAGCAATTTCCATTAACAGAGCCACCCCATTTCCATACATCCGACATACCGTACTGACATACGCTAAAAACAATATCGCGAGGCTGTTGACGAAGATATTCGCCCATCAACTTAAATGGTTTGATGGCAGTACTCAATTCGCTACCACCATTGTACGACAAAGACGATACTTTAGATGGGTCGTTGTTTGGCAATCCATCAATTACATTGCCATAACTGCACCAGTCGTATTTCAAGTAATCGAAACCCCATTTGGCATAACTTTCGGCATCAAGTTTTTCATAATTGTAGCTTCCGGCACAACCGCCACATGTCCATGGACCGGGACTTGAATAAAGTCCAATTTTTAAGCCAAGACCATGCACATAATCAGCAAGTCCTTTCATATCAACAAACCGTGAATTGGGAATAATGTTACCAGCCTCGTCGCGAAACTTGCCACGTATTGACTGGTCTTTGGAATCGCGATTATTTTCCCAGAAATCGTCAATATTAATATAGGTCCAACCGTGGTTGATAAGTCCGCTTTTTACCATTTCATCGGCAGCACGTTTCACCTTATCGGCCGAAACTTCATTGGCAAAACAGTTCCAACTATTCCAGCCCATTGGCGGAGTAAGAGCAATCCTGTCGCCACATTCAACACGTAGTTTTTTCTGAAACTTGCCTTTTGCATTTTTAGCTTCCAATGTAACGACATATGTTCCAGCCATTGAAAGTTTACCAGTGATGATACCTGTTTTTTTGTTAATCTTTAAACCTTTAGGCAATCCTGAAGCCGAAAAAGTCATTGGACGGTCACCCGTAGCTGTTACAAGAAATTGAAATGGTGAACCTGGACGTACTCCAAAAACTTTTGCTCCGGTAATTTTAGGCTCAGCCTTTGGAGCTGGAGTGAGAATGTATGGTTCAGTTGCTATCGGACTGTATGTTTTAAAAGTAGTTACCCCAGTAGTTTCAAATCTTGCATCCACCCAGTCCACATGGTCGTAATAATTTCCATTACCTCCATCGGTTACTACCAATTCAAGTTTCTTAACTCCATCAAGCTTTACAGAACAGGGTATTGCAGCATCACCTAAACGCATAACACCGCTCGACCACAATTTTTGGTTATCACCGTAAACCACAAATTCAGCAGCTGGCGTTTGCCCTTTTACCTCGTCGTCTATACCAACCTGGGCTGTAAACAAAGTTGCTTTTCCTTCAAGTAAAATAGTCAAAGAACTCTCGGAATGACTTCCAAAACCACGGTCGAAAGTTTTGCCTGCGATAGTGAGTGGTTTTCCGTCAATTGATTTATTTTTCATGGGTACACCATAACCTTGTGTAGCTGTACTTAAATCCAATTGATCGAGCCAGACGGTTTGAGCAGATAGCTGACCAATTCCGATTAGGCTGGAAATGATAATAAGACCTGTAATGAGAGTTAATCTAATGTTACTTGTTGTTTTCATTTATGCTTACTTATTTGATATTTCTTTTCTTGTGTTTTTAAATTTGTTATTAAATATTGAATTTCCACCAATCGAAATTAAACAAATCCTTTTCTCCTCTGAACACGAAAAACAAATCGTGAACTCCTTTGATATTCTTGACCTGAGTATTGACTGTTCTCCAAATATCCCCTTCACCGGAATTATTTACGTTTACTGTTCCCATTATTGGTCCATCTATCTTGTCAGTATGAATTTCAATTTTACCACCTGACAGCGAGGCAACACTAACATCAATCGATGTTGCTCCTTTTGAGAAGTCAACACCTTGAATTTTAATATAATCTCCGTTATGAATTGCGGTCACAAATAAACGGTCTGCTATCTTTTTGCCTTTGTCCCATGCCACGTTTCGTTCCCATTCAGTAGCAAATTCTGTTTTAAGACCTTCGCTAAAAGCCATTGTTTCGGCTTCGTTTCTTTGATATGGATTTAAACTGCCAATTTGTTCTACCCCTTTTGTTGACCACCATGGATGTTTCAAAATGGAGCCATCTTCATTATAGGTCATTTTTTCGACACATATCGAACGTCGTTCATTATGTTTCGACAATGTTTGTTTCTGAATGGCATAATTAAACCCAAACACATACGCATTTCCTTTGTAGTCGATAATTCCCGGATGGTTTCCCGATGATCTTTCGTCAGGATCCATAATGGTTCCTTTACACTTCCATGGTCCTGTAGGGCTATCACTCATAGCATACCCTATACCTTCGGGACAACAACGGGATGCCCATCCCAGATAGTAGTGACTATTCTTCTTCCATAACCATGGACCTTCTGTGTAAGAAGCCTCGGGTGGAGTTCCGGTAAAATCGATAGTTGCCACCTGAATGTCGCCCGAAATTGAAATCATATCTTCATTCAACTTCGCATAATAACAAGGGCCATTCCCACCCCAATATAAATAGCCCTGCCCATCATCGTCAATAAATACAGTTGGGTCGTAGTCTCCCGGATTTGAACGAAAGATTAAAGGTTTACCAATGGCATCCGTAAACGGCCCATATGGGCTAGTTGATACAGCTACACCGATGGCCATTTTGCCTTGATAAATTGTAGGACAATACAAATAAAATTTCCCTTTTCGGGCAACACATTGCAAAGCCCAGGCACTATGTCCATCGGCCCAGGCAAATGTTCGATAGGGTTCATTAACACCAGCAATTACCCCGTGATCGGTCCAATTTACCATATCTGTAGTGGTATAAAGCATCCAGTTTAACATTTTAAAACCTAAGGCATCGTCTTCGTCATGACCGGTATAAAGAAATACCGTATCGTTATAAACCATTGGTGCAGGATCGGCCGTAAATTTCGTTTGTATTATTGGATTATCGGCATAACATGTCACCCAAGAAGTCATCACAGAAATTAGGATTAGGATAACGCTAATCTTTTTTCTAAAAATTACATATCTATTCATCTTTGCTCTATTAGTTTGTAAATAATGCATAAAAACTTATTTAATTATTCACGGATTTTTCAAAAAAAACTTTCTTTTAAAGTAATTGTTTCTTTGCCATTTTTAACATTTATAATATAGATTCCTTTTTTTACAAAAGGAAGTAATAGCTGCTTACTTGTTGCTAAACCATGATAAATGCATTTTCCGGAAATATCATACATAGATATGCTGTTTCCATTTTGTGTACCAATTACCCATGACCGACCATTAACAGACTTAACATACGGACGATTATTATCTACTACTTTTACATCTATCCCTGTAGTTATTGGAGTAAACATCCACCAATTTATATTAAACAGAGAGCCGCTATTGCCCTTAAATACCATATACAGGTCATGTGTTCCTGTCGCCCCACTAACAGGACAGGATTTTGTAACCCAGGTCTGCCATCCTCCGGTAACCGGAACGGTACATGTTCCAACCAACTTACCTGTATTGCTATCAAGTCGAAGTTCTATTGTTCCACCACTACCTGCGGATGCCACTCTGGCATCGAAAGATTTGGCACCATTACCAAAATCAAGAGCATTTACCTTTATCCAGTCTCCGTTTTCTATATATGCCACATTAAGTCTACCATTAACATCACCGGTCGTTTCAGTTCCCACACCAGATTGCTCCGACCAGTCTTCTGCTTCAAACCTGACATAAGGGCCTCTTTTTACAACGATAATGTTCACTTTTATTGTCAATGCAATGCCCAACTCACCCTTAAAACTAAATGTAATAGTGGTCGTTCCTATTGACTTGGCTTTCAGGGTGCCATTTAACATAACAGCAATCACGCTGTCAGAATTAGCAAACGTGGCAACATTGGTGATATTCTCTGTATGACCATCATAATACTCTGCTGTTAAAGTATAAGGTAGCTCATTTCCGGAGAAAATCGAAATATCACCAATAGTGGAAGTAATCTTTTTTACAGTCAGTTCATTATTGACATTATTGACCAACATATTCAACGTATCATTTTTCCCTTTATAGCTTATATTAATGCCAACAGAACCATAGGATACCCCGGTAATCACTCCATGGGTAATACTTACAATACCAGCTTGATTGGGTATAAACGTAGCACTATCAGTGATATCTTCACTGATTCCGTCTGAATAGACAGCCATCACCTTTAAATTAGCGGTATTGGTGCCGGAAACTTTATCAATCTTATAATTGTCGACATTCGCATTAATAGCTGCAAGTATATGCTCTGATGTTTTCTCCTCAAACTTCCAAGAATCAAAATTGAACAAATCAGTTCTTGCATTCCCTTTAAAAACCGAATAAAGATTGTGTTTCCCTGAAGCTCCTGATACACTGATTGTTTTTTTTCTCCAAACATCTTTTCCGCCCGTGTAAGAAACTGGGGCAACACCTATTTGAGTGCCATTTACGGAATCGATGTGTAGTTCAATAGTCCCGCTTGTACGTACTCCCAACCTATTGGCAGATGCAGTACTCACTGTATACGTACCAGCTCCAGTACTACCAAAATCAACACCTTTCACTTTAATGTAATCGCCATCGTCAATGGACGTTACAAATATTCCAACTTTACTACTTTTATCGGTCTCGACACCCTCTTCCCATGCAATACATTCTGCTTCGGTTTGGATATATGGATTTAATGAGCCAATTTGAGGAGGTCCAGTTGAGGTCATATTGATAGTTGGTATTCTATCACTAGTAGTATAATTGAACTGCTCCACACAGACCGAACGAGTACCGCCACCACCTCCTGGTAACGCCCCATTATGATAAATATAGTAGGAGTTTCCTTTATAATCAGTTATTGCTGGGTGATTTGTCCAACTAGCACCTTGAAAGGGCATAATCACACTTTTGAACGTCCAGGGACCAATTGGAGTGGTGCTTGTAGAATAACTAATATGTTCTCCTTTAGGGTCATCTGCGGCATATATTAAATAGTATAATCCATTTCGTTTATACAAATAAGGTCCTTCCGCAAATTGATTTCCTAACGACTGTGCAGTCTCTGGAATTTGCACAACACTTCCTGATGTGGAAATCATATCCGGATTTAATTTTATATAATAGAGATAGGTGTTCCCAAAATACATATAGGCCTGACCGTCATCATCGATAAACACAGACGGATCTAAATAGCTAATGCCAGAAATCAAAGGTTGCCCGATTGCGTCGGTATAAGGTCCTTCAGGTTTATCTGAAACACCAACTCCAATTCCAAAATTGTCGCCACTTAGTCTGGTACAAAAATACCAATAGAACTTACCATTTCGGGCGACACACTGGGATGCCCATGCATCAACAGATGCCCAACTAAATGCAGATAAGTTCATGGGCGATCCAAGAGTTGTCCAGTTTGCCATGTCGGTTGTAGAAAAACATCTCCAGTCTTTCATATTAAACCAACCTGAACCGTCTTCGTCATGTCCAGTATACATATAAAATGTATCGTTATAAACCATCGGGGCTGGATCGGCGGTATAAATTGTTTGGACTATCGGATTATCGGCATAACACGTAGATGTCCATATCATAGCAATAAAAATTGCTATGATAGTAGACATTACTTTAATCTTATTCTTTTTCATCATTAAATATTGAATTGTGTTAATGCATAAAAATAAGTGAACTCAATTGCTTTTTAATGGTTATTCACTACCATTATTTTTTTTCTACCAACAATATACAATCCAGTTGGAAGATCTTTTCTCAGCTCACTTCGCTTAATTTGTGACTGAATCTTCACACCCAGAATGTTGTATACATCAACAATTTCATTGTCATGTGCATAAATTACATCTTCCAAAGCTGTCGGTTTGGAATAATCTGAGTTATTGGTAACATAAACATCACTAAAAACAATGTCTGAACCACCAGTAGACCACATACCAATTATATACAGGTGGCTTGGATCAACCTTTGTTGTTGTACCTGATCTATACATGGTTGTAAGATCAACATTAATTTGTTTTTTTGTCCCAAAGTCATACGAAGCGGCTCCTGTCCAATAATTATTCTCATCAAAAAGTCTTAACGAAGCACCACTTGTATTGACAGAACCTAACTTAACAACTAAGTATTTATAAGCAGACAAGTCAACACCATTACTGTAGACCCAACCTCCAAAACCATACTGACCAGTTCGAAGCGTTTTTGTTGTCTCATTAAAAGTTCCTGTTGAGTATATTGACGGATTAAACAATTTCTTAGTAAGCGGAAAGGTAGTAGAAATGACATGTAAAGCCAGATGTTTTTCGTCACCAAGAGGTCCTGTAAAAGAGATGGTTATAGTAGCTTCACCATCCTTTTTGGAAACAATTGTTCCTTTTGTAACAGATACCACATCTGGATTATCGTTCGTGTATTTGGACACGGAACTAATATCTTCGGTATGTCCATCGGCATAAACAGCTTGTACGGTTATGTTTGTAGAACTATTCGTGAGAATTGTCGTGTTCATTCCGCCTCCGATTATCATATCAGATAATGTCAGTGATTTTTCGGTATAGCCCGCAAAATTATTGTCGTAGAATTTATTTTCATCAAAATTACTTTCGGTGGAGAACCAATCTACATCCACATATCCGCCAATTGCGGCTGTCGCAAAATTAAATATCCCAAACTTATTTCCCGTAGGGGCAGAAAGATCGTTTTCCATAGTCATGTCATTTCCCAGTTTAGTGAATGTAGTATCATTAAAACTATAATAGAAACCGGCTTTACTGGTTTTGTAATTGGCTACTGAACGAAGGTAAATAACCGAATCTGTAACAGTTGACCCGATTTGCATTTCATTATTAATAAATGTGACTAATTTCTTTTCACCGCTTATCATTTTAACTCCAATATATCCATATTTATTTTGGAAAACTGATAAACCAGCCACATCGCCTTCATTCATGTGATTTATTGCCATCTTGATAGTTCCGTAAGAATGTTCAAGGTCTGTTCGATAGGCTAAAATGCGCTGTGTCAAGATATTTTTTGCTTTGTTCAAGCTATCTACAACGCTAACCGTCTTTAAGCGCATAAAACCGGCACGATTCATAAGCGACCATTTGGAATTGTCGGGATTGTTGTTCCAGCTCCATTGAAGCCCCAATTTATAATTGCGGAAATTGTCATTCGTCACAAGCGATGTTGCAGCGTAATCTCTGCCTACATTCGGAATTTTGAACTTGGTAGTATCCATAGCAGTTATATCAACAACAGGGTTATTACCCACCCATTTAACCGGCAATAACTGAGGGAATTTACCGTAGGAACCTTTGTTGTAGCTAGCTATTGCCCACCATTCTCCTGTTACGGTTTGCACCATGGTTCCTGCATGAATATCAGAAGCATTTACAAGTTTCTTATCATTTAAAGGAAGACTATCAATGGATATGTTGCTATATTCCCAATTGATAAGGTCTTTCGATTTCAGGATAGCAGTATTGGGTGAAGTACTTGAGTTTGTAGAAACCAGATAATACGTGTCACCAGCCTTGACTGTGATAGGATCGGGAAAGTCACCGCAGATAACAGGATTGGCAAAGGTGCCATCGCCATTGTCGCTGGTAGATTTATACCCAAAATCAGGACGAGGATAGTTTGTCTGCGTATAATCCTGATACCATTGGTGAGTTGGCCAAGGGCAAGCTTGAGGGTCGTTCCAGAAAGTAGAATCTCCACCTGCTACAAGTGGTACACCTGTAAATTTAGCCAGAAGATCGGGTCCTGTAAAAATAAGCCAACTTACATTGCCCGAATCATCGGTAATTTTCTTAAAATTAGCTCCAAAACCAACTCCACCGGCCACACCGGTAATGTCTTTACCCCACGAAGCATTGTATTTTGCCGGAGCCCAATCCATTTCGGTAACAATTATCGGGGCAAAATCGGCTACAGGCTTAACCTGATTATTCCATCCACTCTGAAAGTTGGCATAACCTTGTCCGCTATTAAACCAACCCGGGTACACATGTACTGCATAACCGATATTTTCACCTTCAATCGGGTTAACTGCATATCCAGAATATAAGGATTGAAACCCAAGACCGGGTACCCAAAGGATATTATCGGCACTGGAGCGTATAGTATCAACGACTGCTTGAAAAAATGTTTTAAGTTTATCGAAATGACCTTGTGAACCTGCGCCGTAAGTACCGTCAGAGCCAAGTATATCAACCGGTTCGTTAGCCAGTTCAAACATAATGTTGGGGTTGTTTTTCAACTTGGGTTGTTGAGCTACATATCCCCACACCTTAATAAGATATTGGTTATACGCATCGCCAACGGCAATTTTACCCGGACAAACACCGGGAGGACGCATGACAACGTACAATCCTTTTGAAATGGCATATTCGGCCATCGGGATAAACACACTGTTAAGATACGTTTTAAACCGGGTAAAGTTGAAAGCCGAGATGTCATCTTCGCCAGTAACAGGCATACCGGGCGTATACGACCAGTGCGGATCCATGTGCAACCGGAGGTAATTAGCTTTCCAACCAGCAGCCATTACTTTGTCTAGGATGCCTTTGTTGTATTTCAAACATCCGGCTACATCGTAATTGTTCCAATACTTCCCGCCCTCGTTAAACCACGGTGAGTAGGTCTGAGCAAAGCCATGTAAATTAACGACATTACCCTGAGAATCCTTCAGGTAGCGACCTTCGACATGAAGCTGTGGCATTGGCATTCCTCCCCATGCAAAAACATTATTTACCTGAAATAATACCGATAAAACAAAACATAATCTTAAAACGTGTGTTTTCATTGTTTTTTATTTATTTGGTTAACAAAAGTGAATATTTTAAATTATATGTACTTAACAACTACATTATTTTTTCAATTATTTTCAACAATAAATTTTTTAAGTTGGAATTGCGTTCCATTGCTAATTTTCACAATATACATACCGTTCGGCAGCTTCACCGGTATACGTAACTCGGGGGCGTGTGCTGTTAATGTGCTTAAAACCGTTTTGCCTGTAATATCAATAATTTCAACTTTATTGTATCGAAAATCCGCAGAACTGATGATCATTTCGTTTGATACGGGATTTGGGAAAATCTTTATTATACCATCATTTACCTCTGCAATCCCTGTCGCCATTTTTTTAACATCATGGTAATTTATATTAAATCCGGCACCTGTTACAATTATTTTAAGATAATGTTTACCAGGAGTTATCGTTATATTTTTAATAACCGATTTCCAAATCTGGTAACCACCTGTATTTGGAACTGTTACCTGATCTATTTTTTTATTGTCAAGATAAAAGTCAAATTTACCATTAGCGGAAGGTGAGGCAACCCTGAAAGCAATTTCATAAGATGTGGTTGAAGTTTTGTTTTCTATACCATATTCCAACCAATCTCCAGTATCAATCCAACCTACATCTAACCCGCCTCCAGTATCACTGGTATTTTCAGTACTAATACCTGATTGTGAATAATAATTTTCTGCTTCAATTTTACAGGGAACAGATAACCATATAGGTTCGCTAACCTGGTTGGTAACCGGGAAATTACTGAAAGCTTGCAATATGCCCTTATCGGTAGCTGTTACTTTTCCAGGGACGTAACTTACCGTAATTGTATCGCCATAATGCAAAGTGCTAGGCAAGGTAAAGCGGATGTCATTGTTAAAACTATAAAAATCTTTAAACGAAACATTTATTTTGTTTACTTTAAGGGTAAAAGCAGATTGGTCTATTATTAAGGCCAAAGGCTTGGAAAATGTCAATATTCCTGACAATCCATCTGGCTCAATTTTCCCTGTATCGATCTGCACCGGGAAGCCCTTCGAATAATTAGTTACCAAAGTATCGGAAAATGTTTTTAGTGAACCGGTACCAGAAGAGATGATATTGTTGCCTGAGTAGGAAAGCAGAAGCTTGTAATCGGCATAAACCTTTTTATCCAAGGGAAATATCAACAAAGTAGAATCATTATTGAAAAAGGAACTTTTACTGATAGGGATATTCACGTTCCCTTTGTATTCGGCTATTAATGCCAACGCAGAAATATCAGAGGGAAGTTGCATTTTCATATTAAACTTTGCAATGAGCGTGTCGCCATTTTCATTCGTTTTAAGTTCAGTTATTCTTGGTGAAGCACCTTTAAGCAGGTTATCAACCAAAGTGTCGTTAAAACCAATCAGTTTTTTTTCATAAATGGAAACAACGTTACCATTGCTGTATGACAACAGAATTTCATTATTTTTTAGAATATCAACATTCAAATTAATGACCAATTTATTTGTATCACCTAAAACAACACTATCAATAGTTACAACCTGATTGTCGATTTTTACCGTGAAGCCATTGAAGAAGTTCGAGTCCACGATTGACTTACTCATAACCACCTGTATTTGCTTAGGGTTGTTATCGGTAACTGAAGCATGCCCGAATTTAGGAGTGCCATCGTCGGGAGCGCACCAGGTATACGAAGGCCACCAATCAAATCCCGCCCGTCCGCTGTTAATTTCAGGATAACTCCACTCGTTAGGTTGCTTATGCGCATCTATGCCTCCTATCAATTCGGTATTAAAACCTACCATCCAACTAATATTGCCAGCCTTTTCATAAAGTTTCCTTACGGTGTTCCCGAAAACCTCCGTTGTTCCCGTTCGGATACCCTGATCAGAACCCATGGTGTGCCACGAAGCTTCGGTAACAATAATCGGGTACTTGTCTGAGCATAGTTTCCAATCATTATTAAAGTTGTCGATAATATTTTGAGCTTTGTTCTCTCCAAAAGGATACCTGTGCCCTGCGTAGCCTATGTTATTCCCCGTAACAGGGTACTTTGCGAAATTCGATAACCTGCCTTGCCAAATCAGACCCGGTACCCAGATAATATTATTGGCACCAGTACTCCGGATTGTGTCGCAGATGTCCTGCATGAACTTTTTGATTGCCCTGTCGTGGGCATCGGTTACCGAACCCCATTGACCATTTCCAAGTACGGTTTCGATATCAACCGGTTCGTTGCATATCTCGAACATCACGTTATCCGCATTCTTGATACTGGGATACGCTGCCATCCGCTTCCAATACTTCATCAAGTTCGACTTGTGCCGGGCACTCATATAAGTAGCGCCGGATGGTGCACTCGAGACAAGGACAACATAAAGACCGCGCGTTTTGCAGTACTCAATATAAGGCACAACAAGGTTATTGATTGCCCGATCGACAAGGGCACCATTGGACAGACCAGTAGTGTCCCATCCCTCCGAAGGGAGAATAAAACGTACGAAACTATTATACCATCCGTGCTTCTGTCCGAAAAGCGGGTTGGTGTTAGTCAGTAATTCGGCCTGCGCCTTATAGTATTTGAGGGCATTGGTACAGTCTCCAGGGGTAAAAGTGGTAGGGTCGTTAAAAAGCTGCCCATTAAACCAGCCGCCACCAGCCTGAAACCAACCATGGAGTATAACGTTTTTTCCGGTTGGATCCATAAGCCATCGACCTTGGATATGTAATGGGGGAGTTGGCATACCCTCCCATGCAAAAACATTATTTACCTGAAATAATACCGACAAAACAAAACATAATCTTAAAACGTGTGTTTTCATAGTTTTTTACTTGTTTAGTCAACAAAAATGAATAGTCAAAATTACACATACTTAACAACTCCATTATTTTACTCAATTATTTTCTATAATAAATCTTTTTAATTGAAATTGCTTGCCATTGCTGATTTTTACAATGTACATACCGTTAGGCAGGTTCAACGGTATATGTAACTCGGGTTCATGTGTAGTTAATCTATTTAAAACCGTTTTGCCCATAATATCAATAATTTCAACTCTATTGTATTGAAAATCTGCAGAGCTGATGATCATTTCGTTTGATACGGGATTTGGATAAATCTTTATTAAATCATCATTTACCCCTTCGATCCCTGTGGCCACTTTTTTAATATCGTAGTAATTTATATTATAACCTCCGCTTGTGGCAATTACCTTAAAGTAATGTTTTCCCATACCTATAGTTATATTTTTAGTAACCGATTGCCAAGTCTGGTAACCACCTGTATTTGGAACAGTAACCTGACTTATTTTATTATTGTCAAGATAAAAATCAAATTTACCACTAGCGGAAGGTGAAGCAACCCTGAAAGCAATTTCATAAGATGTGGCTGATGTTTTGTTTTCTATGACATATTCCAACCAATCTCCATTATCAATCCAACCTACATCTAACCCGCCTCCTGTATCACTGGTATTTTCAGTACTCATACCCGATTGTGAATAATAATTTTCTGCTTCAATTTTACAGGGGACTGATAACCAGACTGGCTCGCTAATCTGGTTGTTAACCGGAAAATTACTGAAAGCTTGCAATATGCCCTTATCGGTAGCTGTTACTTTTCCCGGGGTGTAACTTACCTTAATTGTATCGCCATAATGCAAGGTGTTTGTCAGGGTAAACCGGATGGAATTGTCAAAACTATAAAGGTCTTTAAACGAAACGTTTTTCCCTTTTACATTAAGGGTAAAAGCAGATTGGTCTTTCATTGAAACCAAAGGCTTGGAAAATTTGAATAAACCGGATATTCCATCTGATTCTATTTTACCGGTAACAATTTTCACTGGTAAACCTTTTGAATAATTTGTTACCGAAAAATCAGAAAATATTTTTAGCAAACTACTATCAGAAGAAGATATGTTATTGCCTGAATAGGAAAGCAGAAGCTTGTAATCTGCATAAACCTTTTTATTCAAGGGGAATACTAACAAAGTAGAATCATTATTGAAAAAGGAACTTTTAAGAATAGGGATACTTATATTCCCGTTGTACGCAGCTTTTAATGCCAAAGCAGAAATATCAGAAGGAAGTTGCATTTTCAAATTAAACTTTGCAATAAGGGTGTCGCCATTTTCATTCGTTTTAAGTTCAGCAATTCTTGGTGAAGCACCTTTAAGCAGGTTATCAACCAATGCATCATTAAAACTAACCAGATTTTTTTTATAAATGGAAACAACGTTACCGTTACTGTATGATAGCAGAATATTGTTATTTTTAAGAATATCAATCTTCAAATTGATGACCAATTTATTTGTATCCCTTAAAACAACACTATCAATTGCTACAATCTGATTGTTAATTTTTGCCGCAAAGCCTTTGAAGTGGCTTGAGTCCGCAATTGACTTGCTCAAAGTTAGCTCTATCTGCTTCGGATTGTTATCGGTTACTGAAGCATATTTAAATTTAGGGATGCCGTCATCATGGGGGACAGCGGAAATTCCAGCCTGGTCTGCAAGTTGAAGGAAGTTCCACATAGCGGGTCTCCATGTTCCGCCAGTGTGTCCTTGTCCTTGAGCAACCCATTTAGAATGGGGAATACCATTCGTGTTGCAATAGCTATCACATGCAACGTTCGCGTCAATAATGCTTTGATAATCATTTTGTCCCCAGGAAAGAAACAGGCATTTCAACACCTGCTTGGCTTTGGCTCCGCCATTGGGGAATAGCGTGATATCGCCATCTTTGTCGGGCGCAGCTGAAGAGGGGCTGATATAGTGGAAGTAGTCCAGATTTTCACACCCGACGTTGAACGCATATCCGCCGCCCCATGAATAGCCATAAACTCCCCGATGATCGGCATCAGCATAAGTGGAATAATGTGAGTCAATGTAGGGGATGGCATCGCTGATTGTCATATCGCGGACATTGCTATAGTTGCCGGCAAATTGATCGTCAACAGCCACTATAATCACACCTTTGGAGATCTTTTTCTCGCCAATCAGGTTGTCGCAGACGATGGGGGCGTTGACACACCAGTCATAAAATATAGTCCCTGCATCGGTGCCGATTCCCTGATAGCAGTAAATGACTCCATACTTTTGGCTCGTGCTATATCCCGGTGGCGTATAAACCCACATATCCACGCTTTTTCCGGCCACCTCCGAATAAAAGGATGTATGATTAGTCGTGCCAGCCGTGTAACGACCCGACTTGTCAAAAGTACCGTTGTCTGGTCCTCCCGTGGGCATGGTGGGGAGGGTCTGTGCTGCCATCGGATTGAATGCAAGCAAGAAAATGCCTAATACAGTGAATAGAAATTGTTTAATTTGTCTAATCTTTGATGTATTTTAACTATCTATGTGTAAATGCAATCTTTTGAAATCTATTGTTATTCCCGACAATGTAAATGCCGTCCAGCAGTCCGTCCATCGCCTTTCCTCTTTCAATTTGCGACCGAAGCCGTACCCCTGTTATTGAATACACATCAACTATTTCGGTGGCAGATGTATTGTCCAAGATATTATCGGTGGCAGTCAGGCTATTAGAGAGATACACCTTATCAATAATGAAAGGGTTGCTCCCGTTCGACCAAAAACCGGCGATATAGATATGGCTTGGGTCGAGCGCCGTACCATCTGCTTTCTTCACAGTCTTCAAATTCACAATTATTTCGCGCCCACTTCCAAATTTAGATGAGGTTGGTGATCCCCAATAACTGTTTCCATCGTAAAGCTTAAACTCAACGTCTGCATTGTTGCTACTTCCTAATCTGGCAACTACATAATTATAACCCGACAAATCTATGCCTCCATATTGCCAACCACCAAAACCCCATTGACCGGTTTTCAGGGTACGCGTAGCTTCATTAAAAGATCCTGTGCCAAAAATATTTGGATTAAACAACTGGCTAGTCAATGGAAAAGTAGTTGCATTAACGTTAAAAGTAACTTGCTTTTGTTCACCAAGTGTACCTTTGTAACTTGCAGTTATAACTGCTGCACCATCTTTCAAGGTTTCAATGAATCCGTTTGTTATTCGCACTGCTCCAGGATTGCTGATGTCGTAAGTGGCTCTAAACCGAATGTCCAGTGTATGACCATCAACAAACACGGCGGAAAGGGGAATTCTTTTACTTGTACCTGTGAGCAAGGTGAAATTGGTACTATCAATTGTCAGATGATCCACGGTCTGGCCTTCTACCGTATTATACGTTTTAGAAATCGACAACATCTTAAGCCCATAGCGTTTACCCAATTCGCGGGCTCCGACTGTGGAGAAATGAAAACCATCTACGCCATTGCCGGTACATCCTGCAGAAGAAATGGCGAAGGAATTGGGAATGTAATTCGGTAGCGTGGCAATAATACTATTATGACCCCAGCAAATCCCGCCCTGATCCTGCTGGAGCATTTCGCCAGCTAGCAGTGGAATGGAATTAGGCTCAATACTCAGGTCATTGAGCATATCTTTATATATTTTTTGTACTTTCAGCGGCCAATCGGCTTGACAATTGTTCGATTCGCCCTGATGCAGCAATATGCCTTTAATAACGCCTTTTTGTTGTGCAAGCTTAGCCATCTCGATAATTTTAGCGTAGGGATTGCCTCCATAAACATTCATTAAACTTTTCTGCCAAGCATCAGCATTATTATAATACTGTGTGTAGTTTACTTTATCGAAAGCATCAATACCGCTACCGCCAATAGCAACTACTATTACGCCTACCTTCACACTGTCGGGAAGGCTATCGACCAATGTGCGTCCGAAATAATCCGCAGGAGTTAGTCCAGTGTCCCAACGGCACAGAGGCGGCGTTGCCGTGTACCACTTGCCCACCGACCTGCTGAGATGCTGAAAATCATCGGGAGCTACCGACATCATCTGGAAACGGCTATTGACTCCCGTTTTGTCTGCGGCTGCAATTGCTGCATTTCCTTCCATATTCGACTGTCCGAAGCAGATATAGATATGAAAATTAGGATCTGGAGCAACAATACTTTTACTCCGGAATTCTGGATTAGAAATCTGTGCAGTTAAGTGCACACTAAAAAATAAAACACTAGCTAATAAAAGTCTAAAATACTTCATGTGATTTTTTTTAAATTTTTGTCTTTAAGTAACTCAGTATATTTCAAGCCATGTCTTTCCAAAGCAATATTCAGATAAACTGAATTGGAATTGCTGACGAAAGAGAGCCAGATATTCGGGAGTAGTGACTATTTACTTGTAACTATAGATCGTGAAACTTTATATGGTTTGCATATTTTATATATAAATTAAAGTCAAATCATTTGCATCTTTACTTTTAAGTAAAAAGTAAAGATATTGAATTATTTTTTCTTTATTTAATTTCCATGATAAAAATATTCTAAATAACATTTTCTTATGTTTTTTAACATTTCAACTCGTTCAGGAATAAAACTAAAATACCACCTTAACTACGACACGAATTTTCCCCGACATCACCTCTATTATGCCTATTTTGGGGCAATTATTAATCAACTCAAAATCTGAAGTAGATATAAAAGTTGACACCTTCTGTCCCCAGATATTATAGATAGATATAACGTCTCCATCCCGGGTGCCTTTCAGATATTTTTTATTGTTAATAGAAACTACTGATATTGCAGGTTGGTCGGTGAAGTTATTCAATGAGGTGGTACTTGCCACAAAATTAAACCAGTTGAAGTTGAACAAGTAACCGCCACTTCCAGTAAATTTCAGGTAGGTGTCGTGAATTCCTGTAAGACCAGTCACATTACACGATTTGGTAAGCCACTTTTGCCAGCCTCCGGTAACGGCAACAGTACAAGTACCGGCAAGTGTGCCTGCAAGACTATCAACACGAATTTCTATTTTTCCTCCCGATCCTGCCGAAGCTACTCTGGCATTAAAGGATGCTGCACCGGTTCCAAAATCCAAATTATTTATCCTGATCCAATCACCGTTTTCAATATTGCCAACATCACTTCCAGCACCAGTATCGCTACATGATTCTGATGAAATTCCAGATTGGTCATTAAAATTCTCAGCTTCATTTTTGATATATGGGCTAGGATTTACAACATCAATATTGATTATCGTTTTTACAGCTACACCTTTTCCGCCTTTATAACTTACGGTCAAATCGGTTGTACCTTTTGTTTTAGCGCTTATCAAGCCTTTAGTCACCACAGCAACTTCTGGATGCGTATTTGTATAAGTAGCAAGTTGGGTGACATCTTCGGTATGTCCATCTTTAAATGTTGCCATTATCGTAAACGAAAATGTTGCACTATTTAATAAGGTTACATTGCTTGAATCGGTCGTTAGTTTATCTACGGTAAGTTCGCCTATCATATCTTTAACAGCCAGACTAAGAACATCCGTTTTTCCACCATAATTTACACTTATACTGACGGGGCTATAGCTAGTACCTACAATAGTACCATTTGTAATTGTAACAACACCTTCTTTATCGGGCACAGCAGTAGCCAGTGTAGTAACATCTTCACTAGCTCCATCAGCATAAATGGCCTTAACAGTCATTTTTGCGGTGTTGGTGCCTGTAATAGTATCAATTTTTGAATGATCGACTGTTGCATTAATTGCAACAAGATCATGAACAGTACTCTTTTTCTCAAACATCCAATGATCCGCATTGAAAAGTTTGCCTGTTCCCACCCCCTTAAATACAAAATAAAGGTCGTGAATACCTGTTGCGCCTGTTATATTCGTGGTTTCAGTTTTCCATACATCCTCTCCACCTGTATAACCCACAGGTAGTTTGCCGATTAATAAGCCCGTAGCATTATCAAGATGTAGCTCAATAGTTCCTTCAGCAAAAGAACAAGCCACATTAGCTGTAAATACACCTGCGCCTAAAGTGGTAAAATCTACACCTCGCACCTTAATGTAATCGCCATTACTAATATCACCTACATAAATCCCGGCTTTGCTACTTTTATAAGTTTCAACACCCGATTCCCATCCTATGGTCTCAAATTCATTTCTACTATAAGGATTCAGATTACCAACCGCTGTTACTCCTTTGGTCATATTAATCGTTGGTATTGTTCCATCAGCATTGTAAGTAAATTCCTCAACGCATACCGAACGTGAAAAACCTCCACCACCGGGTAAAGCTCCATTATGATAGAAAAAGTATGATTTTCCTTTATAATCAGTTATTCCCTCATGATTTGTAAAAGATGCTCCTTGTGCAGGCATAATAGTTCCACGGTAAGTCCATGGACCAATTGGGCTGGTGCTTGTAGAATAACCAATAAATTCAGGAATACCGCCAGCTGCATACAGCATGTAATATAAATTGTTGCGTTTACTCAACCATGGAGCTTCTTCATATTGTGTAATCCGGCTCGCATCTCCTGTTCGAACACCAAATCCAGCCTGAGTAAGAGGCACTTGAACAACTGAACCCGAGTACGAAATCATATTCTGATTCAGCTTTACATAGAAAAGGTTGGGATTGCCACAATACAAATAGGCTTGGCCATCATCATCAATAAAAACGGTAGGATCTATCTCACTATTGTTTATCAACGGTGCGCCGATAGCATCTACAAAAGGCCCTGTAGGACTGTTTGACACTGCAACACCTATGGCAAAACCACCAGTTTTTTTAGTTACAGGAACATACCAGTAAAACTTCCCGTTTCTGGGAACGCACTGTCCGGCCCAAGCATCACTTTGAGCCCAGCTAAAAGTGCCCAGAGAAAGTGGTGATCCATGGTCCGTCCAATTTGCCATATCCGTTGTTGAGTAACATCTCCAGTTTTTCATAACATACCACGATGAATTGTCTTCATCGTGCCCGGTGTATAAATAGAGGGTATCGTTAAATACCATCGGAGCCGGGTCTGTCGTATAAATGGTCTGAACTATTGGATTTTGCGCATGACTCAATATTGGAAAGAGCGAGGCTACCATCAACAATTGTGCAATGATTTTTTTCATATTATAGATTTCTTAATCAAATCTCAGTTTCTTTGTTCCGGCATTTGAACCTGGTATTTTCCGCTCAAGTGCATTAAACCGAATAAGTACAAAAAGCCGTCGTAGTACGGGTCGAAGTATCCATCGTCATACGGTTCAAGTTTTGCGTCCCACAAGGCTTTGACAAATTCAGATTTATAATTACCGTTTCCAATCATAGAAGCTGAAGCAGCTGTAGCAACCAATCCCAAGGAATGGCGTAATTTTTTAGAGTTACCTGCTTGCAGAATAAAATCGGGCTTTGTCCCATCCTGATTAAACTGATCATCAAACGTATCTATTCCTTTGCCAAAAAGAAAATTTTGAAACCGTCCCGCATAGTTTTCTTGCCATTCCTTATCGCTGCCAAACCACGCATAATCCATAGCTACATTCATTGGAACCCGCCATGAATCGAATCGGAAAGCGGCTGGCATCCAAGGAGTACTATGCGGCTTCCCACTGAATTCGGTATAATCGGTATTCAGACCGGTAACCGGGTGGCACGCTCTATGCAAAAATACCCTGGATGTATCGGCACAATCGCGATAAAATTGTTCTTTTCCGTCATTTGCATATTCAGCCCATATGTCGAAAAAAGCAGGCAGATGGTATGACGGATCAGTCCAGCGGGAACCAAATTTATCGGGTGTAAATGTAATCTGTTTATTTTCTACATTAATCAAATTATACACTCCACCTTTACCGTCTTTGCTCCACATTGCATCTAGTATTCTTCGGGCTTCGGCATAATAATCAATTCCTGTTTTATTTCCCCAACGGTTAGATGCGAACAATAAGTCGGTTATGAAATACAACTCACCATCGGAGGCCGAACCGTCAGAGTTACGTTTAAGCGTTTTCGGATTGATGCTCCAACCAAAATAAGCGTCACGAGCTCCTCCCTGATGCTGCAAGTATTTTTTTGTCCATCTCCAAATTCGATCAAAGACATCCTTTTTATCCAACTGAACGGCTACCATCATTCCGTACGAAAGTCCTTCGGTACGTGCATCATTGTTTTTAAGGTCCGAAACATAAGCCATCGAATCACCTACCTCAAAATAAACCTTACCAGGTCCTTCAAAAAGATCAAAATAGGCTTTTGCCACTTTCTCATCAATATCGCTCTGCTTATAACCGAACTCATGAAATACATTCCTGTATTTTCCAGAATAAAAAGAACCTGTATTCTTATTATTCTTTGGAACAATCTGATTTTCTGCCGCCAAATAAGTGGTTGTAAAGGAAATGCATCCAATCAGAAAAATAAATTTAACCGATCGGAATGCATTAACTAACCATTTTATGTCTTTTTTCATATTGAACCGTCTAATACACGACAACTGATTTTCAATTAAAATAAGCTAATCGTATAAGTAAAGGAAGTCGGCTCAGCAAAAACCTGAAATTTTTCAAGTGGCCGTGGACCGCAACTGCCAGAACCAACACCCAGAGTTTTGGTTGAAATACAAAATACTGTTGAAGTGCTGGCAGGTAAATCAATTTTATACTCTACCGGTTGCATTTGCTCATCGGTGTTAGGAAGTGCCGCTACCTGCATCAGTTTTTCGTCGGCTTTCACCATCAACGAAGGCATACTGCTACCGCTTAGTTTAGCCCAACGTACTTCTTCGTGATTTCCACGTTCCATTGGTTTTTCGTATTCGTATTGTTCATTTACGCCCAATTCATATATACCCACTTCGGCAGCACTTTTTCGATCGGAATAGTTTTCGAATGGGCCACGGCCAAAAAAGGTCATGCGGTCGAGCTTTTTGTCGAGCAACATGCGCACACCAATTCGAGCCAGATTGATACGGAAACCAACGAATTGAACCTGATTGTCAACCTTTATCGAACCATCTCCTTTCACCAGATAAGTGGCTGTGTGATAAACGCCGAAACCTTCTTTTCCATCTGCTTTGGTAGTAGAAGTTACCTTCACCGAGGCATTGTCCACCACTTCTACTTTAAAGTCAACCAACGAGTAGTTAAGCGCATTCACCCCAAATTTCTCCCATTCACTATACGCCCAGTCGTCATCCGTACGGTGAGGCGCACGCCACAAGTGTAATTTAGGTTCACCATTGGCAACTAACAGATTAACTCCGTTTATGGTCAACTGACTCATAAAACCGGTTTTCTTGTCGAAACTTACCGAGAAATCTTTTCCCGAAACTGTTGCCGATTGTGGGTTTTGAACGAGTTTTACCGCTTGGGTAATTTTGGGTTCAACCACTGGAGGCGTATTGATTGGAAGTCTAAACTGGTCAGTTGCAACTTCAAATCCTTTATCAGCCCAAAGCGTTTTTTCTTTTTGTTTGTATGAAATACGCAAGAAGTATTCAGCTCCAGCTTTCGGGTGCTCTATTTTATACGGAATATTGGCAGCAAAAACACCTTTTCCCCAAGTGGGACGCATTCTTATATTCCCGTTACCTATCTCTTTCCCATTTTCGGTCAAACTCCATGTGGCATCAAAACCATCCAGCGAAATAAACTGATATTTATTCTTTATTTGAATACCTCCATTCACTGGATCGGTAAGTTCTGTATCAATCCACTGGAATGCTTTTTTCATTTCAGGATAATGTGGTTTTACATTCTTTCCTTCAGTAGAACGGTCGTATGATACTACACCTTTGTGAATAAAATAATGGTCGTTTGGATTTTCACCAAAACCGCCTCCATAAGCCAAAATAGGGTGTTTCGGATCACGCTTATTCCACAATGCCTGGTCCTGAAATTCCCAAATAGCGCCGCCTAATATCTCCGGATTGTTGTCAAAAACCTTTGAGTATTCGTCAAGTGAACCCATTGAATTGAACATAGCATGTACAAATTCACAAATATAGAACGGCCTCGTCATCCCCCAGTTTTTATTCATCTCAGCGTAATCAGCTGCAGTACCATACATACGACCTTCAAAATCGGAAGGATTTTTACTGCCAATTCCAAAACGTTCGTAATGCACAAAACGGGTTGGATCAATAGACTTAACGGTGTGCATTGCAGCTACAAAGTTGGAACCTACGCCACCACATTCGTTTCCGAGCGACCAAATAATTACTGAGGGGCTGTTCTTAAAGTTCTCAACATTAGCCACATTCCGATCAATGATGGCAGCTTTCATCGTTGGTTCTTCATCAAAACGTCCATCGTAGCCGTGGCATTCACAATTTGCTTCGGCCACTAACCAAATTCCCCATTCGTCGCACAATTCGTACCAGCGAGGATCATCGGAATAATGGCTTGTACGCACATGGTTACAGTTTCCTTGTTTAATGACTTCCAAATCGCGAATCATTTGTGCTTCGGTGACAGCATGACCTACATCCGACCAGTGTTCGTGACGGTTTACGCCTTTCAATTTGATTGGAACGCCGTTTACCATAAAAATACGTCCTTTGATTTCAATTTTTCGGAAACCAATTTTCTTTGATAGTATTTCGCCTTCGGAATTGGTGAGAACAACTGTATATAAATTCGGAGTTTCAGCCGTCCATTTTTGTGGATTAGTTACTTGTATTTTCACATTCAAAGCCTCTTCCTCATTGGCTTTGAGCAATGTACTAGTTGAGCTGCCTTTGGCTATTTCTTTGCCTTCTTTGTCGTAAAGCGTGGCTGTGAATGTTTGTGCTTTGGCAGTTTTGTTAGCATAGTTTTTTATTTTTGCTGTTACATCCAGTGTTGCATCTTTGTAGTCTTTGTCCAAATCCGTTTTCACAAAGAAGTCACGAATATGCACCTGTGGAGCACTCCAAAGGGTTACGTTGCGGAAAATTCCATGCAACCGCCACATGTCCTGATCTTCCAACCAAGTGCCCGAACTGTATTGATAAACCTCTACGGCGATCATGTTTTTACCAGGTTTCAGGTATTTTGTCAGGTCAAAATCGGCAGCATTACGACTATTTACGCTAAAACCTACTTTTTCGCCATTTACCCACAAAAAGAAAGCACAATCAACCCCATCGAATGTAATAAAATTACGGCGGCCAGTCCATTCGGCAGGAACGTTGAACTCCCTGCGGTAGCTACCCACCGGATTTCGTTCATTGTATGATGTGTACCATTTGTCGGGTTCACTCATTACATGTGGAAAATCCCGCTTGATGGTGTATCCAAAATTGCGGTAAAAAGGCGTTCCATAACCATGTACTTCCCAGTTGGCTGGTACCGGAATTTCTTTCCAAGCAGAAACGTCGTAATCGGATTTGTAGAAATCAACCGGACGTTTTTCGGGCGTAGGCACCCAATTGAATTTCCACAATCCATTCAATGTCTGACAAAGCGAGGATGCATGTCTCTTCGCAATTAACGCCTCTTGCAAAGTAGCATAAGGCATCAATGTGGCATGATAAGGCTCTTTGTTTATACCTAGTAATTCGGGATTTTCTATTTCAGAAGGAACTTGAGCTCCTACAGGTACATCTGATTTAAGTTGAGCACAAAATCCGTTTAAGGATATAAAGGACAGTAAAATGAGACTTAAGATTGTGATTTTTTTCATTTTTACGTTTATGACAAATTAGATAAGATCAGTATATTAAAAACTGATTTGAAGTAACAGATCCTGTTACTTCAAAACATCTGGGTTATTCAGGATTCGCAATCTTGAAACCCAATATGGAAAGCATTTGTACAGCATAACGTTTGCCTAGTTTCCTATAACCTTCGGCTTTAAAATGCAAATGATCCGGCGCACCAACACAACCGACAGAGGGAATTACATACGAGTTTGGAATGACTTTTGGCAATGTAGCTATTATTCCGTTCATGCTCGCACAAGCTCCTCCCTGATCAGAGTTCAATAACTCTCCTGCAAGTAATGGAACTTTCTTCGGGTTGAGTTTTAGGTCTTTTATCAAATTATCATACACACCTTTCACTTTTTTAGTCCAAGTGCTATCATTGGTATTTGATTCGCCTTGATGTATCAGGATTCCTTTAATTACACCATCTTTCTGGGCTAATTTTGCCATTTCCACGAGGCGCGCATACGGATTTCCATCGTATTCCTTTACATAGTTTTTCAACCAATCCGGCGACGTTGAAACATACGATTGATAATTGTCCTTATCAAACAGTTCAATCTTGCAACCACCCACCGCTACATTGATAACGCCAACTCTAACTTTTTTAGGAAGGTTGGCAACCATAGTTCGGCCAAAATAATCGGCTGGAGTCAGACCTGTATAGCAACGGCACAATGGTGGAACGGCTGTGTACCAATTTCCTTTAATCCGGCCATTATTGGAGCAGTCAACTGCTTCCATTACCTGAAAGCGGCTGTCGACAAAAACAGAGTCTTGGGCTTCAATACGAGCATTGCCTTCCATATTTGATTGCCCTAAACACAAATATATCTGAAAATTCTTATCCTGCGAAAAAACGTTAACAGTAGAAATAAGTAATCCTACAAACACAAATAATCTTAGTCTATAATACATATTTTTAAATTCAAACAATTATTATTCAATAATATAATCAATAATACCTCATTCTATCTATCACTGTGAAATTTAGACACACTAATGTCAACATAATTATTTAGCCCAAACTTCTCCTTCTGATGTACGTCTCCACTCAAAGTAAGAGTCCAATACTTTAAGTGACTCAATACTTGGAACCGAACCTATGTGCGGGGTGGTACCGAGATACATTACCACTGGGTTAGCATCATTGAAGGAAGGCCATTGAGGCACTCCAACTCCATTGGGATTGCCATATTTTGCAAAATTAGTCCAATAAGTAGCCATAGCATCTGATATTGCCAAGTCCGATTTAGTTGTTTGCGGATCAGCGGGATTAAGATGGTTGAAAACATAAGCAACCTCCTGTCCGTGTGGAGATCCATGACCTGCCCAAGGTGAATCTAATGGATAATCGGGATGTTGGTCGAAATAATAGTAAAAAACCTTCGATTTTCCGGTTTTTGACTGAAGACGCGCCCAACTCCATGTTTGCCAACCAAAAGCTGCATCACGTGCCAAATCGCGTGCGGTTTTGGGAACAGCTGTTGCTCCAACCGGATAAGCTTTTATAAGCTCGTCAGCAAACTTACCATAACGCATTTTAACTCCATTGATATATTCTTCCGGAGTTCGTCCTGGTGAAAAGCTTGCCCCTTCGTCGGAGTTGTAACCGACTAGGATAGGAATATCGTTATATTTTCCAGCCTCGTAAAGTTTGTGCTGATCGTCAGGAATCACATATCCATCCACTATCGGCCATGATCCACCAAATCCACGATCGGGAAGTTTACCGGCATCCATTTTTCTCAATACTGCTATTGAAGAAGCTCCTGCACTTCTAAGATAGGTTTCTCCGTCGAGCTCTGCATATTTCAGGCGCTTCATATTTTCACCCGGATAAGTTTGTGTTTGACGTGAAGGGCCGAAAGAGCCACCGCTTTCCGAAATAGCTCCCTGAAACAAACCTTTAGACAGAGGAGATGCGCATAACATGCTAACAGCTATACCTCCGGCTGATTCGCCAAAAATTGTCACTTTATCTGGATCACCACCGAATGCGGCAATATTTTTCTTTATCCATTGTAGACCAGCAATCATGTCAAGCAGTCCATAATTTCCCGAAACATGATTCGGATTTTCTGCACTCAATTCAGAATGGGCAAAAAAACCTAGTTGACCAACACGATAAGCAATACTCACCAACACTACACCTTTTTTTGCCAATTGTTCACCACTGTAAGGCCATTCGGAAGTAGCACCTGCTCCAAATCCACCACCATAAATCCATACAAGAACCGGAACTTTTTCACCTGCTGATTTTGCCGGAGTCCAAACATTCAGATACAAACAATCTTCACTTTTTCCGGAAGGGGGATTACCGCCTTGCATTGGACCGGGAGCAAATTTGGTAGTTTGCTTCACTCCAACCCATGCAACGGCAGGCTGAGGAGCACGCCATCTGAGTTCGCCAACAGGCGGAGCGGCAAACGGAATTCCTTTATAAACGGATAAGCCATCTTCATACGCTCCAAGCACCATTCCTTGCTGCACTTTTACAGGTGCCGGTTGTTGGGCAAAGCTTAAAACAGAACAGAACACAATGAATATAGTGACTATAAAAACTAATTTCTTCATAAGATTATCTGTATTTTCATCAATTTACTTGATCAACATTTTTAATGTTTTCAATGTTTTAGCATCGGATGAATTTCCATATAACACTTCATATTCACCCGGAGCAACCATCATTTTTCTTTTGCTCCAATCAAAAAATTCAAATGCCGAAGGAGTTAAATCAATCATAGCTTGTCCGGATTTTCCAGCAGCCAAGTCCACACGTTGGAAACCACGCAAAGTTTTGATGGGTCCGTCAATATCATTTACTTTTCGGATATAAACCTGTACAACTTCAGTTCCTGCTTTTTTACCAGTATTCGTTACAGGAACAGTTAGTTTCACAGTTTCAGTGGTTTTGATTTCCGCTTTATCTACAGATGCTTTGCCAATATTGAAATTAGTATAACTCAAACCGAAGCCGAATGGGAAAAGGGGATCCGACATGTAACGATACGTACGGCCTTTCATGGAATAATCTTCAAAATCGGCCAATTGTTTAATACTTTTGTAGAATGTAACTGGTAATTTACCCGATGGATTAAAATCGCCAAAGAGTACATCGGCCACAGCCTGTCCGCCTGATTCACCACCATACCAAGCCTGTAGGATGGCATCACAACTTTCGGTTTCAGGAACCAATGCAATGGCAGAACCCGAACAGTTTACAAAAACTACTTTTTTACCGGCTTGCTTCAACATTTTCATGCAATTCCGCTGTACCAGGGGAAGTTCTATGTCGGTACGGTCACCGCCCTTGAAACCAGGGTATGTTACCGGCATTTCTTCGCCTTCCAATTGCGTGGAAAGTCCACCAACAAATACTACCACATCAATTCCCTGAAGTTTCTTTAAAAGGTCGGTATAATCAATAGCTACCTCTTTACCAAAATTAAACTCGATGTTTGCTTGCAAATCGTTAATTTGCGCATAGTGGAGTTCAATTTTATATTTTTTCCCAGCTTCCACTTTATATGGAAAGCGAGAAAGCGTTGTTCTCCAGTTATTAGTCTTATTTATAGACTCACCATTTACTAACAATTCAAAGTTTCCGGTAGCTCCACACTTAAATACAATCTCTTCATTTTTTGTTGGTGTAAATTCTGTTTCAAATTTACCCGAAAAACCTTCTAATTTGACACCAGAAGCAAATTCGTGTTGTCCGGCAGTGGTCAATTTTATTGGATTCACAATTTGATCAGTTGCTACAATTTCCCCTGTAAGATCCCTATTATTCCAGTATGTAGCTTTAAAACCAGTTTTTCCATCAATCGAGCATCTCGAAAAGTAACTTTCAGTCACTTTATCCTCCACCAAATCGCATCCTTTGTCATATAGAATCTTATCGGCCGAAAGTTTGGAAGTAATACCATCAAGAATTGTTATCGTTTTAAATGGTGTTCCATTGTAATTTCCCCACAACATAGGTTTATCATTGGCATTTGCACCAATTACAGCTACCTCTTGCATTGACTTAGAAAGCGGAAGTATATTGTCTTTATTTTGCAACAAGGTCATCGACTCCCGTGCCATATCCAAAGCCAGCTTTTTATGCTCATCATTATTGACTATCGAAAGTGGGATTTTTGTCCATGGAACCAAAGCATCATCGTCCATCTCTCCCAAATCGAAACGGCCAATTAAAATACGCATGATACTTATGTTGATGTCTTCTTCGCGAATCAACCCTTTCTCAACAGCTTCTGGCAACATTTTAAAAGCGGCCCCGGTACATTCAACGTCAGTACCTGCCAAAACAGCTTTGGCTCCGGCATGAGTGGCATCTGAGGAAACTTTATGGTTGGTGTAGAAATCGGTTATAGCTGCACAATCCGAAACAACAAGGTATTTAAAGCCCCACTCTTCACGTAAAATTCGCTGCAGAAGTCGATTGCTACCACAACATGGTTCATCATCCAACCGTTGATAGGCGCACATTACCTCACGTACATCAGCATCCTGAACCAACGATTTAAAAGCCGGAAGATAGGTCTCCCACAATTCGCGAGGATTTACATTATTGATATTAAGCGTGTGTCGGCTCCATTCTGGGCCAGAGTGAACAGCGAAGTGCTTAGCACAGGCAAGAAGTTTCTTGTATTTTGAGTCGGCCGTACCTTGCAAACCGTTTACAACCGAAACACCCATACGCGATGTCAAATATGGATCTTCGCCATACGTTTCCTGTCCACGTCCCCAGCGTGGATCACGAAAGATATTGATATTGGGTGTCCAAACAGAAAGACTCAGGAAACGTTTGTTTTCCAATCCTTTTGCCATTGCATCATTATATTTGGCGCGGGTTTCGTCCGAAACAGCATCGAAAATGCGATAAAGAAGTTTATCGTCGAACGAGGCCGCCATACCAACTGGTTCTGGAAAAACCGTGACTTTATCGTTATTGGCTAGGCCGTGTAAAGCTTCGCTCCACCAGTTGAATTTTTTAATTCCCAGACGAGGGATGGCTTGTGACTCATCATTCATCAAAATTGCTTTTTCGCTCAAAGTTAAGCGGGATGTCAAATCTCTGGCTCTTTCTTCAGAACTTAAATTGGGATTTTGATACGGCAATTTCTGTCCCCATAAACTTACAGAGAACAAAAAGATTGTTACTGGAATTAATCCTCTTTTTAAAATAGTTAGTTTTCTATTTGGGGATGAAATAGTTAGTTTTTGTGAAAAACAGGTCATTATACTTAGAAAAATGAACCCTGTAGTTATCGATAATTTCATTAAACTATAAGATTTTGTCAGTATTTTAAGGTTATATCAGCTTAAATTTAGTTGTTCGAATAACAATAAACGTAACTAATTTTAATTAATCGTAAAATTAATATACTTATCAATTCCTGCCTTACGATAATAGATATTTAATTTCTAATTCGAGATACACAACTAACTAATTCCTCATAGTATGAGTATTATTTACCAATAAAAACAAAATCCTTTAATGCAAATAATTTATCTTCTTTTTTACCAACAAACTTCAGGTAAACATCGTGTCTTCCTGTTATAGAGGCAGTTTTAGTCGTAAAAGTTTTTATCTTATCCAAACTTCCAGTGTTTTCAACTTTACATGTTGCAATTTTCGTTCCCTTGTTAATCGAGTCTAACCAAATCTCAACTTTACCACCTTTAGTGTCGCACGAAGCAGAGATAGAAATTTTATCTGACATTTTTTTATAGTCTTTTTGACCAAATTCTACTCCGGCATACAAAGCCCAGTCATTATTGTGAATATCGTCTAGCAAAGTAATTCCATTTGGTAAAACAGTTTTTGTACTTCCAAATTTATTCGCTGGACATTCAGCCAGAATCGGTGTATAAGCATCACGATATATGTAAAGATCAAAATCAGCATATTTAGTTCCCTGAACATATAATCCTTGTCTGTTTCCGCACCAACCATTATAATTATAAGTAAACTTATCAAGTGCTTCTACATTTATTTTTGTGCCAACCGGCATCCATTTCACACCATCTTTACTGAAAAATCCAGTTAAATCATGATTATTCCTTTCTAATTTAAACCATACTATATTTCCAACATTATTCACAACTTCATAATGAACTTGCTCATAACTAAAACAAATGACCTTTTCACCTTTACGATTTAAAGTACTGTAAATTTTCACAGACATACTTTCCTGTCCATTCATAAGCCTTAACCCAGCCTCATCCGTGACAGCATTGGGGTTGAAATCAACGCGAGTAATTAGCGAGTAATTATGCTCAGCATCTGTTTTGACAACTGTATTGGCTTTCGTTTCGCTTTTCGGAGTAAGTCTTAACCAACCTAACCTCTGACTTAATGACACTTTCTCACTAGGTGTATATCCTAAAAACGACCATTCCGGATTCAGTTTTTCTGAACTGAAAAAGTCAGATTTTGGAACCATCCAAGATATGCCACTTGAGGGTAATGTAGGTGCATTTTTTTCCATGTTTACCGGATAATCTGCTACAACACTTCCTTCAGCATCATATTTCACCTGATTTACCAAGCCCTGACGACCTTGTCCATACCATTCATTATCATTTGCCCTCGCCCAAACAGGATGTAAAAGCCAACTTGTACTATCATTTAAATCTATCGCAGCAGAAGCATGATTCGGGCCAAAGAAAATAGCTTTTGGTTTATTCGGATCATTCTCGGCAAACAAATCCACCGGCACAGTCCAAGCCGACTTATCAGCCGTAAGCGTCTTACTTCGCATAACTTTTTGGCCACCAGACACATCACGAGCAAATGAATAATAATAACATCCATTATGTTTCCACATAACCGGACCTTCAGCCCAACTGTAAGGGTGCTGCATTCCTGTTCCCGGGTTCAACCAATCCAAATTATAGACCACACCTGTTGGCTGTCCTGTTTTATCAAGCTCTACAATTCCATTATTTGCTTGCCCATTCTTTACAATCATATACCATTTCCCATCATCATCAATAAATACTGAATTATCATAACCTAGACCATAAGGAAGCTGAGATGGGTTATTGACCTTTACAGGCATACTCCAAGCACCTTCAGGTTTGTCAGCTGTAACAAAATACATGGTGTTAGCCCTTGAGAAAAAATCCCAATACTTATTATTATAGTAAACCATTTGTCCACCCCAACAGCCGGCGCTAGGAGCATCATCATACAAAGTCCACGCCGCAGAAACCGGTTGAGCAATTGCCTCCCAATGAATCAAATCTGTGGAATGATAAATAACAGGAGTCGGATTAAACGAAGAACCGGTTGTGTAAAAATCGTTTCCTACCTTAGTTAGCGTACAATCTGAATGATCTCCTGGAATAACAGGATTCATATACGTTTTTGACGAGGAAAGTTGAGCATTCCCGCTCATGGGGTAAAACAAGCAGCTTAGGCCAGTAAGAATCGTAATAATTTTCTTTTTCATTGAATAAATGTGCTTCCCAGGATTTTTTTTGGTTATTCCTGTGTGTTATATATTAAAAACAAAATCTCCTTAAATCAAATAACTTCCTGAAATACTAAGTCTAAAATCGGTATATAATCTAGTATTTTTCATTAACACAAATCACTGAGTGATAATTCACTCTAATCTTACACATTACAATTCTAAGCTAACCAACACTCATTTTCATCATTAAAATGAGAAAAATGAGAATTTACCAAACAATTAAAAGGTTTTCATAATCATCAAACAGAATGTTCACAAAAGTAGATCTTGATTTTCTTTTGTAATTTAGATTAAAGATATTTGGTTTTCAATTCTAGACATTTAAAAAAAATATCATCATAAAAAAGAAATAGGAAACACTAAAAAGTTAGGATTACACTAGTATGAAAGGGAAATATCATACAAACTACTTTGGTGATAGAAAAATAAACCTTTCTTTGCATCTCAACGCCACCTGTCAAACAAAGTCAACGCGGCCACATCAGAATAACAAGGCTATGGTTTATTATTCAAACAAATATGTTGTCTTTGTGAAAACTACAGATTTATGAATTGAAGTTGTTTAAAAGATTTATCTTTGCAGCTATAAATTTTTATATTTTATCCGAAATATGATAAGAAAATGGACTAAAAGCCTCGACCAATATTACATTCTTACATACATCATCAAGTGGTTATTTTATATAATACCTGTAGCGTTAGTTGTAGGATCGATGGTAGCACTCTTTTTATGGCTGTTAGAACTAGCCACCACCTTTCGGTGGAATAATGGTTGGCTACTGTACTTTCTGCCTGTAGCCGGAGTAGCTATTGTTGCACTCTACAAGTTCAAAGGAAAAAATGCTGAAGCGGGCAACAATCTGGTGATGGACGAAATCAACAAACCAGGTGGCGGTATCCCTTTCCGCATGGCGCCATTTGTTCTTGTTACAACAGTTGCAACTCATCTTTTTGGAGGATCGGCCGGGCGCGAGGGAACCGCCGTTCAGATAGGTGGCAGCGTGGCCAACTATTTTGGGAAAATAATGAAACTAAAAGACGAAGATTTGCGCATACTGCTCATGACAGGAATTGCAGCAGGTTTTGGGGCAGTATTTGGAACACCTATTGCCGGAGCCATTTTTGCCCTCGAAGTATTATCAATTGGACGTATAAAGTACGATGCATTGTTACCTTGCCTTTTAGCCGCTATACTTGCTGATATTGTTTGTTCCATGTATGGCATCCACCACACCAACTATCAAATAAATTTTCATCAAGAAGCCGGTATTGGTCTTTTTAATTTTAAATTCGATTACAAAATTCTCCTTTGGGTAATCTTATCTGCCATAGCTTTTGGACTCGTTAGCAACGTTTTTTCAGAGTTATCGCATTCGGTTAAAAGCATGGCTAATAAATATATAAAATGGAAATACGCTATTCCGGCAATCGGTGGAACTATAATTATTGTACTAACTTATATTCTGGGTACTACCGATTATTTGGGCTTAGGCGTAACCACACAAAATGGAATAGGGAATAGTATTGTAAATGCATTTAAGCCGGGTGGTGTTGATGACTTCAGCTGGTTCTGGAAAATACTATTTACAGTAATAACTTTGAGTACCGGCTTTAAAGGTGGCGAAGTGACCCCACTCTTTTTTATAGGAGCTACTTTGGGCAATGTCATTGCCATGCACACCGGGATGCCTGTAGACTTGTTTGCAGCACTGGGTTTCATTGCAGTGTTTGCAGGCGCAACCAATACACCTTTGGCTTGTACACTCATGGGAGTGGAATTATTTGGCGGTGAACACGTTCTGTACTTTGCTCTAGCTTGTTTTATTGCATATTATTTTAGCGGACATTCTGGCATTTATACTTCGCAGCGGGTAAGTGTGTCTAAAGCTAACCTTACCGACCACCTAAACCCTAAAAACACATTAAAAAATATTCGGGATAATAAGAAAAGTAAGTAAAAAGCAAGATAAACTTTCTTAAATTTCACCCATACCATAAAATTTCCGTCCGGGTTTAAAATCTATCAGCAATTGATCAATTATCATATCCGGGTCAACAGCATAAATTTTCAACACATGCTTTCCTGCAAATCCACACTTACAATTGCTTTCTGGCCGAGGCCAAAGACCGAAAAAAAAAAGTTGCAGCAAAATTACATCCCAAAAAAAACAAGTGCGTAAAGTCGTTTTCTATTTATATTCATAGCTTTAATCTGATTACACAAAGTAACGAATGTTGTTTTTCTAAAGTAAACATTAAACCTATCAAATACATGGAATTATATGCAGATTACTTTATTAGGATTCAACATTTTCGTAAAAACTAGTTAATGCAATGCAACATTATGTTAAAAACAAGTAATCTATAAGTAAACAGCACTTTTTAACTGCTTATTAGTGCTAAAAAAAATCTATCTTTGCTTCCGAAAAATCCATTGTTTCATCAACATGGAAATTACGTTAAACAAAATCAAATCAACAATGAAATCAACAATCAGAATTTCCATTATTGTCTTCTTTCTTGCCGTAGTTTCTGCATTGAATGCACAGACCTTTAAGTTGGAAATCGGATATGCTAATCCAAAAATTCACGGCAACGATACAAGCTCAACCTATTTAAATGGAATCCGTGTTGGTGGCACTGTGGAATTAAAACTAAAGAAAAATTTCACATTGTTGAGTGGAGCTTTATACAATCTGGTATATTCCAACAAATTACAGAAAGCAAGAGATTATCAGGCAGTTAATTTTATCACTATGGGACAGTCAATAGATATACCATTAAGATTGGTCTACAGCTACTCTCTTAACAAAAACTTAAAGGCATTTGCATTTGGGGGTCCAAATTTAAATATCGGACTAAAAAGTATAAGAGGTATTACTTCAACACTTGACTCGGCAAATATCAAATATACAGGTATTACCAGTAAAACTGAGAATCTTTACACAGGCTCTATTTTAAACCGTATGAATCTTCAAATTGGTTTAGGTGGTGGTGTTCAATGGAAAAAATACCTGATTAAAAGTGGATATGATTTTGGTTTAGTAAACATGAACCACATAAGCACAAAAAAATTATATGAAGGAGGTTGGTATATATCGCTTGGGTACGAGTTTTAATCAACATAAATCGCAAACAAAAAAAGGTTAAACTCCAAATACAGTTTAGCCTTTTTTTGTTATTATTGCAGTATATACAACTTTAATTCATTGGATATTGATTATTTTTGCACAATAAAAAACAATTGGGAAGGAATGCAACTTTACTCCATATTTCTTAAACATTCGGTCATTTGCACTGACAGTCGGGTTTGTCCGCAAGGATCGCTCTTTTTTGCACTTAAAGGCGATAACTTTAATGCAAATGCATTTGCACTTTCTGCTATTGAAAAAGGCTGCTCATACGCTGTAGTGGACGAAGATGAATATGCAATAGATGAACGTTTTATATTGGTTGATAATGTATTGGAAACTCTTCAGGCACTAGCTCGTTATCATCGCCAGCAACTTGGGACAACCATTGTTGGCATTACCGGTACAAACGGAAAAACCACTACCAAAGAGCTAATAGCAACAGTTTTAAAAGAAAAATATAATATACTTTATACACAGGGTAATTTAAACAATCATATTGGCGTACCACTCACACTGCTTCAGCTCAAAGCTGAACATGAATTGGCAGTAATTGAAATGGGTGCAAATCATCAGGGCGAGATAAAATTGCTGGCAGAGATTGCCTGTCCTGATTATGGCATTATTACGAATGTTGGCAAAGCCCACCTTGAAGGTTTCGGATCGTTCGAAGGTGTTATGAAAACCAAAGCTGAATTGTATAATTACATTGTTTCAGCAGGGAAGAAGGTATTCATTAATAATGACAATCCTTACTTACTCGAAATGCTTGCATGGACAGGATTAACTGATGCCGATCGTACAATTACCTATAGTCAGAAAGAGTCTAATGGTGAAATTACGGGCAAAATCACCGACTGCTCACCTTTCTTGGAAATGAGTTGTCACAAAAAAGATGGTACAATATTTGAAATAGAAACCCATCTGATTGGATCATACAATGCTGAAAATGTGTTAGCTGCAGTTACCATCGGGAATTATTTCGGATTAAGCAGTGAGCAAATAAAAACCGGATTAGAAAATTATATTCCGAAAAATAATCGGTCTCAGTTAACTATTACCGAAAAAAATAAGTTGGTGGTGGATGCTTACAATGCAAACCCAACAAGTATGCGAGCAGCTATTCTGAATTTTGCACAAATGAATGTTGACTCTAAAACACTCATTTTGGGCGATATGCTTGAACTGGGCGAACTAAGTAGCGAAGAACATCAGTTCGCTGTTGATTTATTGAAACAAAACAACTTTGAAAACGTTTTGCTGGTAGGTCCGGAGTTTAAAAAAACAAGAAATGACTATAGATGCTTTGAAAATGTATCGGAACTGCAAGAGTTTATTGAGCAACATCCAATCATTGGCAACTATATCCTCATAAAAGGTTCCAGAGGTATTAAGCTCGAAAAAATACTAACATCACTTTAAATTGAACGACAACAATTCAAGATTATGGATGCTAAAAAAAGAAATTTAATTATAATGATAGCCGGTGCACTTATAATAATCGGGCTGGCATTTACTGTATTTTATTTCGTTCGTCAGGCGAAACAAAAAGAGGCTGAAGTAGCCGAAATTGTGGAACAAATGAATTTTGAAAAACAGCAAGTTGAAAAAGAATTCACTGATATGAATCAGGAGTTTGATGGATACACATCTAATATTCACAACGACTCACTGGTAAAATTATTGGACGACCAGAAAACAAAAGTTCAACAACTGCTCGAAGAATTACGCGTTACAAAATCTACCAATGCACGTAAAATTGCTGCGTTAAAGCAGGAGCTTGCAACCGTGCGCAAAGTTATGGTTCAATATGTAAATCAAATTGATTCACTAAACAAGGCTAATCATGTGCTAAAGTCCGAGAACATTGAAGTTCATAAAAAATACCAGGCAGCAACTGAAACAGTTCAGCAACTTTCGAAGGAAAAAGAAGGGTTGAATCAAGTTGTTTCAAGGGCATCGATTATGGAGGTTACAAATTTCAGTATGACACCTCTTAATAATAAAGGGAAAAAGACAGGCTGGTTCACACATACTGCCAGCTTACAGTTCAATTATACCGTTGCTAAAAATGTAACTGCACAGCCCGGTGACAAAACTATTTATCTGCGTATTACACGTCCTGATGATGATGTACTTACTAAAGGCCCAAACAATGTATTTACTTATGAGAATAAAAGTATTGCCTATTCTGCAAGTAAAAACTTCGAATTTACAGGCGAAGCCAAAAACGACATTATCTATTGGAAGATAGGCGAAATACTCCCAAAAGGGACTTATAAAGCTGAGTTTTTTATTGATGGCAGCAGAGTAGGAAGCTTCTCATTTGTATTTGAGAAATAACCATAGATTAAGATTTTTTAGAATGTCTCATTCCCATAAATTCACTCACGATGCTGAAGCAATTGCTTTCGATGTAAAACATCGGAATACGATAAAATTCAACATATCTCGCTACGATGTAGCCGTGAGTAAAGGAATGGCACGATACAACAACGTGGAGGCAGCCAAAACTCAAGCAGCAGCCATTAAACGTGATGTTCTGCAAAACTGGAGCAAGTATTTACTTCAGTTTGAGGAAAACATTAGCTCACGAGGCGTAGAAGTACTCTGGGCAAAAGATGCTGCCGAGGCAACAAGCTATATTGAGAAAATTTTACGTGACAACGATGCAAAATTGCTTGTAAAAAGCAAATCGATGACTACCGAAGAGATTGAGCTAAATGAAACAGCCGAAAGAGTCGGTTGCGAATCGGTTGAAACAGATCTCGGTGAATTTATAGTGCAGGTTGCGGGCGAGCGACCTTATCATATTGTAACACCAGCCATGCATAAATCCAAAGGTGATATTGCCAAATTATTCAATGAAAAATTCGGAACATCTATCAACAGTACTCCTGAAGAAATGACCGAATATGTGCGGCAGGTATTACGAAAGAAATATACAACAGCACAAGTTGGAGTTACAGGTGCAAACTTTTTGATTGCTGATATAGGTGGTATCTCAGTTACCGAGAATGAAGGAAACGGACTCATGTCTACTGCATTCACAAAAGTTCATATTGTAATAGCCGGGATAGAAAAAATCATCCCCAAAATGAAGCAGTTGGGATTATTCTACCCATTGTTAGCGGCTCATGGTACAGGACAGCAAATTACGGCTTATAACACTATTTTCACAGGTTCACGTTGTGGAAACGAAGTGGATGGCCCCGAGAAAATGATTGTTATTTTACTGGATAACGGACGAACAAATGTGTTTGCCGACGATGAAGCCTATGAATCATTAGCCTGTATACGTTGTGGAGCTTGTTTAAATGGTTGTCCGGTTTATAAAACAATAGGTGGTTATACGTATGACACAACATACAGTGGACCAATTGGATCAGTTTTAACTCCATTCTTGCGTGGTTTCAAGGATTTTTCTCACTTAAGCTTTGCTTCCACTCTATGTGGAAAGTGTGTTGAGGTTTGTCCGGTAAAAATTCCATTAACCGATATTTTATTATCGAACAGACGAAAAGCAATGGAACAAAACCTCCGTCCTAAAGCCGAGAAATGGCTTATGAAAGGTTTTAGACTAATGAGTTCAAAGCGTATAGGATTTGATGCTTTTCCAAGTGTTTTGAAAAGTGCAGGAACTTATCCGTTCAACTTTGTTGGTTGGGGGCCAAAACGTTCAATGCCAACTTTTGCTAACAAATCTTTTTCACAACAATATAAAAAGAAACAAGATTAATTTGTAATTTTACAAATTAATTTAAACATTCATAAATAACATCTTCATAACACTCACAAACATGAAACGAGCAGGATTATTTACTATTATCTTATTTTTAACCGCTATTATTTACTCTTCGTGCAAAGAAGATGTTTACATGGACTGGAAACTCCGAAACGATCGCTGGTACGCAACCTTAGAAGATTCAATTAAGAAAGACACATCTGGTATTTTCCATAAAACCACTAGTGGAATCTATTATAAAGTAATTGGTCAAGGCTATCAACGTCATCCAAACTTACAAGATGAAATATATGTGAAGTATAAAGGTACTCTTATTGACGGCTCTATTTTTGACTCTACAGAAACAGATAAGATGGCAAAAATGACTTTATCACAAACAATAGCTGGCTGGAAAGAAATCCTTCCAAAAATGCAGGATAATGCTCATTACATTTTATATATCCCTAGCAAACTAGGATATGACACTACAACTACTTACAGTAAAATACCACCATATTCTGTTTTAAAATTCGATTTAACTTTAGAAAAATCATACTAAAAATTCTAACAAATACTATAAACTGTATTATGAAAAAGCTTATCCTGATTATTCTCTGTCCATTTTCGGTTTTTGCTTTCAGTACAGAATATACTGTTAAAAGCATTCCAAATCCAATAACTGCCAATGCTCACGCATTTGTTAGCAATCCAGATGGGATATTGAAAGCGGAAACTGTTGACAAACTGAACGAAATGATTGATTCACTTCGCTCGCAAACTGGTGTGGAAGTGGCCGTTGTAGCTGTAAATTCTATTGGTAACGAAGAAATTAAACCATTCGCTACAAGTCTTTTTAAAGAATGGGGAATTGGAAAAGCCAAACAAGACAATGGTTTGTTGGTTCTCTTTGTTTTAGGACAGAAAAAGGTAACTTTTGAAACAGGTTACGGCCTTGAGGGTCTTTTGCCGGATGCCATTTGTAAGCGCATTCAATTGCAGGTTATGATTCCGGAATTTAAAAATGGGAATTATGATGCTGGGATTCTTGCCGGAGTTGAACGTGCAGGTTCTATCATTCGTAAAGAACCAGTTCAGGAGGCTGTAATCATACCAATTGCATGGAATGAGATAATACCATTGGCCATAGCGGCATACATTATTCTTATTCTTATCTCATTAGTTTGGCTAAATAATTCTATTCAAAAAGCCAAAAAGAACAGCAAACTTACAAGTAATATAGCTCGATACAAAGCCATAAAAGCTGACAAAACTGCTATTATTAGCATGCTGGCAGTTTTTGCTCCTATCATTGGTTTTGTGCTAATACTGTTCTTTACCCAACCTATATTTTTAATTTTACTGATACCAGTTCCATTCACCACCATTCCGGCAAATATTTACGGAATGTTGGTCATGCGCAAAGTTAGACGTGAACCAATTCCATGTAATATTTGTAATGGCAAAATGCACATATTATCTGAAAAAGAAGAAGATGCACACCTTAAGTTGGCTCAACAGTTCGAAGAAAAGCTTCATGCTATTGATTATGATGTTTTTGTGTGCGACTCATGCAAAAACGAAGCTATTTTCACGCTCGACAAGCCAAGTGCCTATTCCGAATGCCCAAAATGTGGCACCAAAGCCTTTATTCTAAAAGACAAAAGAACCATTGTAGCGCCAACTTATATCAGCTCAGGAACTCAACGCTCTACTTATAAATGTAAATTTTGCGGACACGAAGAAAACCACAACGACAACATTCCAAGACTGACCAGAAATGGTGGAGCAATAGTTGGAGGAGCAGCAGCCGGTGGATTGTTTAGTGGTGGTGGAGGATTCAGTGGCGGAGGCGGTGGAGGCGGAAGCTTTGGCGGAGGCATGTCGGGCGGTGGCGGTGCCAGCAGTGGCTGGTAAATCTACTCACAAGTATTATCAATCAAGAATTAATCAAACTATAAAAACATTATTCAAAATGAAAAAGAACACGATTATTTTAGTTTCAATTATTGGATTTTTTGTAATTCTATTTTTTTGGGGAATGTCCGGTTATAACAGCCTTGTTACTCAGGAAGAAAGTGTAAATAGTCAATGGGCAAATGTTGAAAGTCAATATCAACGTCGTGCCGATTTAATACCAAACTTAGTATCTACCGTAAAAGGATATGCAACTCATGAAAGCTCGACTCTGGAAGGTGTAGTGGCTGCACGTGCTAAGGCAACTCAGGTTACAGTTGACCCAACAAAACTTACTCCGGAAAAGCTTCAGGAATTTCAGGCGGCTCAGGGACAAGTGAGCTCTGCTTTGGGTAAATTATTGATGATTAGTGAAAACTACCCAGACTTAAAAGCAAACCAAAATTTTCTTGAATTACAAGCTCAATTGGAAGGCACTGAAAACCGTATTTCTGTTGAACGTGGACGATTTAACGACTTCGCTAAGGAATTCAATACAGCTATTCGTAGGTTCCCTAAAAGTATTATAGCTTCATTTGGCAATTTCCAGAAAAAACCATATTTCGAGGCAGAAAAAGGAAGTGAAAAAGCTCCTACCGTAAAATTCTAATAGCGAAAAACAATCATGGCTAAAAGCACATACTCACCAGCTGTCAACCGCTATTCTGATTCTGTAGGTTATCAAAATTGCGGAAAAAGCGGATTGAAATTACCACGTATTTCACTCGGCTTGTGGCACAATTTTGGAGATGTAGACAATGCTGACGAAGCATTAAAAATGATTCAACTTGCTTTCGACCATGGTATTACACATTTCGATTTAGCCAATAATTACGGTACGCCATTTGGAAGTGCTGAAGCAAATTTCGGAAAGATCCTAAAAGCTCATTTTGCCGGCTATCGAGACGAGATGATTATCAGCTCCAAGGCCGGACATATTATGTGGGACGGACCTTACGGAGATGGTGGCTCGCGCAAATACCTAATGGCAAGTCTGGAACAAAGCCTGAAGCGAATGCAGCTGGATTATGTGGATATTTTTTATTCGCACCGATACGACCCAAACACACCGTTGGAGGAAACCATGAGAGCACTTTCGGACATGGTAAAACAAGGGAAAGCGCTGTATATTGGCATATCAAAGTATCCAACAGAAGTAGCTCGCGAAGCATACCGTATTTTGCGTGAAAACGGAACCCCATGTCTTATTAATCAGGATAGGTATAACATTTTTACACGCGATATTGAGAAAAACGTATTGCCGTCAGCCGAAGAAAACGGTGTTGGGTTTATAGCTTTCTCGCCACTAGCGCAAGGTATGCTTAGCGATAAATACCTAAACGGAATTCCTGAAAACTCTCGAGCTGCACATAGCTATGGCTTTTTACAAAAGAGTCAGCTTACTCCTGATAAAATTGAAAAAATAAGTCAGTTGAATGAAATTGCAAAAGTGCGGAAACAAACCTTGGCTCAAATGGCACTTGCCTGGTGTTTACATAAGCCTGAAGTCAACTCGGTGATTATAGGAACAAGCTCAGTAAAGCAATTACAAGACAATATTAATGCACTTAAAAACTCAACGTTTACAAATGATGAGTTGTGGCGAATAGGAGAATTGGGACAATAGAATTTCATTTTTACACAAATATGAATCAGACCAGGTATTATTTGTTTTTGGGACTAGTAACGTTGCTATTTATCAGCTGCGACAAGTCTTATACATCGTCAATACCTGACTATCCGGTGCAACTTGATTTAAACCTAACAACAACCTATCCAACATTCAAGAATTCCTACAATAAGGAACTGACGTTTGAAAAGAAAATAAATGTAAATGATTTCATTGGATATGGTGGAATTCTTGTCTATACCGGATTTGATGGAGGTTATTACGCTTTTGATATGAGTTGCCCATACGAAGCTAACCCAAAAATCCTCGTGCATCCTAATGGTAATGGGCAAGCCGTATGCGATAGTTGCAAAACTATTTTTGATATATCATACGGAATTGGTAACCCAACAGGTAGACATAGATTAAACCGTCCTGATACAACAGCTCTGGCCAATCAAACATTAAAACGATACAAAGCCACTTTCTCAGGTGATATCCTATCCATCAGAAGATAACAGTATTTATTAGTTCCACTTTTTAGGCCTAACCACTGCCGCTGACAATGAGATAAGAACAACATAAAATGGATAAATTACTGAAAGAAAAAATGAATAAAGCCAGATATTATTTAGTTGAAAAAACTCACCAACCACTGATAGGAATATTGAATCTATCACATATTTAACTATAAAAACAATTACTAAAGGATACAAGTATATTGGGTTTAATAATGACAGAATCATTAATAATAGAAGTAGAGAACTAACAAAAAAAACCTCTAATGCCGTAAATATCAGTTGCCAATCGGTATAAAATCTGGATTTAGCGGACCACCTTCTGCGCTGCTTAATAAGCGAAAATAAGTTACCAGCTTGTTTGGTTGTCACAAAAGCTGATTCTGATTTAAGGAATCGAATCTTGCCTCCACGCTTTTTTACACTTTCTAACAGAAAAATGTCGTCTCCCGATTGCTCTTCAGGGTGCAAATCATTCTGACAAGCAAGCCACATTTTCTTCTTAAAAACAAGATTAGCTCCATTACACAAAATAGGCATTCCAATTCCGGCAGCACCTGCCGCCGAAGCAACTAAACTTGTAAATTCTAACACCTGAAGATAGGTAAAAAAAGAATCCTTCCCCGATAGTTTTACCGGACAAATAAGTAAATCACAGTTATATTTCTGTTGGTAACTTGCGATGGATTCCAGCCAATGGTACGAAGGTAAACAATCGGCATCTGTAGTAACAATCAATTTTCCTTTGCTTTGTAAAATGCCTTCTTTCAAGGCATTTTTCTTGCCATAACCTACAGCATCTATCAATTGAATTTTAGGATATAAAGCTTCTGCTTGCTTAATGTAATGCCGGGTAGCATCTGTTGAATGATCATTGACCAAAATTAATTCGAAGTTTTGGTTACTTTGCTGTGCCATACATGCAATCAAATTTCTGACACAGCTCTCTTCATCACGACAAGCCACCACCACAGAAATCAATAAATTTGACGAAGTCAAATTCTCATTACCCTTAGGAACAAAAGAATAAACTCGTTTCCAACCTAGAATAAAACCAGAAACAAGCGCAATATACAATACACAAATAAATACAGTAAAACCTATCACCCACTCCATACATTCACAAAATAATATCAACTAAAATAAATAATTTAACCCAATATAAAACCCTGAATTTCCATCCTGTTTATCAAACGCTTTTCCAAAATCGGTTGAAATAATAAAATTCTCGTTCCAACCAATTTTCAACCCAATACCTGCCGCCGAATGGAGCTTTCCTGATTCATAAGTATTAAAATAAGTAGATTTATCTAAGGTTGAAACATTCGTCAAGTCCATTTCTATAGGCTTAAGAATAATTCCAGAATCGAAAAATACATTTGTTCCTAAATAAAAATTCTGCTTAAGCCATTCAAATTTAAGGAATTTATAGCGAAGTTCAAAATTTCCAAAGCCAACTGCATCGCCAATTACACGATTGCGCAACACACCACGTACAGAACTCTTACCGCCCAGACCTTGATTTGTTGCACCTATCAAATAACTTGTAATCAATAACGGCTGTGCATAATAAGGAACTTTATCACTTCCAACAGTAGTCTGATAATCTAGCCTATAAGCAAAAGATAGGTCTTTAGACAAAGTAAAATACTGGCGATGAATAAGGGCAAATTTAGTATGATTTTTATCATTTAAAAAACTTGGTGCAGTTTGAATAACAGCTTCCGTAAAAATTCCTTTCATGGGGCAAGCCAACTGATCGCGCGAATCATATTTGAAACCAGCTTTAAAGTAATTAATTCGGCCACCAGCAGCCTCATCTACAGATATTAATCCCCAATTTTGATAACGTTGAAACAAGTCCCCACCGGAGATGGCATTAAGCCCTAACTTTTTTATATTGACTGTATCAATTTTAAAATCGTAGAATGAATAACCTGCAACCCAACCAAATTTTGATTCGCCAAAATAACCCTGAAAATCGGCTTTTGCCCGGAACATATTCCGTTCATTCTTATAAAAGTTACGATTAGCTTTAGTCAAATCAGGATTATAAACACTCTGGTAACCGTTAAATCCATAAAAGTCGGACATTAAGTCCGTCAAATAACTAACATCAATAGTTGTACGAACTTTCGGAATTAATTTTTCAGAGTCATATCGTAACCTAGCAACAGTACTTCCTTTGGTATAAGTAGAAAGTTCAAGATATAGAGAATGATTGTATTTTGGGAAACGTGAGCCATAGTCGTACAGATTAACGAGTGCTCCGTACTGAAAACCAAGATCCGAATCATAAGATACTGCCGGCAAAGCCCCAAAACCAAAACCCCTCTTAGGCTTCTGTTGCGAAAAAACCGATAATGCAATAAAAAGCAGGAAAAGAACAAAAATGGATTTTCTCATACAGCAAGTTTATTGAGTTGGGTCAAAGATATAAAAAAAGAGTCAAAAAAATAAGCACACTTAAAAAAGCATGCTTATTCGTTAACCCTAGGTCAAGATCTTAATTTCCTTTACAAGTATTGCACATACCAGAATAAGAGATTTCAACTCCATCAATTTTAAATAAATCACTCTGTGGAAGTTGGAAGTAAGTTGGATTAACATTAAAAATATCATGTACTTTTCCACAACTTTTACATATAAAATGAGCATGAGCTGAAATATCAACATCATATCTTGCGTTTCGCTCATCAATAGCCAATGATCTTACAGCACCTTTCTCTACAAACAAGTCGAGAGTATTATAAACAGTGGTTTTAGATAAAGTTGGCATATTGGGACTTAATGCCAAATAAATTTCATCTATGGTTGGATGAATCCGATTATTCAACAAGAAATTCATTACTGCAGAACGCTGAACTGATGGTTTAATCGAGAATTGACGTAAATATTGATGGGACTCTAACATGACAATGATTTTTTGGAAATTTTATTAAATTGAAACGACTACAAAGATATATAATCCAATTTAGATTTAGAATAATTATTCGTTAATTAATCTTATTTTGTAGAGTTTACAGGCATTTTGGCAAAATAAAATTCAATTTTGAATTACAATTTTGAAATCAATATATTTTTATAAAGACAAAAAAAAAAGACCGCAATAAACTTTATTGCGATCTTTTAGATATAATATTGATTACAATA
>Ga0302213_1000127_pt1 | contig 49931 bp, 23 predicted proteins | sample II_Fen_N1_2_FD_194583 | JGI IMG/M metagenome (GOLD analysis project Ga0302213, IMG submission 194583) | Peat permafrost microbial communities from Stordalen Mire near Abisko, Sweden - II_Fen_N1_1 | ecosystem: Environmental > Terrestrial > Soil > Wetlands > Permafrost | place: Sweden: Abisko...
GTCAACTTATCAAGGGTGGGCTTATGTAGGACTTATCTAGGGCTTTTGTAGGACTTATCCATTACTTGAGTATAATTTGTTCATTTGCACCCATCACTCGGAAAATGGGAAATAACTTTTGGGGCCGTCCCACCGAGCCCGAAAAAAGTTATTCTCATTTTTCCGCCGGTTGTAACTAAAACGATTTTGAATATCAGCATAAATTTTGAGATTTGCAGCCAACGCTCGGGAAGACGGGAAATAACTTTTATTCAAAAAAAATAAACACGAAAAAGTTATTCTCGGCTTAACCGCCAGTGGTAATTAAGATTAAACTTTCTTTTCTTTTTCCGCTCTCCCGCAGGGGATTAGTCTTATTGGGGCAAACTCGCCGCAGAAAATGAAAACATACCGCTGGAAATGCGTGGGAAAAAAGCTTGGGTAGTGACTGACTGGATTAATGAAGCTTGCGGAATGGAAAGGAAGGAAACAACCGAAGCTGTGCGGTGCTGAGGTGAATGCATAAAATGAAAGCGGAATGAAATGTAAGGGTTCGGAGTGAGGAACGAACGTAGTTCCTGGAATGTAATGAGCTTGAATGAATGCACTGACCGCAAGCACATGAATAATCAATACGGAATGTTTTTATTTTACTGCACAACTGATGGGTGGTGGGGTCTTATTGTGGCTCTTATATTGGCGGTACGCCTGAACATCGCACCGATAAGGTGTAACAACTTTCCGCTCTCCCGTAGGGGTTTAGTCTTCGGGCAGCGGAGCGGGGCAAAAGCGTTGATTTTGTGCGGCTATTATACATAATGGGGTTATAGGCTTTTTTATTGGGTTTATCCCCAGCTGAAAGCTGAAAAAGCCTATTAACTACATGTTATGTATAATAGCTTTGAGTTGTTTTTTTTCTGGCGCAAGTGCAGCACGGTGGTGGCGGTTGGAGTGCAAACGTCTTTTTTGCTTTTCTGCAAAAAGTGTGACAGAGAAAAACAACAGAAGGGTGGATTGTGCGGAAGCCTGCAAAAAGACTGTGCAAGCATGAGGTACGAATGGTGAGGATTTTTGCAGGCTGGGGACTTTGCCCCAGCGGAGCTGCCCGTAATTATCTATTAGGTGAAACCTAACCGCTTTCAGTCTGACTTTCTTCCAGTCTGATTTTATTCTTATTTCTCAAACAAAATAGATTTTTTTTACATTTGAATTCCATAGAACACCCCTTGGTTGCGGAGTTGCGGTTGCGGAGGGCATCAAAGCCTTTATCATAAAGGATTGTAGCGATTTTGCCCCGCAACTAAATTGATTTTTATTTTTCGGGAAATTCTATTTTGGTTGCGGTGTATTTCTTCTGAAAGGCTTAATAGTAAAGCTTTTCAGCTAATTTTGACCGCAACCAAGTGATTTCCAAGATTTATCGTTAATTTGTATGAAGCGATTTTTTTGTAAGCGATACCATAAAAGGTGTTTTTTGCAAACAATCTATTACATCCTGTATATAGATAAGGTACAAATACAATACTTTTCTTTGTATAAAATGTAATTCAAAATATATGATAATTGTTTTCCATATATGATGATTGCCTTGTAAAAATGACATTTTAATGCAATTATTGCCTTGTATAAATGGAAAATTATTGTACTTATTGCCTTGCAAAAACAATAATATACTTATCTTTGTGGCCTAAATATTAAATAGCATAGTAAAATGGCATATTACAAACGGGATATAGAAGACGAATTAATTCGTTGGAAAAATGACAGTGAAAGACAGCCACTATTGATAAGAGGTGCGCGACAAGTGGGAAAATCATCAGTCGTGCGAAATTTTAGCAGTCAGTTTAAAAGTTATGTAGAAGTAAATTTTGAACAGGATAGTGACGTTCAACGTGTTTTTGAGGGAAATTTACGCCCCAAAGCTATTTGCGAACAATTATCTGTTCTTTACGAAACAACAATTATTCCAGGAGAAACACTTTTATTTTTTGACGAAATTCAAAGTTGTTTGCCGGCTATTTCTTCCCTGCGCTTTTTCTACGAACAATATCCCGAATTACATGTGATTGCAGCCGGTTCGTTGCTGGAGTTTGCATTGGCTGAACTACCTTCCTACGGAGTAGGGCGGGTAAGTTCGTTATTTCTTTACCCCTTTTCGTTCGGTGAGTTTTTACGAGCTGCGAATGCTGAATTACTTCGTAAATCCATTGCTGATGCTTCTCCTCAACAACCCTTATCTGAAGCAATTCACACAAAAGCATTGGAGTTGTATAAACAATTTTTGGTGTTGGGTGGTATGCCTAAGGTGATTTCCAGTTACTTTTCAGGGGGAGATTTGTTGTCATGCCAGCGTGTACTCGACGGTTTGATTTCTGCTTATGAGGACGATTTTACTAAATACAAAAAGAGATCTTCACCAATGCTTATTCGTATGGTTTTTAGATCGGTTGTAGAGCAGAACGGACAGAAATTTGTGTATAACAAAGCGTTGCCGGATGCAAATCATTTGCAGGTGAAAGATGCCCTTGAACTTTTGACTATGGCCGGAATGATACTGCCGATAACACACAGTGCCGCAAATGGAGTTCCACTTGGAGCGGAAATAAATCCCAAAATGCGGAAATTTATTGTTTTTGATTCAGGCATTTTTCAACGGATTTTGGGTTTGAAACTTTCGGAAGTATTGCTTAAAAATGATTTTGAGTCGATAAATAAAGGTGCTCTTGCCGAGCTAAACGTTGGACTGGAATTAATCAAATCGGCTTCCTGCTATCAACGACAAAACCTTTATTATTGGCATCGCGAAGCAAAAAGCAGTAATGCTGAAGTTGATTATTTAGTTCAACTAGACACACGAATTGTGCCCATAGAAGTAAAAGCAGGAACAAAAGGCAGTATGCAGAGTCTTAAAATCTTTATGGATCTAAAAAACACGGAGAAAGGCATTCGAATATCTCAAGAGAATTTTTCGGCGTACCAAAATATAGAAGTCTATCCACTTTATGCAGTTGCAAATCTGCAAAAGAATCAATAGTTTTTTTGTTCAAAGCTATTTCAATATTGTCAAGTAAACGGTGCAAAATACTTGACAAAATATTTCAATTCTTTTGAACAAATTATTGAATATGATATATTTTCCTGAAAGTATTGTAACATGCTATCGATATTTTCACAATAGATAATAAATTGTCAATAGATTTTGGTTATATAAACCGAAATACTTTTCTTTGTGTAACTAATACTACCGTATGTACACACATCGAATTTTCGTCAAAGTTATATCCTCCATCCTTCTGCTTTTACTGCTACACTCCCAGTTGGCTGCACAAAAAAACGAATCAAATTTTGTCCATAAATATTCTACCGAGCAAGGTTTGTCGAGCAACACTATCTTTGGCATTTTGCAGGACAGGCATGGATTAATCTGGATTTCGACCGAAGAGGGCCTGAACAGGTTTGACGGAAAAAACTTCACGCAATTTGCTATAAACAAAGGGCGGTATACACTTTCGCACAACTACGCACAAACCATGTTGCTGGCTCCCGACGGCAATATATGGGTCGGCACTACCAACGGACTGAATATATACGATTATAAAACGGATAGTATAATTCAGGTCAGGAAGGACACAAAACCACTGAAACTTGTATACAACGACATTACCTGTCTGGCTCTGGGAGTGGACAAAAACAGGGTGTGGATTGGGACTTACGGCGATGCCATAAATTATTTCGACAACGTCACCAAGAAATTCCACAAACTGCAATTACCAACATTGCCCGGGATACCGCAACCTGTCAATGTGGTGAGTGTACTGGAAGATGATAATAAAAGATTGTGGATTGGGACACAGCACGATTGTATATACAGCTACAATCAGGAAACCCGAAAGCTACTGAAATACAACCTCCCGGAGAATGCATCGACAATTCGCACAATTTATCAGGATAATTTTCGGAGAATATGGTTCGGCACTTCCGAAGGATGTTACCTGTTCAACGAAACAAAGCAAGTGCCCGAGCGGATTAACTACCCGCAGAGCCTGAGCGAAACATCCATTGGCGCTATCCACGAGGATCGCAACGGGAAGATATGGATAGGTACAGAACTTTTTTTGATGAGCTTTGATGCCCGTTCTTTTTCGCTGACTGAGAAATTTCCATTCCAAACCATCCTCCAACAAAAATCTACGTCCAACTTAGATTGTGCTTATATAAATGCCTTGTTTGTTGACCGCGACAACAATATTTGGGTTGGTACTGGCTGGGGCGGTGTGACTATGCTGGGGGCTGCTTCTCCCAAATTCAAACTGATAAAACACAACCCGGGCGAAACAACTGATTTGCCCAACTATTCGGTGGCATCGCTGTGTCAGGACAGAAAAGGGAATTTGTGGATAGGCATTGACGGAAGTGGTGTTTATACAATGAATTTGCAAAACGGAGAACTGTCGCGTTACCCCCTGGATGAAAAAAAATACGGACGGTATTTTAAAGTAGTGGCTACAGATACAGACGAAAACCTGTGGTTTGGAACTTATAAAAACGGGCTGCTGAGAAAGAAAAAGAACAGCCCACGGATAGACGTTTTCCGAAAAGGAGAGCAAAAAAACTCATTGCCCGATAATGAGATTATCTGCATTTTTGAATCGAAGGATAAAACCCTGTGGATAGGAACGAATAACGGACTGGCAAAATACGACAAAGCTAACAATCAGTTTATAAGAATAAACATACCCCATAAGCTGACAACAATTCTGAGTATAGCCGAAACCTCGGATGGCGTACTCTGGCTAGGAACTTATGGGGGTTATGTGTTGTCGTACAATCCAAAAACAAACGCGTTGAAGTATAATGCATTGCCATTTGATGCCAGAATAGTTCGGGACATACTTGTTTATAAAGACAGCATCTGGATTGCCACATCGGGCAATGGATTATCGGTTTACGATTATAAAACCAAGGAATCGAAAACATATACCGAGACAAACGGACTGGCAAGTAATTACATCAGTTCGTTGTTGCGCGACTCGAAAGGTAGAATCTGGCTGGGAACCAACAGGGGAATATCCCGGCTGATTGCCGGAACAGGCGAGATACAAAATTACAACACGCAGGATGGCGTTCAGGCACTGAAATTTGCGGGGAAAAGTGCCATCAAACTGGCCGATGGTCGGATGGCCTTTGGTGGGTTTGGCGGAATCAATATTTTTGATCCTATGCTTGTTGACAAAAACGATAAATGTCCACAGGTAGTTTTCACCAAACTGCTGGTGTCGAATACGGTAGTAAACCCGTCGAATAACCGGAAAAAACAATCGCCCCTGCAGGAAAACATCACCGTGTGTAAAAGCATCGAACTGAATTACGACCAATCTATCTTCACGATAGAGTTTACGGGAATTAATTACAATGCTACCCAGAAAATAAACTACTCCTATATAGTAGAAGGGACAGACAGTCACTGGAACAACATTGGCAATCAGAACACTGTAACCCTGCGAAACCTGAGTCCCGGTGAGTATTGTTTCAAAGTGAAGGCTTCGAGCCCCGACAATGTGTGGAGCGACAGCAATATACAATCAATACTGATCATTATTAAACCACCTTTCTGGCGTACCTGGTGGGCTTATATATGTTATTTGTTGCTGGCAAGCGGCATTATCTATTTTGTGTGGCAATATGCAACAATTCGGGTTCGGACTTCAAATCATTTAAAAATAGAGCGCGCAAAACGAGAGAAAGATGAAGAGCTGCATCAGGAAAAGTTACAGTTTTTCACCAATATCTCGCACGAATTCCGCACTCCGCTGACATTAATTATCAGTCCGCTGGAAAAAATGCATCAGGATGAGGTGGCCGACGACAAGAAAGCGCATCTGAAACTTATGCTCCGAAATGCCAAACGGCTACTGAACATGGTGAATCAGTTACTCGATTTCAGAAAAGCCGAACGTGGTCAAATGAAGTTGAAGGTTCAGCATCTGGATCTGATTGGTGCCATCAACGAAATTATACTTTCGTTTGATGAATTACGTATTCAGAAAAACATACAACTCGACTTTATTTACGAAGAAGAGGTGTTGTTGGCATGGTTTGATCCTGAGTTTTTGAATAAATTACTTTTTAATCTGCTTTCGAATGCTTTTAAATTCACCCCCGACTATGGGAATATTCTTGTTGCACTCAATATCGACAAAGATACGCAGAGCCACAAAGTTGTTCATATTGCCGTATCGAACAATGGCAAAGGCATACAACCCGACGAAATTGATTCTATTTTTGATAGGTTTTATCAGGGAAGTGAGCAAAGCAGTATACAGGAGGGAACAGGAATCGGATTGCATCTGACTAAAAATCTGGTTGAGTTGCACCACGGAACAATTGAAGTGGAAAGCAAACCGAACATAAAAACAAAATTCACGATGACACTTCCAATTGAAAAGAGTGCCTATTTAAGCACTGAACTCATGGAAGAGGAAGAAATGCAGTCGGACACCGAAACCGGGGCATCAAAAAATAATGCTACTGAAACGTATGAAAAATCAATAGACAAAACCGCGAAAGAACACCGCAAACGCATCCTGATAGTTGAAGATAATCAGGATATCCGAAGCTATATTCACAGCATTTTAGATGCTGACTACATCATAGACGAAGCCGAAAATGGAATTGTTGGACTTGAAATGATTAGCCTGCACGACTTTGACCTTATCATTAGCGACCTAATGATGCCCGAAATGGACGGGATAACCCTGTGTAAACAACTGAAAAGCTCCATTGAAACCGACCACATCCCTATTGTGCTGCTCACAGCTAAATCGGATATCGAAAACAGAATTGAAGGCCTGAGCATTGGCGCCGACGCGTACATTACCAAGCCATTTCATCCGAATCATCTGATCATCCGAGTGGCAAAACTTATTGAAACACGTGAACTGCTAAGAGAGCGCTTTAGCCGCAGATTGTCGCTGGGAGAAGCGCAAAAAGCGCAAAAAGCAGAACCAAATCAGGAATCAATCGACGTACTGTTTTTACAAAAAACGATTTCAATCATATTGAATAAAATGGCAGAAACGGAGTTCAATGGTGATGCACTGGCAGCCGAACTGGGCATAAGCCGAATGGGTTTACATCGCAAAATAAAAGCATTGACTGATCAGAGTACCGGCGAATTTATACGCAACATACGGCTCAAAAAAGCTTACGAACTTTTATCTATTCCGGGTAAGAATATCTCAGAGGTTTGCTATGATGTTGGATTTAATTCACCGTCTTACTTTACGGCTTGCTTTAATGAAGTATTTAAAATGACGCCAAGCGAATATGTCAGGAATTTAAAAATCAAGGCGGAATAAAATTGAGGTCAATTAAATAATCACTCAACAATTAACATGCAAAACACTTACAGCAGTCTTAAATTCACATCCTGTTACAATAATCTTAGCTTTTGGTAATATACAGATAATAGCATAATGGGTTTAAAAATAATTTTGTGACTTAATAAATAAATTATTCACCTTAAATTATTCCTTTATGAAACACAAAGAACTCTTTAAATTTAGTTTAATTGTCGCAATCGCCTTTTTTTGCGGCATAAGTGCAAAAGCAGAAACATGGACTGCTCCCGCTTTAACCGGTAGCACACTTACAACCGGAACAACCTATTATGTGTATAATGTGGGTTCAAATGGTTATTTAACTGCCGGGGGATGGTGGGGTACTCAATCAAATGTATCAGCACAGCCAAGGGCTAATGCTTCAACTTCGGTGGTAAAATACACTGCCACCAATACCGGCGGTTCCCTTTGGTCATTCCAGTATAATCTTGCCGGTTCTGATGCATCAAACTGGTTTTTAACCCCGACGAATACCAATTCCAGTGATGGATCTGTTGAAACGAATGATTATGACTGGTCGGGACGCCTACCAAATCGCCCATGGAATGTTGTTCAAACGGATGCAATCAACAACATCTATTCAATTCAGGTTCCATCAACTTATGCCGGTTATGTGGCAGCTCAATACCTAGGTTCGTCATTAGGTACTGAGGATACAAATGGAGGAACTTGCAATGTGGTGAGATATAACAGAGCCAGTGGTGATAGTTACACAAAGTGGAAATTTGTGTCTCAGGCAGATCTTGACCTATATAACGCAAAAATTCTGTTGGACAAATATATGACTTATGGCAAAAATAAAGGAATGGATGTATCATTTTACATCACTACTTATAATGCCGGAGTTACTGCTGATATTAATTCGGCGGCAACTACCCTGTTGACTGCATTAGGTCGAACAGACGTAACTTCTTCTATCACTAACCCAAGTTTTGAAACAAATGATTTTACAGGTTGGACAAATAATGGCTTTAATATCCAATCAAATGACCCAGGTCAGGGTTGGACGAAAGATGGTACTTATTATTGTGAAAAATATACTGATAAAAGTAATTGGAATTTAGGAGCGGGATCAATTACCCAAACAGTTTCAGGTCTATCAAATGGATTCTATGAATTAGTTGTTTCTGGACATGCCGTGCAACAAAATGGTGGTAATCCTCTTCATACTGGAGCGTATATTACAGCCGGATCTCAAACTACTCAAGTGGCTGCAGGCCAAGATTACTCTATTTCAGATATTACTGTTGCAGACGGTACATTAACCATAGGATATGCACTTATTGATCCGGTAAAATGTAACTGGATAGGTTTTGATAATTTTAGGTTATATTATTATGGAACTACTACAGTTACTAAACTTAATAATATTGCCTCGTCAACTGCATTATCACTTTATCCAAATCCTGCCACCGATGGTTTCACTATCCAAGCCGGAGAAAAAGCAACAACTGTTTCTATTTATAGTTTAAGTGGAAGTTTGGTTCTTTCCCAACAAATTAACGGGAAAAGCTATATCAACATTAGTTCCTTACAACAAGGAGTTTATGTAGTTAAAGCAGATGGATTGGTTGGAAAATTAGTAAAGAAATGATAATGCTATAATACAGAAAACTAGGCTGTCGCAGAGAATGCGACGGTCTATTTTTCATTTAGGTTCTGCTAAATAACAGCAAACCGATTCTTATACCATCTATAAATAAAGAATTCCGGAATAAAACGATAAACTGAAAAAACAAAAATCGGCTGTTTATTTATAATGACAGTCTCACTCTGAAATTTATAAACCATAAATAAATATCAAATGAAAAAAATCAACATCTTTTCCTATGCAGTACTTGTGAGTCTGCTGCTAGGGATTTTAGGTGCACGAGCACAACAATACACGCCTCTTGCAATACCAATGGAACCCATGGATTCAGGAAAATTTGTACCAACATGGGAATCCTTGAAACAGTATGGTGAAGCACCTGATTGGTATCAGGATGCTAAATTTGGTATTTGGGCACATTGGGGTCCGCAATGCCAGCCGGAACAAGGAGACTGGTTTGCAAGGTTTATGTATTTCGCAGGTTCACAGCACAATTGGTTCACTTCCAACTATGGTTCTGCTACCAATCTTGGATTTAAAGAGGTGATAAATAGTTGGAAAGCAGAAAGCTGGCAACCTGATAGTATAGTAAAACTTTACAAAAATGCTGGTGCAAAATACTTTTTTGCCTTGGGAAACCACCACGACAATTTGGATTTATGGGATAGTAAATATCAGGAATGGAATACTGTCAAAGTCGGTCCTAAAAAAGACCTTATCGATGGTTGGGAAAAAGCAGCCAGAGCTAATGGGTTGCGTTTTGGAGTAAGTATTCATGCTTCACATGCCTGGTCGTGGTATGAAGGTTCTCAAAGTTACGATGGAAACCTGACAAAAGCCGATGGTGCAGGCAAATGGTGGGATGGTCTTGATCCGCAAGAACTTTATGCCCAAAATCATGCGCATAGTAGCGGTTGGGATAATTCCGGAACAATTCACTCCCAATGGAATTGGGTAAATGGAGCTTCTATTCCCTCAAAAGCATATTGTGATAAGTTCTACAACAGAACGATGGATATGATTAAAAAATTCAATCCTGACCTGATCTATTTCGATGACACTTCTTTGCCTTTAGTTGCAATTGATAATGCTGGCAACCGGTCAACTACTGCGGTTAGCGATCTAGGTCTGAAAATAGCAGCAAGCTATTACAACAAAAGTGCGAATGCGAATAATGGAAAAGTACAAAACGTTATTTTCGGTAAGGTTCTTACTCCGGATGAAAAAGAATGTCTGGTTTGGGATGTTGAGCGCGGTATTCCCGACAAACCACAGGCAAAACATTGGCAAACTTGTACCTGTATCGGAGATTGGCATTATAACCGGTCGGTATATAATAATAACGGATATAAATCAGCAAATACAGTTATACACATGCTGATTGATATTGTCAGCAAAAACGGCAATTTGTTATTAAACGTTCCTCTACGTGGTAATGGTACTTATGATGAAAAAGAGTTGGCTGTTGTTCAGGGAATTACAGCATGGATGAATGTCAACAAAGAGAGTATCTACGACACCCGTACATGGATACAATTTGGTGAAGGACCAACTGCAGAGCGTGCCAATGCACTTTCGGCGCAAGGATTCAACGAAGGAACGAATTACGATGCAACCGATATTCGTTATGTTAAAAAAGGAGATAGTTTGCTTTATGTTACAGTAATGGGTTGGCCAACTAACGGCAAAGCGGTGTTAAAAAGTCTGGCTACGACTCAGCCTTATCTGACAAGAAACATCAAAAGTGTACAGATTTTGGGTGGTGGAAACTTGACTTTCACACGTAATGCTGATGGTTTGACTATTAATTTGCCTGCCACAAAACCAGTTACTGCCGACATCGGTATCGCCTTTAAAATTTCTCTTGACACGATTGTTTCTATTGAAACCTTAAACGGGATGATTAGGGTAGCTCAAGTGAACGACAGCATTGCCAAATTAAACGTAGGAAGCAACTCGGGTCAATACAGCCCCGCAGCAGTGGCAATATTGGAGGCTGCAATAGTTGATGCTAAAGTATATACTTCAGCCAATACAGTTAGTGAGATTGCCGCAGCCGTAACAACCTTGCAAAATGCCATTATTATTTTCAAGAGCAACGCAAAAATGGCTGGAGGTATTATTAATTATTCAAAATCGCAAAATATTACGAACAAATACCTGAAAGATGTACGCAACTTTTCGCGAACAGACGTTGGAGTTCTTGGAACAAGCCGATTTGGATTATTAGCAGAACCATGGGTTTATACCAACAACATAGTAAATCAGGACAATTTCACTACCGGCGGTTTTGATAATTATAGCTCAAGTAAATCTATTGGAATTCAAAAATGGAATTCTTCCGATCCTGCTATAACGAATGGGAAGATTTATCAAACAACTACGCTTCCCGCAGGCAGTTATAAGCTCAAAATCAAAGTGCATGAAAATTGGGGACTTGTAGCCGGTGAAGATTATCTATCGGTAACAGTTGGAAATACAGTGCCCGAAACCGCAAAAGTTCCAGCTACAGCCTTAGTGTATTACGATATGAGCCAAAGTACAACCGGACAACAGGTAACCTGTTGTTCTTTTACGCTTACTCAGCCCACTGAAGTTTCAATAGGTTGGTCAACTTCCATAGCCGCTGCTGCGGTTAGCAAAAGTATGCGTGTGAATGAGATTCTTTTACTGGACAATAGCAATGTTGATCTTTCGGCAACTTATTTGAGAAACTATACAAACATTACCCGAAAAGACATTTCATATACCCGTTTTGGTGCGCCAACAAACTGGACTGTCGATAACTTTAATATTCCTCAGACCAATACAGATGGCACAAAACAGGGCATTGACAAATATCCCGGTTACAATACCTTGATGATGGGAGTATGGAATGATCTTGGACAATCCACTAAAGATGCTTCAAATGCAAAAATATATCAGAAGATTAAACTTCCAGCCGGTAAATATTTCTTTGGGGCAAATTACAATGCTGTCTATAATCTAGGTAAGACTTACATTTTTGCATCGAAGGTAATTCCGGATGTTTCGAATGTAGAAACAAAGTCTATTGCTTATCACAATATTGGATCAGACTTGACCGATGGATCCATGTACGGAATTGAATTCACTCTCACCGAAGAAACAGAACTATATCTCGGTTGGGTTGGTAATTATTCAACTCCTGCCACCCAGGAGGTTAGAGTTAAAGAAGTAAACCTGCTTCAGGTTCTCTTAGATTCGGATAATTATAGTGAAGTGAGTGCGATTTCTGCTGCCGTTGGCAAAAATATTAGCTTAAACATGAATCAGTTTGCCCGAGTAACAAATGCTGAATACGCACTCACCATAGAAAACAATGGCTATTTGCTCGGAACGACAACTGGAATAGTTGAACTTGGTGTAGTTGATTTTGGGAGCAATAAATACAACAAAGTGTTTTTATATACCGCCACAACCGATGCTATTGCAACTGGAGCTTCTTACGATTTATATTTAGACAATCAAACAACAGCTGTTGCTTCAGTTCCTGCTGTTGCTACACAGGGTAAATTCGATTTTACTAAAACAGAATCTGCAATCGGACAAATTAGTGGACTTCACAAAGTCACATTAAAATACAACAATCATGCATCTTCTTTATTATCAGTAGGATTTTCAGATGCAAACTCTACCGCAGTGAAAGAAATTCGACTAACAGATATTTACAAAGTTTACTCCTTAAAAAATAAGATAGTGGTAGATGGATTAGACAATACCGATGTTTCGGTTTTCTCAGTTGATGGCTCTTTAATAGCAAAAAAAGCTTCAGTATCAGGAAAAGCCGAATTCAATGTAAATAAAGGAGTTTATCTTATTGGCATTGAAGGAAAAGGTGCAAAAATCATTGTAGAATAGCAATTGGTTTGCTTTCTATCTCATATTGAATAGATACTCATAAAAATCTCTCACATCTACATTAACTATGCAGATGTGAGAGATTTTCAATTTAGATATTTATGTGACTTTTAATGTCAGGCATCACCTTATCGACCAACTTCATAAAATCATGAAGGCGGTAGTAATTTAGCTCTTCTCCTCGGGAGAGCTGAGGAGAGGTCTAAATTTAACGACATTGCATTAAAAAGTAAATCTATTACTTAGTATTATTATCCAGCAAACTATAGAAAACGGTTTATTTGAAACGTTATCAAACAAACCGCTTTATAAATCTAATCACTCTGCTTTAAGAGTAACTTCCGTTACTTTAAGTTTATCGGACGTAGCTTTAATTTTGATTACACCGGCTTCTTTGTTTGTTTGAACAAGCACCATACAATATCCGTTGAAAGCCAAACGCTGACTGGCTTTGTTCGGTTCATGACTACTTGGGTCGCCATTTCCGGTACCAATAATCCGACCGGGACCTTCAATAGAAAATTTCACCAGATTGTTGGCTGTTGGTACTACACGACCTTTTGCATCTTTTATGGCTATTTTTATTACGGCAACATCGCAACCATCGGCTTTGAGCGTAGTGCAATCGCTGTTCAATGCGATTTGTGAGGGGGCTGTTGTGGTTTCTACAATCTCTTTCACAACTATTTTTCCCTTGTTGTACCCTATGGCTTCCAGTTTTCCGGGTTTATAAACAACTTCCCATTCAACCTTATTGAAAGGAATAGCTTTTGTCTTTCCTGCACTTTTGCCGTTAACAAACAACTCAACTTCATCGCAATTGGTATATGCAGCTACTTTTATGGTTTTTCCCTCTTTCCCCGGCCAGTTCCAGTGTGGAAACACATGCACAACAGGCTCGTTGGTCCAAGCTGCTTTGTAGGCATAATAACCATCTTTGGGAAAACCGCAAATATCCATGATCCCAAAATGTGATGTTACGCATGGCCATTGGTATGGAGTAGGTTCTCCTCCGTAATCGAAACCAGTCCACGCAAATGTACCGCTCAGATAAGGATATTGTACAATGTGTTCCCAATCTTTTCCGGGTAACATTCCCCAACTAACACCATTTCCGAGATTTGAAACATATCCTTTTTCTTTATTGTCTTCATACTCACCGCGTGTTGCGACAAAACTTGTTGACTCGGTTACTAACATTTTCCGTTGCGGATACTTTTCGTGGTCATTTACGTATTGCATTCCTCGTTGACCGTAGTTATAGCCAACCACATCCAACGCATCGCCATATCCTGCATCGTTCCAACCGTGATTCATCGCGGCAGTCGTAAGGCGGGTCGGGTCAATACTGTGAGTTAGATCAACCAATTTTTTGACAATTCGCATTCCGATTGGAGTTCCTTGGATTGATTCCTCGTTTTCCATATTCCACATAAATACGCATGGATGATTGCGATCTCGGTAAAGCAATGTTGATAAATCGGTCAATCCCTCTTCTGTGCTCGACAGGAAACGGTTCTCGTCCAGAACAAGCATACCCAAACGGTCGCAAATATCAAGTAATTCGGGTGTAGGGGGATTGTGCGAACAGCGGTAACCGTTACAACCCATCTCTTTAAGCAGCTTTATTTTGTATTCGTTTATTTTGTCGGGCAAGGCAACTCCTACACCGGCAAAATCCTGATGAACGGCAGTACCTTTTATCGGATAAAGTTTACCATTGAGATAGAAACCTGTATTTTTAAATTCAACTGTTCTTACCCCAAAACGAGTTTCGTAGTTATCGATCACTTTTCCGTTTTCAGACACCTCAGTCAGCACTTTGTATAAACTTGGAGTTTCAGGCGACCAAAGCAAAGGTTTTTGTATCGCTCCGTTCTGCTCTATCTCTGCCGTGGCGAGTGGTTCGATGGTTTGCGAAGAAGTTTTTGTATCGAGCACTACGCCTTTGCTGTCCACAATTTTTGAAACGAGCACAACAGTCCGTATAACATTGTCATCGTTTTTCAACGTGGTTTTAATGCTCACATCAGCCTTATCGGCAGAAACAGAAGGGGTTGTTACGAAAGTTCCGAAACGGTTGACATGAAGTTTGTCGGTTTTATTCAGCCATACATGGCGGTAAATACCGCAACCTTCGTACCACCAACCTTCGAATTCAGAGGCATCAACTTTCACGAGAATTACGTTTTTGCCTTCGCGGCCATATCGCAACACTTCTGTGAGGTCGTAATTAGAAGGGGTATAACCGCTCAGGTGACCACCCATGATATGACCATTCACCCAAACGGTGCTATTTCTGAAAATCCCATCAAATTCGATGGTTATTTTCTTCCCTTTATCGGTTTCCGGAATATCAAATTCCTTGCGGTAGAATCCGATACCGACTGGTAAAAAACCGTGTGAAACAGGACCATCGGACGATTTATCGTTCACAAATTCGCCTTCTACGCACCAATCGTGCGGAATGGTGACATCCTGCCAATCGCTACGTTTAAAAACTGCTGCTTTATTTTTATCGGTATATGCAATTACCGCTTCTTCGCCGGTAACTACTTTTACATTAGCATCTGTCAGTCCACCATATCCACCGGATTTAATGGTTCTTTTAATTGCAATATCACCTTTGTGAAACAACCAACTTCCATCAAAATTTTCTTTGACCCTTTTTGAAGAAACTGTCTGTTGTACTCCTTGAGATTTCCCTGCAATAGGGATTAGCATTAAAAGGGTAAATGCTATACCCAACATTGTTCTAAATTTTTGATTCATAAATAATTATTGTTTTGTTTTGAGTCAATAAAAAGTAACGTTTCATGCGTTCATTTTTATTTTTAAATAGTTGTCGCATGGAACTCGCAATGAACATGGTCTTGTGGTTTAACCCACTGTTTTAATGCTCGTTTCATTCATCCTAAATTCAAGCTTCAAAAAAGCTATTCTTTGAGAATAATCTTTTTGTAATCTATCGCATTTTCCGATTTCAGCTTTGCAATGAAAACTCCTTTGGGTAAAGCTGAAAGATCTAATCTCTGGGAATCGTTGTAAATGAAAGAGTTGTAAACATTTTTACCCTCAAGATTATACACAGATATTGACCTGTTTTTACAGTTAACTACATTAAAGATCCCATCGCTCGAAGGATTTGGATAGATGTAAATATTACTCCCGGAATCATTTATGCCGTTTAAAGCAGTATTGTTTGTAAGAGCTAATTTAAAGCTTACCGATATGTTTCCGTGGGTTGCAACATACGTTCCCGAATCGGTTTGTTGAACGTTTTTCAGGGATATTTTCGCTGTTACGGCTGTAAATCCGTTTGGACCCGTCCATTGCCAGTTGGTTGAATCTGCTGGTAATGTGCTGAATGACACATTTTCACCCTTAATTACCAGTGCTTTATCGATTTGCTGCCATCCGCTTTCGTTTTTATTGACCCAAGGTTTTGTTGTGATGCTGTCGATCTGGCAATTTACACAAACCGGTTTTACACAATTGATGGTGACTGAGCCTTGGTTAATAATGGTGGTTGAGCCATCGAATAAACTGAATTCTAAGAAGCCTGCTTTATTGGTTGCGCTGGTACCTCCGGTTATTGTAACTCGTACATATCGGGCTGCTGCGCTGAAATTATCAGTTTGAGTCTGTAGAGTGCTTGTGTTACTTGTTTTGTTAACGGCCAAATTCCAAGTTATGCTGTCTGCCGAAGTTTCTATCTTGTATTTATAGGCATTTCCAGAATTTATCCATACAACCTGACTCTTAGTTAAGTTGTAGGTCGAACCCAAGTCTACTCCCCACGAATGCCCGGCATTGCCATCGGCTGCACTCCAATAAGTGCCGCTATTTCCATCATTCCCATTCGAAGCAATTTTTTTCTGAGGTGATATTGATGTAGTTCCATCAAATAATTTAAATTCATAGAAACTAGCCCAAGTATTAGTTAAACCACCGGTAATGGTAATTCGGACATACCGGGCATTATCCGTGAAATTATCGTCCATAGTCTGAGCTGAAGTGGCATTGGCTGTTTTGTCAACAACCAATTTCCACACGCTATTATCAGTTGAAGTCTCAATCTTGTATTGGTATGCATTTGCTTTTTCCCACATTACCTCTGAACCTACAATCTGCTTAACAGTTCCAAGATCCACTTTCCACCAATGTCCGGTTTTGTAATCAATAGCACACCAACGCGATGAATTATTGCCATCATTCCCTAAAGCTGTAGGATTATCAGGTTGATATGTATCGGCAGTGGCTGTTTTGCCCAATGCAATATTTGTCAATTGGTAAATGTCTTCCGAATCGGCGTTAGAGGGCTTGTTCAGTGCAAGATTCTTTAAAACTCCGGGGCTTGTAGCAGTTACTGTAATCAATCCTTCAGCACCGGTCGATTGAACAATAGCCAGACATTTTCCGCTGAATGCTTGCCGGGTTGATCCTTTAAAAGACTCAATACTTATTGGATTGCCATTATCGAGACCCACAATTTGCCCAGGACCACTTATCGTATAATTTACTGTATTTGCTGCATCAGGAACTAAAGCTCCATTGGCATCCCGAATGCTGGTTTCAATAAATGCCTGATCCATGCCATTAGCTTGGATGGTATCACGATCCGTTTTCAGGTTTACTTTAGCTGCAATACCGGCTGTCACAATGCTATCCATTGCCACTATTTTGCCATTTTTATATGCATTTGCTTTAATCTTTCCTGCCACAAAAGGTATTTGCCATTCAAGATGATATGGTTTAACAAAACTTGTTTTCTTTGTGCTGATAACAGTTCCGTTAACTATCAATTTTACGCTATCGCAATTGGAATATGCCCAAACAGGAATAGTGGTGCCCGGTGTCCAGTTCCAGTGTGGCAACAAATGCACCATTGGTTTTGAAGTCCACTGGCTTTGATAAAAGTAATAAATATCTTTAGGGAATCCACACAAGTCCACAATTCCGAAATAGGAACTTTTGGCCGGCCAACCGAAAGGAGTTGGTTCACCAATGTAATCGAAACCGGTCCAGATAAATTGTCCAACAACAAATTTTCTTGCTCGATCTAACTCCCATGAATCCTCGCCACTTTGCCCCCAAGAAACAACAGAATTGTCGAAATTAGAACATTGCATATCGGGTGCATTTACAAAATTCTGAGTCGTTGGTAAATAGTATATGCCACGGGTGCGGACTGTCGACGAGGTTTCACTACCCATAATTACCCAATTCGGATTATTTTTATGATCATTGTCATAATTTCCACTCGCAGCATAGTTATAGCCAACAACATCCAACAGCGGTGCTAGCGTTGTATTGAAAACCAAGGCCTGGGTTATTAACCGGCTGGGATCATCTTTTTTAACCCATGAAATTAAGTTTTTTGCTATGGCAACACCGGTGGCATCTCCCTGCTCAGGTATTTCATTGCCAATACTCCACATCACTACGCTCGGATGGTTACGGTCGCGCTGAATCCAATCCTGAACATCCTGTTGAGCCCATGCATCGAAATAGTTGGCATAATCACTGGTATAATAATAGTTATTTTTCCCCTTTTTCCAACAATCGAATGCTTCATCCATAACTACCATTCCTAATCTGTCGCAGATTTCCAACAATTCGGGTGCAGGAGGGTTGTGCGATGTGCGAATAGCATTACAGCCAAAGGATTTTAGTATTTCAACCTGACGTTCCAATGCCCGATAATTCTGAGCTGCACCTAAACTTCCCAAATCGTGATGCATGCAGACACCATGCAATTTTACATTCACGCCATTTATCGAGAAGCCGGTATTCGGGTTAACAGAGATTGTGCGAATGCCGAGGGTAGTAACGAAGTTATCCAACACTGCGTTGTTGTCTACAAGTTGGGTTTTTATTTTGTACAGGTAAGGATTCGTCATAGACCACAACGTAGGCTTAGTAATTTTGTAGTTGAATACAAACGAACTATCTTTATTGGGAGCCAATAATATAGGGCTACTGACGCTTGTTGTAATAAGCTTCCATGATTGGTCGTAGACAGAAGTCACAACAGAGACGCTTTTAGTACTTGCAGAATGATTCTGAATCTTTGTGGTTGCTTTAATATCTGCTGCTGCTTGGGTTACCGACGGTGTGGTAACATAAGTGCCGCAGTAGGCAATGTGCACCGGATCGGTAACTGTAAGCCAAACATTGCGATAAATTCCACTCCCGGAATAATAACGGCTGCTTGGTTGTGTGTTATCTACTTTTACGGCAATCACATTTGCGGTTGTTCCTGTTTTCAGATAAGGTGTCAGGTCATATTCAAATGTACTGTATCCATAAGGTCGGGTACCCAGCAGATGACCGTTGATCCAAACGGAACTATTCATGTAAATTCCTTCAAATTGGATGGTTATTCTTTTTCCTGCATAATTTTGCGGAAGTAAGAAAGATTTCCGATACCAACCTATTCCTCCATCCAAATAACCGCCGCCACTACCTGCGGCAGAGTTTTGGTTGAACGGAAGTTCGATACTCCAGTCGTGCGGAAGCGATAATTGACGCCATGCAGCATCGTTGTACGAGACAATGCTGGCACCTGCTACATCCCCTCGTTTAAATTTCCAGTTGTCGTTAAACCTTGCACCGCGTCCGCCGTTATAAACATCTGATGTTGGGACTGATTCTGCTGCAAAAGAAGAAGTTGTAAAGATGAAAGAAATAAAAATAATGATGAGTGAATTACCAAAGGCAATTAGATTTTTCATGGATGTGTGAATTTTTTCAAAGATTAATATTTTAATTATGTGATATTTAATTAGAGTTGTGTCAATCTAAGCCGGAATTGAAATCTAAAATTTATATTAGGACACTTTGCGGATAAGCATTTTAAAAAAATCTTGAGATTTTCCCTAGGTAAATATCATTAATTGGAATAATTAAATCATAATTATTCCAATTAAGATTACTAGATTTTTAATAATTTTACAAGCGAAACCATTTGAGAATTTGAGTATAATTTAAAAACATACAAACCCTTGTTGAAATTAGAAATATCAATTAAGGTAGTAACTGGATGTATAGTTTTAACCTTTACACCTGTTGCTGAGAAAATTTCAATTTTTGAAATTTTCTCAGTGTTGCTAATTTGAACAATACCGTGTGTCGGATTCGGATAAATACTAATTATGTCTTCATTCAATGTCTTCACAAATGTTGAGGCAGTTTTAGATAAATTAAACCAGTTGAGATTGTAACCCGGAGTTACAAATAACATTCTGAGAACCTGTTTTCCGGCATCTAATTTTACAGTAGTTTTTAAAGTTTGCCAAGTTTGCCAACCGCCTGTTACGGGGGTACTAATTGTTGTCAAATCTTTGGTTTCAAAAGCTCCAATTATCTGGAGTTTAATACTGCCCTTGTTTTGCCCGGCATATCTTATATTCAAGTCATAACTGGCTGTATCTTTAACATTCACTGCATAATCTGCCCAGTCTCCTGCATCAATATAACCTACACTTTTCCCACCCCCAACATCTGAAGTGCTTTCACTTTGAATGCCATTATTTTGGAAATAGCCTTCAGCTTCAAATTTACCGGGAATTGAAAAAAAGGTAGTCAAGGTTAATTTATCAGTTATTTTCGCTAAAGTATGACGAATAGTTACGGTCGTTTTTACCTGATTTCTAACTACCGTAAAAACTTGTGCAGTGGTGTCGTTTATATGGTGTTCAATATAAGTATTAAAATCAGCAATTGTTTTTATTGTTGTGCCATTTATGTTTTGAATTAAATCAGCACTTTTAAATCCATCTGTTGCCGCACTTGAACTATCTGCAACTGTTCCCAAGGCAACACCTCCCTCATCAAATCCAACTCCATAAGCTGATAACTCAGCCGCTGTTGGCTCCTTTAACAAAATACCCATCCAATAATAGCTTCTGATAGCTCCAGCAACAGGGTCTATTTTTATATTTAATGTCGGAATTATTGATTTCTTTGCAATAGCCTTTAAAGACGCTTTAACAACTCCAAACTGATCCATTGGAAAGTTTTTAAACCCCATATAAAGAGCAGGAGAATTTGGCTTAATCTGGAAATTGCCTTTAATAGAATCTAAAAATAATGGGTAACCATTAATTGAATTCGAATCGCAACCATTTTTTATAAAACTCTTCATTGCGGTTGCATTTGCTGCAAAAAAATTACGGTTCAATTCTTTGCCCCATTTGCCATCAGTAGCTATACTTCTATCCATAGCAGCAGGTTGATAGGCTGTGAAAACAATATTGTTTTTAAACTCATCTCCACTGTTTTGGTACCAGACATGTGGGTGTAAACTATTATTAATAATCACATTATTTGTAGCTTTACGATTGTATCCTTCTCTCATTTTCAAACCTCCATTGAGAAGTAAGTTGTTATAGATGCGATACCAGGTTGAGCCATCGTCAAGGTCTATATCCCATCCATGATCGCATCTGATTCTGTTATTACGGATAACAATTGAATCTAACATATCCCAAAATGGCATTTTTGGGGCTTTTGCAACCTGTGGTACAGTTGTATTTATGTCGGGTGTCCAAAAGCGGTCGCGCCCCCAAGAGTTGAAACTACCATGGTCGCCAGTTTCAAGTACAGTATTGAATATATCACAATTTTCGAGTACATGTCCTCCGAAAGTCCCTTCGCCAATATTAACACCTGCGCGTGGAACATCGTATATTGAGCAATGGTTAACTCTGATTTTATGTGACATGGATATTTCGATCGGTGCAGTTTGTTTTTCATCACGACCAGTCATGGTTATGATACAGTCTTCTACTAAACAGTTATCAGGATAATTATCTCCTTTGGGACCTGGTGTTCGGTCCATTGTAGAATAGTTTTGATTTACATAGCCATATAATGGACTTCTTACCATTGCCGGGTCTCCAACAAAAACAACCCCACTGGCTCCGCTATTGTGAATATAGCATCCTTTTACTGTAATACGACGGTTGTAATTGTTTACTAAAATGGTATTACCTCCAACCTGATCAAAGTCGCAATCGGAAAGAATGCAATCTTCAGCACCATTATATACTATAGCACCAGTGCGGCTAATAGTCCAATCGGAACGTAACAAAGGTTCTTTGTTTTCCATAAAAGTACGTGCGGCATGACGAAAAACAAAGCCTTTCAGGTTGACTGTTTTTACAGGTTTTGCTTTTGAACCATTAAATTCGATAAGATTTTTGAGTCTAACTATTTCAACAGTTGCAGTTGAAAGATTTGTCCCAATTTCTGGCATGTAGTATATTTTTTGTGTTGTTGAATTATAGAACCATTCACCAGGAACATCTAACTCCTCAAAAATATTTTCGACAATTCTATAAACCCCATGCATATTGTCAGGTCGGTTATTTTGCCATCCACCTTCTTTAATCAAATTTCCACTACCATCTTTCCCTTTTATAAGCCAGTGCATATCACCCCATAACAAAGGGTGCATTGCGTGGATATAGCCTCCGGCAGGGTTGCTCCAACTTGCTATCCGGGTTGAAGTAAGCGGATCTAAAGAAGCACTGTAACTTGGGGAAGTACTCAAATCCCATGTATCATAAACGTTCTTACCACTGATAGTATTTGGGAAGCGTGCCATTCGTTGACGTTTTCCATTAATGTATAATTGGTCGATAACCAGATTTCCGGGAACATCTGCTACGTAAATCCCATTTTTATATAATTGCCAAGTGAGTGTCAATAGACTTCCGCCACTAATGATTGCTTTTCCTTCTTCTGCTGCCCTATAAGTCACGGATGCCTTGTTGTCGGTATCGGAGAAAGCAATAGTCTGAGGCAAATAATAAGTGCCGTTTTCAAAAACAACTTCAACTGAATCACTAGCAGGTAATGCCCTTGCAAGTGCTTGTGCCTTTGCAAAAGTCTGTACAGGACTTTCTTTGGTGCCAGAACTGCTATCGTTTCCCGCTGGAGAAACATAAATGCTTTGCCCGTACAATGTTGAAAATGCAAATAACATTATCGGTAGTGCAATAATCAGATTTTTAATTTTTTTTCTCATGTGTTTATATTAGTTAATATACAATTCAGTCAATACTTGGCATTATATTAAATTTAAGAACAAAATTAATCTATTTTGATTTGGAGCGGTCATCAGTTACACACAACATAAAAAGAAGAATGTGTAAAATTGATAATGTGTGTGATTAATAAATAGTCACACACATTATCTAGTAAATTCAAGCTTCAAAGAAACTATTCTCTAAGAATGATTTTTTTGTAATCTATCGCATCTTCCGATTTTAGCTTTGCAATGAAAACTCCTTTGGGTAAAGCTGAAAGATCTAATCTCTGGGAATCGTTATTAATGAAAGCGTTGTAAACATTTTTCCCCTCAAGATTATACACCGATATTGTCCTGTTTTTACAGTTGACCACATTGAAGATTCCATCGCTCGAAGGATTTGGATAGATGAAAATATTACTTCCGGAATCATTTACGCCTTTTAAAGCAGTATTGTCTGTAAGAACTAATTTAAAGTTGACCGTTACGTTTCCGTGGGTTGCAACGTATGTTCCTGAATCGGTTTGCTGAACGTTTTTCAGATTAATTTTGTCTGTTGCGGCTGTAAATCCGTTTGGCCCTGACCATTGCCAGTTGGTGGAATCGGCTGGTAATGTGCTGAATGATACATTTCCGCCCTTATCTACCAGTGCTTTATCGATTTGCTGCCATCCGCTTTCGTTTTTATTGACCCAAGGTTTTGTTGTAATGCTGTCTATCTGGCAATTTACACAAACCGGCTTTACACAATTGATAGTGACTGAACCTTGGTTGATCGTGATGGCTGATCCATCAAATAATCTGAATTCTGAGAAACCCGCTTTATTGGTTGCGCTGGTACCTCCGGTTATTGTAATCCGTACATATCGGGCTGCGACCTTGAAACTGTCAGTTTGAATCTGCTGGGTATTTGTGTTACCTGTTTTGTCAATGGCCAAATTCCAAGCTAAGCTGTCAGCCGAAGTTTCTATTTTGTATTTATAGGCATTGCCTGAATTTTGCCACACAACCTGACTTTTAGTTAAGTTGTAGGTCGAGCCCAAGTCTATTCCCCACGAATGCCCGGCATTGCCATCGGCTGCACTCCAATAGGAAGCCGTATTTCCATCATTCGCATTCGAAGCAATTTTTTTCTGAGGTGATATTGAGAGACTTCCATCAAATAATTTGAATTCGAAGAAGCTAGCCCAACCGTTACTTAAACCACCGGTAATGGTAATGCGGACATACCGGGCATTATCCGTAAAATTATCGCTCATAGTCTGAGCCGAAGCGGCATTGGCAGTTTTGTCAACAACCACTTTCCACACGCTATTATCAGTTGAAGTCTCAATCTTGTATTGGTATGCATTTGCGCGTTCCCACATTATCTCTGAGCCTGTAATTTGTTTGGCAGCTCCAAGATCCACTTTCCACCAATGCCCGGTATTGCCATCGATAGCACACCAACGCGATGAATTGTTGCCATCATTCCCTGAAGATGTAGGATTATCAGGTTGATAGGTATCGGCTGTGGCTGTTTTACCCAATGCAATGTTTGTCAATTGGTAAATGTCTTCCGAGTCGGCATTAGAGCGTTTGTTCAATGCAATATTGGTCAAGATTGGTGGAGTTGTAGCAGTTACCGTAATCAGTCCTTCAGCACCGGTCGATTGAATAATAGCCAGACACTTTCCGCTGAATGCTTGCCGGGTTGATCCTTTAAAAGGCTCAATACTTATTGGATTACCATTATCGAGACCCACAATTTTCCCAGGGCCAGTCACCGTATAATTTACCTGATGTGCTGCATCGGGAACTAAAGTTCCATTGGCATCCCGAATGCTGGTTTCAATAAATGCCTGATCCAGACCATTGGCTTGGATACTATCCCGATCTGTTTTCAGGTCTACTTTAGCTGCAATACCGGCAGTCACAATACTATCCATTGCCACTACTTTGCCACTTTTGTATGCTAAAGCTTTAATCGTTCCTGCCACAAAGGGTATTTGCCATTCAAGATGATATGGCTTAACAGTGCTTACTTTCTTTTTGCTGATAACAGTTCCGTTAACTATCAATTTTACGCTATCGCAATTGGAATATGCCCAAACAGGAATAGTATTGCCCGATGTCCAGTTCCAGTGCGGCAACAGATGCACCATTGGTTTTGAAGTCCACTGGCTTTGATAAAAGTAATAAATGTCTTTTGGAAATCCACACAAGTCCACAATTCCAAAATAGGAACTTTTGGCCGGCCATCCGTAAGGAGTTGGTTCGCCAATGTAATCGAAACCTGTCCAGATAAATTGTCCGACAACAAATTTTCTTGTTTTATCTAATTCCCATGAATCCTCACCACTTTGCCCCCATGACACAACAGAATTGTCGAAATTAGAACATTGCATGTCTGGCGTACTAAGGAAATTTTGAGTCGTTGGCAAGTAGTATACACCGCGGCTGCGGACTGCCGACGAGGTTTCACTTCCCATAATTACCCAATTGGGATTATTTTTATGATCATTGTCATAATTTCCACTCGAAGCATAGTTATAACCAACAACATCCAACAGTGGTGCTAATGTTGTATTGAAAACCAATGCCTGGGTTATTAACCGGGTAGGATCATCTTTTTTAACCCATATAATTAAGTTTTTTGCCAGGGCAACACCGGTGGCATCTCCCTGCTGAGGTATTTCGTTACCAATACTCCACATCACTACGCTCGGATGGTTACGGTCGCGTTGAATCCAATCCTGAACATCTTGTTGAGCCCATGCATCGTAATACTTCCCGTAATCATAGGTATTTTTTCCCTGCTGCCAGCAATCGAATGCTTCATCCATAACCACCATTCCTAATCTATCGCATATTTCGAGCAATTCGGGTGCAGGAGGGTTATGTGATGTGCGAATGGCATTACAGCCGAAGGATTTTAGTATTTCAACCTGACGTTCCAATGCCCGATAATTCTGAGCTGCACCTAAACTTCCCAAATCGTGATGCATGCAGACACCATGCAATTTTACATTCACGCCATTTATCGAGAAGCCGGTATTCGGGTTAACAGAGATTGTACGAATGCCGAGAGTAGTAACGAAATTGTCCAAAACTGCGTTGTTGTCTACAAGTTGGGTTTTTATTTTGTATAGGTAAGGATTCGTCATAGACCACAACGAAGGATTCGTAATTTTGTAGTTGAATACATACGAACTATCTTTATTGGGAGCCAATGATATAGGGCTGCTGACGCTTGTTGTTATGAGTGTCCATGATTGGTCGTAAACTGAAGTCACAACAGAGACGCTTTTGGTACTTGCAGAATGATTCTGAATCTTTGTGGTTGCTTTGATATCTGCTGCTGTTTGACTAACCGATGGTGTGGTTACAAATGTGCCGCAATAGGCAATGTGCACAGGATCGGTAACTGTAAGCCAAACATTCCGGTAAATTCCACTCCCGGAATACCAACGGCTACTTGGTTGCGTGTTATCCGCTTTTACGGCAATCACATTCGTGGTTGTTCCTGTTTTTATATAAGGTGTCAGGTCATATTCAAATGTACTGTACCCATAAGGTCGGGTACCCAGCAGATGACCGTTGATCCAAACGGAACTATTCATGTAAATTCCTTCAAATTGGATGGTTATTCTTTTTCCTGCATAATTTTGCGGAAGTAAGAACGATTTCCGGTACCAACCAGTTCCCCCATCCAAATAACCGCCACCACTACCTGCGGCAGAATTTTGGTTGAATGGGAGTTCGATACTCCAGTCGTGCGGAAGCGATAATTTTCGCCATGCAGCATCGTTGTACGTGACAACGTTGGCACCTGTCACATTCCCTCGTTGGAATTTCCAGTTGTCGTTAAACCGGACACCGCGTCCGCCGTTAAACACATCTGAGGTTGGGACTGATTCTGCTGCAAAAGAAGAAGTTATTGACAGGAAAGAAATAAAAAGAATGATGAGTGAATTACCAAAGGCAATTAGATTTTTCATGGATGTGTGATTTTTTTCAAAGATTAGTATTTTAAACGTTTAACTAGCCAGAGCTTATTAAGTACTAGAAAGAATTAAATGTCATATTCCAGAGTCAGACCTCTCCCTAAATCCCTCCCCACAAGGGAGGGACTTTAGCGAGTGCAAGATTAAAAAATTATATGACAATAAATCTTTTGTGGCACTTAATTAACAACAACTTTACTAGATAATACAACATTATCTTGCTGCATTACCCTTAACACATAAACTCCTTTTGGTATTCTATCAAAAGTACATTTAGAGTTCTCCTGTTGTTGAATTGTTTGCAAACATTTTCCGCTAGAATCCATCAAGTTAAATTTCATAGTTCCGGAGTAATTTGTTGCTGGCAACTCTACAACGAAAGAACCCTTATTGGGATTTGGATATATTTTGCATAAGCTCGCATCTATAGTTTGAAGTTTTGAAATCCCACTATTTATAGTAACTGTAAATAAATTCCCACTTTTGGGATCGCTACTATCACTCAAGCGGACTTGCAAGGTAATTGGGAAAACTGCTTTTTTCAATAATGCTGTATCAGCAACTGAAATAGCTCCGGTTAATGCATTTACACTTACTGCACCAACAACACTAGACGATACAATACTGTAAATAAGTGTTTGATTCATTGCCGTTCCATCAATGGTAATGATTCCAATACTTGAACCAGGTTTACAAGTCACAGGGTCAACAATAAAAGACTGATCGGTAACACCCGGCACGTTGGCTACTTTAACGAAAACATCAAACTCGGCAGCACTCGTAAATCCGTTAGAGTTCACTTCGGACAATGATTTGAATCCAAAATACTGACTTGTACTCACACTTGGCAAAGACTTAACCTGTTGAATAGGATTATTTTTAATATTATCAAACTGTGTCGTCAAAACAGCAGTTCCCCAAACAGCAGCAGAAGTAGGCATATAAATTGAATAATTAAAAACAATTCCATTCGAAATTCCATCTTGCCTAGGTGTATATGCAAAACCTGAAATTGGATACACCCCACCTAAATCGATTGAAATAGTATGTGGTTGTGCTTTTAACGGCGACCAAGCCGTATGCCAAATGGTAGAGGTATTTTCATCAATTGCATTCGTTGCTGCTTCGGTAGTTGCATCTTGCTGGCTATCAAATGACAATATCTTCCAGTTTTGTTTGTACAAACCGTAGGCTTTGCCAACAGTAGAACTTGTTTCGTCCTGAGCAAATGCTTTTGCCCTTACAGTACCACCGTTTAACAAATCGAAACTACCCGAGTATAAAGTAGAAGCTGTAGTTGGCTCTGTTCCATCCAAGGTGAAATAGATTTTAGCAACTGAAGTACTACAGGTTATTGAAACTTTCCCGGCTAAAGTTCTACTGATAACGGGATCTGCGATCAATAATGGGCTTTTGAAAACTCCAATGTTCGAAATTACAGGGCAAGCTCTTGATTTAGTAATATTTACTCTAATCTTTGATGCTGTAACGGCTGTGAATGACACTATCCGTCTGTAGCCAATGGTTGATTCATTGACAATGGATGTCCATCTAACTCCATTCCATGCATCCACAGTAAATGCTTCAACACGCTGTCCTAAAGCAGTATATTCTTGAAGAAGAATCTTATCAAATGTTTTATTAACTCCAAAATCAATAACCACCGAAGGCGTTAATACATTATCATCAGTAGCCCAATAGGTATCCGGGTTTCCATCAGTAAGATTAGAAGCAGCGTAGGTTGCGTCTCCACCTCTGAAATTAGTGGCTGTAGCAACTTTTGAAGCAGCAAAATCCGTTGCAAATGTTCTGGCAATAGCTGCACCAAATCTTACCAATATTGTACTATCATTTTTATGAATCAAACCCTCTTTGGTTGGCGGAATGTTCAAAATTAAATTTGAATTATTTCCTACAGTACTGTAATAAATGGTAAGCAATTGATCAATCGTTTTAACTTGATTATCTTGAGAGGCATGATAAAACCAACCCGGGCGAATAGAGACATCTGCTTCAATTGGATTCCAAACATCTCCAAATTCAGACTCTGCTTTTGTAACTGAGTTTATAATGCTCCAGTTCGCACTTCCATAACCACCTTCATTTCCTACCCAACGAATACTTCTTTTAGTCGTATCCAGACCTTGGAATACCACAGAGTTAGGACACAAAGAATCGACCACACTAAAATATCTTTTAAAATCATAATCCTGTCTTTTGTTGGGTATTGGTTCCGCTCCATCAAACCAAGTTTCAAACCCGTCTTTTTTAGGCAGGTAAGTATTGTACATTTCCCTAAGTTGAGCAGTAAAATAATCATCGTAAGCCACTCCGGTTGCAAATGAAGGGCAATTCATATCAGCAGGAGATACATACAGACCTAAAGGCATTCCGTATTTCGCACAAGAATCTGCAACTTCTTTTACCACATCACCTTTGCCACCTCTCCATGAACTGGCTGCAACCGAATATTTTGTTAGTTTAGATGGCCAATTACAAAATCCATCGTGATGCTTTGCTACAAATACAAGACCTTTTAAACCTGCAGCTTGAAAAGTTTTCACCCACTGACCTGTATTCAATTTAGTTGGCTGAAACATTTTAGCATCATACACAACGCCGGGCGTTCCCCATTCCTGATCATAATAGGTATTAATACCAAAATGAACGAATGCATACATATCTTTTTTCTGCCATTCTAATTGAATAGCTGAAGGAATAGCACCAACTGGCGCAGGAGGAGATGGAATATTGGAGATTGTTCTATTGCCCACCGGAGCAGTAATAGTTGGCAAATACTGTGTTCCATTAACAGTAACAGACAAACACTCGGCATCAATTAAATTCCCAATAGGAGCCAATGAGTCAATATCGGCAGCCAACCATAAATAATTTGAACTGGCAGATAACTGCACACTGACAGGTATATCAATTGTACCGGTTGCCGGATTAACTGTAGCAATTGCCTTTGCTGTACCAAATAAGTTAGACGAACCTGTTGAATAAAGGGTCAATTTAGTTAGATCAGATAGTTGAGTTGTACCATTCAGATTTACCTGAATATTAGAAATAGTTAAAGGTGTAATCACACCCGACAAGTCAATTTTCAACCCCAAGATATTAGCAGCCTTTGTTCCTGGTTTCACGTTTGAGATATTGCTCTGAAAAGCATTGCTCATTTTATATTGCAGAGGTGTCAAGCGGGTAAAATTTTCGAGGAAAGTACAGCCTGTAAGTGTGCCATTAAATGCATTTGCAGTTTTGTCATTTGCATCACCGTTGTATTGCCAGTTGGCAACCAACCCACTTTCGGTGCCGGTAAGAATGGCATCCCAATTGCTGACGATTTGTGATTTGGTCAATGCTTTGTTCCAAACCCGAACGTCATACATTTTACCTTGCCAGGTCTTTGTAGTATTTGTAGGGTCTGTACCTAACTTACTCTCCCCAATAAGATTTGCTGCACAATTCTTGACTTGACTAACTGAGTCGGCATTCAAAAAAACGGTTGCACGAGTAGGTGTAACAACTAATGCCACGTGCACCCATTGATTTACAGGAACTTTTAATCCTGATGACCATGCCCATCTTTCACCATTTGCATCCTCCCACATATAGCCCAATTCATTGTTGTCGCGCACCATCATGCCGCAACGAAAACCTCCGAATACCTGAATACCAACATAGGATTTCTGGATAACATCACTGTACACCCATGCTTCGAGTGTAAGATTGTTAGTCGTAATATTCAAACTGGGAAGCGATACATAATCACTTGCACCGTTTAACAACAAAACCTTATTCTGGGAAAACATTGCTCCCGAACAAAGTAACATAATGGAGAATAAAAATACGCGTGTTTTCATCTATTGTTTAATATTTAAGGTGTAAAAAAATCAACGAATATTAATCTAATATGCTTTATAAATCGCAAATCCCAAATTCTGAAATTGTAAGTTACTACTTCAAAAGTTTAGCTGTGTTAAGCTATGCTGAACTGTGCTGACGATTGGTTTAAAAAAATCAGCAGGTAATATTAAAAAAATAATTAATTTTATACGGCTCATAGATTTATAAAACTCATACGGTTGTCAATATACAGTTTCTAAAGTGCTGTGCTGAACTGTGCTGACTTCTGATTAAAAAAAATCAGATGAAAAATTCACGCCACAAAGATAAAAAAAAAATGAAATGAGAGCAAAATCTGTCAAAGATTTGAATAAATATATTAAATCTAAGTAATCAATAATATTTAATGATATGTTTTGATCCAACCAAACATAAAGTTTCGTTCAGTCGTTTTTTGAGATTTTGAAAGCTATGATAAGCATCTAATGGAATCCATTGGTATTTGACAAATCGCCAAAGTATTTCAATTTTGTTCAGTTCCTGATTCGCATTAGTAGTTTTTTTTACATTAATCTCATAATTTTTCGAGGCAATAAATAGATGATTCTGTCATAATAATATTACAGGTACAAAATAACATGAATTCAGTCACTTAAATGGATAAATATGTGTTTAATGAGGGTGTAATATGTGTTATTTTCAGATTGCGAAAGCTATTAAATGCACAAAAAGAGTTTTAAATTTGTCTTTTGAAACTTTTTTTGTAAATCACTTCCTTGCGTTGCAGAACCGGTAATCTATTTATACTCTGCTTGTATTCACTTATTTATTTCATTTTATATGTTTTCGATTTGAGTTATCAGATAAAAAAACCTGCACATTCCTTTTTAGGTGAATGTACAGGTTTTTTGTTTGGAATTTATTCAAGAAGATCCAGTTGGAAGTTATAAATCAATTGTTGTATATTTTTTCGATGTTCGGCATTTTTTTCGATTGAATGAAGCGAGACGCTTGTCTGGATATTTTGTGCTAATCTTTACTAGAGGTCAGCTTGCTCTATTGGGGCTTGCAGCGTCAATGGCTTTATCGTCTGCGGAAACCACCAACGAATTTGAGGCTATGATTAATTATAAAAATGGCGATTTAATTCGATTGCGCGAACTTATACTTATTCTGAAGAGGATAATAGATGATAATTTCACACTCTCGTCCTCTCAGATATGTTTATTAGATGAGTAAATAATGGTACTGGTTGGTGAGTAGTGTTGATGGCCGTGCTGCGGATATATTTTTGGAGCTGAGTGGATTTTGACTTGTTTTATGTCCTTGGGAAAATCGTTTTTTAAACTTCATCTAATTGCAATCCATTTACCAAAATCAATAATGCTTTGTTTCTTTCAATCATAGATTGAAGTGTTGGGCTGAAGAAACTTTGAATTTCAGTGACTGGTTTGTTTGAACAAAGTTCAGAGATAATATAATCGGCTATATCAAGCTTACGTTTATGTATATGGCTTTTGTCGAGATTCCTCAATAGGATATTAGCATAAGCAATTTGTGCCGTTTTGCTTTTCAGGACAAATAGATTATTTTCTATTTCGTCAATGACTTGTTTATACAACTCAACATATTCACATAGTTCGTTTTGACTAACTGCATTTGAGAATTTATTCACCCAAACAAGCGTCTTAAATTCAAAGTTATTTATAAAATTGATTGGAATTTCTCTTCTGATTGCGTGTTTGTGATCGTATAAGCCGTAGGAGCGAATTTGCTCTCTTAATTTCTCTTGGATAAGTTGCTCTGTTGCCTCACAAAAGGAATTTGTCCAACATAAATACAAAGCTTCAGTGAGTAAATCAAAACTCGACAGATAAGTGTTTGTCAATTCTCGCTTAATCATTATTGATAATTTCTATAGTTCGTAATTGAATATAAGGTGTTTTATACTGACAAAAAAATGACATGAATATTCATGCCATTTTTAATATCTTAACGAAATTATTTCATTTTTATTACAAAACTTTGGCTGCTTCGTCAATTTCTATATTTGCAAAGCTGTCCAAATAGGTATTTGTTGTTTTCATGTCTTTGTGATCCATAATCTGAGAAATCAATTCACGCTTGATACCATTATTTTGCAAAGTCATTGCCATCGTGTGACGGCTGACATAGGAAGTTAGATTTATATCGTCAATGCCGAGTTCTTTGGAAAGTTCTTCGAGATTGTTGTTTATGCTGAACAATCTATTGTGAATGTGTTTGTATAGTTTTTCTCCGGTATATCCTGTTCGTGATATGATTGGCAGGAGATAGTTTTCAACTGGCTTTTTGATACTACAAAGGTCGTTTATAATAGTTTTCAGCTCATCTGTAAGCTTTATGCTAATGGATTTGGACTTTTTGCTGTACTGAGTTTTCTGTCGTTTATAGACGATATATTGACCATTCTCCAGCCTTTTGATATTATCTGGCGTTAAGTGAGCCATGTCCACAAAACTCATCCCATAGCAATAATATGAAAATAAAAACACTAAGCGAGCAAATTGCAGGTGTTCCTTTAACTGTACATCCACTTTTATTTTCACCAGGTGATCAGATGGCAAATATCTTTTCTCGGTTTCTTCTTCAAGCTTAGCCACTTCAAAACCTCCTTTGCCGAATGGATAAGTGGAACGGCTTGCTTCCTTTGCTTCTATTGCCAGATTGAGAATAGAACGTAACTGTTTCATATAGCCTTTACGGCTATTGCCACAGCATCCCTTGCGCTGTATTACTCTCGTTTTACCGCTCTTGTATTTGACAACGGATTCACGCGGGGTTTGAAGAAAAGCATCGAAGTCCCGAACATACTTGATGTCTATTTCAGAAAACAATCTTTTGTCAAACTTTTTATCAAAGATTTCGAGAATTAACAACGCACGTTCATAATTCTTGCTATTACCAATATGCCCGGTATTTTTCAATGTTTGTATGTGGTTTTCGAAAAAAGGCTTAACTTTGCCTTTCTTTGCACGATTGAGGAATGCTTCTTCGAACTGGTTTAGTGTCCAGTCGATTTTGTTGCGGTCGAATTCATCAATGACATCTTTTGCTTTTAGAAACTGGCTGTTGATGTAGGCATTGTTTTTCTCGTAATCAGGATTGATGCGTTTGTCTTTTTTGAATTGAGAAAACTCATCGTTCCATTGGTCGGGGATGGCAGAGAGGTTTAAACTGATGAATTTTCTTACCCGGTCTTTGGTGATTCTCAAAACAATCGGGTGTTCACCACTCTTTAAAGTGGTGCTTTTGTAAAGGATAATTGATATGTGTTTCATACTTACGTTACACTTCACGTTACACAAACATTACACATTTGATAAAACTTAGTCAAAAAGTATCAAATAAGTAGGCTTGTTATGCGTTGATTAATAAGTACAAAGATACATAAATACAAGTAATTACCAAAATATAAGTAGGATAATATACACTTCTAAAGGGGAACTATGCAAGTTTGTCTTCATGGTTCCCCTATTTTTATGTTTAAGTTGAAAATTATCTATCCTAATTTAATTCTCCGTCAGCTGACGGACTAGGGGTTATGCAAATTTTATTTTCTCAATCTAATTCCCCAACTCTCAATCTGGCTTCCGAAGAATATCTTTTCAGCGAGCGGACAGATGATTTGTTGTTTTTGTACGTAAATGAACCATCTGTCATTATTGGTTGTAATCAAGCCATTCGCAATGAGGTAGATTTGGATTTTTGCCTTAAAAATGATATTCAGATTGTGCGTCGTATGTCGGGTGGGGGAGCCGTGTTTCACGATTTTGGGAACCTTAATTTTTGCTTTATTTCCAATAAAATCAATGGAGAGTCATCACTCAATAATGATTTTCTACAGCCAATTGTTGCTGTTTTGAATGAACAACGTGTCCCCGTAACTATTGGGAAGCGAAAAGACCTATGGTTGGAAAACAACTATAAGATTACCGGAACTGCCTCGCACGTGGGTAAAAGCCGTGAATTGCATCATGGAACCTTGTTGTACAATACAAACATAGATATGTTAGAGCAGTCACTTAGTTCCAAAGAATGTGATACGAGTATAAAAGCTATTGTCTCTGTCAGAAGTACAGTAAAGAATGTCCGGGAATGGCTTACAGAACAAGGTCAATCTACATTGGATGCGATAGACTTTTTTAAATTATCAATTCTTAAATTACAACAGTATTATAGGTTGGAAAAACTGAGTGATTTGAATGAGAGAGAAATCACTCAGATTGAGATATTGTCAAAAGTAAAATATTGTTCTACAGAATGGACATGTAAGAAATAGAAACAGCGGATTTGAGTCCGCTGTTTCTAATATTATTGGTTTATAAACCAGCTTTTTTACGTAAGTCTGTTTAATACATATTTCAGTAAAGATGCGGACACAAATGGCTCTAAATTCCTTACAGCTTAAGGATCTTTTTTACATAGCTTTTATTGTCAATGTAAATTCGCACAAAATACATTCCTTTCGCGGCATTGGTGATATCAATTTCATTTGATATCTGATTTTTCAATTGAAGTTTTGTGCCAGTTACGTTGTAAATATCGAAAGAAAGAGTTCCAGCGATATTATTGGTAATTGTGAATTTACCTGAAGATGCATTTGGTAATATATATACCTCTTCATTTGTGCTTGGAGTAAATAATCCGGTGTGTAATTTCGATTTGAAATACATATTGTCAATTTTTAAAACCGAACCAACAAATGTTTCTGCACTATTTGCCCATAATGAAGATTGTATTTGTACGATGACTGTATCTGGGGTTTGTCCAATTTGGAAAGGCTTCTCAATATATTGATAATTGGGTGAAGCTGTTAAGGTTTGAGATTCCCAAGCTATACTTGTACCGTTTTTAAAGAAACTTAGACTAACTTCTGCATTGTCAGTCGAAACAGGGGCGTATTTATACCAAAATGCTAGCGTGTCTTTTTGACTCGAATATGCTTTTCCTCCTTTCTGACAATTACACCCACTGTCATAATAACCGGTACTTACAGAACCGGGTTGAGCTCTTGGAGTCCCATTTTGGTCACCCAGAGTGGTCGTAAGTTGAAGTGCAGACAAACCTGTTTTTGCATCTGTTGTTCTTGCTATACCAGACAATTGTTTGTCTTTTTCATTCCAACCTACAATTATGTATGGACTTTGTGTTTGAGTCCATAATTCAAAATCACCGTCCATAGCTGTAGGCTGATTGGTAACACCGGTAAACGATACACTATCTAGTTTCAGAATACTCCCTGCAACACCGTTATTATTTTTATAGAAATTGCTGGAAACAGCTCCAAAAATGACAGAATCCGGAGTTTGTGTAAGAGCGGGAACAAAAGGAATGTTGAACAATGTATAAGTGTCTTTAACTCCTCCAATTCGAATCATATATGTACCAATGGTGCTGGAATTCTTGCGAAAAATAGCGATTATCATTCCCGAATCAGCTGTAGCCACGTTGTATTTGTAATAACCCCTTATTCCGATTGGTTTTTCAGTATAAGGCATTCCATTTGTCCACAGGCTTATGTTACCTTTTTTGGAATCTGCGTTTAGAAAATAACCAAGATTTGAACCATACTGTGTTGATATGGTGCTCAATTGTATCGCAGTTTGTCCATGATATGCATCGGTAGTCTTTACAACATTTGTAGGTTGATTTGCACTTATTGCATTTTCATTTGAAGTGTAAGGGTAGTTTGTTGGGTTATCAATAGTTGTTGAAGTCCATGATTCAAAATTTCCATTGGGGATGGAGTCTTGTGCGTAGGCTGACAAAGCAATATATGCTAATGCCATGAGTAGGTATTTTTTCATATTATTTTATTCTTAAATTGTTTTTGACTCAAACGAAATCTTCGTGGTATTTATCCTGAAGGTAAGCATATACGGTATGCTCAAGATGTGCCATTTTAATTGAAGTAATAAAAATTGAAAATCATAGAAGGTGGTCAGCCTAATTTTAAACCGTGTTTTTTTGAATTAAATGATTGATGTCGGATATAATTAATTGTATGTCAGTGATAATAATGCAAAGATATGCATATTTTTGATTTTTTGATTTTTTTAGAACTCTTTTAGGAATTCTTTTTTTTTTAGTTTACATTCCGAATATCTCTTGATTTTCAATTCCCAAAGATGCAGTATTAATATTTTGTAGATCTCGCTTATTATACTTAATTTATTTTAACGTACATTTTCATCTCTTTTATTTTATGTAGAAGAAAATACGACATATGAATGCAATTGAATGTAAGCTTATATTTTTGTGTTTTAACAGCAAAACTACAATTACATTAGGTTAAATATATTACTTGCTTTTGTTAAACTCTTTGTGACATGCATTTACATTAAAATTTACCTTTTGCTTTTAAGCGAAAAAGTTGGATTTATGTGTTAATAAATATGTGCTTTGTAAATTATTTGACATATATGTATAATTTTATGCAGTTAAATAACGTTAAATTTAAATTTGTTTTGTGTTTTTTTAGTTCGTATTTTTTGTTATATTTTTTGTATAAATAACTGTGTCTTAATTAAGTAAATATTCCACAAAATTGTTTTAATTACAATGTAACACAGACCTAAAGCTATTATACATTTCAACTAAAAAAAATATGTATTGACTGTAAAAAAAAAATACTACTTTCGTAACGAGATTTTTCAAGGGGTTCATTTGTTTTACAAAAAAACTTTGCGAATGCCTACTAACAACCGACAGAAACCACTATCGAAAAACTGATTTTACAGACGAAGAAAGAATTTTAAATTCACACAGTGAAAATTATTGAATCAGTTTTATATTTAAATTTTATTATCAACAATTAAAAATTACATTTATGAGAAAAATTAAATTTGTAGCAATTTTGCTATTTAGTGGTTTGACTGTATTTGGACAAGCAGTAAGAGACAGAAATGTTATTCCAGTTGCAGTAAGTCTTAATCAAGTATTACGCATGACTATTACCAATGGTGGTAATATCGAGTTTGTTTTTAATAGTATTGAAGATTACAAAAAAGGTTTGTCATCTGAAGCTGCTTCAGGTTCTGCTAATCCTGCTACTTCGCTAGGTTTTTACAAAACAGATTTTACTGTATCATCTTCAACTCGTTGGGAATTGATTTATGGTGCTGAAGAACCAACTTTTTTGGGTACTGACAATCCAGCAGTAACATTTCCATTGAATAATGTAGGTTTTACAATTACTAATAATAGTGCAACAAGAACTTTCGAAGCTGCTGGATCTCCAAGAGGAACTACTGCTACTGCTTCACTTTTTAGTACTGCTACTGCAAATGCTACTCAAGTAACTGCTTTACAAGTTTACCCAGGTGCTGCTCCACTTATTCAGGACAATAACACTATAAAAGCTAATGCTGGTGATGAATTAGACAATTCATTTACTTTGAACTGGCGTGCAGGAACTGCAGAAAAAAACACTGTTGTTCCAGCTAACTCAATGAACGCGGTTAAAATTATCGATCAGAACCCAAGTCCTGCTCCAGACCGTTACGTTGTTAACGTATTGTTCGATCTTGCAATCAACTAATCTATCTGATTAATACCATTAAAAGATTGATCAACATAGCTATGTTGGTCAATCTTTTTGTTACATTTGTATATATTAATTTTGCGTATGATTTATCCGGTACGAGTAACTAAAATAGTAGTTCTATTTTTGCTAATATTCATTAGTACCGGAAAAGTTGTGTCGCAAGAATGGAACTCTGCCCGTCTTACGGTTTTGTATGGAAGCTCAATCCCTTTCAATTTTAATACACTTGATAAAATTAAAAAGGGGATCGAAGTTAGTTCTGGTTCAAGGCTTGGAATTACTATGGCAGATTCGAGTAAAGTAGGTCATGTATTACAGGGATTTGTATTGAATTTCCGTTCTTTCAATAATCAAAATAACATCAAGGGGGATGCGTATACGCTTCCATTAAACAGGATTAGAGTAAAAGCTGAGAACTCATTGGGACTTGAAACTGGTCTCTCGTATGGTTATAAGGATCTTACTGCTGACTGGATTCCATTGTTTACCTACACAAATACTACATGGACCAACCTGACTTGGGTAAATCATCAACTAAATGTGGCATTTGAATGTGGAAAACCAACAGAAGCTGGTGGTAATGGCGCCTTAATTGGTGAAGAGCCAGATTATTACAATGTAGAAATAGAATTTGAATTAGTTCCAACCGGCCCCGGATTTTAAAGAATCCCGAAAGGATATAATTACACTTATAATAGTGACAATCAACGATAGCAATAAAAATTTTACTGTCAAACCTCTCCTGATCACTTTGATTGGCTGTATATTCTTTTGCCTAATTTCTAATGTAACTTGCTATGCTCAAGACAATAAGAGCGAAATTGAATTGTCTTTCTCTAAATCAAACGATAGCATTAAATCAACTGATTTATATTTTAATGTGTTGAAAGTTTGGAACAATTCTACAAAACCCATAACAGGTAATCTTTCATTCAATGGTCCAGAAAACTGGAAGATTATTACCTTTCCAACCGAAAAAACTACCATTAATCCGGGTGATACAACTTTTATCCCTATACGTGTTTCGCCTATTTACAATGCTGTAGGGGGCATTGCATATATTATTACTGCTACTTTTAGAACTAGAAGTCATTTTGTTTCAGCAAATACTTATCTTGCCTTGCCCCAAAACTCTAAATGGGACTTTTCAACAACTAATAGTAGCCTTTATTTTACCGAAACAAAACCCAATACATCTTTCAATGTAAATCTGGTCAATAAAGGAAATTCAAATGAATTGATAAAACTTCAACTTCAGGCCGGAAAACTCTTGTCATTCAAAGACAAAACATCCAATAGCTTTGTGGAATATATTGATTTACCTGCATTTAAAGATACAGTTATTACACATTTAGTTACTTTCAAGGAGAATCTGAATTATATAGACAAACTGAAATACGAGAACAACTGGAAAGAGTCCTCGGTAAGTGTAACAGCGTCTACTGATACCAAGTCTAAGAGTGCGGCCGTACAAATTCAAAAGCTAAATAGCATTTATTATAATCAAAGACTTCAAAATTCTAGCCCTCTTAATTTTGATTATCAGCTGTATAACCTGATGTCGAATCAGGAACTTCGTAATAATTTTAGGATGTTTGGAACAGTGTTATTTCCCAATAATCGTGAAATTCAATATCTAGCTGGACTTCAGAATGTATACTTTAATGGAGATAATAGTAAAATTGATTTCAATCGTCAATTTATTTATTCGTTAAACTATAATGATAATTTAAACTCAATTTATTTAGGATATAATGTTAGTGGAGGTATGCTGCATTCGGTTAATGGCCGGGGTATTGTAGGAACACTTAAGTTGGGTAATGTAAGCAGAGTAACTTATACATTAACTCAAAATCCATACAATAACATGCTTGGTGGTGTTTTGGGTTTTAGTACGAGCATTAAAGGAATTTCGCTCAATACTGAAGTGGTGCATGAAACGCAGGAAAACGGTAATTATAAAGCCAGTTCGGTGCTATTCGGAACAGGATTTAGCTTGTTTAAATACCATACGTTTAATTTACAGATACTTGGTTCGCAAGCAAATTACAAGGATTACAATAATCAAAATCTGGGTAATGATACTACTGTTGTAGGATATAGTTATAGAGCAGATTATAGCGTTCGATACAAAAAACTGGATATGCGCTTGAGTGCTTTAGACTCTCGGCATAACTACATTTCAAATGCCGGTTTACAGCAATTTTATTTGGATGGAAAATATACGTTTTCCAATAAAGTTATGTTGTCGATTTATGGGAATCGCCAACTTTATGCAACAACCAGCTATCCATACAATTTTTATGTTCCTGTAAACTTTAATAGCTCTGACTATTTAAGACTTGCCACGTCAATTTCGATGAGTAGTGTTATTTTTCAGGTAGGACCTAATTATAATGGTTCCATGAGGCAGACTATCAATAGTCTTACCGGTTATAAGTCATCTTACAATACTTACCAGCCAGGTATTTGGGCATCTACCATGTTCAAGCTTGGAGGATATAGATCAATAACTCCAAATATAACTGTTAGTAACATTCGGTTTTATTACAAAACAGATGAACCGGGTGCATTAAGCTATTCGTCGGATAAGAATATATTCTATACTGCCGGATTAAATTATTTTGATAATGTTTGGAGGGTGAATACATATTATTCAAGTGGTTCAATTAGCGATTTGTATAGGGCTGTTCAGGTGGAGGCAACGCCTACTACTTCTCGAAGCATTCAGTTTAGACCAGCCTACGAAAATTACTTTTTCAACAGAACAGTGAAGTTGAGTGCTTATATGAATTATGCTTACTATATGCCTTCTGGAAGGGAAAATATTTCGTATAATGTGCGTTACGATCATTATTTAAAAGGAGGATGGAATTTCTCTGTTAGCGGTTATATGTACACCAATACTAGGGTGGATGATGAACAAGGTAGAATAACGACAAAGGATCTTAACTTTGTGTTGGGCTTGAGTAAGGCAATTAATATTCAGCAACCGCGTCAGAAATATTATAATTTTAAAACGGTATTTTTTGATGATTTGGATGGAAATCGGATTAAGTCTGATAATGAACCCCCTGTTTCAAATATATTGGTAAATGTTCAGAAAGATAGGATAGTTTCAATAGGAAAAAGTACAATTCCTGAGATAAAATTAATCTCTGATGTTAGTGGCTCAATCAGTATTGTGAATTTACCGAAGGACAGTTATAAATTGACTTTTGATCCATTGCAAAATCTTCAAAGTCTATATTTCCTCGATGGAACAGAACAATCTTATTTTAACGACAAAGAGAGAACCTTGTATGTACCGCTAGCCGAAAGTTATAAGATTAAAGGTAAGATTATACTTATTCGTGACCCAAATAGTACTGAAGGGAAAATTGATTTGAGTGGGGTAAGAATTATTGCTATTGGTGATAAAGGTGAAACTTTTTCTACGCTATCAGATAATACCGGAACTTTTATTTTGAGTGTGCCTAATGCCAATAAATACAAAGTGCATATAAACAATGTATTCGGAGAGCATTTTTACATTGAGTCAAATGAGATTGAAGTTCAGTTTTCGCAGAACAAAACAATCAGTGTAGATTTTACTTTTATAGAAAATAAACGTGGTATTCAATTTGAAAATGGTGGTGAATTGTTTAAGTTCTCATCGCTTGGAAATCAGGACGAATCTGCGCCTGTGGCTAGTCAGGACGTAAATGTGGATGAAACTGTTCCTACAGCTGCTACTGAAACATACGCTATAGAATTAGCTACGTCTAAAACGTACCGCAAACCGTCTGCAATTAAGAATAAATACAAACTAAAGGGCGATGTGTTGTATGCTGAGCAGGATGGTGTGTACAAATACTATACAGGTAATTATGCTACGCAAAAAGAGGCAAAGGTAGCAATGACTAAATTAGGTGTACTTGGGAAAGCAGTTGCAGTTGACAGATCATTACTTAAGGCTGCTGCTGTTGGTGGAGTTGCCGGTCAGTTGGCTGCTAAATCAAATAAGCCTGCCAGAAAAATACAATCTGCTGTGACTAATCAGCTCGAGAATGCTGAGCAAGTCTTTGCGAATAACTTGCCGGTAGGTACTCAGTCTGGTGAAGGTATAGCTCCAGCAGTAATGGCTGGTACTGCAGCCGGAATTGTTTCCGGTCAGTTAGGTTCTAATAATACAACAAAAGTTGATGGGAATATTCAAAATCAAGTTTCAACTTCGACCGAAAAGATTGATGTAGCTCCTGAAAAAATAACTCCAACTTCAGCAACTCCAACTTCGGATATAGCTTCTCCTTCCAAAACCAATCTAGCTCCGGCTGTAATTGGTGGCGTTGCTGCTGGAATTGTTTCCGGTCAGTTAGAATCCAATAATTCAACAAAAGATAGTAATGTACAAAATTCGGTATCAAACCCGACCGAAAAGGTTGAAATAGTACCAGTAAAAGCTACTCCAGCCAGTTCTACTAAAAATCAGACTTCGGGTACTGCTTCTCCTGCCAAAGCTAATTTAGCTCCAGCAGTAATTGGTGGTGCTGCAGCCGGATTCATTGCTGATCAGTCAGAATCTGGTGCAAATAAGGATCAGGTGCAAGTTGCCGATAAGACAGATAAAATTGTAGCAATACAGGCAAAAGATCAGGCTACAAATGTTCAATCGGAAGCTGGTGACAGCTTGCAATCACAACCGGTTGTGCCATTATCGAATGCTCCTGTTGCGGCTAAAATTCCAACTCCTAAAAAAGTAGTTAAACCGCAATTAGCCTCGACAACTAAACAGAAGGCAGCAACTATTTCTAAGGCACCTGTAAGTGCTGTATCCGAGCAACAATATGAAAGCTCGAAAGATACTTATTTGTATGCTATTTGTCTGGATGCTTCAAATGATTATCATGATGTTAACTATTATCGTGAAAAGTTCAGGTTGCCTTTTGAGGTTAAGTGCGTGCCCAAAGATGGTGTAAGAAAGTATTATGCAGGTAAGTATAAGTCAGTAGAAGAAGCCACTGCAGATATTGCAAGATACGGGCTGACAGGTTTTATAGTTCCTATAGCAGATTCAGTTGATCCAAATCCAGCCACTGTACAGAAATAGTACAAATAAATAGCAAAAAAACGAGAGATAATTCGATATCTCTCGTTTTTTTTTGATTCTAAACTCGTTCTTATTATTTTATTGCAGAAAATGTTATCGGGTATAAGTGGCGTGAACCGAAATTTCACTCTTCTTATTCGCGTCGTAAATGTTGTAGCTAAAATCTATTTGTGTTGAATTTGCATTCATTGTCCCGCTTCCAGATTTAATGATGTACGTGGAGCTTCCAACTTGCTGAGGAGTAGGAGTGAATGTGATTTTACGGTTGCTAAGCTTTACTTTCACATCATATAGTCCTTCTACGCTAATGTTATGAAAATTGCTTAATAGATATACAGTGGTATCTGCTTTGGTCCTATACATGTCAACTAGGTAGGTTCTTGAACCATTTTCAGAAACCTCAGCACAACGCCATGTAGTATAGCCAGTAGGCTCATTAGAGGAACATGAACCGAACATAAAGACAATCAATACCCCAAAAAAAAGTTTGGCTTTTCTCATTTCATTACCTCCCCCTTTTTGTAGCGGGTTGTTTCTACTAATTTTCCCTTTTTGTCATATGCTTTCGCTACTCCATTGCGTTGCCCAAAAGCAAAAGTTATCTCTGACATTAGTTCACCCGTTGTATAGTATGTGAACCATATGCCTGTTTTTGAGTCGTTTTCGTAGTTCCCTTTGTTCTTTAACTCACCGGTTTCATAGTAGTATAGCCATTCGCCGGTAGCGTTACCATCAGTAAAATTTCCTGTTTGTTTAAGCCCACCATCCGGGTAGTAAACGTTCCAAATGCTGTCCAGACGGTTGTCTTTGTAGTTTCCGGTAGTGAATACTTTTCCGTTTAGATAGTACGATTCCCAGATACCATTCTTCTTGTTGTCTTTATATTGTCCTCGCTGTTTTATCAGTACCAATGTTGAATCGTAAAACTCTGTGCTAATGCCGACTATCTGATTGTCTAGATAGGTACATTCAACTTTTACTTTCCCACTGGAATAGTATCCGGTCAATTTTCCATTTAGTTTTCCATTTCTGTAATAACAGGTTTTATTTACTGTTCCGTTAGCATAGTCTTTATAATAATCGGTGTACAATTCGTCATATGCACCGTTTTTCATTATCGACCGTTCTTTTATATTCCCATTTTCAAAATAGCTTGTTACCGGACCATTTTCAATACCTCCTTTGTACATTTTTATAAAGCGGGTTTTACCATCTTCGTAATAAGCTTTTAACTCTCCGTCGAGCTTATTATTTACATAGTTGCTCGTTTCAAGAATGTCTCCGTTTTCGAGGTAATTTAGTACCGGCCCGTTGAGCTGATCGTTTTTGTAGGATAAACGTTGCTGAACTTTTCCCGATGGATAATAATAAAGCACAGTGCCATTAAGCATTCCGTTAGAGTAAGGTAAAACCTGTTTCAATTCACCAGTTTCGTAGAAATCGCGCCAGATTCCTACCAGTTTGTTGTGTTCGTACATACCTTCCTGCCACAGATTCTTGTTCTGGTACCAGATAGAATACTTGCCGTCTTTCTCAATGCTGTCTCTGCTTATTTTTATTATGTAGTAAGACTCTTTTGGTAATTTCTTATCTATGTCGTAAAAGGTGTTTACTTTTTGCTGAGCACTTATACCCAATAGCGCACAGCAGAAAAGGAATGAGGTTATAAATCGATTCATATTTCGAATTTATTTTACGTCTAACATCATCTGTGTTCCACCCAGCGGTTGTCTGTGTCCGTAATCCAAAATGGCTGCAAGTGCATATTTCCCTTTTTCCATGGTGTTTGGTATTGATAGTTTTACTATTCTTGTGCCATCGGGATAAACAGTAACTTTCACCGGAGAGAATTTTTCTTCTTTAGTTGTTTGCATGTTTGCTAATGCAAGCGATACATTTGCATCAATAATATTATCTCCTACGTTGCTAACAATTACTTCAAAGTTACGTTGCTTGTCGCCTTGTTTAGTTACTTCTTTTAAGTTACCAATTGTTGCTTTATAGTTATTATTGCTGCGAGGTGTTTGTTTTACCAAAACTACAATGCGAGGAACAATAAGTACACCGGTAGCCAGACTCTTATCTGCTTCAAAAGGAGTTTGCTCTTTGGATACTTCAACGTGAATCATACACCATTTAGCCGAGAAACCGTCTTTCGGTACTGTCATCAGAATGTCCAGATTAGCTGTTTGGTTGGGGTTTAATTCTATAAACGATGGATTGATAGTAAGCCAATCTGCACAAGAACGTTTGCTGGTTCCCAATGCTACGGCTTTTTTGTTGCCATCTTTATCTAGCACATAATCAGATACTTTTAAGGTGTATTTCTGTGGACGGCTCGAATGATTTATCAGGCTAATCTGTTTTTTCTGAATTTCGCCCGGATCAGCATTAAAGCTCATTAATACTGGTGAAACTTCAAAATCCTGCGCGTAAATAATAGTCGTGAATAAAAATACTAAAAAAGTGAGTCGGGTACGAAGCATAAAAATAAATGATAATTGTTTAATAATAAGAATTGTTGCCATTCACGGCAACATGGTTGTGTATGCGCAACGTTACAAAAGTACAAATTTGAATCTTAAAAATGGTATTTTCCTATGTTTGAATTCAATAAATATCAAGTAATTTATTTTCAAACTTATGATTTTGTAATGATAGGTTGTTAGTTTAAGTGATTGGAGCATTAAACTCTGTGTTTTCAGCGTGCCATTCTTATTTTAATGCTGAATAATGTACAAATGTTTCTACTCACTACCTCTAAATTGATGACACGGGATATTTTGATATTTTGGTGAAATGTAATTTTAGAAATATGTTATATAGTGCTTTGGTATTCGATTGAGAATCATTATCTTCAATCTCAACTTGGAGAATAATACTTTAGCCCTAAAGATATTGTGAGGTTATAGAAAAAAATACCCGTCAAACAGCTAGTTTGACGGGTATTTGAATTTAATATGTTACTTTTTTTATTTGTAATTTTCCCAGTCTGTTCCGAGCATGCTGCCGGTTTTCATGAATTCTGTGTGCATACCAAAACAAGCGTGTAGGTTGGTTGGAGTGTGACAAGGACCAGATAATGCCAAATAATCACGAAGCATTTGTTGGTATGCCGGATCAACACAGTTCTCAATAATTTCTTCGGCACGTTGAATTGGTGACTTGCCACGTAAGTCGGCAACACCATGTTCAGTAATGATGATATTCACCGAGTGTTCGTTTTGATCCACATGCGATACCATTGGAACAATAGAGCTAATGTCACCTTTTTTAGCTGTAGAAGGCGTGGTGAAAATAGAGATATAGGCACTGCGAGTAAAGTCGGCAGAACCACCAATACCATTCATCATTTTTGATCCCATAACGTGTGTACTGTTTACGTTTCCAAAAATATCGGCTTCAAGTGCAGTGTTGATGGTAATCAAACCTAAACGACGAGCAAGTTCGGGGCTGTTCGACATTTCTTGTGGACGAAGTACTAGTTTGTCGCGGAAAAATTCCAAATCCTTATAAAGTTCTTTCAAGATAGGAGTTGTGATAGTTAGTGAACAACCGCTTGCAAAACGAATTTTTCCGTTTCTCAAAAGTGCAATAACTGAATCCTGAATTACTTCGGTATACATTTCAAAAGTAGGGATGTCTGGGTTTGTTCCCAAAGAAGCCATTACTGCATTAGCAATGTTTCCTACACCTGACTGAATGGGTAAAAACTCTTTAGGAATACGACCCGATTTGATTTCGCTAGCCAAGAAGTTCGCAACGTTCTGACCAATTTTATCTGTTACTTCGTCGGTAGGAGTAAAGCCACCTACTTCGTCATCGCGCCAGGTCTCAACTACACACAAAATCTTTTTTGGATCTACTTTTAGCACTGTGCTTCCCATTCTGTCCGATGGTTTTAGCAAAGTCATTGGTAGACGGTGAGGAGGATCAAGTGGTTCAAAAATATCGTGGAAACCACGTAATTCTTTTGGGTGATTGTGGTTTAATTCCACAATGATATGATCGGCTAAGTTGGCAATTGTTGGAGAAATACCAACACCGGTAGTCAATACTAATTCGCCGTCAGAAGTGATTTCACAAACTTCAATAATGGCAAATTTCGGTTTTGGCATAAAGCCGAAACGTAAATGTGGAGCAATAGAAGACAAGTGCATGTCAAAATAAGGAGCTCTATCGTTGTTTAATGCGCCGCGTAAATCTTTATTCGATTGGTAAGGAGTACGAAATAAGATGGCATTCGCACGAGCCAAAGCCCCGTCTAACGAGTCACCTGTTGAAGCACCGGTATACATTCCCACTTTAAATTCTTTTCCTTCTGCGTGAAAAGCCTCAGCACGTTTGGCTATAGCTGTTGGAACTTCTTTTGGACATCCGGCAGGAGTAAATCCGCTGAATCCGATAATGTCGCCGTTGTTTACATAGCTTGCTGCTTCTTCGGCGGTTACAAATTTGTACGTTTCTTGCATGATTTTTTAATTTGCAATTTGTTGTATGTGAGTAAGTTATTTTATTTCTTTGTCACTAATTCGTTGGGGGGTGAATCCCTCTGAATTTGAGTGCAAAATTACCAATTAATTTTTGATTGACATTAATTTTATAAGACTAATTACAGAAATATTTCATTAATTGAATATCAACAATAAATGCAGGCTTTATTCATGAAATTGTTTGTTAGCTCTAAAATCCACAGAAAATAAGGAAATTCAGATTCCTCCAAAAAATGTAAAAAAATAGTATAAAAAAAGGTTTTTCGGAAAAATATACGGATATTTGTAGATGCATTATTTAGAATAAATATTCATTGTAAATTAATAATAATCAGCTTATGAACGCAAATGATATTCGCCAACTGGAGCCAAAAGCTCTTTGGGGGAATTTTTATAGTCTTACTCAGGTTCCGCGCCCTTCAGGGAAAAAAGAACCGATAGGCGCTTTTCTTGAAAACTTTGGTAAATCGCTGGGTCTTGAAACCTTGCGCGACGAAATAGGAAACGTATTGGTACGTAAACCGGCAACACCCGGAATGGAAAATCGCAAAGCAGTAGTTTTGCAGGCGCACATGGATATGGTTCCACAAAAAAATAGCAACGTAACACACAACTTTGAAAACGATCCAATTGATGCTTATGTGGATGGTGAGTGGGTTACGGCGCATGACACCACCTTGGGTGCTGATAACGGAATCGGATTGGCAGCGGCAATGTCTATCCTTCAGTCGACAGGCATTCCTCATCCGGCTATCGAAATGTTTATTACTGTTGACGAAGAAACCGGTATGTTTGGTGCTTTTGGGCTTCAGCCAAACTTTTTGAAAGGTGATATCCTGATAAATATGGATTCGGAAGACGAAGGTGAGCTGTATGTTGGTTGTGCCGGAGGAATTGATGCTGATATTTCGTTTCGCTACAACGAAGTGGAAATTCCAGAAGGTGATGTGGCATTGAAAATCTCGTTGACTGGGTTGAAAGGTGGTCACTCAGGTGTTGACATTCATTTGCAACGTGCCAATGCCAATAAACTTATGTTCCGCTTTTTGAAAGAGGCGGTGGCTGAGTTCGAAGCTCGTGTTGCCAGCATTGATGGTGGCAGTTTGCGTAATGCTATTCCGCGTGAAGCTTTTGCCGTAATCACTGTTCCTGTGGATGGAATGGACGATGTGATTGATTTTGTACAAGAGTGCGAAGAGCTGTTTATTGAAGAATATAAAGGTGTTGAAGATAAAATTTCATTTACGGTTGATCAGGTTGATTTGCCAACGGGTTTAATTCCCGAATTTGTGCAGGACGATTTAATTAACGGTGTAATTGCCTGCCCAAATGGTGTAGAGCGCTTTATTCCTGAATTACCAACAGTTGTTGAAACTTCAAATAATCTGGCCATTATTAAGTCTGATGGTAGTTCTATTGTTATTCGTTGTCTGATTCGTAGTTCGGTGGAAAGTCGTAAGGAAGAATTGGCTTCAATGGTTTCGAGCGTATTTTCACTTGCAGGTGCTAAAGTGGAACTCGTTGGCGGTTATCCGGGTTGGAAACCAAATTTAGACTCACCTATTTTAAAGGAAATGACCAAGGTGTATGAAAATAAATACGGTAAAACTCCAAAAGTGATGATTATTCATGCCGGATTGGAATGCGGCATTTTGGGAACTCATTATCCTAAAATGGATATGATTTCGTTTGGTCCAACCATTCGTTATCCGCACTCTCCTGATGAAAAAGTGAACATTGCTACTGTTCAAAAATTCTGGGATTATTTGTTAGCAACATTAGAAAATATTCCAGTAAAATGACCCCTAACCCCTAAAGGGGGACTCAAATAGAGTCAAATTAATAAAACATGTAATATGAAAAGGCTAAACAAAAATTCTCAAAATGAAATAAGCTTCAACTCCCCTTTAGGGGCAGGGCTGTTAAGTTTTCTTGTAAATATTTGTTTTAGATGTTATTAAACAACTGAGTTCTTTGAAATTATTAGCGTAAAATTGTGTTGCATACTTAATTGAGTCAAATCCATTGGTTCGAAACA
>Ga0302213_1000128_pt1 | contig 48722 bp, 47 predicted proteins | sample II_Fen_N1_2_FD_194583 | JGI IMG/M metagenome (GOLD analysis project Ga0302213, IMG submission 194583) | Peat permafrost microbial communities from Stordalen Mire near Abisko, Sweden - II_Fen_N1_1 | ecosystem: Environmental > Terrestrial > Soil > Wetlands > Permafrost | place: Sweden: Abisko...
ACCATTGAGATTGACAGGTTTGATGATGTACTGCTCTAAATGCAGATCGACCACTTTGAGCAGATACTCTCTATCCGTATGCGCTGAGATGATGACCAATGGTGTCTCTTCATCGGTTTTACGAATCTCCCTTACAAGATCCACGCCGTTCATGACAGGCATTAAAATATCGGTAATGACAATATCAGGTTTTTCACGTTTGTAGAGCTCTAAAGCAATTTTGCCGTTCTCCGCTTCGATGACCTCTTTGGTGTAGTAGCGAAGCGATGCGGCAATGTTTTTACGGATGCCCTCTTCATCTTCGGCATAGAGAATAGTGAGCGTCTTCAATCGTTCCAAAAAAAGTTTCTCCACGTTTGATGCTCCTTATCATTTCGGTTTCTTTGCGGTAAAACGTATCTTTGTATTTGCAATACTTGCAACCAAAATACCGCCTCAGCTTCCCTTATACATCAGGTTCACACGAACCGACAGCTCATAGGTTCCCTCAACTAAGGGCTTGATGCTCGTTTTAGGGTACCACCCTTGCACTTCGGGTTCACTCTTGGGTGATATGATCGTATCCACAAAAACACTCACCATGTAGCCTGAGGGAAGATTGGGCTTTTCGAGCTGTATTATAACGAAGTTTTCTTCGCCCACCACGTAGTTTTTGGGCTCGATGAGCACGACGTTTTGATGGGAAAGTTCTTCAAAACGAGGATCGCCAAAACTACAGGTGCTTGGGGCAGGCTGCCCCCAAGCAAGTGAAAGAAAAACACCACAAAGACTCAGCAATCGCAGTGTTGTTTTCATATGATTATCCTTTTGGAAGTCTGTAAACCTCTTTGGGCATGGATGGATGAATAAACCGTGTTGTCGGTTTCGTCTCGGCATTGATCGCATAGTCGATGCCTATCGGTGAAGCATTCGCATACTCTTTATACTTTGGATCGTGAAGATCAATAATTGCGATCGCACCTACAGGGCAGGACTGAACACATGCCGTTGTTTTACCATCGGCTTGCCTTTCCCAACACATACTGCATTTCTCCGCTTGCCCCATCTTTTCATTGAACTTTGAAGCGCCAAACGGGCAGGCTTTGATACAGCCACCACACCCAATACAGATCGTTTGGTCATGTTTACAAATGCCCGTTTCAGCATCTTTCGTATGCGCTCCCACAGGACAAATAGCCACACAGGCTGGGTTTTCACAATGGTTACATGCCAGTGAAAAATAGAAACGCTCCATAGGCATCTCCGCTTTGGGAGCTTTTTGGTACGAAACTAAGGTGGGTAAAATATTGTTGTTATCAATATGATACTCCTCCGCTCCAATCTCACGCACTTTGCGCCACAAAATTCCTTTATCTTGATGATACTGATTTTTACAGGCCATTGCACACGTATTACATCCTAGACAGATACTGCCATCGACTAAAAAAGCTTTTTGCATCACAATCTCCTGTTATAGTTTTCTAAAGTTGACAAAGGTATCGTGGAGTGCAACGCCCGGCGCACCTGTTTTAAACGCACCCATGTCAGAGCTGGTATCATCGACAAGCTCATTGACGTTATAAATGTTGTTGTTATACCACTGCTCATACATCAAAACCGTACCTGCTTGAACATTGTCGGTGAGTTTGGCTTTGAGTCTTAAGAGTCCTTGTTTATTAAAGACCGCTACGGTGTCACCCTCTTTAACCATTTTCGCTTCCGCATCATCAGGGTTGATGTACACGTATGGTTCAGGATGCACGTCTTCCATCCACTCTAAATTTTGGAACTGTGAGTGCAAACTCCATCTGCTGTGCGGTGATGTCATACGGAATTTATCGTACGGTTTACGCACTTCAAGGTACGTTGGCAATGCGCTTCCAAAAAGCTCCAACGCTTTGTCCGAGTAAAACTCAAACTTACCACTCGGTGTTTTAAACTTGCCATCAGCGTACGGAATGACCGCTTTGGCTTTGACCGGTCCATTTTTAAGCTCTTCCCATGATTTGATGCCAAATTGCTCGTAAATACCAGGGTTAAACTCTTTGGCCATCATCGCTTTGGTATCGACACTTTGAGGGAAGGTACACGAGCCCGCTTGAAGTTGATTCATACGTTTGGAAAGCATTGCTGCGATTTCAAGGTCTGATTTTACTTCAAAAAGTGGCTTGATCGCTTGCTCATTGAGTGTTAGCCAATAGTGCCAGTACGAGACGTTTACATCGTACTCTTCAAATTGCGTCGCAACGGGGAGAACGATGTCTGCCCATTTAGCAGTTTCATTGAAGAACTGGTCAGCTACAACCACAAGATCAAGTTGTTGGAAAGCGCGGATGAGTTGATTGCGGTCAAAATCTTGCGCAAAAACGTTTTTACAGGCAACCCAAAGGAGTCTTACTTTTGGCTCTTTGGCATTGATCAGTTCGCGCGCGGTTTTGTTGATGTTTAAGAAACGATCGGTATAGTTTGATTTTGCATCTTTACCTTGCGCAACATCCCCTTTTGCCCCCTCAGGTCCAGTGTATCCGACACTGCCTTCTGGTTTTGGCATGCTGAGCGCTGCGTAGTTAAAGCCCCATGTATTGAGGTGTCCATAACGAGCTCCACCTGCGTATTTGCCGATGTTTCCAGATACAGCAACGAATGCGTCAATCGCCCTGATCATCGAGCCGCCATTCGTGTGGCGTTGCATACCATACCCCATCCAAATCGTTGCAGGTTTCGCTTTGGCAAATGATAAAGCCAACTCTTTGATCATCGCTAAAGGAATGCCTGTAATTTTGGAAACGTTGTCTAATTTGACCTCTTTATCCAGATACGCTTTGTACTCTTTGTACCCTTTTGAGTTCGCATCAAGCCATTTTTGATCGTGTAAATTGGCATCAATAATAATCTTCGCCATTCCAAGCGCTAACAATCCATCGGTGCCAGCTTTGATCTGAATGTATTGACTCGCTTTGGAAGCCGCTTCGGTGAAAACAGGGTCGATGACAATGACTTTTGCCCCTTTTTTCTTGGCTTCATAGATGTACTTCATCGAGTGAATGGAGTTACTCGCAGGATTAACACCCCACAAAATAATAAATTTACTGTCCTTCATCTCTTCAGGGTCATTACACCACATATCGCCCATATCGAGGTTTTGCGCATCAATTCCTGCTGGCCAACAAGGAGTTCCAGCAAGTCTGGTCGTATACCCAATGGAGTTAAACATACCCTCAATACCATAATGCGTGATGCCAAAGTTACCCGAGTATTTCGTCAATGCCGCACCTAAAAGCGTGCCGTCCTCTTTTTTCATCTCTAACAGTTTCTTCGCGATAATGTCCATCGCTTGATCCCAAGAGATGCGTTTCCAGTTACCTGAACCTTTACCACCCACTTGCATCATCGGGTATTTCAAACGTCTGGCTGAGTAAACTCTCTTGACGTACGTATTACCCTTGACACAACAGCCACCATGCGTATAGGTAGATTCAGTCGCACCTTCGATAAACTGCATCACGCCATCTTTGACATAGGTTTTGATGCTACAGGTGTCGTAACAGTTTCTAGGACAGGCATTGCGGAAGGTTTGATAGCTCTTCTCACCTAAATACGGTATTTTAGTATTAAGATCTTCATTGGCTTGGAGAATGCCTCCGGGAAATGAAGATAACACACCACTGGCGGCTAGCCCTTTTAAAAAACTTCTTCGGCTGATGCCATTGTTCACAATGGACTCAACGTTTTCCTTTGAGTAACTCATGCGGTAACTCCTTGTGTAGTAGTTTCTCTTATCAATAACGATTTGAGCTGTAATAAAATAAAGGTCATGGCTTTGGAGTCATGCTCACTGTGCTCTAAGGCGCGTGCAATGAAGCGCGGCACCCAAAGGCTTAAGTGTTCATGTAAAAAATAGTGACGAAGGTCACTTAAGTAAGTTATTCCTTTAGCCTCTTCAAGATAAAGTAGTTGGTAATACGCATCCAGTTCAACACCCAAATGATCATCGGGAATGATATTTTTAAGCGGATTCGTAAAGCCCATCGTTTCGTACAATTCCCTTACATGTAACGTACTTTTAGACATCACCACATCAGGATCGTCGATGTAAATGGAAGCAAACGGATCGGCAATAGGCTCCATGGGACCTATAAAATAACGATTGAATTGCACCTCCAAATCCTCTTCAGAGATTTCAATGCATGAGTGAAGTGCATCAAATGCTCTCTTTAGCTCTTGAGAGTTTTGAGCATTGAAGATGTCACGAAGGTGTTTAACGTCATCCAGTCTTAAAGCATTTTGCGGTTGAATCGTTTGCATCTTAAACTCTTTTTTTAATTTATTTTTTTAACCAACTAGAGAAATGGTAAAGCAAAAAAAGAGCAAAAAAATCGCAAAAAAGATTTGATATGTAAGATTTTGACATTTTTGTAACGCACGAAAATCGTTTTACATGTAAAGCGTAACCCCCGCTCTTTCTTGATGCTTTACATGTAAAGCCTTTCTTTAATTTATTTTCAATGCAAACTCTTTATAATGGTCAATAAAAATAAATAAAAGGAATAGGTTTGATAACTAAAATAGATATGAACTCGCCCGAATTTAGAGCAGAGTTTGAAAAAACGGAGGTATTTACCGACAAAGTATGTGCACAATTTGGATTTGAATACACGCCACTGGGTGAAGTCAAAGAGTCCATCCAACAAGGCTTAACGCGCAATAAACTGATCTATGGCAAACGCTACTGCCCCTGTTTCATGGTCATCGGAAGCACGCCTGAAGAGCAAGCGAAAGCCGACAACCGTTTGTGCCCCTGTACGCCTGCGCTCACCGTGGAAATTCCCCAAAATGGTAAATGTCACTGCACGATCTTCTGCACCCCCGAACACGCGCGAGAGCTCGCCCAAGAAGAGAACACAGAAGAAGTAGCCCATACGCATGTTCGCGGACTGAGCAAAGAAGAGTGTGATGTGTTGATGAAGAAAGAGCAACTCGACAGCAGTGAACTTGAAGCATTGCTTGAAGCGAGAGAACAAGGCTTAGTCACATTTAACCTTGTCGATACACGCGAGTGGATGGAGTGGATAGGCAACCGCATCAAAGGCACCGACTTTCTGATCCCCACCACCAGCTTTCACAATGCTATGGAACAGCTCAATGGAAAAGAGAACACGCCTGTCATTTTGTACTGTTACAGCGGAAGTAGGAGTGCGTATTGTCAACGTATTTTAAAACATATGGGATACAAAACGGTTCTCAATCTGGAATATGGAATTATGGCGTACGATGGGGAAACGCAGAGCGGAGAGTAAAAGGTGAAGAAGCTACTTAGTAGCTTCTTCTTTCGTAGCTTCCATCAACTCATCACGATTCAGTTCTATCTTATTGCCTTGATCGTTGTAGTCAAAACCTTTGACTATTTTTCCCTCTTTAAATTCGATGGTGCGAATCAGCTGACCTTTTGGGCTGTAAAGCTTGGTGATGCCTTCTGGTTGGTTCTTTTTGAAAGGGGTTTCACCTTGGAGTTTACCGCTTGGGTAGTAAAATTTTCCCACACCTTCGGCTTCATCATTAACAAAAGTGACTTCGGTTTGAACCACGCCTGTGTCGTAGTACTCTTTTTTGAGCCCTTCGATCTTGTCATTTTTAAACGGTGTTTCACTTTTAATCTGTCCTGATTCGTAATAAATCTTCGCAAGCCCCTCTCGCAAACCCTCTTTAAAAGGAGTTTCGCTTTTAAGCTTTCCTGATTCATAGAAAAATTGTCCAATGCCATTGGCGAGTTTAAGCGTTTTAGCTTCGATTAAAACACCATCTTCCCTGACATCTAAATCTTCAACCGCATAGTACGTCTCAGCTGCAAAAAGTGTCGCTGCGCAAAAGAGTAAAACAGCCCATAATTTCATGAATGGCTCCCTAAAAAAGTTTGAAGTAAAAAAGAAGAATGTTTACATGTAAAAGCTTACATGTAAACATTTAAAGCAGACTAAACGTTAAATCTAAAGTGCATCACATCGCCATCTTGAACGACATACTCTTTGCCCTCAAGGCGCATTTTACCTGCCTCTTTCGAGCCAGCCTCACCTTTGTAAGCGATAAAATCAGTGTAACCAATGACTTCGGCGCGGATAAATCCTTTTTCAAAATCGTTGTGAATAACAGCCGCCGCTTTAGGTGCTTTCCACCCTTTTTCAATCGTCCACGCGCGCACTTCTTTCACACCAGCGGTAAAGTAAGACGCAAGGCCAAGTTTATCAAACGCAAGGCGAATGATCTGTTTCAGACCTGATTCTTCGATGCCAAGCTCTTTTAAAAACTCTTCGGCTTCATCGTCTTCAAGGGCGATCATCTCTTCTTCGACTTTAGCACAGAGAACAACAACGTCCGCACCAACAGATTGGGCATGTTCTTTCACCACTTTGACAAAATCATTTTCTTCTAAAAGTCCTGCTTCATCGACATTGGCACCGTAGATGATGGTTTTGTTGGAGAGAAAACGTAGCTCTTTATCAAGGATTTGGAAGTTTTCATCGTTTCTGCGTGCAAACGTACTAACCGGTTTGATCTCATCAAGGTGTGCGCGAAGTTCCGTTGCAACTTCGGCCATCGCTTGTGCGCCCTTTTCAAGTTTCGCTTGACGTTTAAGACGGTCTAATTTTTTATCCAGTTGTTGAACGTCCGCAAAAATGAGCTCGCTCTCGATGATTTCGATGTCACGAAGTGGATTGATACTGTTTTCAACGTGGGTGATGTTTTCATCTTCAAAACAACGCACCATGTGCAAAATAACTTCAACTTCACGAATGTTTGATAAAAACTGATTGCCAAGACCTTCACCGGCACTAGCCCCCTTAACCAAACCAGCGATGTCCACAAAGTCTACCGTTGAGTGCTGAATACGCTCAGGGTTAACGATCTTTGCAAGCTCTTCGAGTCTTGGGTCTGGAACAGGTACAATGGCCTTATTGGGCTCGATGGTACAAAAAGGATAGTTTGCAGATTCTGCATTTTGCGCTTTTGTGAGCGCATTGAACGTGGTTGATTTTCCGACATTGGGGAGTCCTACGATACCGACACCTAAACCCATAGATTGACCCTTTTAATTAACTTTTAAGGGGGATTTTACCTTAAATCGTCTTAAAAACTGACATACACCTTCAATCTATAGGGAGAGGATTTGAGCTTTACATGTAAAGGTTATTTCCCTTTTAAATACTCTTCAAAATGGTCAATATTGAGCACAATGAAGCGATACGAGACGTAAATCGTGATAGGCCATACACAGAGCCACAAGAGCCCTGAGGTGTAGTTGATTGCTTCCATGATGCTTCTCCTAATAATGGTGTGAATCAGCTTCGATTTCGGCTGATGTAATGTTTGTTTTGTCCATAGCACGCCACACAAAATAGATGTAGCCAAGAACCAACGGAACGCCCAAAGAGACATAACTCATGACACTCAGTGTGTAGTGAGAAGAGGAGCTGTTTTCAATGGTTAAAGAGCTTGCCAAATGGGAAAGTGAAGGATAAATAGGTGTTGCGTTAAAACCGAGCAGACAGAGCAGACTCGTCACGACTAAAATCACCCCAAATCCACTGAACCAAATGCCGCGTCGACTCGCTTTAAAAAGCGTCAAAAAGAGAGCATACAGCACCAAAACAGTACCAAGTCCAAATGTCACGATGAGCAGTGGAGTGGCTAAAAAGTTGTTCAAAAATTTATGCGACTCATGCGCTACAACGCCTGCATTGTAAGAAAAACCATGCATAACTAAGAGCATCACCACAAGCAGTACAAAAAAGCCGATAAACAAAATCGCATCTTTGAAGAGTTGTTTTTTGGCATGGGAATGAATCATCGCATCATCAATGTTATTGATAAAATAAAGCGCTGCTTGCGCACGTGCTAAGAAAAAGAGCGTGAATCCAAACGCCAGATTAAAAGGATGCAATGCGCCTTCTAGCCCATAACTAGGCAGTGTCCATGCCGAAAAATTCATGCTGTTACGTATGAAATTCCCGCCGGTAAAGAGTGTTCCAAGGGCTATGCCGATTAAGATAATTCCAAGACTTCCATTGATGTACAAAAATGTTTCATACGTGCGTTTGCCTAAAAAGTTATTGGGTTTTACACGGTATTCATACGAAACGGCTTGAACAATAAAGCAGAACAAAATCGCCATCCACACATAATACGCCCCTCCAAAACTGACCGCGTAAAAGAGAGGAAATGCCGCAAAAAGAGCGCCCCCGAAGAGTACCAGTGACGTGAAGGAGAGCTCCCATTTACGACCCAGTGAGGCAACCAACATGTCACGCTGTTTTTCATCTTTGGCGATGGAGTATAAAAGGGTCTGACCCCCTTGAACAAAGGTAATAAAGACAAAAAAAGCGCCAATCAGGCTTATCAAAAACCACCAATATTGTTGAAGCGTTAAAAGAGATAAATTTCCAAACATCTTATGCCTCCTCAGGTCCAATGGTAATTTGTTTAAGCATGATTTTCACTTCCGCAATTAAAAGTGCGGTAAAGATAATCGCAAAAAGCCCTAATGTAATCATGACAGAGACCGCATCAATGTGCGAGCTTGCCATGCCCACAGGCAGCATGCCTTGAATCGCCCACGGTTGTCTGCCAACTTCGGCAACAATCCACCCCGTCTCACCTGCAATGTAACCCAAAGGAATTGAGAAAAGCCCCGCGTACAAGAGTAGTTTTTTGGTCGCAATTTTACCGATCATACTAAAATAGAGCACGAAGAAGAAGAGGACTAAAAACCAACTTCCTAGCCCCACCATAATGTGAAAGCTGTAAAATGTCAGCGCAACAGGAGGGATGATTTTTTCAGGTTTGTCTAAGTAGCCGTAGCCAAAATAGGCTTCATTGGAGCGAAAAAGTGCTAATGCATTCTCTTTGCGTGGCGTATCGCCCAGCTGCTGTGCCTCTTTATAATCACGCAAAGCATCCAGCGCCATTTTGCCCTTATCCAGTTTGCTTTGAGCCGGTTCAATGGAGAGTTTTTCATTGCCAAGAACAAGATCGTCGATGCCGGGAACAAAGGCGTTGATATTGTGAAATCCTAAAAACGAGAGTGCGTAGGGAATCTCGATAGACCAGATAAATTCATCTTGCGTGTCACCAATCTTTTTTTCCATATTCAACTGACCGATTGCTACGATACCTGCACGATTTTTACCATCATAAAGCCCTTCCATTGCCGCCAATTTTGTGGGTTGTGTCATGGCAACTTGATGAGCAGATTCATCTCCTGTTACCAGCAAAAAGAGAGACGCTAAAAGTCCAAATGAAGCGCCTACGATGATGCTGCGTTTGGCAAAAAGTATGTGTCTATTTTTCAGTAAAAACCAACTGCTGACACCTACGACAAAAAGCGCGCCCATCACATAACCACTGCCGATGGTATGAAGAAATTTTGAAACGGCGTTGGGATTGAACAGAACATCCGCAAAACTTTTCATCTCAAAGCGTGCACTCTCAAGGTTAAACTCCATCCCCACAGGGTGTTGCATCCAACCATTCGCAACCAGAATCCAAAGAGCGGAGAGGTTTGAGCCAATCGCGACAAGCCATGTAGAGAGCAGATGCACTTTGGGTGAAACTTTATCCCAACCAAAAAACATCACGGCAAAAAAGGTGGACTCCAAGAAGAACGCCATAATGCCTTCAATCGCAAGCGGCGCACCAAAAAGATCACCCACGATCCATGAATAATTCGACCAATTCGTACCAAATTCAAACTCTAAGATAATGCCTGTGGCAAGGCCTATCGCAAAATTGATCGCAAAGAGTGTCATCCAAAATTTCGTCAATTTTTTCCACTCAGGGTTTTTGGTTCTAACGTAGATGCTCTCCATAATGGCAAGCAAAAAAGAGAGTCCGAGTGTCAATGGAACGAAAAGCCAGTGATACAAAGCTGTTAGCGCAAATTGCGCACGTGATAACTCAACAAGAAGTGTGTGATCCATAGGGTATACCTTTTATTTTTGCATCAAATGTTCAAGCACAGACTCTGCTCGTTGCGTGTCATTTGAAAAGTGTGTTTGGAGGATATTGGGGAAGAAAAAGAGTTTTAAAACGACAAAGAAAAGGAAAAACTTGATGGCAATAATCGCCCAAAGCTGTTTTCCAACTCGCATCTGTTTAAATCCATCTCGGTAGAAAAAAATGATTTGCTTAACCCATTGCATTGCTCGTCAACCTTTGTAAAATTATAACTAAATAATAATAAATATTAATTAAAGTTAGAAATCTTCTGAGTTGTAATACAGTAAATTAAATGAAGTTAGTTATGTATACCATAACTTTGAAGAAGTTTGACAGAAAAAGTGGTGCCAAACTTCTACTTAAAGTTTTTTAAAAAAGAGCATCGTTCAAAATATCATTGATAATGTGATCGGCCGAACATGCTTTTTCACGCGCCAATGTTTCGACTTTACGGACAACATCGTTTTGCAAATAAACAACGGCTCGGCTAATCTTCTCTTCATTCTCTTTGAGTTCATCGTAGACGCGTTGCATGCTTATTTTTGTTGCTTGATCCATTGGGGCTCGAAGCGATTTATACTCGACTAAAACGCCATCTTTATAAACGCCTGAAATTTCGGCATAAACCCAGTAGTAACCACCATCTTTACGCAAGTTTTTGATATAGCCTTTCCACATTTGACCGTATTCTAAACTTTGCCAAAGGGTTTGAAAAACCGAGCGAGGCATATCAGGATGGCGAACAATGCTATGCGCCTTTCCTATGAGTTCAGTGAGTTCATACCCCGAAATCTGAGCAAATGTTTCATTGGCATACGTGATGATGCCATGCAAATCGGTACGGGAGATGATGAGCTCATCGTGAGGAACACTCGTTTCAACAAACATCTGATACGTCGTTTGCATGCGTACTCCTTAGTCTATTTTCTTTTTTAAATCACCCTTATAAACGATATCTTTGAGATCAATCGTTTCATCATTGAGCATATCAGGAACACTGGGGGAGTGCTCCAACATTTCTCGTTGCGCATCGAGTTCGTCTTCGCTGTACGCCATGATCAGGTCGGCACAGATGACATGAGGAATCTGCTCGACCTTTTTCATCTTCGCCATCTCTTCATCAAGGTTTTCACCCTCAATCGTCACAACAATCTTTCCTTTTTCCTCATCGGAAAAATGGTAGTCACAATAATCGCTCGCCTCGCAAATCGCGATAATCTCTTTTACATGTAAAGGCTTTGTCTGTATCACAATACTTGAAATATTCATGGGATTCTCCAAATCATAATAAATTGATCGTCACTGGCACTGACAAGCTCACGCTCGCTTGCAAAGATAATCGTGTTTAGCGTACTTTTTTGCCCTTTGAGTGTATGCACTTTCGTTTTTGTTGCAAGATCAAAAAGGACAATATCATTTTGTTCATTAAAGGCATAGGCACCCAATGTGAGGCTTGGGCTTAGGGCGCCTGCATAGAGGAGGAATGGAGCATCAATGCGCTCAAATGACCCACTTTTAAGATCGTAAACAATCCCTCTACGATCTTGCCCCGCACAAAGCACTTTCCCTTTTTTGAAGTCGACTTTGTAGACATTGTCCACATTGCCGCCTTTGAGCACGGTAATCATTTTGCCACTGAGAGCATCAAAGACGCTTATTTCACCCGATTCACTCGAGCTTGCGACCATTGTTTTGGTTTCATTCAACGCAAAATCGCTAAAGTGCGACGTGGAAGGCTGAATGCGGTAAATCTCTTTCCCAGCCTCAATATCCCACAAAAGAAGCTCATTGCTCAAAAGAGCGATTAAAATGCGGTTTTTATCGACAAATTTTGCTTTTGAGATGAAAAGATTGGCATGCGCATCGATGAGCACTTTGGGCTTGCCCTCCTCTATCAGGTAAAGTTCGCGAGAACCGTTGCTGGCTTGAACGACGCAGAGAAGTGTTTTCCCTAGCATATCCACCGAGAAAACTTTAGGGGCAACCTCATCGCCTGTAAAATCTTTGATGGAAGGAAATGTGATCTGGGAAAGTTTTGAAGCATCCTCCATCTTGAAAAGTTCAAGGGTTCCCGCACTCGTTCCTGCGATGATTTTTCCCTCAACCAGTGCGATTTGCTGTACATTTCCACTGGCATGAATGATACTTTTGGGAGTTAATTCTGCACTCAAAAGCATGCTCATACACACGCTTATGAAAAGAAGATATCTCATACCCTCGCCTCCTCTTTGATAAGGATTGCATTGCTCGGACAGATGCTGATGCACATGCCACAGCCCGTACACACATCCAACGCTACGTGAGGTTTCCAAAGCCCCAAAAATTGAATGGCTCTAGGTTCACACGCATCCAAGCAGCTGTTACACACACTTTGATGCCACGCCATACAGGCGATCAGGTCAATTTCGGCTTTTACATGTAAACTTTTTTCATGTTTACATGTAAGCGATAAAACCCCACTCGGACACTCCCTTGCACACGCTTCACAAAAGGTACAACCACCTTTGGTAAAGTCTAAGCAAGGCGTATGCGTGGTAGCATCAAGGACGATAATCTTTTCTTCACACGCATTCATGCACGGCGTATCGTTACATGTAACGCAATGCTCTAAAAAATCATACCCCACTTGATGGTAAGGAGGGCGCACACAGAACTTATTGTGAATTTTTTGCGCCTTTGCCCTACCAAAAAGAGAGGTCAAAACCCCTCTTCTGCTACCATTTATCATCGTTATCTCACGCCTTCATTAAGATTATCAATGAGATTTGAACGACTTTTTTCGCTCTCTTGACGATAATCTGGTTTAAACTCATTTTTAACCAAAGGCTCGTTGGCAGATTGCGGTACATGACACGCGGAACAGTTGTAACGAGCAGAGCTCATCTCGGTGAGCACTTTTTGCGTTCGCATATCAAAAAAGTGCGATTTCGGAATCGGAGTTGCTTTCACCGCTTCTGCCATTTCTGGCAAGTGACAACTCGTACACGCATTGCTCTCTTTGGTCATATCCATCATGCCTTCAACATCATGAGGAATCAACGGAGGTGCATTTTCATATGACCTTTGAATCACTTTGGATTCACCCGCTGCGACGGTTGAGTATGATGTTGGTTCCCCTACAACGGTTTTTTCGCTGTAAAGATCCACCTTTCTAAGCCCTAACTCCTCTTCATTATACGATTGTGTCACAGCGCATCCCGTAGCAACAACAATACTTAATAAAGAACCCATTATTAACGTTTTTGTATTTATCATCTTTTTTCTCCTACATTTGTGTTAATGTAATTCCTCACACCAAAAGAGAGTGCATCACTCTCACACACCTCAACGCATCTGCCACAGTTGGTACACTCTCCAGAGACGATCGCCCCACTTTGTTTGGAGATAATGCCCAGTACCTGTTTTTCAGGACAAATCTCTTTGCACTTCATGCACAACGTACACTTTGTGTGATCGTGTTTGACACGAATCAAACTGAGTTGCCCAACCATTGAGTAAAACCCACCCAAAGGACAGATGTGTCCACACCAGCCATTTTTGACAGCAAAAAGGTCAAACAGATAAATGCAAAGTATGGGCGCCATACTCATGCCCATGCCAAAGATGATGCCTCTACTTAAAATCCCGATAGGACTGACCATCTCAAATGCACTCACCCCTGTGATAAACGATACGATCAACGTAAGGGCTAAAACCCAGTACCTTACAGAACGGCTCAACCAGAGCTTTTTTTCAATCGTTTTATCCAGCAAAAGAACTCTTCTCGTCCAATTTGCCGCATCGGTTACCATGTTGAGTGGGCACACCCATGAACAAAAAGCGCGACCTCCGACAACCATGTAAAACAGCAGTATCAAAGCACCGCCCAAAAGAACATCAAGCCCTAAGAGTGCTCCAGCTGTTAGCATCTGCAACAACGCAAACGGATCGGCTAACGGAAGTGTATTGAGCACCAACGAGGAGCTTAAATTGCCACTTAAGAGCCTAAAACCATAGGTGTTGGCTGCCACAAATAACCCAAGAATGCCCAGTTGAGTCAAACGTCGTGCCATCATAAAACGATGACTTCGTATCCATTCTCTCATTTGAACATCTCCTCATTCGCATTGAGATAATCGGTTGCAGACTTCTCGCTACGTTTGGTATGGGTTGTGACATCGCCGCTTGCTTTTTCTAAGCGCTTCTCATCACCCTGCTCCCAGCCCTTGATATAGTGTGAGCCGATGCTCCCTTTGGCAATGTCCAAAGGCAACACATGAATCGCCGCTTTTTCAGTGACACATGCCCTCTCGCACAAGCCACATCCCGTACAGGTGAGGCTGTTGACGATCGGTGTCAAATAGGCATGTTTGCCGGTTCGCTCATTGCGTCTATACTCTAACTTAATCGCACTGTCCATGATCGGACACGCTCGGTAACACGCATCACACTGAATACCCCAAAACGCGATGCACGACTCCACATCAACGACGGCAAGTCCCATGCGTGCTTTGGTGATGTCAAACTCTTTGACACCCTCTGTGATCTTTGAAACGCTCTTCGCATCCAAAGCTCCGCTTGGGCATACAGGCACACACGGTATGTCTGTACACATATAACACGGAACTTCTCGTGGAATGAAAAAAGGCGTTCCCAAAGGTTTTGTGTCACCCGGTTTGGCAAGATGCAGCGTATCATACGGACAGGCTTCAACGCACTGCCCACACTTGATACACAAGCGCATAAAGTCAACCTCCGCAACGGCGGCAGGCGGTCTTAAAATCAGCGGAGCCGATTTTGCCTCTTCCAAATACCCTGTCCACACCATGCCACCCAGCGCCATCAATCCACTTCCTTGAGCCATCAAGGTAAGGAATTTTCTGCGAGGGGTGATTGCGATTTTATCGGTTGTTTCCATTTTTATGATTACGCTTTATAAAGCTTAACCGCACATTTTTTATAGTCTGTTTGACCAGAAATTGGACACGTTGCATCAAGGCACACTTTGTTAATAAATACCTTTTCATCAAAGAAAGGAACATACACTAACCCTTGCGATACTCTGTTTCTACCCCGAGTCTCTACACGTGCTTTAACACTCCCTCTTCTACTTTCAACCCAAATCATTTCGCCTTGCTTAAAGCCTTTGATTTTTGCATCTTCGGGGTGCATATAACACAAGGCTTCAGGAACGGCACGGTAAAGCTCAGGAACCCTCATCGTCATCGTACCGGTATGCCAATGCTCCAACACACGACCAGTACATAACCACATATCGTACTGAGCGTCAGGCATCTCGCATGGCTCCATATACGGTCTAAAGAAAATTTTGGCTTTATTTTTAAGAGAGAATGTCTCTTCTGTGGTTGGTTTCATAAGATTCCCACGTTTAAGTGCTTTTGCCGCATCACCGTAAAATGCAAAGTCACCATTATTGGCTTTTGCCGCGTATGGGTCGTATTTTGCATTAAAACGCCATTGGGTCTCTTTACCATCCACAACAGGCCATTTTAGTCCTCGTACTTTGTGGTAGGTGTCAAAATCAGCCAAGTCATGTCCATGACCTAGACCAAATTGTCGGTACTCTTCCCAAATCGCTTTTTGTAAGAAGAAGCCGTATCCTTTCCACTCTTTGCCATCACTACCTATCACACCACGCTTGTCACCAAACACTTCGGTGTTATCAAAACCTTCACCAATAGGATCTTTTGCTTTAAACGATTTAAAAAATTCATTGGCAAACAAAACATCATAAAGGGTGTCGGTCTCTTTATATCCCATCGCTTTTGCAGCGTCAATGACACTAGGAATTTTGCCACCTTTGATCGGTTGCTCGCCCCATACATCGGCTATGGTAAAGCGTTTTGAAAGCTCAACATACTGCCATGTATCGCTCATCGCATTTCCGACAGGGATGACTTGTTGTTTCCACTGTTGGGTACGACGCTCTGCATTACCGTATCCGCCCCATTTTTCGTAAATCATTGCGGAAGGTAAGATAAGGTCAGACACTTTGGCTGAAATACCAGGATACGCATCGGAGCAGACAATAAAATTATCCAAATCACGCGCTGCTTTAATCCAATGATTTGCATTGGCAGTTGATTGATAAATATTACAGACTTGAACCCATGCAAATTTGATTTTTCCACTCTCGATTTGACGGTGGATATTCATAATATGTTGGTAACCCATAGGATTCAAGGTACCCGCAGGTAACTTCCAAATTTTTTCTGTAATCTCTCTGTGTTTAGGGATAGAAACATCCATGTCCGCAGGCAATCGGTGTGTAAAGGTACCCACTTCACGCGCTGTTCCACATGCACTTGGTTGACCCGTCAAGGAGAACGCACCATCACCTGGTTTTGCTTGTTTACCAAGTAAGAAGTGAACCATATACGCTTGCTCATTTACCCATGTACCGCGTTGGTGTTGGTTCATGCCCATCGTCCAGAAACTGACTACTTTTCTACTTTTTTCAATGTAAAAGTTTGCGAGTGTTTGCAGTTTTTCTTTAAAGCTCTCGATAGATTCATTCGGATCACCTTTTGCAATACGTGCAACATAATCCAACGTATAAGGCTCTAACCCTTTTTTGAAATCTTCAAAGCTAATTTCCCAGTGAAGACCCGCTTTATCGGCATTGCTCATCTCCATAACATCGCCCGCTTTGATGCCCAAATGTGCAAGAGCTGGTGCTTCATTGGCACTGATGACTTTTTTGTCTTGTTTCTTAATCGTCTCTAGCTCTTTTTCCAAATAGCCATTTTTGCGCGCATCGGCTTCGGTTCGCATACCGTAACCAATGTTGGCAAAACCGGTTGCAAAGATGGTATTTTTCTTCACAAAATCCCAATCAATCGCTTCAGGGTGGTTATATACAATCTCATGAGCGATGTAGTTCCACAGTGCTAAATCCGTACTTGGGGAGAAAATAATCTCAGTATCTGCAAGATCAGAACTTCGGTGTCTGTACGTTGAGATATTAATCACTTTGACTTTATCGGGAGCTGTTAGTTTGCGATCGCTGACGCGTGACCAAAGAACAGGATGCATTTCAGCCATATTGGCACCCCACAGAACAATCGTATCTGTTAGTTCAATGTCATCATAACAGCCTGCAGGCTCGTCAATTCCAAACGTTTGCATAAAACCAGCAACCGCTGATGCCATACAGTGACGGGCATTTGGATCAAGTGCGTTGGATCTAAACCCACCTTTGACCAGTTTTGAAATAGCATAGCCTTCATGAATCGTGTATTGACCTGAGCCAAAAATACCGATAGCTTCAGGACCACCCGCTTTAAACGCGGCTTTCATGTGCTTTTCCATCTCATCAAACGCACGTTTCCATGAGACAGGTTTGAATTGACCATGTTTGTCAAATTCACCTTTGTCGTTCATACGTAAAAGTGGCTCTTTGAGTCGATCCGCTCCATACATAATTTTCGCGGTAAAATACCCCTTGATACAGTTCAATCCACGGTTAACGGGAGCCGCTGGATCACCTTTGACGGCAACAATTTTACCCTCTTTTGTTGCGACCATAATACCACAACCGGTACCACAGAAACGACAAACGGATTTGTCCCAGCGCCAACCGGCTTCTGCTTGCTCGCCCGCAGCCTTGAGCTCGGCAGGTACGCTAATACCCACACTCGCAGCGGCTGTTGCTGCGGCAGTTGTTTTTAGAAAGTCTCTTCTTGAAAGCGACATAGTGATACCTCCTGATTTGAGTTACAAAAGGATTGTATCACTCCGCTTTCATCTAAAGCTATGACTTAAGTCAACACTTTAGTTTTATAAATTTAATTTTGTGGGGATTTGGGGTTTAAATGTAAAGAATTCAAATGTAAACTCATCTCTTTTTGCCTTCGTTACAGGGTAAAAGAATTAAACGTTTAACCCTTATTTTTAATAACACTATTAAAATATCATTACACATAAAAAGTATCGTAAGAGAAATATAAGTAAACTATTTATACCATTCTATAAACTTTAAAAAAAAGGAAAAAGATGTCAATACATTTAGCAAAGACAATGAAAGCGATTCGACAACACGAATTCGGTGGTCCGGAGGTGCTACGTTACGAAGATGCACCGATTCCAGATATCAGGCCAGGTGAGGTACGTGTCCGCGTTCATGCAATCGGTATTAACCCTCCCGACTGGTATCTGCGTGACGGATACAAAATGCTTCCACCTGAGTGGCAACCACAGGTATCCTTTCCACTCATCCTAGGGACGGATATATCAGGAGTAGTTGAGGCAGTCGCTGATAACGTGAACAACTTCGCCATCGGAGACGAAGTGTATGCGATGGTTAACTTTCCCAGAGGACTTGCAGGCGATAGTAAGTCTTATGCCGAGTACGTTTGCGTGCTAGCCTCGGAGCTTGCACACAAACCAAAAAGCATCGACCATGTGCATGCCGCAGCTGCACCGATGTCGCTACTCACCGCATGGCAGTTCATGATTGAACTAGGGCATAATGAGCCAAATCCCCTTCAGCCAAATAGGCATGAGCCTGTGCCACTAGAGGGAAAGAGTGTTCTCATAAACGGAGCGGCAGGTGGTGTTGGACACTTTGCGGTGCAATTAGCAAAATGGAAGGGTGCGCGAGTGATCGCAGTAGCGTCTAGCAAACATGAGATACTCCTACGCAACCTTGGTGCTGATGAATTTATTGACTACACAAAGACCCCTCCTGAGAATGTCATCCATGATGTCGATCTTATCATTGACGCGCTAGGCGGCCCATCAACAGGTCGCTTTTTACGTACACTTAAGCGTGGTGGTGCTCTGTTCCCAATCTTTCCTTTAGGATTTTTTGGTGCCGAAGAAGCCGAGAAACTAGGTGTTACGGTCTCATCAGTCCAAGTGCGCTCAAGCGGGTCACAACTTGCAGAATTGGCACATTTACTTGACAATGGAGTGATTCGCGTCGTGATTGACAGTACTTACGCGCTTGCAGATGCTAGAGAGGCACACGAACGAGCCATGCGTGGGCACATCCAAGGCAAGATCGTGCTAACTGTAGCATAATAATGCAATCTTGAGGTCAGAGCTAAATTTTTAACTTTCTTTACATGTAAAACTTAAAAAGTTAAAAGAAAAACCAGTGGTATCACTGCTGCCACTGGGGTAGAGAAGAGTGCTAGAAAAAACTAAAGCGTGTAGAATTCAAGGCTCAGGACTAAACTTTTAACTTCTAAGCCATTTGAATATTTAACCCTTGCACAATGATCGAGATATCAAGAAAATAATGGTGACAAGTTACTTTCAATGACTTCAAATTTTCAGTTTTTAAGACTAGTCTTTTAGCTTTTGGCACCGTCTTATCATTACATGTAAAAATAAAAAGGTGACTCTTTCTTTCTATCTTTTCCCCTTCGATTTTCTATATAATAGCCATGTACCAAACCATGGAGAACGTTATGCTACAAAAACTTTTTTGGAATGACCCCTATTTGAGTGAAATTCAAGCAAAAATTGAATCGGTTGAGGGTGATTGTATTTACTTAGATCAGACCATTTTTTATGCATTTTCAGGCGGACAAGAGAGCGATTTTGGAACCATTGGAGGCGTTGAAGTCTTAGAAGCGATGAAAGATGGTACCAATATACGCTACACCCTAAAGAGCGGACATGATCTTCACGTAGGTCAAGAAGTAGCAGTAAAGATCGACTGGCAGAGGCGTTATAGCCTGATGCAACACCATTTTTCCGCGGAATTAATACTGGAATTGCTCTATCAAGAGCTGGGGTCTGTGGAAAAAATCGGCGCACATATCGCCCAAGATAAGGCTAGAATTGATTTTTTTTGGCATGAGAACATTAGCACATTGTTTCCCTTTCTTCTTCTCAAAGCAACCGAGCTGATCGATAAAAACCTACCCATTAAAAGCGAATACAGCGACATTGCAAATCAAAGACGTTACTGGGAAATCGATGGTTTTGCACACGTTCCTTGTGGCGGAACGCACCTAAAACGCACAGGTGAAGTGGGTCAACTTTCCTTAAAACGAAAAAATATTGGCAAAGGCAAAGAGCGCATTGAAATTTATTTGGATAAATAACTATTAAAACTAAAAAGCGAATCCAAAAGTAATTTTTTTAGGAAAATGCGAGGATTAGCGTTGAAAGAAGAACCAGTGGCATCTCTGCCACTGGTTTAGAAAAGCGCGATAGAAAAGATTAAAGCGTGTACCAACTAGAATTTATAGTTAGCTCTAAATCGCATCTCACTTGAGTTAACTGTTGACGTTGTCTCTTTTTTACCGTCTTCATACTCTAAAGAGACGGTCAAGCCTTTGAGTGAAGGGATCTCGTAAGCGATTTGTCCTTCCCAAAACGTTGATTCGGTATCTACCGTTGCACCATTTAGGACAATGCCAGAGGCATTGGTTGCTTTGTCTTGATTGATTTTGACATATTGACCTAAGACTTTCAGACCCGTAACACCAATTTTTGTAAAATCGTAACCCACTTCCACTTTGTAAGCATCGGTGTTGGCACCAGACGTGACTTCAGCCCCTTTGATCAGTGGAGAAGTGTACGTTGTAGGGCCATTTCCTGCACCTAAGAGAACAGATTGGTCGCTCGATACGGTACTGTAAGCAAAGGAGGCATTAAAGCCTGCTAACTCGCCAAAACCAATACGACCTTGGTACATATCGCCTTCCACATGGAAGCCATCAAACGTCGCATTGGACGTCCTCGAACCACGATACGTTGCATCAAGGAGTAATTTCATAGCACTTAAAGGCACGACATAGTTACCCTCTGCGTAGAAAACATTGGCATCGCCGCCTTTTGTGAGTTCCACATCATTCACAAACAAGTATTGACCTGTTACTGTCAAATTGGTGATAGACTTGTTAATCGCAGCCGCGGTATACGCTCCATCAAACCCAAAAACGTTTGACCCTGCCGTTGTACCCGTTCCGTAAAATACCGCTTCTTTTTTAAATTTAGGCATTTCAGAGTCCGATCCATCTACGCTTCTGTCATAGTCAGATGTTCTACCTTGGAATTTATCGGAGTAGCCCGCCACCAAGGTTGTATTGGGGAGGTCTGTGTTGATAAGAACGGCTGCTTGGAATGCTTCTTTGAACATACGTGAGCCAGAACTGTTCACCAGAGGGCTCGTGATAAATTGGCGACCCACTTTTGCCGTTGTGTTACCAAGCGTATACGTTACATAGGCTTCGGAAAGGACAGCACCTGAACCGTACATGTCGGCACCGTAAAGATTTTTTGCGTCTTTGTCAGCAGAGGGAGCATAACTTCCTTGAAATGTCGTACCAAGGGAAAACCCATACAATGAATCCGTTACGTAACTCAGCATAACCCCTGTCGAAAAAAGGTCAGCATCACCTTTTGCGAGGGTATTTGTATTTTGATCCCCCGTATCTCGATCAAAATACCACGCTCTTAACTCACCCGTTACTTTTCCGTTTTTAAATGCGTCTGCAAGCGTGTCACTTGCTGCGAATGAGCTAGATGTAAGTCCAGCAACTATGAAAGCCACCAAGCTAAGTTTAACTGATTTCATATTTCCTCCTTTAAAAAGTTATGAAACTTCTTACATAATCCAACGCAATGAAACGCGCTAAGTTATGTAAGAATTCTGTTAAAATCTTACATAAACTGTGTAGCATGGATATAGCATTAAAATTTAAGTATTTTTTAAAATCATGTGATATTTAATTAAATATAAAGTAAGGAGGAGTATTATTATTTCAATTCAGATATTTAATTTTAAAGTATTTGAAATCCTACATCAACCTTAGGGGTAAACTTATGTCGAAGTTTTTTTCCAAAGTTACATCGGTTGTAGTATTAAGCCTGTTATTTGCATTAGGCGTACATGCTGCAACCATTGACGTTATTAGTTCGGGGGCATTTTATGCCACGATGGAAGAACTCAAACCCGTGTTTGAAGAAAAAACGGGTCACAAAGTCAATCTACAATCTGGCTCATCCATGGGCGCTTCCACAACCGCCATTCCTAACCGCTTGAAGCGCGGCGAAACCTTTGACTTGATCATTTTAGCGAGCGATCAACTGGACAAAATGATCGCTGATGACTTCGCAGTTCAAGGCAGTCGTGTTGATCTTGTTCACTCTTCCATCGGTATGATGGTTCGCAAAGGTCAACCAAAGCCAGACATCAGTACCAAAGCCGCATTTGACAAAGTTTTGATGGATGCCAAATCGATTGGTTACTCTGCTAGTGCTAGTGGTACGCATCTTGCGGAAAAAGTATTTCCAAGTTTTGGTGAAAGTGTCACGAGTAAAACCAAGCTTATCGTGGGTGATCGTGTCGCTACATGGATTGGACGGGGTGATTTGGAGATCGGGTTCCAACAAGTGAGTGAAATCGTACCTTTTACGGGTGAAAAAGGCAGTGTGGATCTCGTTGGACCAATTCCTGCTCCCTATCAAAAAGTGACTATCTTCTCCATCGGTGTTGCCAAAGGGAGCAAAGAGCCCGCAGCCGCGCAAGAACTGGTCAAGTTCCTGACAGCTAAAGAAAACTACCCTCGTTTGACCGAACAAGGTCTTATTCCTGCTGCAATCGCAACAGAAAAAGCTAAATAATCATTAGCACAAGAAAAAAGCTCGACTGATACGTCGAGCTTTTTCTACTCCTCGTCCTTCTCTTTCGGCGCTAAAACCCACAATTCGACTTTTTCATTCTCTCTCGAATCGGTACGTTTTGTTTTTTTCGACGATGCACTCACATCTCGTCTGAGGTGTAACTCTTTTCTAAAACGTTGGTTATTTTGTAACTCTTCGATGATGGGATGAGCGCTTTTTTCATCGATGACTTGCGCTAGGTTTGAGAAAAGTAGCACGAGCTTTCCATCACACTTAAGGTGCTTTAGTGCTTGCTCAAAGAACCGTGGAAAGAGCTCTTTTTCATAATAGATCGCCTTATCAAGCCCCTCTTCCAAGCTATGTTTTGCCAGTAGCCACGGTGGATTAAAAACAATCACATCCGCTTTCACATCGCAATTTTCAAATAAATCACCATGATTGAGGGTTATATTTTCTTCATAGCCCAGCCGTTTGCACTCTTGCGCCACGCCGATAATCGCATTTTTATTGGTATCGGTTGCAAAGATGTTTTTAAAACCATTTTGGATGAGTTGAAACGACAAAATGCCACTTCCTACGCCAATTTCTATGGCTTTGTCTTTTGCGCCAACGTATTTTTTAAGCCATTTGTCAAAAAGGGTTAAATGGTCAAAGCGTGTAGGAAAGTAGGTACCATAAAAAGGGTGAAGCGTGATGCCCAATGTTTTCACTTCAATCCCTTTTTGGTACCACTGCCACGCGCTATTCATCCCTTGAACTTCAGGGAAAGAGACATAAAAGTCAGCAATTTCAGGGTATAACACCTTTAACCAACCAATCACGGGAGCCTTCTTCACAAGCAATTTATGCCCTTTGACTTCCACTAACAAACGATGCGATGCCTCTCTAAAGGCGCTACGAAAATCACGCTGACCTTGAAATTTTTTATCGGTATAGTAAACTAAAAGCGTTCGTTTAAGTTCCGCCAAAATCTCTAAGCCATTGCTATACAACTCTTCCACCAGAACATACGTCCCTGCTATCATCTGCTCTACCGCAGCCTTGGCATTTGTGTCATGATAAAAACGTATCAGTTCAATTTCTGAAGTGATAATTGGCGGTCTGTCGGGTTGGAGAGTGAGTAAATCGTGATTCATGGAGATGCCTTTATAGTATGGCGCAGTTTAGTGTATAAAGGCTTTGGTATGGGTTTGGTTTTAGATTATGGATGATTTAGAGAGTAAAACAGTGCGGTGGATGTTGCTATCCTCTTTATTCTCTTTCACAAAATAGTTCTCTTTTTATCTGCTATTTGATTAGATTAATTTATCTAAGCTAAAATGTGAAAATAAAAATTTTATATGAAAAGAAAAAGATGGAAAATTTTATATATAAGCTAATTGATAATATTGACAACATAGGTAATGACTATATTATTCCATTTTTTCTAAAATTTTTTTCGCACTTAAAAGATAAAGTATTTTTTCTAAAAGTCATTATTTATGATTATTCCATTTTGCAAAATTGGTTCATTAATATTTTAACAATTAGTCTTATTTTTACAATTAGCGATACAAATATTCTTGGTGCTTTATGGGGTGCTATATTAACTTTTAATTTAATTAATGGCTATAGTTACTATACAAAATACCTTCAATGGCAAGAAATTAAAAAATTATTTTTATCCCATTTACATGAGTTTTTATTTAAACATATTATTTATTTGCAATACCATAGATTTCCATTTACTCATAATAGTATTGTAAAAGAACATTTAATGTTAGATAATGATCTATCGAAAATAGAGGCAATTTTGGGTTTTTCTAATGGAAATAAGATACTATTGATTAATATGTATAAGAGTTATGAAGATTTATTACAAAAGTTAATAAATTTAGATTTTGTTGTTAATGAAGATTTATTAGATCATTATATGCAATTTATTAATACTAGCAATAATAGATTAAATCAAAGTTTAACACTTTCAATGATTTTTTTTACTGACAATACAAAGTTTTTAATTAGAATGCAAGAAATCAATAATACTTTAATTGGTATGTGTGATGATTATAATCAGAATTTATATAAAACAGATCCTAAGTTCTTTTTAAAAGACAATATAAAAATAATTAACAATTTGAATAATTTAATTATTCATTATTGAATTTTTACTTAAAATTTAGAGGGAGAAAGGGATCAGAACTACCTTCTTAACATTTACTACCCTCTTTACATGTAAAGCTAAAAAAGTAGCCCAAACCCCTTCATTTCATCTCAAAATCCACTCTTTAATCTTCTCGATATGCTCCATAAAAGAGGACTCCTGTTCACTCTCTTCGCTCATAGGTGGAAGTATGTGCTCATAGTAAGTGTCTTTCAGTAATTTACGCAAAATGCCTTCTCCGATAAACGGTTGATCGTCATTGAGTGCTTTGATAGCTTTGAGCAGTTGGCGTATGTCGTACTGGAGCGGGTTGATGTCGGGGACTTGTTTGTTGAGATTGAGAAGCGTATAAACCGCAATTCTTGCCGTTCTTACGGACGATTCCATCGTAAAAACGATGTCATTGTTTGTCTCGACAAATTGACCAATTAAGCCCAGATTTTTACACCCTTTTGGGACGATTCTTGGGCGGTCACCTTTGGCTCTTGGCATGAACATGGAGGTAATGTAGGGCATAAACGCGGTACGAACGATGGTGTTTTTCAACACATTTTCCAATTCATCCTTAATGCCTAAGTGATAACACAGCTCTGTGAGTATCTCATCGCCACTACATTCTGGCATCGGTTTTTTGACACAATTTCCCTCTTTATCCATGAACAACGCATAAAGCCAAATGACCAAAATGTCGTCAGGTTGTTCGAGAAAATGAGGCTGTCTGTTGCACGTAAAGCTCATTAACCAATTCGAATCAGTGATGGTTATGATGCCACCCGTAACCGTTTTGCCCGAATAAGGGTCGTTGACGGAAAGTTTTTTTAATTTTTCTATAAAGGCGGAGGGTTTACATGTAAGCGTTGCTGACTCCCAAGAGGAGTGCTCTATGGTGCTGCAAAATTTCTCTGGTTTGCCAAAAACGTCCGATTTTTTTGCCAAATTTTTCCACAATTTCCACCCTGAACTTTGCCCACTCGTTGTGTTGTCGATGCGGATAAGGGGAGCGGTATGATTGTCTCCATAAAAGGTATCTTCCGTCATAGAACCTGTCGTTACGATGACATAATCATCTCTTGAAACGGCGATTTTAGCGCTTTTCTCATTGTGAATCGTCACGATATTCTCGACTATTTTTTCATTATGTGCCATCGTGATTTCCAAATCTTCCACCAATGTATCAAACTGAAACTGCACCCCTTGTTCGCATAACACTTTTCGCAAAGGGGCGATAAAGGTGTCGTATTGGTTGTATTTAGGGAAGACCAATGCCGACAGATCTTTCATGCCATCGAGTACATGTAAAAAACGGTGCATGTAGAGTTTACACTCAAGCACGCTATGCCAATTCTCAAACGCAAACATCGTGCGCCACAGTGTCCAAAAATCGCTGGCTAAAAAAGATTCTGAAAAATAATCTTGCACCGTTACATCATCCAAGTCCTCTTTTTTCTTCAATAACAGTTTAATAATCGCCAACTGGTCTTTTTTAGACAATCCAAATTTACTAAAATCTGTGATGTGTCCTTTGTTATGGATGAAACGTGCTTTGGAGTAGTTCGAGTCGTTGTCGTTGAGGAGTCTGTATTCATCAAGCACGCTGTAAGGTTCGGGTAATTCAACCGCAGGGACATCTTGGAACATATCCCAAAGATTTTCATACGTCATATCCATTTCGCGCCCACCGCGAATGATATAACCCTCTTTGGCATCACCCGCCCCATCCATGGAGCCACCCTCAACCGAGAGCTTTTCTAAAAACGTAATGTTTTGAGCTGGGATTTGCCCATCGCGTATCAAATAAAAAGCAGCACTCAATCCCGCGATGCCACTGCCGACGATATACACTTTACTCTCATCGTAAGAGTAGGCAGGAATGCCTCTGTTTCGTTGATAATTTCCAATTTGATCCGAAAAAGGCATCGTTTTTTGGGGAGTGTTTTGCTGTATCTCTTTGCTCGAATCTGGCGCATGGTCTACGTTGTGCTGTGAACGAGCAAGCACGTTGTCAAATTTTGATGTGTCTATTTTACTTTTTTGGTTATTCATCTTTTGCTCCTGTATGCTCCATTATGCAACGGCGAAGTCACGATATGGTGATTAATCGGGTAAATGTAATATGCGAGGTATGTTACTGTTTACAAAGTATGATAGATAAGCCTTAATTCTTATTTTTGTAAAATACCTAAACTAAAATAATTTAAGGAACTACTATGGATTTCCAAACGACCCATCATCAAGCCGTCACAGATAAACCAGGGGAAAATGCGCTTTTTATCGTTTATGGATTACTCGACACGCCAAAGACCGAGGACAAAGTCAAAGAGGTCTGTGGAAGCTTTAGTGCGATTGTACGAAGTATGAAAGGCCGATATCCTGAGCTTGAGATCAGCGGTGTTATGGGTTTTGGCTCAGATGCTTGGGACACCCTTTTTGGAGAAGAGGAAAAACCCAAAGAGTTATCAACATTTCAGGAGATCAAAGGCGATAAGCATACTGCTGTTTCCACGAAAGGCGATCTCTTTTTTCATCTTCGCGCCAAAAAGATGGCTCCGTGTTTTGAAATTGCCTCTATCATTAGTCAAAAATTGCAAGGTGTCGTTGAATCCATCGATGAAGTGCATGGGTTTCGCTATTTTGAGGGCAGAGCCATGATAGGCTTTGTGGATGGGACGGAAAATCCTGAAGACCAAGAGGCTTATGAAGCAGCGATCATCCATGATGAAGAGGCATTTAATGGGGGAAGTTATGCGTTTGTACAAAAATACCTGCACGACATGAACCAATGGAATGGCCTCTCAACTGAAGAGCAAGAAAAAGTGATTGGCAGACGAAAATTTAATGATGTTGAGCTCAGCGATGACGAAAAACCAAGCAATGCGCACAACGTTGTGACGAACATTGAGGATGAAGAAGGCAATGAACTCAAAATCATTCGCGCCAATATGCCCTTTGCCAATGTCAGTAAACATGAGTTTGGGACTTATTTTATAGGCTATGCAAGTACTTTTAGTACCACACGCAAAATGCTTGAAGCGATGTTTATCGGTACAGAAGAAGGCAATTACGATCGATTGCTCGATTTTAGTACCGCCGTGACAGGAACGCTGTTTTTTATCCCAACGTTTGATATGCTTGAAACCTTGGGCGAAGCGTAACCTCATCATCTAAAAAATAGTGCTGGGTGAACTGTTTACATGTAAAGAGAAAAAGAGAAAGTCACCCTTTCCCTTTTCTCCGCCTCATCAGAATACTTTAATGACTCTTTTTGAGTAAAAACTCCCGTCCCACTTTGACCCTTGGCTCACCGCCATAAGCGATGATGTCGGCAGTTGCGCATGTTTCACTCCAACGATCAGGAAGGAAAGAGCCCGTACCGATGATGTCGATGGGCGCTTTTGCCCATGCCATCGAACGGCATTTTTGTGGGGTGAAGCCTGAAGAGGCGATGATGCGCACTTTGGAAAAGCCTGCGTTGTCCAGAGTTTCGCGCATACTCCAGATTGCCGCGGCCGAAACGCCTGTGCCGATCAGGTCATGCTGTTCCGCTTCCGTGCGGTAGTCACGTACCGCGTCAGGCGCGTGGCGTTCGAGTACGTGGTAACTTTTTTGCGTATCCAGTCCCTCTAAAAAGCGTCCGCCGTGGGTATCGAGCCGAACGGCAACCTTCCCATTGTGCGCCAAATCAGCAAAGGCATGGCACACTTCTAAGGTATCGGTCACTTCATGGCCAAAATAATCGGACAAAATGGGGATATTTTCCTTTGGAAAACATTCGTGGAACATCTCAGCCGCCTGAAGGGTTGAACCTGCATAGCCGATGAGCGCGTGAGGAACCGTACCCAGCCCTTTTTCGCAACCAAAAAAGTGCGCTGTTGCATCGGTCGCATTGCCGATAAAACCTACCGCTTGGAGTGTTTGTTGTGCCACTTTTGAGCCAACCGATGCACCGTATGCCATCATCTCTGCCATTTCAGTTCCTGCACAGTGGCGCGCATCCATCGCCAAAAAGGCAACATGGGGAAGGATTTGGCACATCTCATACGCGTTGTAAGCGGCAACACACGCGGAGCCCAACTTTTGTAAGATGAGCGTTTCGAGTTCCACTAAAAGCGCGAAAGAGCCCGTGAGATAAAAAAGAGGCTCACCTGCACCAACCCATGCTCCCTCCTCGTGCATCACTTCGATGGAAATGTTCATACCACGATTTTTGGCTTGTGTTTCAACCCACTGGGTGGCCAAACGTGTGGCGGAAAGAACAGGTCGGCGTAAAAAGAAAGCGTAGGTGACGTCTGTATCGCCAAAATGCTCGATGATTGTTTTGGTGTTGGAAAAATATTTATCGGTCCATAAGGGAACGTCAATGACGTCTGGATAGTGACTGTTTTGCATACAGCTCCTTGTAATTTCATCCTCACTTTATAGTATCCTTTTGCTATACAATAGCTTAGGATGAAAAGCAAAAAGATGAAATAGTGAATGTTTCATCACTTTACATGTAAACATAAAAAGAGTAAACGACTTCAATGTATTTATCGGCAAAGCTATTTTCATGCTACACACTTATAGTAAGATTTTTGGGTAAAAATCCCAAAGTAAGGAAATGTTATGGCAGCGAAAATTACGGAAATTTGTATCGCCTGTGGCGCCTGTATCGATGAGTGTCCTGTGGAGGCTATTGTCGATGATAGCGACAACCCAACGGGTGCTGAGACCTACTATGTCTATGCAGACAAATGTGTTGAGTGTGTTGGGCATCATGCATCACCTGCGTGTATGGAAGCCTGTCCAACCGAAGGGTGCATCGTTTTAACGGCTTAGTTTACGCTTAATGAGGCGGTGCATACTGCCTCATTTTCGTCTACGAGGCGTAAAGATTTAACGCTCTTCGTAATCTTCTAACCGTTTTTTCACCCGATGTTTGAGTAACAATGAGATCCCAACAAGTGCTACTAAAAGCGCGATGGAGTACCAAAACTCCCTACTTCCAAAGGCTAACGATTGCGCGCCGATGTTCGCATACACCAAAACGCCCGGACTCATGCCCAAAAGCGTTGCAAAGAAAAAATCACGGTACCGAATGCTCGAAAACCCTGCACTGTAACTGATGATGTTAAACGGAACTAAGGGCACCAATCGCAACAAAAAAATCATCACAAAACCATGTTTTTGAACGTTTTTTTGAAAATTGACCAGCTTTTCATTCGCCAATTTTTTATGCATATGCGTGCCATACATGCGTGCGAGCCAAAACGATACCGTTGCACCACACAAAGCTCCCACAATGATGTAAACACTCCCCCACGCAAACCCAAAAATAAGCCCACCCGCGAGTGCTAAAATACCATCGGGAAAAAAGATAAGTGGGGCAAACGTGAAAAGAAGGATAAAAATAATCGGGGCATAGATGCCAAAGCTAAGGACAAACGTTTTGATCGCTTCGACTTGTGCGTAAGAGAGCACATCTTGTTGGTAAAAGAGAAACATCACAATACCAAAGGCTAAGAAGAGCACTACCTTTTTAATGCATAATCCTTTAGCGAACCTATCCTCTGGCGAGAGATAAAACGGTTGTACCATTTTTTGAAGATTCCTTGTTTTTCTTGCCTCATGGTAAACTGAGGGTTAAAGATGAGATCGAGCAGATGCACGCCATTTTTGCCCCCTTTATTCATCGACTCAGCACAACTCTGGCAGTAACTTACGATGCTTTCGCATTCGGTTTGGTGTGCTCTTGTTTTCATCTGTTCATGCGCTAGTGCCGCATGGGTCAGCTCCAACATACCACCACTTCCGCAACAGAGTGTCTTTTCACGGTTTTGTTTGAACTCTTCGTAAGGCAGACCGATTTGCGCTAAAAGAATACGTACATCTTTGTGAATCTTCGTTTCATAGCGTGTAGGGCAAGGGTCATGCAGTGCCATTGTAGGCGCATTCAGGTGGCGTCCTTTGGCGGTTTCGGGCAGTCCGATTTGCGCTAAAAGTGAATAGAGCGAAACGATATTGATATGGGGTGCATAGGTTTTGATGCTCATAAAACAGTTCTCACATGCTGTCACAACGGTGGTTGCGCCCATTTGCGCCAGATCGGCTTCAAGCTGGGAGTGGTACTGTTTGAACTGCTCCATATCGCCCATAGCACGTGTGGGCGTGCCACAACACTGCTGAATGATGCCAATGCCAGAACAGTGCGACTGCAAATAATGAAAAACGGTGTGAACCAAGTTTGGAGAGTACGAGCTAAGCGCGCATCCAGGCATAAATGCCATGTGTGTGTACTCTCCTGTTGTAAACTTTTTTGTAGTAGAAAAAAGTTTTGAAAAACTACTTTTTTGGTGGAAGATCACCCCACCGTAACCATACTTTTTCAACACTTTTTTATCGTGTGCGAACGCCTGCTTAGACGCGGTGAAGAGCTTTCCAAAGTCAATGTCTTGAGGGCACATATGCGCGCATAAACCACAATGGGTACAGGAAAATGCCATCTGAGAGCTTGGAAGCTCCGTGGTAAATTTTGTGAGTAATTTTTTAGGTGAGATCGTGAAGTTATAGAGCATAGGGCAACCCTTCATGCAACTTCGGCAATCCACACACGCATTCACATACGCTTTGATTTCCAAATCCATCCTAGGCTCGCTTAAACACGGTACCGCCTAAGCGCAGTACCGTGATGGTGTAGAGGTTCATTATTTTACGATAACGTCGCTAATTTGCTCTCTAGGCCAACCCTCTTGACCGTTTTTCAGAGTGAACAGTTGCTCTTTTTTCAACCCTTTTTCCAAAAAGAAATCATACGTTCTATCGGCTCCACCTGCACCTCTTGGGCAGACAATGACCACTTTTTGATCGGGTTTAATGGTAGGGATAAGCTCTGCTAAACGTGCTTTTTCCGCATCTGTTTTCACAGGGTACGCATAGGTTGCTTGAGCACCTTTTAAGTGTTCTTTCTCAAAACCTTGTTTTTCTTGAATGTCGACGATGACCACTTTATTGGCATCTTCACGTACAAGTTTGGCCGTCTCTTCGGGCGTGATGTAGTTGTAACTGCTCAACATTCCAGCCATTAAGGCGCCTTTGAACAGAACAGCTGTTGCGACTGTTTTCAATACGGTTGTGATTTTCATATCTGATCCTTGGTTATGGTTACATGTAAAGGGTAAGAAGAGGTATCAAAAGAGCAGATTCATGTCATTTTGATGAATGCTTAAACCTTAAGCCATTACATGCGTTTGGCTAACATCATAAACTTTTGTGACTTAGAAAAAGGTTAATACGGTCAACGTTTCTTGACTCCTTTTGCTATAATACCGCTTTGACTTATAAGGATTTACGCCGTGCAAACCGAAACTGAAATCATTCACTACATTGCGAAAACACCTCACTTAAAAGCTTTTTTTGACTCCACACCTTTACATGTAAGCGAAATAGGCGATGGTAATTTAAATTTTATCTTTCGCATCAGCGATGAGAGTGGCACTTCGCTCATTCTCAAATACGCACCACCGTATCTCAGGCTTTTAGGTAAAGATTTTCCGCTTCCACAAAACCGCATTTGCGTAGAGATGCACACACTCACCTACTTTAAGAGCATTGCACCTTCGCTGATTCCTACGCTGTACCATTGCGATGAGGAGGCTTTTTGTTTTGCGATGGAAGATCTCGTGGGCTATAAACTCTTACAAATAGCGCAGTTCGATCAGTTTATTCCTCTCTCACTCTACGCCAAACTAGGAACATTTTTAGCAACACTTTATACCAAAGCACCACGCAAACACGACGAGAGTTACTATGAAAATACTCTGCTCAAACGCATCAGCGAGGAGTATATTTTTATCTTTCCTTACGTTGAGAACCACCCTGCATTAGTGATTCCCCCTTACGTTCAGCCTATGCGCAAGAGTGCCCTCTTTTTGGAGAATATGGCGCACCTTTTAACGCTCTTTCAAACGGAAAAAGAGTGTTTGATTCACGGCGATTTGCACACAGGTTCCGTGATGATAAAGCATGAAAACCTTGCCATCATCGACGCGGAATTTTCGCTTTGGGGACCGTTGGGATTTGACATCGGCACCCTCCTCGCACACATCATCTTTGGTGAAATCTATAACAGCTTTGAGAACAAACCTCTTCAGTTTCAGCCCATTGTTCGCGCACTCTGGAAAGCGTTTGAAAAAAACATCGGCATCGTTCCCGAACACATTTTAAAGCACAGTGTGGGATTTTGCGGAGCCGAACTTTCACGCCGTTTGGTGGTTCCCGCCAAAGCCAAACCGCTTGAAGCGATTGTCTCACACGAAGCCAAAATCAAAGCCTACGCCGTTTGCGAAAAACTGAGCATTGAACTGATTGAAACCTTTTTACATGTAAAGACTTTAGAGGCGTTTATCACCACGGTGGAGAAGCATGTATGCATCAAAACGCACTGATTTTTTTCATGAAAGCACCTGTGGAGGGGCGTGTGAAAACACGTCTTGCGCAGAGCCTTAATAGCGAAAATGCCACCACGCTCTACCGCCTTATGTGCGAACAACTCCTGAACCTCACGCCACCCAAAAACACGGATGTCATCGTCGCGTATGATGATGAAGCGCGTGCAACACTGCCTGCGTATATGAAAGACAAAACGCTCTTTTACCAAAAAGGTTCGGACTTGGGAGAGCGGATGAAAAACGCTTTTGAAGTGGTTTTTGCACAAGGCTATACGCGTGCGATTTTAGTAGGTTCAGACATTCCAGAGGTGGATGCGCCCCTTTTAGAAGAGGCTTTTGAAGCGCTGTTCCACCACGATGCCATTCTCTCGCCAACGCTTGATGGTGGGTACTACCTCATTGGTTTTCATGCAAATACATTTTGTCAAAACGCCTTTGAAAAGATCACTTACAGCCAAAAGGATGTCTATGCAAACACCCTTTTAACGCTTTCCCATCTTCGTGTCGCTCAAGGTAAAATGCTTCGTGACATCGACACCTTAGAGGATTTACGCGCTTTTACATGTAACGATTCCCAGACACCCCTAGCACAGTTGGCACAGAGTATGTTAAGTACCCTTCCTCGCATCAGTGTCATCATCCCCGTCTTTCATGAAGATGAAACACTGCTTCACACCCTTGCGCATCTTAAAGCGATGGCGCACTCCAAAAGCTACGAAATTATCGTCGTGGACACGCATGAGAAGACAACGGTGGAACGTTTACATGTAAAAGAGAGTCGCATTGTTTTGGCGACGCAAGGCAGAAGCATGCAGATGAATGAGGGAGCGCGCAGTGCCCGAGGGGAGATACTGCTTTTCTTACACGCCGACACCCTTATGCCGTACCACTGGGATAAAAAGATCGCTAACGCCTTACATGGCACCAAAGCGGGTGCATTTAGCCTTGGCATCAACGACTCGCACATCGGACTTTATTGCATTGAAACGATGGCAAATATTCGCACAAAAATGACGAAAATTCCCTACGGTGATCAAGCGCATTTTTTTCAAACCTCCTTTTTCAGAAGCCTTGGAGGTTACGCTGAAATTGCATTGATGGAAGATATCGAGATAATGAAACGGCTTAAACGTCGAGGCGAGAAGATCGCTCTTTTAAAGCCCAAAGTCTTAACATCGTCCAGAAGATGGCATAAAGAAGGCATTGTTTACACCACACTTCGCAACCGACTGTTAAGTTTCCTCTACTGGGTTGGCGTTTCACCCCAACAGTTAATCAAACGTTATAAAGCGCATCGAAACTAAATTTTGTATAATCTAACATTTCATTTCAAAGCCTAGGAAAAGCATGTTGCACGGTATCTTAACCCTTTTACTCTTCCAATTTGTCGGAGAGTGCATCAGTAAACTTTTTGAACTCAAAATCCCCGGAGCCATCATCGGTATGGTCTTGCTCTTGCTCTTTTTGATCATCCGGAAAAGAAGTTTTCCAGCCCTTGATAGCTCGGTATTTTGGCTATTACGCTATTTGCCACTCTTTATTGTTCCAGCCGCAGCGGGGATTATCACCCAATTTGACACCATTTCAAATGAACTTTATGCCATTCTCGCTTCGTTGATCGTGGGAACCTTTTTAGCCCTTGCATTTAGTGTCAAACTGATGGATATGTTAATCTCACGAAAGGAGAAACAATGAATGTTGATGCCCTGATCACCTATGTCACCAACACCCCTTTGAGCTGGATTATTATCACCATGAGTGCTTATAAAATCGGGATTATTATTTACGAAAAAACGGGTAAACACTCTTTATTGCAGCCTATTGTCATCGCGTATGTCATTATGTTGCCGATTCTTATTTTGGCTCAAATTCCCTATAAACAGTATTTTGAATCGGTCAGCATTCTTCACTTTTTTCTAGGACCTGCCACGGTTGCCTTGGCTCTTCCGCTGTACAAAAACCTTAAACTGATTCAAGCCTACTTTTTTCCCATTCTCATCACCCTTTTTGCAGGTGGCATCTTTACGATTCTCAGTGCTGTTGGTATTTTGTGGCTTTTTGATGCTTCCAAAATCACGATGCTTTCCATGACAACAAAGTCCGTTACTGCACCGATTACGCTTATTACCGCACAAGACATCGGAGCGATTCCCTCTTTAGCCATGGGATTTGTCGTCATCACGGGGCTTTTAGGAGCGCTCTTTGGTACCTTTGTCTTTAAACTTTTAAAGATTAAACATGACGCCGCCAAAGGATTTGCGCTCGGACTCATCTCTCACGCCGTAGGAACAGCCAGAGCCTTTGAGATCAGCGAAAATGCCGCAGCGTTTTCTGCCTTAGCGATGGGATTGATTGGTGTGTTTATCGCCGTTGCATTGCCAATCGTGATTGGATTTTTATAGAAGGAAACACTTATGTTAGGAACGCATGACCTTTGGCTTTTCATTGTTTCAGGCTTACTTCTGAATATCACACCAGGAGTTGACACACTTTTCATTCTCAACCGTTCCTCCTCGCAAGGATTTCGCGCAGGTTTTATGGCAGCTCTAGGCATCAGTACTGGATGTATGATACACATTATAGCAGCGACCATTGGACTCTCAGCACTTCTTACAACGTCGGCAATGGCATTTAGTATTATCAAATTTATTGGTGCTTCATACTTACTCTACATCGGATTTATGATGTTTCGATCTTCAAAAACCACTTTACATGTAAAGACAAAATCATTGCAACAAACGCTTAAAACTATCTTTTGGCAAGGCTTTCTCACCAATATTCTCAACCCTAAAGTTGCACTCTTTTTTCTAGCATTTTTACCACAATTTGTAGATGAACAAACCGTCCATAAGGAGTTAAGCATGCTCTTTTTAGGCATACTATTTGACATTAATGGAACGGTATGGAATATCTTTGTGGCATTTATCGCAACGGCATTTTTAAACAAAATGAATGGTCATAGTAACTTTGCTTTCTGGTTTAATCGAACCATTGGGGCACTTTTTATAAGCCTTGGTATTAAACTTCTAATGGAAGAACGTTAATCAATACTTCATCATCATCTGCCTAAAAATCTCGTACAATTCGGGGAACATCTCAAACCCTTCAATACCTAGGAAATGACCACCACGGGGTACTTCAAGCAGTGCGCTGTCGAGTTTAACGCCCAGTTCTTTACTGATAAAAGAGGGAACGTACATGTCGTTGTCGGAGAAGATGACATGTTTTTGGAGGATACTGCGCGAAAGCTTCTCATAATCAAGTTTAACCGAAACAAAGGCATCAAGGCTGGGTAAAATTTCGAGGGGTTTATCAAAAGGAGAGACCAGAATCATGCCACCTAGCGCAAAATTCTCTTCAAGTGAGTCAAGGTAACGCAAAAGTGTGATGCACCCTAAACTGTGCGCGATCATAAATGTTTCATTGTTCGGCGTACCGATCTTATCGTGCAGTTTCTCAAGCCATGCCTCAACATTGGGAGATTCAGGAGTTGGCATCCGCAACACTTCGACCTCTATGCCATAAACGGCATGGACTTTTTCGACAAACCACGGAAACCAATGGTCGGTCGGCGAAGCGGAATAGCCATGAATAATGTAAACTTTTTTCATTCAAGCCTCTTGTGCGATCTTTTTAATGATGATACATCAAGAGTTTAAATAAATTGTTACTCAACCTTTTTTTCGTCAGCTTGGTTGCCACTTTCAACCATCGCATTGAGACTTTTTTTGAGCTTTTGCAACATGCGGTTAACATGAATGAGATTTTCCGCCGATTGAATGGCGATGTCTTCGGTGGCATTTACATTTTTATCAAACCGTTTCTTCTCATTCTCATCAATCCCCATATCTTCGATGACATCTTCAACATCAAGGGCGAGTTGTTGCAGTTGAGAGACGGCATTTTCCGCTTTTTTGAGGGCATCTTCGGAGTCTTTCATCGCAAGATTGACCTTTTGCACAAAAATAGAAATGTGAGAAGAGGCTTCTTTAAGCTCATCTTCACTGTTCTCAAAGAGTGTTACGGAGGAGGCAGTGAAGCTATTGATATCGCCGTGCGCTAGTTCTTTGGCTTTTTGGACAAACCCTTCTAAATGCTCAATGATCTCTTTGGTCATCACAAACGCGTAAACGATGATGATGAGCCCAATCAAAAGAGCAATGTACTGAAACTTGAGGAACATGTCGTTTTTTGCTTCGCTGTGGTCGGTATAGAGCCAGACGGCTTCATCCATCGCGTTGAGCAGTTGCACGTTTTTCTCATACACGTACTCCATGTGCTTGTTGATCTCACTCTCAAGCGCAATGACATGTTCTAAGTAGAGGATATACTCTTCCCAGTACGCGTTGTTCTCTTTGACGATGGCATAGACTTCAGGAGAACTTTTTACCGCAGGATCATCTAAAAAGCTTTTAATGGTTTTGTTATAAAGGGCTTTGGCATCGGCAAAAACAAGCAGATCTTGCGCATTGGCACTTCTCAAATAGCGGTTGACATACAGCCCCATACGTTGCGAAAGCATCCGCTGGCGACCTGAGAGGTCGATGTGAACATTGCTGAGATTTGCTCCGACCATGCGTTGCACGACCGCATCAGAGAGCACGAGGAGTTTTTCAATGCGTGGGGTAAGCACTTCCATATCGGGGCGCACCTCTTCGATCCCTTTTTTTAACGCTTCGACCTCCACGCGAAACGGAAGCCACAGCGCCATCACCTCTTCCAGTTTGGCGTGGATGCGTTCGTTTTGAGGGGCGTAAATTCCTTTGGACTCATTGCCGTATAAAAGATCTTTCAGACTGCTTTCAAAAAGCCCTACCGCGGTGTTGAGCTCACGAAAATCATTGGTGTGGCGATGCACGATGAAAAAGGTCTCTTTGCTGATTTTTTGCGAAAGCATACGCTGTTTACCTGCGATGTTAATGATGTAGGAGTCTTTTTTACTCATCTGATTCATCATGACGGTTAACGAAATGATGAAAATAATCACAAACGACAACAATCCCCCAGCGAGGCGCATCTTTGCACTAATTGCGGTTGGCTTCATTTTCAAATGTCCTAAAAAGTTTATTCATAAATATCTTTGAGCTCTTGAGTGTTCAAGATCACAACGCTGTTTTTTTCAATTTCAATCGTGCCATTACGGGTCAGTTTATTTAAAATACGTGAAAGTGTCTCGGGCTGAATGTGAAGCATATAGGCAATTTCATGTTTTTTGAGTTTATTGAACGTTTCAAGCTCATTGACCAGCATGTGCGCCACTTTGGCGGTTCCATCAAACACAACATCACGGCTAATAATACACTGCATCTGCTGAATCATCTTAAATGACTCTTCCAAAATCTTGGTCATCAAACGATGATTTGAGTAGATCATCTCCCGAAACGGCTCACTTTGAATGGAAAGAACCGTGCTGTCTTCCAAAAACTCGGCATTGGCGTAACAGCTGATGAAAAAGCTGTCGATCAGCTTGGAAACATTGAAAATAAGGGAGTTTGAGTAGAGTTTGTAGAGGAAGATTTCATTGTCGAAACGATCCACTTTATAAAACTTGACCGAGCCTTTGATGATGTAATAGATCGCATCTTTGGTATCTTTCTCATAAAAGAGTACATCACCGGCTTTATGGTGACGTACACTGCAAAATGAGGCGATTTTTTCGATGTCGTCACGTTGCAACGAATCAAACAGTGGCAAGGATGAAATAAGCTCCAATGGATCGTTAGACATCGTATCTCTTTACAATTTAGTTGTTAAAGGTAGCATTTTCGACAATGATTTTGTAAAAATAGCCCGAACCAAAATCTTTATCAACACTCACCACACCCGAAGCAGTTACAATATCTCCCACTTTGGGAAGCTCTTTTGAGGTAAAGACAATGCGTCCAACCTCACTTCCCTCACCCGTTCCATCTTGAATATGAATCCAGTTACGTCCTATAATATTAGCAGATGCTTTCACAACACGACCACGAATAGCAATCGTTTTATCTTTTAAACTGACACGTTTTTCCCACGCTTCTTTGACACTCATTGTACCGTTTTGTTTGTAAGGAGACTCTTTGACCTGCTCCGTGATAAGCTCTAAATTCCCTTTTTCAGGAACATTCGTGCGGTATTGAAGGTTAGAAGCAAAGACGATCTCATCAAACGTACGGTTTAAGGATTTGCTCTCAAAGTTTTTAGCTTTTAGCTCTTCGGTAAAACGAACTTCCGTCCCTTTTTCAACTTTGGTTCCCTCTACCGCGACCCAGTACTTTTTCTTCGTATCGTCAATCTGCATGTAGGTGTAACCGCCCCCTTGAAGCGTATCGACCACCGTACCTTCAAAAACATCCCCTGCATGAAGGGTTAAACTACAGGCTAACGTCACGAGAGCCATAGAGAATTTTTTCATTTTTCTTCCTTAAGATTTTTATTTTTATACGACAGTATAATCAAACATGCGACAACACCACTGCAGACATACACCCACATCGGAATCGGTACAGGATCACCCGTGGCGTAGGAGTGCATGCCTGCTAAGTAGAAGTTCACGCCAAAGTAGGTCATCAAGATGGAGCCAAACCCTAAAAGCGAAAGAGCGGCAAACAGATAGTGCGAATAAAACTTCGGCACAAGTCTTACATGTAAAATGATCGTATAAACCAAAATAGAGATATACGCCCACGTCTCTTTCGGGTCCCAACCCCAATACCGTCCCCACGACTCATTCGCCCAAATACCGCCTAAAAAGTTGCCGATCACCAGAAGGCTCAACCCCAAAATAAGGGTGATTTCGTTGATGGCAGTGAGGTGTTTGATGGTGGCAACGATCTTGATTGAGCGTTTACATGTAAAGAGTATCAGCGTGAAAAAGCCCAGCGCACAGCCAAGCGCTAAAAAGCCATAGCTTGCCGTAATGATGGAGACATGAACCGAGAGCCAAAACGATTTTAAAACAGGAACAAGGTTGGTGATCTCAGGGTCAATGTGCCCAAGGTGTGCGACAAACATAAAGATGCCCGCCATCATCACCGAGCCCGAGAGCGCAAATAAAGAACGGCGCAAAAAGAGCATGCAAAAGAGCAGACATGACCACGCGATGTAGACTATGGACTCGTACGTATCGCTCAGCGGTGCATGTCCGCTGATGTACCACCTAAAGCCTAATCCACAGGTTTGCACCACAAACAGCAGTGCCACAATGAAAAACAGAGGGCGAGTGAGTTTACATGTAAACACGAAAGGAGCGAAAACACGCCCAAATGCAACGACTAAAAGCGCCAAACCTAACAGGACATATGCCAAGGTTAACCGCTCAAAAAGCATCAGTTTGTTAAAAAGTATTTCCGCGTTGATGTGTCTTATTGAGGGCATAATATCTGCGCCATAGGTGTTTTGGAACTGTGCAAACGTCTTTACATGTAAAAGCGCTTTTTCATAATTGCGCTCAAAGAGAGCTTCGATAAATGCCGTGGAGCTCTCTTGCACTTTTACAGCCTCTTCCCCTTTTAACTGTGCAAACATCTGCTCGAAGGCAAGCCACGTGTGGTTCGTGTCATTGGGCAGTGGAAAGATTTTAAAGAGTACGCCTTGGTAGAGCATGTAAGCGATGCTTAAACGCTCATCGACTTTGATGAGATCGTTCTCAAATACCCCTCGCTGGCTTGGTTTCATCGCGAGGGCTTTTTGAAGTTCGGCGTCTAATTTGTAGCGATGTCCGTCGAAAAAGTTTTCAAAAGAAGCGAGTTTTTGCTCTTTTGCTATGCCGATGAATTCGCGAAGTTGTGGCGTTTTGGTCTGAATCATCGGCAGATTTTTCCAGACACTGGGGTGAGAGAGCATACCAAGGGCGACTTGCATTGCATCCATCCCATACAGGCTATTTTTACCGCTGAGTTTGTAAAGTACCTCTTGGGAAAGGGTATCAAAAGGCTTCATGCGCCCCATGCGCGACTGCACGACCAGTTTTCCAAACGCGTCACTGACCTCTTTGCTGTTCGCTTGGTGCTCACTCAGGTACGTTTGCACATACGCACTCTCACACCATAACGGTGTTTGAACCAACAGCATCAACACAACGAGAAGCGAACTGCTTTTAACCTCAGCGATGAGTTTACGAAAGCGCGATTTCGGATCGAATAGATTGAGGATAAGCCCTAAAAAAAGCAGAGCATAGCCCCCATACGTTACCTCAACGCCCGGGTCTTTGGTGACAGAGAGAATCGTGCCTTTTTCATCGGGGTCGTAAAAGGTTTGAAAAAATTTATACCCTTTGTAGGTGAGCGTATGGTTCATATAAATCTGCGCATCAACGCTTGTGTTACCATCACGGACTTGAACATCGCTCGTATACGCCGAAGGGGAACGACTGCCATAGTAGCGTTCTAACTCAAAATCATTGAGATAGAGGGAAAATGGAAGGGTTATTTCAGCATTTTTTTCACTGGAAAAAATGAGATTGGAGCTTGAGCCTTCACGGATTTTCATCACACCGTCGATACCAAAGTAACGTGTCAAGCCTGATCCTATGAGAATAAGAATAAACGCGGCATGGAAGAGAAATTTGCTTACATGTAAAATCATTTTGGAGCGGTAAAGGGTGATGGCAAGGTTAAGCGCGCCAAGGCTTAAAAGCACTTCGTACCAAATGGCGTTATAAACATAATGGCGCGCGAACTTTGTGCCAAAATCATTTTCAATAAAGGTTGCAATCGCGGCACCTACGGCTAAAAAGAAGAGAAGCATAAGCGTTGTTTTGTAGGAACCAAAAACTTTGAGCAACACGTTTGTCCTTGAAGATAGTGTGACACACTAAAAGTGCCTTTAGAAATTTTAGTATATCACAAGGGTGGAGAGAGAGACTCCTCTCTCTCCTATTTTAAAACCTTACTTCTTATTTTTATCGAAGTAAGACGATTTGCTGTCCACTGCTGGATCAAGAGATACGGAATTTGGAGCAAGTCTGCCTTTAGCAGATGCCTCTTTTTTCCACTCTTTCTCTAAAGTCTCTTTAAATTTCAACTTTTCAGCAATGAGAGCTGGCATATCAACTTTCGCCAATTTTTGTGCTTTCTCTTTGGTGTCAAATTCAGGAGCTACATAGTCCATGACACCGTGTTTTGCAAGAACACTGACCAGTTTAATACGCGCTTGTTGGGCTTGCTCATTCGCTGAAGCCAAAAGTCTTAAGACCTCTTCAGGAGCGTGGAAGAATGCACCATGACCGGCAATGGCCATATCGCCTCTCCATTGAGCATGACGAATCAGAGTTCTGATCTCTTTAAGCTCATCATCACTTGCACCCGCTTCCATTGCTCGACCTGTTTCAATGTGCGCTTTACCAATGTTATCAAACGCGATATCCATCAAGAAGTCTTTTCGCTCCACTTTTTGATGTACGATGCCTTTGAGTTTCTCTTCACTCTCTCTGTGGCAGTTCATACAACTTTTATCCATCGTTTTAAGAGGACTTTGGATTTGGTGGTCTGAGTATTTAACCGAACCTTCTTGGGTATAAGGCATGTGACAATCCGCACATGAAACGCCTTTTTGTCCATGAATTCCCGTTCTCCAAAGCTCCCAATCAGGGTGTTGCGCTTTGATCATCGGTGTTTTAGAGATACTGTTGGTCCAATCAGAGAAGTTAATATCATCATAATATTTTTCCATACCTTCAACAGTGAGACCATTTTTGTATGGAAGTGTAACGACCATCGCTGTTTTAGCCTCACCTTTAGCATCTTTCCACTCTGTTTTTTGGAAGTAATACTCTACGTGACATTGAGCACAAACCAAAGAGCGTTTCTCTTGGTGAGTAGACTCTTCAAAGCTTTTAAGCCCTGCAGCGGCAAGACCACGATTGAGATGTGGAACACGTACACTCAGTTGTGCTGTTTTGTCATCGTGACAGGTCGCACAACCGACTGAGTTCACCACTTGCGCGCCGTATTTTGCCCATTTACCTGTGTAATACTCTAATTCACCATCTTCTTCGATCAAACGAGGAACATCGGGAGATTTACATGTCCAACATGCCGTTGGCAAAGGACCTGTTTTAGCATCGGTTGGAGCACCCGTTCTAAGAGAATTGATGTTATCTTGTACCGCATAGTAATGCCCACGTGGTGCATTGTAATCTTTTGAAAACGGATAACCTGCCCAAGCAACCGCAAGGTAAGGTTTTTTAGCGAGCATATCATCAAGATTGTCGCTCTCTTTGGTCTTTTTCCAAGAATCAAACTGACGTGGATAGTATTTTGCCCACTCTTCACTTTTTGCTTTACCTTCGATGCCTGCTTCACTTGGTGCTTTAGCAAGTTCGACTCTCTGTTTCTCTTTTTCGGTTATATTGCCAGCCAACAATGCCATTGCTCCGATAGCAACCAATGAGCCAACAAGTAACACTTTGAACTTATTCATCATTTCTCCTTTTACTTAACTTCTTTAACACCCAAATTATTCGGTGTTGTTGCAAGACCTCTGACTTTACCGTGTGGCACGCCCTTATGACACTCCCAACAACGTCTGCCCGTTGCTACGCTTGGATCGTCATAATTGTGATTTGCATCCGCACTCTTAACCATTTGTGAGGTTAAACTTGCATGACACGAAATACAATTCTCCTGAACTCTCTTCGCACCATCGTCACTGATCTTAATCGCATTTTTGTACGTATTGAACGTAAATGCGACACTGTGGTTATACCCGTCGCGCGCTTTGGCAATGTATTTATTCACCATATTATCGCGTGGTAAGTGACAATCGATACATCCAGCTCGTTCAGCATGTGAACTGTGTTGCCATGTCGCATATTGCGTATTCATGACGTGACAGTTGATACAGGCTTTTGGATCACTGGAGAGATACGACAGCGCTTTGGATGCATGAACCATATAGGCAAAAAAGCCAACGGCCACGACAAAAACAAAGAGTGCTGCGTACTTTAGGAAATTACTCTTTTTCACATTTCCTCCTTTGATATTCTTTGCTACTTTAGTTTACATGTAAAGCAACAATGCCTCATTTGACCAAATACACGACAAAGACTCATCGTGCCCCAAAAGACTTACAACCTCCTAATTATTAATGTTAATTGAATCTAATAATCTAGTGAAAGCTATAGGGTATTGTATAAAGAAAGGCGAAAAAAAACCTTGACCTATGTCAATAAAATGTAAATAAGGCTAGAGGACATCTTCCAGTTTTTGAGGCTCAAGTACGCGTATATGATGCTTGTCATCGAGCTCGATGAATCCGGATGACTTAAACTTAGAAAGGGTACGGGAGAGTGTTTCGGGAGTCAGGTTGAGAATAGAAGCCACTTGGGTATTTTTCAGTGTTTTAAAGAGTTCACCATTTTCCAAGATAAACTTTGCCACTTTGGCATCCGCCGTTAAAATAACCTCTTTTTGAATCACATCAATCAGAATTTTATGCTTCGCAATAAGGCTTTTGATAATCTCAAAAGAGATATCAGGATTTTTGAAAAAATCGTGCTCTAGCGCCTTGTAGTCAATGCGTAACACTTCACTGTCACTCATAAACTCTGCTGTGGCGGGGTACGGAATGTTCTCAAAATTTGCCAATTCCGCCACCAAACCACCCGGGTAAAACTGATGCAAAAAGATCTGCTGACCTTTATGGTTGGTCTTGTAAACTTTGAGTGTTCCTTGAAGCAGAACATACAGATAGATGGGTTCATCTCCTTCATAAAATAGAATCTCTTTGGCTTTATATTTTTTGATGACAGAAATCTTTTTTAGCTTTTCAAGTTGCTCGTCGTTCAATTTTGAAAAACAGGAGACATTTCGAATTCGATCCATGGTATAAAGCCTTTCAATAAAAGTGGGTTATCCTAACTTAAGCATGATTAGAACTTTCTTTAAACTAAAAAATATTTCATTTTACGTTTAAAGGCTTTTGGCAATGGCTAAAAACTCTTGTGCAATTCGTGACAAACGCTTCTCTTTTTTATACGCGAGCACAACGGTTCGTTCAAGCAGCGGTTCATCAATATTGAAAAGCATAATTTTGTCTTTTTTATCTTCTTTGATAAATTGAGGCAAGGTAAAACATGCCCCAATCCCTGATGCAACAATGGAATTAGCAATGTCAAACGTTTCGGTTTCGCACAAAACATGTGGCTCAAAACCAGCTTTTTTAAAGATCTGATCAAAAATGGGTCTACTGCGTTGCGTTCCTTTCGGCAAAATAAACTTCTCATTTTTGAGCTCACTTAACAAGATCGTAGGATAGCCTTTGCTGCGTTTCTTACTTTTCTGAGCTAAAGGATGGGTTGAAGGCAACGCAAGACAAGCATTTTCTTCCTTGAGAATTTTATAACCCAGTTCATCCGAATGCAGAGGCAAGATAAGCGTTGCAATATCGACATCCCCATCAATGAGCATTTTTTCTAGGTTAAGCGTGGAAAATACTTGTGTAATTTTAATATCCGCATTAGGGAATTTTTTGTAAAACAATGGGAGCGCTTCGGGGATAAAATGGTACCCTGTTTGTGAAAATCCTAACCGTAATTTTCCATTTTCAAACCCTGTCACATCACGCATTTGAACATTTAAATCATTATAGAGCTCTATAATGGAACTCGCTTTTGCTATATAAATTTCTCCCGCATGGGTTAAGCTAATAGGCGTAGTTGTGCGATCAAAAAGAGGAACACCAATTTGCTTTTCTAAGATATTAATACTCTGGCTTAACGATGGCTGAGCAATTTTTAGTTTTTGCGCCGCTTTGGTAAAGCTTTTTAATTTTGCAACCATAACAACACATTCGATTTGCTTCATACTCATAGAGAACTCCCTTAAAATAGATATCTACTAACATTTTTTACCATAATGAAAAGCCTATAAGAACATATATAAAATAGACTTTGACTTATGGATAAAAGTGTATTAATATTTTGCTGTCATTAAATTTAAAATGTATTTAAAAAATATAATTTTAAATTTATAAAACTATTTAGAGGAAATCTTATGACTGAACAGTTTAACCGCAGAGAATTTCTGCAGTCAGCTTGTATTACCATGGGTGCGTTAATGGTGACTACAAGTGGTGTTGAGAAAGCTTTTGCTGCGTCTTCCACCTCTACACCCAATACTTCAGGAATGCCAACATGTGACATCCTAATTATTGGTTCAGGTGCGGCAGGTCTTAGAGCAGCTGTAGCTGCACGAAAAAAGAACCCAAATCTTAGTGTTGTTGTCGTGAGTAAAGTCATGCCTACACGCAGTGCAACAACGATGGCCGAGGGTGGGATCAACGGTGTTATTGATTTTAGTGAAGGTGACTCATTTGAGCTTCACGCAAAAGATACCGTTAAAGGTGGTGACTTCTTAGTTGATCAAGATACCGCAATGAAATTTGCTACCTATGCAGGTGCTGCAATCCATGAATTAGACTACCTTGGTATGCCATTTTCACGTGATAGCAAAGGCAACGTTGATAAACGTTATGCCGGTGGTGCTTCAAAAATTCGCTGTAACTTCGCGGAAGATAAAACCGGACACATTCTCACCCATACCTGTTTGGACGATGCGCTTAAACATGGCGTCAAGTTTTTGATGGATCACCATATGCTCGATCTTAGCATTGAGAATGGTCACTGTGAGGGTGTTGTATTACGTAATATCCGCACTGGCGATATTGCTCCTGTTCGTGCAAAATCGGTTATTTTAGCAACGGGTGGTTATACACGTGTATTTTGGAATCGTACCTCTACCCCGTACATTGCAACAGGTGATGGTGCAGCAGCAGCGCTTCGTGCGGGCTTAACCTTTAAAGATCCCGAAATGCTTCAATTCCACCCAACCGGTGTATGTCATGGTGGTACGCTCATTACTGAAGCAGCACGTGGCGAAGGCGGCATCTTATTGAATAATCAAGGTGAGCGTTTTATGAAACGTTATGTACCGAACAAAATGGAGCTTGCCCCTCGTGATATCGTAGCACGTTCTATTGAAACGGAAATCCGTGAAGGTCGTGGTTTTGGTCACGATATGGAAGCCTATGTTCTTTTAGATGTTACACACCTTGGTAAAGAAAAAATTATAAAAAACCTACCACAAATTCGTCACATTGGTCTGCTTTTTGAAAACATGGATCTTGTTGAAAAACCAATTGCAATTCGTCCAACAGCGCACTACTCTATGGGTGGTATTCATGTTACGAGTTTAGACACCATGGCAACACCAGCCCCAGGACTTTTTGCAGCAGGTGAAGCAGCGTGTGTTTCAATTCACGGCGCAAACCGTTTGGGTGGTAACTCACTTTGTGATGCAACCGTTACAGGAAAAATTGCAGGTATTAATGCCGCTGAGTATGCAACTAAAGCAGACTTTGGTGCCGGTAAACGCCTCACAGACTTAACCCTTAAATGGAACAGCCATTTTAAAGAGATTACCGGTTCGGGTAAAGGCAATGTGAATGATATGTACGCCCTTCGTGAAGAACTTGGTGCTGCAAACTGGTACAACATGGGTATTTTCCGTACCGAATCAAAACTGGTCGCATTAGCAGATAAACATGCTGAGTTCCAAGCACGTTACGATGCAATTCGTATCCCTAATACAAACCCTGTGTTTAATACAGCCTATACAGAATATGTAGAACTTGGTAACTTATTGCTTGCATCTCGTGCTGCACTTATGGGAGCAACGGCGCGTAAAGAGTCACGTGGTTCACACTTCAGAGAAGATTACTTAAAGCGTGATGATGTCAATTTCCTAAAACACTCTATGGTAACAATGGACGAGAGTGGCAAAATGCATTTGGATTGGAAAGATGTTGTTGTCGGTCAGTTTAAAGTTGAGGAGAGGAAATACTAATGAAATTTATTATTGAACGCTTTGATGGCAAAACAAGCTATGAGCAAACCTATACGGTAGAAAAAAAGGATATAGAAGCATTAACCTTACTTGGAACATTGCTTTTTATTAAACAACATTTAGACCTTTCACTCAACTTTACAGCATCCTGCCGTATGGCGATTTGTGGAGCTTGTGGTGTACGTGTCAATGGACATTCGTATCTTGCATGCGATACCAAGATGACAGAGCTTTTTGCAGAGTATGGCGAAGCTAATACATTCCGTATTGCTCCTTTGGCAAACTATGCAGTTATTTCGGATCTTGCAGTAGATTGGGAACCTGCGATTGAGAATTTACGTAAAATCAAGCCAGGTCTTGTTGCAAAAGATAAATTCTCTGAAAAAGAGGGGTGTGTCCAAAATCAAGCAGAGTATGAACGTATCGTCAAGCAATGGGATTGTATTCTGTGTGGATGTTGTGCCTCTGAGTGTAATAAACTCTCTGCAGATCGCAGTGATTACATGGAACCATTTGTCTTTACACAAGCGTGGAGAGTCGCGAATGATTCACGTAGTAAAGACCCAATGATCCACGTAAAACCAGCCGTAACGAATGGTCTATGGAATTGTGTCCACTGTCAAGAGTGTGCCAATCGTTGTCCAAAACACATTAGTTCTGCGGATGATATCGCAGGCTTACGTGCCCTTGCAATGAAAAAAGGGTTAAACGGTGGTGTTGGCCCAGCTCACGCTAAATCATTCTATACAGACTTAGTGGATGATTCAGGTCGCCTCA
>Ga0302213_1000129_pt1 | contig 47374 bp, 37 predicted proteins | sample II_Fen_N1_2_FD_194583 | JGI IMG/M metagenome (GOLD analysis project Ga0302213, IMG submission 194583) | Peat permafrost microbial communities from Stordalen Mire near Abisko, Sweden - II_Fen_N1_1 | ecosystem: Environmental > Terrestrial > Soil > Wetlands > Permafrost | place: Sweden: Abisko...
TTATAGCTACAATTATATTGACAATATGAGCTCTCTTACCACTACACCTAACTTTGAATACAAAGATTTAAAAGGATCGTTTTATGCTGAATTGAGCCGAACCTTTAAAAAAGGTACTGTCAAAGTAGGTACACGCTTGGAAGTTTCGGACGTAATAATTAATTCGGCTACCCCAAGTACTTATGTTTCTCCATTACCTTATGTAAATGGTCAATATAAATTCAACGATATAAATACATTGAAATTGAATTATTCTCGTCGCGTGTTTCGCCCATCGAATAGTCAGTTGAATCCTTTTGTTAGTTATGCTGATAGTCTTACCGAAAGCCGTGGAAATTCTGATTTGAAGCCGGCTTACCGCGATAATTTTCAACTTACAAATAGTATAAAATTTGGAAAGAATAAATTTTCGGGCACCATTTCACCTCAGCTGTTTTTTGAATATCGAACTGGGTTAATCCAAACGATAAGCAGTCCGAAAGCTAACTCCACCATTCTCGATAAATTCCCGGCAAATGTCTCTAATGGATACGAAACAGGATTAAATTTGTCGGTATATGCACAGATTTTTGTGGTCATATTTAATTCTAATGTGAGATATTTCAGAACACATGCTGATAAATACCTGGATCAGATAAATGCTATCGATAAAAATAGTTGGAGCTGGAACTCTCAGGTAATGTGCCCACTTCCAAAAGAATTTAGATTTTTTGCAGTGCTAAGTATTAATGGCCCAACTGTGAGTGGGCAAGAAACAACCGAAATGACTCCTATAAACCTCTTTGGTCTTTCTAAGCAGTTTAAAAATAATAGCAGTCTTACAGTTCTGGCTTTCAATCCGTTTACAAGCAAGAATTTTTATAGCACAATAACTACAAACAGTAGTTCGCTCTATCAACGTTCGGAATCGTACATGGACTTAAAACGTGTGTTTATGGTTAACTACAGCATAAATTTTAATTTGGGTAAAGAGGTAAAATCGCAAAAACGCGATCAAGAGCAAAATATGGAGGAAAGTGGATTTAAATTGCCATTTTAACGCTCTTCTACTTCTTGTAAAAATAAAAAATAGTAACAATATCTGCATATGATTACACTTAAAGATATCAACAAAACGTATTACACCGAAGCTACTTCGCTTCATGTACTGAAAGGAATTGACCTGCACATAGCAGCCGGTGAATATGTGTCCATTATGGGTGCTTCCGGCTCTGGTAAGTCAACATTGCTTAATATCCTAGGTATTTTAGATAATTACGATACTGGTGATTATTATTTGAATAATACGCTGATTAAGAATCTGTCGGAAAAACAGTCTGCTTTATATCGCAATGAAATGATTGGCTTTGTATTTCAGTCGTTCAATCTGATTAACTTTAAAAATGCGCTCGAAAATGTGGCTTTACCATTGTATTATAAAAATGTGAGTCGTAAGAAACGCAATATGATTGCTATGGAATACCTTGATCAGATGGGATTAAAAGATTGGGCATACCACATGCCTAACGAAATGTCGGGGGGACAAAAGCAACGTGTTGCAATTGCGCGAGCTATCATTTCCAAACCTCGGATTCTTTTGGCAGATGAACCAACGGGAGCTTTGGATAGTGTAACAACTGTGGAAGTAATGAAAGTGCTGAAAGACCTGAATGATAACGGACTTACAACAATTATTGTAACTCATGAACGCTCGGTGGCTGAAGCTACTAATTCAGTAATCAATATAAAGGATGGTTTAATTCAAAATATAGAACGGAAGTAAAATGCAATTTTAAAATTAAGAGTTATGATTTTAATCTTTTTCATCATTGTTATGGCTTTGGTTGGAGTTCTGTTTGGGCTGCTACTGCCGATTTTTGCTATTGTCGATATTTTGCGTAGTAGGTTTCATGGAAATGACAATATCTTGTTTATGCTACTAGTTATTTTTCTGCCTTGTTGTGGTTCCATTATTTACTTTATTGTGGGGCCATCCCGAAAAATTCCAACAACAGTTTAAATTTAGAACCTATGTTTTCAATAAATACAATACAGGAGATTTTAGCTAGCTTGAAGCACAATATGCTGCGTACTGTGCTCACGGGACTATCGGTGTCATGGGGAATTTTTATCCTGATTATTCTGCTTGGTGCTGGCAACGGGCTAAAAAATGGTGTGACTTCTAACTTTGGCGACCGTTCTACAAACATGGTTCAAATGTGGTCAGGAACTTCGTCAATGCCATATAAAGGACTTAAAAGCGGTCGCTCATTGAACTTTGCAGAGAAGCAACTTGGCGATATAAGTGAAAATCTGAGAGAGACTGATGAAGAGTCGGGAGTAATTGAAAAGCAACTGACGATTAGCTACGGCAATGAATATGGCACTTTTCCCATTAAAGGTGTAAATCAAAACTATCAACACATTTTTAATCTGAAGTTTGAGTCGGGGAATGGCCGTTTTATCAATGGTTTGGATTTGACAGCGAATAAAAAAGTGATAGTGATTGATAAAAGAATCAAAGAAGTGCTTTTTAAGAATAGTCCGGCTGTTGGTAAATATGTAAAAGTGGGAGATGTGATGTTTCAGGTAATTGGTATCAATACCAAGAAAGCTCGTTGGGGGAATGGAGATGCTTATATTCCTTTTACTACTGCTCAATATATTTATAATCCAAATTTGAAATTTTACAATGTAGCAATGACAGTCAAAGGGTTGGAAACTAAGGAAGAAAACGATGCTTTTAACGATAAACTGAAAGTTGAAATGTCTAAAAGTCTTCATTTTGATCCGAATGATACACAGGCACTTAACGTATGGAATTCTCAGCGCGATTATATTGAAACAATGAAAATTTTTCAGGGAATTACCATTTTTGTTACCATTATTGGGATTTTTACGCTTATAGCTGGAATTGTAGGAGTGAGCAATATCATGTTGGTATCGGTGAAAGAACGTACACGTGAAATTGGAATTCGGAAAGCTATTGGCGCACCTCCAGCCACCATTCTAAGCTCAATTGTAACTGAGTCTATTATGATTACAGGTATTTTTGGTTATGTAGGTATGATGATGGGAATAGGCGTAACTGAGGGTGTAAATTATATTTTGCTCCAAAATGCTGCTGGAGCTGGTGAAGATGGTATGTCGATTTTTAAAAATCCTACGGTTGATTTATCAATTGTATTGGCATCAACGCTTATTCTAATTATTGCAGGAGTAATTGCCGGATATATGCCTGCACGTAGAGCCGTGAGAATTAAGCCTATTGAGGCAATGAGGCAAGAGTAAGTATAAAAATGTAGAATGAAAGAATGTAAAAATGAAAAATACAGATAACATATATTCTGATAGTACAATTACTTCAGCCGAAAAGTCAAATTTGTTAAGTTCTATTTTGGATTTGGATCGCTGGCAAGAGATATGGCATACTATAACACACAATAAATCAAGAAGTTTCTTGACTGCGTTTGGTGTTTTTTGGGGAATGTTTATGCTGGTAGCCATGGTGGGAGCGGGTGTTGCTTTGCAGCGCGGAATGAGTTCCAGCATCGAAGGTTTTGCCACAAATTCATGCTTTGTATGGGAAGAACAAACTTCTGAGCCTTATAAAGGTTTCAAAAAAGGCCGAAACTGGTACATGGAAAATGCCGATATACCTGTGTTGGTGAATAAAATTGAGGAGTTACAATATATAGCTCCAGTTATTTTTGGCGGTGGAGATGGAACTAACAATGTGACCCGCAACGATAAAGCCGGAAGTTATGGTATAAAAGGGAATTATCCAGCGTATAATCTGATTGACGCCAGTAAAATGATTTACGGAAGGTATATCAATGATATTGACATTGCCGAAAAAAGGAAAGTCTGCATAATTGGTGAACGTGTTTACGAAGTGTTGTTTCCCGGAAATGAAAATCCATTGGGAAAAAATATTAAAGTGAATGGTATTTATTTTCAGGTAGTTGGTGTGTCGCGTCATACTTCTAATGTCAATATTGGTGGTAATGCACAAGAATCGGTAGTGTTACCATTTAGTACCATGCAACAGGCTTTTAATATTGGGAAAAGAGTTCATTTTATGGCTATTACTGCCAAACCGGGAATTAAAGTAAAGGTTGTTGAAGATAAAGTGCATGCTGTGCTCAAGGCAAATCATGAAATTTCGCCCGATGATAAAAAAGCGGTGGGTGGGTTTAATATCGAAGATCAGTTCAATATGTTTCTATACCTGGGCATAGGTATTGCGTCGCTGATATGGATTGTTGGACTAGGGACTTTGTTTGCAGGAGCCATTGGCGTGAGTAATATTATGCTAGTAACCGTGCGTGAACGAACAAAGGAAATTGGTGTTCGGCGTGCGTTGGGTGCTACTCCAAGTAATATTATTCGACAAATTTTGACCGAGAGTATTGTACTGACTTTAATTGCCGGTGTCTCGGGCTTAATGTTTGGCGTAGGTTTGCTGGCATTAGTCGGTAAAGCACTCGAAAAAGGTGATCAGTTTTTTAAAAATCCACAAATTAGCTTCACTGTAGCACTTGCTGCTTTGGGAATTTTACTTGTAATTGGAACATTGGCAGGATTTCTTCCAGCCAATAGGGCTATGAAGATTAAACCTATTGAAGCGATACGCGAGGAATAAGATGAAAATGTAGAATGTAAAATGAAAGAATGTAAAACTTTTATTTTTAACTAAAAAATATAAACGAATAAAATTATACAACATGAAAAAGTTTTTTAAAATTGCTCTTTTGGTTCTTTTAGGACTTGCCGTTATTTGGACATTTTGGTTTTTATGGAAAAAATCTCGTCCTGAAGTAAAGAAATACGATGTGGAGAATGTTACGATGGGCAACATCGAAAAACACACAGTGGCCACTGGGAAAGTGGATCCTCGTAACGAAATTCTTATCAAGCCACAAATGTCTGGTATCATTGCCGAAGTATATAAAGAAGCCGGCGACGTAGTAAAAGCGGGTGATATAATTGCCAAAATTAAGGTTATTCCGGATATGGTAAGCTTGAATTCATCTGAATCGCGTGTTCAGATGGCACAGATATCATTTGATCAGGCAAAAAAGAACTTTGATCGAGATCAGAAGCTTTTTACCGATAAGGTTATTTCGAAAGAAGAGTTTGAAAAGACTGAACTTCAGTATAAAAATGGTAAAGAAGAGCTAAAATCTGCCAAAGATAATCTTAGTTTGGTGCGTGACGGTATTTCTTCAGATAAATCGCAATTTAGTAATACTTTGGTGCGCTCTACCATTAACGGAACAATACTGGATGTACCGGTAAAGGTGGGTAACTCAGTTATTCAGTCGAATAATTTTAACGATGGAACCACTATTGCTACAGTGGCTAATATGAGCGATATGCTTTTTGTGGGTAAACTGGACGAAACTGAGGTGGGTAAAATTCATGTTGGTATGCCTATGGACATTACTATTGGAGCCATGCAAGATCAAAATTTAACGGCTACTCTTGAATATGTTTCGCCAAAAGGTAAAGAGGAAAATGGAGCCATTATGTTTGAAATGAAGGCAGCTGTGAAAATACCGAAAAATGTATTTGTGCGTGCAGGTTATAGTGCTAACGCACAGATATTGCTAACCAAACAGGATGATGTAATTACAATACCTGAAAGTTGTGTGGAATTTGGTGGAGATACTGCTTTTGTATATGTGTTGAAAACGAAAGAGCCACAAGTATTTGTAAAAAAACAAGTTAAACTCGGTTTGTCTGACGGAATGAAAATTGAAGTGAAAAGCGGGTTGAAGTTGAAAGATAAAATACGTGGTTCTGAGATTCTTGAAAAGAAACCTGAAGAAAAAAAAGACGATAAGAAATAAATGAAGTCTGCCTGATACAAAATGAAATCAGAGAAATGCTCATTAAGATCAACTTTATAAAAGGTTTAAAATTATATATATGAAAGCGAAAATAATTATGATATTTGCTGTATTGCTGTCATCGTCGGTGGCAATGGCACAAGCCAAAATTTGGACACTACAGCAATGTGTGGATACAGCTTTAGTAAAAAATCGCAGTGTGAAGCAACAAACACTTGGAAAAAAGAGTAAAGAAATAGCTTACGATCAAGCCCGGAAGAATCGGCTACCAAATTTGACTGGAGGTGCTTCGCAGGGTGTGAATTTTGGTCGTACGTTGGCTGAAAATAATCCTTATCAGAACGGAGTAGCTACCTCGGTATCAACAAGTTTTGATTTGAGTTCCAGTCTCCTATTGTTTAATGGTTTTCGGTTGAAAAATGAAATTGAAGCAAAAAAAGCGGATATGAATGCTTCTGATGCTGACTTAGAGAACACAAAAGTGACCATAACAACCAATGTTGCTGCCGGTTATCTGCAAATACTGCTTAATAAAGAATTGCTACATATTTCTGCTGAGCAGTTAGAACTGACAAAGGCAAAAATAGAACAACGTCAAGCGTTAGTAGCATCAGGAAAAATGGCCGAAGGTGAAATGTTAGAGCTAATTGCTCAGCAATCGAAAGAAGAACTTTCGCGTATACAAGCCGAGAATAATTTAAAACTTTCATTGTTGGATCTGGCGCAATACATTGAACTCGATAATTTTGAAAACCTTGATGTAGAGACGCCTGACAAACTTTCGGAAAATGACTTTCAGCTACTTTTGGCTGATGATGTTTATGCTAGTGCTATAACTCATCGTCCGGAGGTGAAGACTGCTGAATTTAAACTGAAAAGTAGCGAATACAGCTTGGCTATTGCAAAATCGGGTTACTATCCAAGCCTCAGTTTAAACGGAAGCTTAGGGTCACGTTATTCTGCTGACAACTCTGTAAATTCAACTACAGGTCTGAAAAATGGCTTTGATTCATTTGGAAAGCAGCTTTCTGATAAAATTGGTGCAGGGTTTTCACTAAATTTGTCAGTGCCAATTTTTGATAGGTTTACAACACATAACAATGTTCGTTCAGCCCAACTTGGTATTGAAAGTAGTAAGGTGAGCATCGATAATGCAAAAAAGGAATTAAAAAAATCAATACAACAAGCTTATTATAATGCTATTAGTGCAAAATCTCGTTGGGGTGCAGCGCAGAAGTCAGTAGATGCCAACCAAGAGGCATATCGTTTTTCTAATCAAAAATATGAGGCAGGACGAGCTACACTTTACGAGTTAAATCAAGCTAAAAATAACCTTACTCAAGCATTGTCTGAACAAATTCAAGCTAAGTATGACTACCTTTTCAAGGTAAAGTTACTTGAATTGTATAAATAAATTCTTACTCTTACTTTTTGAAAAAACTAATTGATTTGTTTGATATTACGTCTCTAATAGCTGTGTATAGAACAATAAATTCAATAAAATATGAATGCAGATAACATAAAATCACAAATGCGAAAAGGTTACTTAGAATATTGCATTCTGCTTATTCTAAGTAAAAAGTCCGCTTACACTTCGGATATTATTGCCGAATTGAAAGACGCAAAATTGATTGTGGTGGAAGGTACCTTGTATCCATTGCTTACCAGACTCAAAAACGGTGAACTGCTTGACTACCGTTGGGAAGAGTCGACACAGGGACCACCACGTAAATACTACGAAATGACCAAACATGGTGCTGCTTTTTTGGAAGAACTGGAAAGTGCCTGGGAGGAAATTAATAATGTGGTGAAAAAAATCAAAGAAAAGTAAAACGAGTTATAAAACAACAGTCTACAGTCCCCTGCTCACAGACAACAGTCGAACTACTGTCAGTAGACCAAAGGCTGGAGATATTGAAAAAATAATATGAAAAAGACATTAACCGTCAATTTAAATAACATCGTTTTTCATATCGATGACGATGCATTTGAAATGCTTCAAACCTATCTTCATGATGTTGCCGAACATTTTCAATTGGAAGATGAGAAGAAGGAGATCATGAATGATATTGAAGCTCGCATTGCAGAACTTTTTACCGAAAAACTGCAGAAAACAAAAAATGTAGTTAATTTGGTTGATGTGCAGGAAGTGATTGAGATTATGGGTAAACCAAGTGAGTATGGCGATGTAGACGATGAACCGCACGAACCAAAAACGGAGAAAAAATCGCAGCGCTCGCGCCGTTTTTACCGCGATCCTGAGAATGCAATTCTGGGTGGTATTGCAGGTGGCTTGTCGGCGTATTTTAACCTCGATGTCACCATTATTCGTATTTTACTTGTCTTATTGGTATTTGTTGGAGTTGGTTTTGTTATTCCAATTTATATTGTAATATGGTTTGTTGCTCCTGAAGCTGTTACGGCGTCGCAACGTCTTGAAATGCAAGGTGAAGATGTGACTGTAGAGAGCATTAAGACAGAGCTTAATAATGCGAAAAGTTACGTAGAAAGTGATAAGTTTAAACAATCTGCCACAAGGGTTGGAGTAAAGGTTGGTGATGTTTTACGTTGGGCATTGAAGGTCGTTTTAGGTATTGTGGGGGCATTGCTAGGCATAATCGGCGTAGTTTTGGTTGGTGCTTTGCTGGTTTCTTTGTTCTTTGTGGTATTCGAACCAACATTTATTAATGGATTTGCCCCAGAGATTTTTTCTAACTGGTCTATAATGACTCCCGATAAAATGGTACTGCTAATTATTTCACTTATCTTGGTTGTTGGCTGTCCAATTTTCATGCTTATCTACTGGGCAATACGTATTGTGTCAGGTCGTAGGGAGCATAGTCATACCGCTTCGTGGGTTGTACTGATACTTTGGCTAGCCGGTTTGTTTATGTTTTATAGTATCGGTGCCAATACTTTTATTCATTTAAGACAACACGATGGACACCCATTTTCTTTTACCTGGTCAGATAAAGATAGTCCTTTAAACGAGGAAAAACGTACATGTGAACCATTTAATGCCATTGATATTTCAGGTAATATAGAATTGAATATTACAAATGATTCCGTTCGACATGTGACTGTTTCTGCTCCGGAAAATTATTTGCCTAAGGTAATCACAAAAGTTGAAAATGGTGTGTTGCACATTTATGCTGATCATTTCTACTTGAATAGAACTATAAAGGTCAGTATTTCAGCAGATTCAATCCGAAGCATCAAGGCAAGTGGGGCATGCCAAATTAATACAGAGTCTACATTGGTAACTCCGGAATTTAAACTTGAATTAATGGGAGCATCTCAGGCCGACCTTGATTTGCAAGTTGCAGGCATCTGCAATTTTGATTTAAAAGGTGCATCGCAAGTGGATGTAAGTGGAAATTGTCAATGGCTTAAAGTTGACGGTATGGGAGCATGTCAGATAGATGCAGAAGAGTTTATAGCAAAAAATGCAGATATAAAAGTAACCGGAGCTTCACATGCTAATGTATATGCTACTGAAAAACTTGATGCAAGTGCTCTTGGTGCCAGTGAAATTGATTGTAAAGGTAGTCCGAAAAATGTGAATAAATTCACACATGTTGGTTCTGAAATTAATGTGGAGTAGTCAAATATTACAACTGGGCTTATTCGCCCAGTTGTTCTTTTAATGTCTTTATTTCTTTTTGTCTAACCTGTAGCTCTTCGAGGTATTCTAATAAGTGTATAAGGGTTTTGTATTCAAATGCATATGATTTGCCTATTGCTGCATATGCAAAGCTCGCATACTCAATAGCTTTGTCAATATTGCCGGAAATTTCGTAAGCTACAGCTATATTATTTGCAGCCTTATATTGAGTTGAGTAGCTCTTGCTTTTTAGAGCTTTTTCCCATGAACTGATAGCTGATTTCCAGTTTTTTGTATAAACTGAATCGAGGCCTTGTTTGATATATTTGTTTCTGTTACTGTAGAAATACCTATCTGCCTTGTCCCAATAAGGCAAAAACCGACTTACCGATTTTTTCCCAACATATAGAGCACCATCAATAATTCCATCCATACGTTTAGGGAGCTGGCTTATACCGTCTTTACGTGTGTACGATGCTGATTCCCAAAATAATGTGTCTTTAAATTGAATTTGAGTTGATTCAGAAGTATCAGGATAGTGAATGCTCCAATATGATTCGTACCGGACTTCCAGAACGCCTAAGAAGGAACTAGATTGATTTAAGTAGTACTCCGAAATATCATCGTTCACTTTAATCTTGTCTAATGAGAGAACCACATCGGCTTGGTTTGCACTACATAATTGGTTTATTGAGTCTTTCTCAATTGGATTTATTATTGAAAAGTTAGTGCTGGTATTTTGTGAGTCTTGTTTGAATCTTACATTCGTGAAAAACCCTTTGCTATCAAGCTCCTCTGCCAATGAACTCAGACAAAATAGCGGAATGCTATCAGTTTCAATTGAAACAGACTTTGTTTTTTGGTCCAGTAAGTCAGTACGGTGTCCTAAATTATCTGGTTGTTTAGTTGTGTTGTTAACTATTAGCAGGTTGTTTGCATTCTTTGCAAATGCAACTTTTGCCGGGCGTAACACATCGAGCGAGGTATAGAGAGATTCTGAGCAGGATGCAAGGAAAACAGTTCCAAAAAACAGAATAATGAATTTTAGTTTCTTTGTTTTCATATGTGAATAATTTTTAAGGTCAAATAAACTTGCATTTTTTTTGATCTCAACAAGAGTGTTGAATTCCTGCTTTATGATCGTTTTAATCTTAGATTATGTGCTTTCTCATTGTGTTATCTGGAATATGCAAATTTAACACGAATTTTATGTGAGCAATTCATTGTTTCGTTAAATATAACAGATGGTCTGTAAATTAGTTTGCTATCAATCTCGCTAACCTGCATTTTAAAGGTTTAGTCGCAAACCATCGAATGATAAATGGATATTCTTTGGTAGTTGTTCATCTACTTCATTGTGCAATCCCATTTCGTGGCTCATGTGCGTGAAATACGTTTCTTTAGCATTAATTTTTGCTGCAACTTCCAATGCTTCCCTAAGTGATAAATGCGAATAATGCTCCTCTATTCTGAGTGAATTCAGAACTAATATGTCTAATCCTTGAAGTTGCTCAATTGCTTTATTGTCAATCGTTTTTACATCTGTCAGATAGGCAATTTTTCCAATTCTAAAGCCTAATATCGGTAGCTTTTGATGCATTACTCTTATCGGTTGTATAAGTGTATCACCTATTCGAAAAGGACTCTCACTTATCTCATTCAGCTGAATTAACGGAACTCCGGGATATTTGTTTTCAACAAAACAATAAGGCATATTGTGTTTGATATGCCCCAACACCTTTTGCTCTGCATAAACCTGAACTTTACCCAAAGGTCTTACATCATCCAAACCTCCAATATGGTCGTAATGTTCATGTGTTAATAGTATCCCCGAAAGTTGACTTGTTTTATGTGTTATTAGTTGTTGTCTGAAATCAGGTCCACAATCAATTAATATTCGGGTATTGCCTTCGGTTATCAAAACCGATGCCCTCAGTCGCTTATCTTTTGTGTTAGCTGAAGTGCATACCTTGCAAGGACAACCTATTTGTGGTATCCCTGTCGAAGTGCCTGTTCCTAAAAAAAGAAGTTCCATTTTTTGCTTATTCGTTTCTACCACTCGTATTATATCTTCATCCGTATCCGCCATTCATTTGGGTACAAATTATTACTTCTGTTACCCATATTTTTTATCCATCCAAGAGCTTGTCCTTTGTAGCTGATTAAAATATAGCCACGTTCAGCATCCGGCAGAAAAATAGACTCTTTTCGTAAAAACATGATAGCTGTTTCATAATCCACATCAACTAAGGCTATTGAGCTTTTGTCCAGTTTTTTAGATAATGCAATAGCAGTTGATGGAATAAAATCTTTACCTTTCATTTCGCCTAACAATAGACCAGAATGCATACATTTTAGTTGTTTGTTCAATAATGAAAAGTCATTTAATTGTTCAGAATCGTAGGCTTTAATCAGATTTTCTTCTTGGCATATCGTCCAGCGTTGAGCATCTAATAATGCTATTAAATCAATGTTATTTTTTATGACAAATTTTATGCCTTTTTTATCTTCTTTTCTGTTTTTTGTAGTAATTATGCTAATTGATTTTTTTTGTAGTACCGACAGAAAGAATCCTTCACCCTTTGTTTTATGTGGATAAAATCGATATCCAAAATCGGAAACAGTAATATCTTGAAAGTCTTCAGTGTTGATTGTCAGTAGTTCAGCACCTAATTCTTCGCATATCCATTGCACATTTTCCTCATTTTCTTTCCTGTTATAAGTACAAGTACTGTAAACCAGAATTCCATCTGTTTTTAAAGTGTCCCAAACAGAACTTAAAATTTCACGTTGGCGTTCAGCACATATTTTTACATTGTATTCCGACCATTCTTGTATTGCACCGGGGTCTTTGCGAAACATACCTTCTCCCGAGCAAGGAGCATCGATAACTACGGCATCAAAAAAACCGGGTAGTTGTGCAAAATCTTTAGGCTCATTGTTGGTAACTACTACGTTTGGATTTCCCCATTTGATGAGGTTTTCGGCCAATATATAAGCGCGTGAACGAATGATTTCGTTACTTACCAATAAAGAGCTTTCGGGTAAAGTTTGCGATAAAAGGGTAGATTTACCGCCGGGTGCAGCACATAAATCCAATACCTTGTTAGCCTTTGGGAAATGTTGCAGAACTGCTTGCTGTAGAAACATGGAACTGGCTTCCTGAACGTAGTAAACGCCCGCATGTAGAAGTGGATCAGCGGTAAATAATGGACGCTCTGGCAAATAATAGCCCGAACCGCACCATGTTACTTTCTCTTCAGATGGCTGATAATTTATCTTGTCATTGACACGAATACTGGTAGGAGAGGTGGTTTCAAGTGCTTGTACAAATGATTCAAAATCTATATCAGGTAGATTTTGCGTTTGTTTTATAAATGCTTCAGGTAAAATCATTGAGGCAGAAATTGATTGTGTATTTCAAAACAGACTTCAAACCAATAGTTAATGGTTTGAAGTCTGTTTTTTTTGAATTTTCTATTTAGGAAAAAATCTTAAAGTGCTTTAACTATTTTCTCAATTGTTGCAGCATATTCCGATTCTGTCAAGTATACTTTTTGTGGATTCATTTCAAAAGTACCTCCAAACTCGAATTAACCATCATACTTAGGAACCAGATGAAAATGTAGATGTGGAAGTTTGTCAGAATAAGCGCCATAATTGATTTTGGCAGGTAAGAAGGCTTTTTGAATAGCAGCAGCAACTTTGCATACATCCGCCATAAATGCATTTCGGTCTTCAGCTGACAGCTCAAATGGTTCCTTTACGTGATCTTTATACTCAACCACACAACGACCCGGATGACTCTGTTCTTTGAATAAAAATAATGTTGAGGTACTTAGATTGCATACTTCGATCGTTAAACTTTTTTGTAACTCATTGCGTTGGCAATAAAGGCAATCGATAGACTTTTCCATCTTTAATTAAATACTTTTTGTGGGTTGAAATTTACATGATATAATTGTGAACTTTATCAAAAAAGAAAGCAGTGAATGAAATGTCACTGCTTTCTGTATAAATATGTGTCGTTGTTATACTTTCTCTGTTTCTAAAATACCGAGAGCCATATCGAGAATTTGTGTGTCATCCAGCATTACTAAACCACCATCCGGACCTGGCTCAATATGTACTCCGCAACTCTTTCCGTCTTTGTAATCGTGTCCACCAAAATAATTGCGCACTGTTTCTTTTTCCAGACCAAGTTTTGCTGCTATCTTGGTCATACTACCACTTGGAAGCGAATCTTTCACTTTACGTAGCTCGTTAAATGTTATCGTTTTCGTCATGACATTAAGTATTAGAATTGTTAGAAAATTGTGATTTCGAAATGTGCAATAAACATAGTATTTTCTTTTTATATGACAAAAATTATTTCAATTTATTTTCATTAAAAATATGAAAATGAAAATTGGAGTCTTATAATCACTTGGTATATAGGTCTTTGTTGTATGCGGTTTTAAATTGTTCTAATTTTATTTGTTTTTCTTCTGAATTTCAAGATAAAACTCCACAATTGTTTCAATTCCTTTGAAAAACAAATCGAGTGGAAAGTTCTCGTTGGGCGAGTGAGTTGCATCAGATTCAAGTCCAAAACCCATAAGAATCGGCTTTACACCTAGAATTTGCTCGAAAATTGGAACCACACCAATACTTCCACCTCTGCGAACAGGCAACGGCTTTTTTCCAAATATTTTAGTGTAAGCCGCTTCAGCTGCCTGATAGGTTTCAGATTCAATTGGGCACACATAACTTTGTGCCCCATGAAGCGTGGTAACGTTTATTTCAACTGTTGGTGAAGCTATCTCTTTTAAATAGTTTTTAACGAGAATTGCAATTGCCTCATATTGCTGATTTGGAACCAGACGGGTCGATAATTTGGCAAAAGCTTTTGACGGTAAAACGGTTTTTGCTCCTTCACCTGTATAACCTCCCCATATTCCGCAAATGTCTAGTGAAGGACGAATTCCGGTTCTTTCAATAGTGCTGTATCCTTTTTCGCCAGATAGAGCTTTGATCATCAGACTCTTTTTGTATTCTTCTTCATCGAATGGAATTTGAGCTATGAGTGAGCGTTCGTAATCTGAAACTTCAAGAACATCATCATAAAAATGAGGAATAGTAATTTTTCCATCTGAGTCGGTTAATTGCGCTAATATTTTAGTCAGTTCCATAATAGGATTGGCTACTGCGCCGCCAAAAATTCCCGAATGCAAATCGCGTGAAGCAGATGTAATTTCAATTTGCCAATAGGCTAAGCCACGTAATCCCGTAGTAATACTGGGAGTTTCAGCAGATAGCATGCTAGTGTCCGATACCAGAATAATATCACATGCAAGAAGTTCTTTGTTTGCAAGACAAAAATTCTCAAGACTTGGTGAGCCAATTTCTTCTTCGCCTTCCAGTAGAAATTTTACGTTGCATTTTAATTGGTTGCTGCTGACTAAGAATTCAAAAGCTTTTGCATGCATAAACGACTGACCTTTATCATCGTCGGCTCCACGAGCATAAATTTTGCCATCTCTAATTTCCGGTTCAAAAGGCGCTGATGACCAAAGATCAAGTGGTTCTACAGGCATTACATCATAATGACCGTAGACAAGGATGGTGGGGTAGGAGGAGTTGAGAATTTTTGACGCAACAATAACCGGATTTACATCGGTTGCTAAAACGGTTGCGCTATCAACCCCCGATTTGAGTAAAATGTCACACCATTTTTCAGCACATTCTTTAATCTCTGGTTGATGGTGTGGGTGGGCGCTTATACTAGGTATGCGTATTAACCCAAATAATTCCTCTAAAAAACGACTATTATGTATTGAAATAAAGTCCTTTATATTATTTGTCATGTCAATTAGTTTCAAGTGGTAAAACTTTATAAAAATACAAATAATTAGTGAGAGTGAGCTTTTCAACTAAAAAAATGTGTAAACTTGCATCTGTAAAAATTTTCCAGTTCATGTTTGCTGTAAAATCAGTTGGCTTAAATTTGTATTAGCTCAATTAAATAAATTCATGAAATACCCAACAATACCTAATTGTTAGTACTGCATGTTGCATACTTTAGCAGTTTGGAATTCGAAGTGTATCGGTTGACAATGACTGTTCTGAATTTGTCATTTTAAAGAAAGTCTTTTATCACTATTTTTACTTATAAAGAGAGTCTCTGGTTGATTATTTACTTATTTGCAAATAAAAAACTCGAAATACGTGGAAGAAAATTATAGTAAGTTAGAATAATCTGATTTTTTTGTAACTGATTTGTTTTTATTTTAAGAATTTAATGTACTTCAACAAACAAAAAGTCTCATTCGTCGGAAAAAAACAGTAATTCAACGATTTTATTTCGTAGAATTCTGTTAAATGGTTGTAATTTTGCATACACTCAAACTATAGAATATTAATTACTAAATATAGAAAAATTGTGAAACAGTTTAGTCGAAAATTTGTATTGGCAGTAACACTCTTTTGTATGGGATTTACTGCAGTCATAAATGCGCAGGATACATTAACCGTGTCGCTACCAAAAGCTCTGGAGATAGCCATGAGCCAAAGTCCGACAATAAAAGTGGCGAATAAGGAAATTGAACGGGTGGATTATTCTAAAAAGGAGAAATTTTCAGCATTATTTCCCACTGTATCTGTATCGGGAGTTTATCAGCGTGCTTTGAAAAAGCAACGTATGTTTTTCTCGATTCCCGGAATGCCTGCCAATCCTGATGGAATTGAAGTCGGTCAAGATAATACCTATAACGCTGGTGTTTCTGCTTCGGTACCATTAATATCGCCTACGCTTTGGGCATCGTTGGAAATGACTGATACGGACGCAAAGTTAGCTTTGGAAAGTGCTCGCTCTTCAAAGCTTTCGTTGGTAAATCAGGTTACCAAAGCTTATTATACAATTTTATTGACTCAGGACCAATACAATGTGTTTAAACGTAGTTATGAAAATACAGCAGAAAATGCTCGGATTATTAGTAATAAATACAAACTGGGTACAGTTTCTGAATTTGAATGGATTCGTGCGGATGTTCAGGTGAAGAACGCTAGCTCAAATTTGGTCTCTGCTCAAAGTGCCGTAAATATGAGTAAACTTCAACTGAAAATGTTTATGGGAATAGATATGTTTACTGGGCTTAAAGTTGAAGGTAGTTTGGACGATTTTCAAAGAAATATGTATGGAGATGTGTTGGCAATTGACACTACAAGCTTAAAAACGAATACAGATATGAAACAGTTTGACATTAAAACTAAGCAACTGAATCATGCATTGAAAATTCAAAAAGCGGCTTGGTGGCCAACTTTGGCTGCAAGTTTCAATTACCAATATTTGAAGATGGCAAATGATGGAGATGATACTAAATGGTTTCCTATGTCCAATGCCGCAGTTCAACTTTCTATTCCAATTTTTCAGGGTGGTTCCAAAATTTACAAAGAAAGACAATTAAAGATCCAGATAGACCAAATGAAGGATCAACGAGATAACTTGCGTAGAAGCCTTGAAATGGAGGCTTTGTCTTATTTAGACAATATTAAAAGATCTATTGAGAAAATAGAATCTAACAAAGAAGGCTTGCGTCAGGCAGAAAAGGCTATTGTTATTTCTAAAAAGATGTACGAAGTTGGCTCAAGTACTTTTCTTGATTTGTCGAACTCAGAATTGGCTTATATTCAGGCTGGTTTAGCATATAATCAATCTATTTACGATTATTTGTCGGCCAAAGCTGATATTGAGAAACTTCTAAGTAAAGACAGTAAATAAAGCTAGATATTAAAAAACAAAATTATTTATATGAAACGAATGAAACAAATTGGCATCGCGGTTTGTGCTTTAGCTATAGGTCTTAGCTCGTGCGGTAAATCCGCTAAAACCGAAACGAAGGTAACTCCAGAGAAACCAAATGTACGTGTAGTGAAAGCAACGGAGCGAGAAATTGAGCAAAGCTATGAATTAACAGCTACAGTTCAACCTCAGTTTAAGAACAGTATCGCACCCTCTACTCCGGGTCGTATCAGGAGTATTTTAGTCGAAGTTGGACAAAATGTATCGAAAGGCCAACGGTTAGTGCAAATGGATGCAGTAAACCTATCGAATTCTGACACTCAAATTGAAAATATGAAACGCACTTATAAACGCACTCAAGAGTTGTTTAACGTAGGTGGTGCTTCACAACAGGAATTAGATAATGCTAAACTTCAACTTGATGTGGCACAGACCAATGCTAAGAATTTGAGTGAGAATACTTTTCTGTTAAGTCCCATCAGTGGAGTTGTTACGGCTCGTAACTACGATAATGGTGATATGTACTCCGGACAAACTCCGGTTTTAGTTGTTATGAGCGTGAACCCGGTTAAATTGGTGGTAAATGTTTCAGAATCATTTTATTCACAGGTGAAAATAGGAATGCCTATTGATGTGAAATTTGACGTGTATAATGACAAGCAGTTTGAGGGCAAGGTAAGTCTTGTTTATCCTACAATCAATGATCAATCGCGTACATTTCCGGTTGAAATCAAGTTGAATAATAACAATAATAAGATTCGTCCGGGAATGTTTGCACGTGTCAATATTGAGTTTGGCAAAGTAAAGCATGTTGTAGTTCCGGATATTGCTGTTGTGAAGCAGTCAGGTTCAGGAGCAAAATTCGTATTTGTTCAGAATGATGGAAAGGTACAATACAAACAAGTGGAAATCGGTCGTAGAGTTGATTCAGATTATGAGGTTCTTTCCGGCTTGTCGGTAGGCGAAGAAGTTGTTGTTGCCGGTCACTCAAAATTAGTAGATGGCACTTCGGTAACTGTTGTCAAATAGCAATACATTGAAATAACTTAATTGTAAATTAAAGATTATGAGTTTATACGAAAGTGCGGTGAGAAAGCCGGTAATGACTTCGATAATTTTTATCGCAGTGGTTCTGCTAGGGCTTATCTCATTTACCAAATTGCCGATAGATTTGTTGCCCAAGATTGAGACCAATACCATTATGGTGATGACGACCTACGATGGTGCCAGTGCTTCTGATGTGGAAACAAATGTGACTCGCCCATTAGAGAGTTCGCTCAGCACGGTTTCTAATTTGAAAAATATTACGTCTACATCGAAAGAAAACCGTTCAATTATTACCTTGGAATTTGATTATGGACTGGATTTGAACGTTTTGACAAACGATATCAGGAATAAACTTGATTTGGTAAAGTCCTATATGCCCGCAGGAGCCGGTAATCCTATTATTTTCAAACTTAGTACCGATATGATTCCGGTAATTATGATTTCAGCAACTGCTAATCAGAGTTTACCTGCTTTGTACAAAATCCTGGATACTAAAGTGTCAAATCCACTTGCACGTATCAATGGAGTTGGTTCGGTGTCTATCAGTGGAGCACCACAACGCGAAATTCAGGTATATGTAGACCCGGTGAAACTGGAAGCGTATCATCTTACTATCGAAAGTCTTGCGCAGTCTATCCGAATGGAAAATCTGAATACGCCAGCAGGGTCAATGGATGTGGGTAGCGATACTTATGCATTACGTGTGCAGGGTGAGTTTAAAGATCCAAGTGAGATTAATAACATTATTGTGGGCAACTCCGGTGGTAAAACTATCAGAATGTCTGATGTGGCTGTGGTAAATGATAAACTGGAGGAACGAGCGCAAGAAAGTTTTACAAATGGTTCTCAGGGTGCAACTATTGTTGTTCAAAAGCAACCCGGATCAAATACAGTTCAGATTGCCCGCGAAATTCAAAAAATGCTGCCTGATATTCAGAAAAGCTTACCGTCGGATATTAAACTGAGCGTAATCAACGATACATCGGACAATATTATTCGTACGATCGACAGTTTGGCCGAAACGGTTATTTATGCTTTACTGTTTGTTATGATTGTGGTGTTGTTTTTCCTTGGACGTTGGAGAGCAACTGTAATTATCATTTTGACTATTCCAATATCGTTAATTGCCGCATTTATTTATCTAAGCCTTACTGGTGGTACGTTGAATATTATTTCGCTGAGTTCGTTGTCGCTGGCCATAGGTTTGGTAGTTGATGATGCCATTGTGGTACTCGAAAATATTACAACGCATATTGAGCGTGGAAGTCGCCCTAAAACAGCTGCCATCAATGGTACTAATGAGGTGGGACTTTCCATTATTGCTTCTACACTCACTATTATAGCAGTATTTCTTCCATTAACCATGGTTTCGGGGATGGCGGGTGTTATGTTTTCTCAACTTGGATGGATGGTGACTATTATCATTACCGTATCTATGGTTTGCGCATTGACATTGACACCTATGCTGTCGTCTCAGATGTTACGTTTGAATCCGAATCGAAGTAAAGTATTTGATAAAATTTATGCACCAATTGAAGGCTTTTTAGATAAGTTGGATGAAAAATATGCGTCACTGGTTAATTGGGCAGTTCGTCATAAAATCAGAATTATTCTGTTTGCTACATTATTTTTCTTTGCCAGTCTTGTTCCGCTTATTGTCGGCTGGGTTGGTACCGAAAACTTTCCGGCTCAGGACAGTGGTTTTGTTTCGGGAACAATAGAAATGCCGATTGGTACCCGAATGGAAATTACCAGAGATGTATGTCAGAAGCTTAATAATCAGTGGAAAAAGAAATATTCTGAAATTGACATGATCAACTATAATGTTGGTCAGGCCAGTAGCAAAAATATTTTTGGCTCGTTATTTACCAAAAACTCAAGTAATATCGGAACTTTCTCTATACGTTTGGTTAGCTTGGATAAACGTACCCGATCCAGCTTTGCAATAACAGACAGTATTCGTCGTGACATAGGTCTTATGCCCGAAATTCGTAAGTCAACGGTAAAAGAAGGTGGTGGCATGAGTATGATGGGCGGACAGTCGACCATTGATGTAGAAGTATATGGATATGACTTTGCTCAAACCGACAAAGTGGCTGCAGAGCTGCTCAAACGAATCCCTAAAATTAAGGGATTGGTTAATACAACTATTAGCCGAGAGGAATACACGCCTGAATATCAGGTAGATTTTGATCGTGAAAAATTAGCATTGAACGGTTTGAATATCGCAACAGCTTCCACATTTTTGAACAATCGTATCAATGGTTTGACAGCATCGCTTTTCCGCGAAGATGGTGAGGAATACTCTATTGTAGTTGCTTACGATCCCCAATATCGTCAGTCTATTCAGGATGTTGAAGATATTTTGATTTACAACTCGCAAGGACAAGCTATTCGGGTTAGAGATCTTGGTAAAGTTGTAGAACGATTTACTCCACCAACAATTGAACGAAAAAATCGTCAGCGTATTATTACTGTATCGTCAACTGTATCAGGAACAACACTTGATAAGGCTGTTGCTGGTATCAACAAAGAGCTTGCTCAGATAGATATGCCTTCAGAAATTACAACTAAAATTGCCGGTTCGTTTAAGGATCAACAAGAGTCATTTGGCGACTTGGGTATGTTGTTGGGTATTATTATTCTGTTGGTATTTGTGGTTATGGCTTCGCAATTTGAATCGGTTACTTATCCATTTATTATCATGTTCTCAGTCCCATTCGGAATTTCCGGTGTTGTACTGGCTTTATGGCTAACTGGCTCTACTTTTAATGTAATGACCTTTGTGGGCGTAATTATGCTGGTGGGTATTGTGGTGAAAAATGGTATCGTAATGGTGGATTATATCAACTTGAATCGTGAACGAGGTAATGGAATTATTCGCTCTGTGGTGACCGGAGGTAAGTCACGTCTACGTCCTGTATTAATGACTAGTTTAACTGCAATTCTTGGTATGTTGCCATTGGCAGTGAGTCATGGACAAGGTTCTGAGATGTGGAAACCAATGGCTGTTACTGTAATTGGTGGTTTGACAGTTTCTACATTGCTTACTTTAGTGGTTGTTCCTGTAATTTATACGCTATTTGCTTCAAGCGGCGTAAAACGGAAACATCGCAAAAATAAGAAACAGGCTCTGTTAAAGCAATTGGAACAATAAGAAGTTTTGATATCAGTATTAATACTCTAATTTGAAATAAAATGAAATCAATATTCATATCATTTGATCAGGCATATTACGAACAAGTACAAACAATTTTGTCGCTTAATCATGTTCGTGGTTTTACCGGCTGGGAATCGGTTATAGGGCGTGGGAGTAAAACCGGCGAACCGCACTTTGGTACACATGCCTGGCCATCGCTGAATACAGCTATAATTACTATAGTTGAGGATGAAAAAGTGAAACCAATTCTGAATGATCTGAGAATACTTGACGGAACCTCGGAGTTAATGGGAATACGAGCCTTTGTGTGGAATATAGAAGATGGAATCTAATTCTGATAAACTCTGACGTGAAAAATGCGCTTCACCGATTTCTCGGGGAGCGCATTTTTTAGTTGTTTGTAATGGCAATTAGTAACGTGCAGAAACAATACTCCAGTCAACTAAGTCCCACAAAGCAGCAACGTGGTCGGCGCGGCGGTTTTGGTAGTCAAGGTAGTATGCATGTTCCCAAACATCAAATGTAAGAAGCGGAGTTAAGCCTCGGGTCAACGGATTACCGGCATTACTTTCTTTTACTATTGAAAGTTTTCCATCGGCATCTTTTACCAACCATGCCCAACCCGATCCAAATACCGTGATAGCAGCTTTATTGAATTCGGCTTTGAAGTTTTCTAATGATCCAAAGGCTGCATCTATAGCTTTAGTAAGACTATCACTAGGAGTACTTCCTTTTACAGGGGTTAGAGTCAGAAAATAGAAATTGTGATTCCAGATTTGAGCTGCATTGTTAAATATCGGTCCTTCCGATTTTACAACAATTGTACTCAAATCTGAGTTTTCGAATTCAGTACCTTCAATCAAACCGTTCAGATTATTTACATATGTCAGGTGATGTTTGCCGTAATGGAAGCTGATTGTTTTTTCGCTAATGATAGGTTCTAATGCATTTTGTGCATAAGGAAGTTCTGGCAATGAAAATTTCATGATTTTATTGTTTTATATGTTAGAGAATAATTTATATGATTTACTTATGCTTTATAAACAACGTTTGCTTGTGTTTTGTTTGAATAATGTCCATTTTTTTTACAAAAATAATTAAGATATTTGGTTAGATGCATTTTTCTTATCATCTTTGTAGTCGAAATACAATTTTTTTGTGTTTAATCTATTAATTTTAGCTAAAATATAAACATATTAGAAATCATGAAAAGAACAATCAGATTAATTATTGCGCTAGCCATTGTAATGACTGCAACAACGGCATGTAAAACAAAACAAAAAATTGCAGAAGTTCCAGCAGGAGCAAACGTTGAGGCAACCTCTTCAAAAGCTGCTACAGCTGAAACTACAACTTCACCCGCTACTCAACAAATATCAGAAGTTACTTCTAATGAGTCAGAAGTTACACGTAACGAAAATTTTAGTTTGGTAGAAGGTGAATCAGCTTCATTAAAGTACAAATATCACGTTGTTGTTGGAAGCTTTTCCAAACAACCTAATGCAAAAAGCTTGCAATCATCACTTAAATCAGAAGGTAATAGTGCCTTAGTTGTTGTAAATGAAAAAGGTATGTATCGTGTTTTAATTTCATCTTACAACGATTATAACCAAGCTCATGCACGCATCAAACAAATCTCTAATCGTTTCCCTGATGCTTGGGTGTTAGTTCAAAAATAATCTCATTCGTTTTTATAACAAAGAGGCTGACTTAAAATTTTTAAGTCAGCCTCTTTGTTTATATACATTGAGCTTTTGCTCAATTATTGATGTTAGAATTTTAGGGTTATACCAGCTAGGATGTTGATTCCTGCTTGTGGGTAACAGCCAAAATAGTTCGATACTGGCGTCGATTGGTCATATACCGGATTAGGAGTAGTTGTATCTTGTGCAATAGAAGGAGAACTCCATGCGTTACTAATATACATTGTATTAAATATATTATTGACAAGCACTGTGAAATTAATTCCATTCAAACCTTTTACTGGCAAGGAGTAGCTTAGGCGAAGATTGTTTAGAAAATAGTCTGGCAGTTGTCTGTTTATATCTCCAGTGTTGTCGACAAACTGTTTTCCCACATAAACAGACTGTATTCCTGCTTCAAAATTTCCATTAGTATAAGTAATCATACTATTTGCTAAAATATTTGGAGTGAAGGCAATAGGTGTGTTTTTATAATTTTTGCTAACACTTTCACCTGTTGGAACCCAGTTTTCGTCAATGACATTAATCGTCTCAGTAAAATCGCTTATGTGATTATAACTAAATGTTCCGGATAAATCCCAACGTAGCCAATTAACAGGCCTGATGCTCCCAACTAGTTCAATTCCAGAACGAAAACTTTTTGCGATGTTGTCTGTTAGAGCTTCCCCAATATCATTAATTTTTCCTGTTAAAACCAACTGATTGTGGTAATACATGAAATATGCATTAGCACCTAATGAAGCTACGCTGTTATGGTACTTATATCCGATTTCAGTATCATATAATGTTTCTGGTTCGGGCCATGTTGAATTATTACCATCTGTATAATTTGTACGGGTTGGTTCTCTGTTAGCAATAGCAAACGATGCAAACAAATCGTTGTTTTCATTTGGTCTGTAAAAAATACCGGCTTTTGGATTGAAAAAATTGAAGTGTTTATCAACGTTTAAAACTTGCATTGCCCCTATAGCATCATCCCATTGGTCGTTTGAGCCCTGAAGTTTGTAATTTACTTTGCGATATTGTAAATCGGCATATACATTTAATTTTGAAGTTAATTCATAATTAACTTTCAAATAGATATTTCCGTCCAATTTTGATACATTACTTCGATAATATTCTAAATTTGGAAGTAAATCACCTACATAATTTTTAACCCAAATAACTTCACCCCAGTGTTTACCCCAGTAATTATTTAATGCACCCCCAAGTTGTGCTGTCAGTTTATCTTTTTGGTAATTCAAAGAGAAAACCACTCCTGCAAAATCATTTCCCATTTTCTTTTGACGAACCAAATCAGTGTCGTTAACAATAACTCCATTGTTATTATATGGATGTAGTCCATAATTTTTCAGTGTTTCATCACGCTTGTATTCTTCATAATATCCGTCGCCACGCGTATAGTGTAAGCCAGTATTTAGACTTAATTCAGTAGAAAATGTGTGAACAGCAAGCAATTGATAGTTTGTCTGAGTGTAGTTGTCTGTTTGGTTTTTGTAATATAATGGATTTCCGTTAGCGTCCTCTCCCATATAACCGCAAGGATTATGTGTGCGTGGAAAATCCAGTTTGGGTAATTCATAAGAATCAATTCCATCCCATGCATGGTAGGTTTTTTCCGTTCCACCAAATGTGAGAAACTTTACAGTTGTTTTTTCGCTATAATACCCCGCTTGTACAAAATATGACTTCATGTCTACTGAACCACGGTCAATATAACCATCTGATTTAACCGAAGACAATCGAGTGTCTATAGCCCAATGTCCATTTATTAGTCCACTGCTAGCCTTCACAGTTTGTTTCAAAGTTTTGAATGATCCAGCGCTTATACTTGCTTCACCTGATGCCTTAGAGGCATAATTATCAGTTTGAAGATTAATATTGGCTCCAAATGCACCTGCTCCATTTGTTGATGTTCCCACACCACGTTGTATCTGAACGCTTTGAACTGATGAAGTGAAATCAGGAAGGTCAACCCAGTATGCACCCTGCTCGTCTGGGTCATTGTACGGTATACCATTGATAGTTACATTGATGCGCGATGCATCTGTTCCTCGTATTCTGAAATTTGTGTAACCTATTCCAGTTCCGGCATCAGATGTAATTACAAGTGAAGGTGTGGATTGAAGTAAATACGGAATGTCTTGTCCCAGATTATTTTTCGACAAGCTTTCTTTGTCGATATTGGTAAATGCAATTGGTGACTTGTCGTTTGCCCGAAGTGATGTTACTGTGATTTCGTTTATTGAAACCGATTTAGATTTTAAAGTCACTACAATTTCACCGTCAACATCGGCTTGTGTAACTGCTGTTTCGTAGCCAACGTACGAAGTTTTAAGTGTGTAGTGGTTTCTTGCGAGTCCGTCGAATAGAAAGGAGCCACTTTTATCGGTGGTTTTACCTAACGAACTGTTTTGAACTGTGACGGTAGTTCCCATCAATGAATTTCCTTTTTCGTCCAACACTTTTCCTTTAATAGTGTGTTGACCGAAAGCCATAGCGGCCGTTGCCAGCATAAATGCTGCGATAAAAATTTGTCTCATTGCAAATTATTAATTGGTTAATAAATTTGATTCTGAGAGCCCAATAAAAAAATACGGATGATTATGTCTTATTCCCTTCCCGGAATTACCCGCGCAGGTTCAAAGGGTATGATCTCAGCCCGAAATATTAAGGCACCCCATTGTTGTTTGACTGTTCAAACGCTTGAAACGATCGAAAGTTCATATGTTGAAAAAAAGAAAGAAAAACAACCCTGGAAGCGGGTCGAATTCCTTTCGAGGGACAAAGATAAGGAAATAATATGAAATTACCAAAATGGACAAGCCCCTTAAATCCCCTTTGTGGGATTTAAGACACAGATTCTCTGAAAGTAATAGTAAAAAATTGTATCAGAAAATTCAATAAAAGTATGTATTAGAGTCCCCCAAGGGGGATCTAGAAGGCTTTGACTCATCCCGCCCAACCTTCTCTATCCAAATTTCGATAGTTTATAGCTTCAGCAATGTGGTTTGATTGTATTTTCTCTGAATCATCCAAATCAGCAATTGTTCGGGCTACTTTAATTATACGGTCGTAAGCGCGAGCCGATAAGTTTAGTCGTTGCATGGCATTCTTCAATAGTTCAGAACTAGGTTTATCAATTTCGGCAAAAGTACGCATCTGTTTGGATGACATTTGTGCATTACAATAGACTCCGTCAATGTCTTTGAATCGTTGTTCTTGTATTTGTCGGGCTTTCATAACTCTATCCCGAACATTTTCGCTGCTTTCCGAGTCTTTCATTTCTGAAAGCTTCTCAAAAGGGACAGGTACAATTTCAATGTGGATGTCAATGCGATCGAGTAGGGGGCCTGAGATTCGACTCAGGTATTTTTGTACAATGCCAGGTCCGCAGACACAGTCGCGGTCTGGGTGGTTATAATATCCGCATGGGCAAGGGTTCATTGAAGCAACTAACATAAAGCTTGCCGGATATTCAATGGCGAATTTGGCGCGCGAGATACATATCTTTCTGTCCTCCAATGGTTGACGCATTACTTCTAACACAGTCCTTTTGAACTCAGGAAGTTCGTCGAGGAAAAGCACCCCATTGTGTGCCAGCGATATTTCCCCCGGTTGAGGGAAAGTTCCGCCACCTACGAGTGCTACATCGCTGATAGTGTGATGAGGACTCCGAAATGGCCTTTGTGATATGAGCGAAGTATTACTGTCTATGTTTCCGGCAACGGAATGAATTTTGGTAGTTTCTAATGCTTCTTGTAATGATAATGGTGGTAAAATAGTCGGAATTCGCTTGGCAAGCATTGATTTTCCAGCTCCGGGAGGGCCAACCATTATAATGTTATGCCCACCGGCAGCAGCTACCTCCAGACCACGTTTTACACTTTCTTGTCCTTTCACATCCGCAAAATCTATTTCAGAAAGATTTAGATTGCTGAAAAATTCCTCACGTGTATTGATAATTGTTGGTTCTAATGTAGAATTGCCTTTGAAAAAATCAATCACTTCAGTGATGTTTTCAACACCATAAACGTCCAGATTGTTAACTACAGCTGCCTCACGTGCATTTTGTTTTGGGAGGAAAAAACCTTTGAATCCCTCTTCACGAGCTTTTATGGCTATTGGTAGAACGCCTTTGATCGGTTGTAAGCCTCCATCTAACGACAATTCACCCATAATAACATACTTGTCAAGCTCTTCATATGGTAGCTTTTCATCTGCTGCCATTATTCCTATTGCCATAGGCAAATCATAAGCCGATCCTTCTTTGCGAATGTCGGCAGGTGCCATATTGATAATGATTTGCTTACGTGGCATGTTGTTACCTGTGTAGTTTAACGCAGAAGCAATCCTTTCATGACTTTCTTTTACTGCATTATCGGGCAATCCGACATGTAAAAAGCGTATTCCCTGACTTACATTTACTTCAATAGTGACAATAGTGGCGTTTATCCCCTGAACGGCTGCGCCAAAGGTTTTAACTAACATAGTATTTGGTTGATTTTGGTTATTTAAAATGCATATCCTATATTAAATGATAATGGAATTTTGAAGGCTGCGTTTACTGGAAAAATGTTGCCGTTGGAGTAATGACCAATTCTGAATTCAGCATTTAAGTTTCTTTTATCTCCGAAAAATGCGCCCAGTCCAATATTATCTTGAAATGTGAAATGTTCACCTGTTAATGCTTCCTCTTTATCTCCATGTTTGTTTTCAATCCACAAATTTGTTTTAGAAATATATGTAGGACCTGCTATTGAATAATAGGTATATGCATCAAAGGGTTTGGTATGTAGAATGTTGAATCGTAGAATGGGATACACCGAAGCAGTGAAAAACGATTCTTTATTTGGATTACTCAAACCAGAACCAACTCCTCTGGTTTGCCATACGGATGCGCTAACTCCCCAGTCGAGTGCAAAAAGTTTTGGGGTATGGAAAATATTACGTTGGTAACTCACTGTTAACCCTTGGTGTACTTCTACATCACCTCCCCAAAATAAGCAAGCTTTTTCAAGAGCATCATTCACCCCGTAACCAGCGACATTATTGGTATATCCAATCTGAATCCATTGTTTTGGATTGATATAACCAGTTTTAGCACCCTCTGTAATTTTTTTCTCTGATACAGGTTTTAATTTGTAATTAAATCCTGCTGAAATAAATGAAGTAGTCGGTTGATTATTTGTTGCGTTTTTAGGAGTGAGAACACCACTTAATAACAGGCGCCAACTGTTGTTAAGGTTATATACTAAACCAGTACCAAGTAACCACGAAGGGTAGGTGACTCCCGAGATTATATCTTTGTCGGCATCGTCTTTAAATCCGTGGCGGGTTACTAGTGCTAACCCCACTTCGCCATTGATTGATAGTTTGTTGGTAATTGGAAGCTGTGGTCTAAGAGTCAGTCCTCCGACGTTCATCCAGACTGAACTCCTTGATATAGTGCTTTGATTTGCTGGCTTATAGTAGTAAAAAACCCAATTTACCGGGCGCATATAAGTGATTTGTGCTGAAAGATATTTGTTGAACTCATAACCATAAAGAACTAAACGAACTGCAGGGTGATTAACTTTTACGCTATTTAAAACATAACCTGCTGGTAATTGGGAAGCTCCAAAATCATAATTGATATATCCGATATTAACACCGAAGTATGCATTTTTTAATACGCCGGGTAAATTCACTCGTTCATCTTGTGCAGATAAGCTAGAAGAGTAAATAAGAATAAGAAGAAAAAAGAATTGTTTCTGAAATCGCATAAGTTTGTTCTGTGTTTTTTATTTTGGAACAAAAATAGTTAATTATTTCGATTGCCCATAATTATTTGTGTTATAGCAATAAAAAAACGTCGCAATCAATTGATTCCGACGTTCTAGGATTAAAATATTAATCTGAAAAATTATTTTTCTGACAAATAGCTTGAAATACCTTCTTGTGTTGCAACTAATGCTTTTTCGCCTTTTTTCCAGTTTGCGGGACAAACTTCACCAAACTCTTCTGTAAATTGTAGTGCATCAATTAGACGAAGCACTTCATCAACATTACGACCAAGAGGAAGGTCATTTACTAATTGATGACGAACAATTCCCTGTTTGTCGATAAGGAACAGACCACGATATGCTTTAGGTTCGCCTACTAACACTACGTTTCCTTCTTCGTCATATTCATCTGCTCCGATCAATACATCATACTCTTTTGAAATGTTTAATGATTGGTCAACAACTAAAGGATAGGTAACTCCCTGAATGCCACCTTGTTTTTGTGGCGTTTGTAGCCATTTCCAGTGAGAAAATTCTGAATCAGTTGAAGCACCAATAACTACTGTGTTACGAGCTGCAAATTCAGCTGCTTTGTCTTCGAATGCAATTAATTCGGTTGGGCATACAAAAGTGAAATCTGCCGGATAAAAGAAAAATACGACATATTTTTCACCTACGAACTGTTGCAAAGAGAAATTTTCTACAATTTCACCACCATTTACTACTGCTTTACTGTTAAATACAGGGGCTTTTTTTCCTACTAATACTGACATGTTTTTATATTTTTAATTGGTTATTGTTTTTAACTGTACAAAAATATATAGAAGTTTATAGAATCTACCATCAAAAACGATAGAGTTTTTTTATATACTTATAGGAAAAACAAATCAGAAGCAAACTTGTTCTCATACTTTATAAATTAGTACAGTTGCGTAAACTGCAATTCCTTCTTTACGACCCACAAAGCCAAGCTTTTCAGAGGTTGTGGCCTTAATTGAAATTGTGTCCGAGTCAACTCCCATTACACCGGACAGGCATAGTTGCATGGTTGGAATGTATGAGTTCATTTTTGGTTCTTCCGCACAAACTGTGCAGTCGGCATTTCCAAACTCATATCCTTTTGAGCGAATGAGTAACATAGTATCTTTCAGTAGAATCTTGCTGTCAATATTTTTGAAATCAGCTGATGTGTCTGGAAAGTGGAAACCTATATCCCGTAAATTTGCTGCACCCAAAAGCGCATCGCACAGAGCGTGAATAAGTACATCCGCATCTGAGTGCCCCAATAAACCTAAAGGATAATCTAATTTTATTCCACCTAGCCATAATTCTCTCTCAGGTGCAAAAATATGCACATCGTAACCAAAGCCAATGCGAGGTAAATTCATACGTATTTAAATTATGGAATATGATAATACTAAAAAACGGTTGCAACAACCTTGTACAGGATTACAACCGTTTTTTCTGATATTAAGAGTATTTACTTAGTCGTCTTGATTGACTCCTGATTTATGTTTCTATTTAATAAGGTTTTTTAAACCAAATAAGTCAAATGAAAGTGTGAAACGCAATGTTTGATCAAGTGGATTTGACTGGGAAGTTGATATAACATAACCAGCATCAAGTTGGAAAACATTTAATTTAAATCCAGCACCAGCTGTGAAGTATTTTCGGTTACCTTTATATTGACTTTCGTTGTAATAACCACCACGAACAAAGAATTGCTTGTTGTAAGCGTATTCAGCACCAACCGACCACATTATTTCACGCATTTCTTCTTTAAATCCGCCGGGAGCATCGGTGAATGATCTAAAGATACCTGTGATAGGAGATAAATTAGTGTATTCTTGTTCTGTCATGCTGTTCTGAGTTGGAACCAATAATTTGTTTACATCAGCACTGACAGATATTTTATTGTAGTTGTCGATTGGGTAGTCGTACGAAGCACCTAATTTCATATTGGTTGGTATAAAATTACTACTCAAATTACCGTCGTAAGATACTTTTCCTCCAATATTTGATACATTAAGACCAAGAGCTAGATTACCTTCTACATTTTCCAGTGTTAGCGGTGTTTTGTAATATGCTGCTATATCGGCTGCAACTGTCCAGCCGGGATATATTTCACTGTTTTGCGTACCGTTACCCAAGTCAGAGTAAATGTAACGAAGTGTCACAGCACCAGAAAATTTTTCAGAGAACATACGAGAATATGCTATATCTACAGCAAGTTCATTTGGATGAGCAGTATTTTGTTCATATCCCAATTCATCCATTAAAGTAATATCTCCTAATGAAAAGTAGCGTAGAGAAGCACTAATGGCCTGATTTTGGTTTATTTTATAGTAACCTGCAAGATAGGCTAAGTCAATGTCGGTAACCAATTTACGTAACCATGGGGTGTAGGACGCTGAAATACCGGCATCACTCTCCATAAATACATATTTTGCCGGATTCCAAAATTGGGAGTTTACATCTGGCGTTGTAGCCGCACCAACGTCACCCATACCACCTGCACGGGCATCTGGAGCAATTGATAGTGATGGTACTGCAGTTACAATAGGATTGTTTTCTTGAGCAAAAATACCTATTGGTAGTGAAAGTAAAAGAAACAGTGCAAAAAAGTTATTTTTCATTCGGAAATTCTTTTTTTTTGAGGGTACAATATTACTAAAATAAAATAAGAAATTAAATTTATAAACGGAGAATTTCATTATTATTGTTCTATAATCAACATTTTATTTGTTTTTGAGCAAATATCACTATTAGCTGTTTTGATGTTTACCCTGTAAAAATAAACACCCGTTTTTACCTTATGTCCATCGTTTGTGGTTAGGTCCCACGTGATTTTGTCTGCAGAGGATTGTCCAAACGACCATATTTTGCGACCAGCAATATCGAAAATCTCAACCGTAGTACTTAATACAGTTTCCGGACGGTCATGTTCTACCACAATTTTAGTTGAAGATTTTACCGGATTTGGATAATTGTAAACGTTAAATATTGTGGGTGCTAATCCTTTGACTACTTCAAAATTGATTGTTTTTGCTGTAGAATTGTTTAGAAGATCCCAAACCCGGAATGTGAGTGTATGTTTTCCGGTGGTTAGTTCAGGTAGCTTGTATTCTACTGATCCTTCGATATAACTGTTGGCTTTAGCTTGATAATAGTTATTCAAAACGTATGATTGAGCAGGATCTTGATCTATTTTCAATAGTAAATCATGACCAATACCACTTCCTACAGTGTTTATTCCATTAATGTCTGACATGTTGGCAATGAAAACCGGAGTTTCGTTTACTTTGTCGCCTGATACAAAGTTTTCAGAGTTCAGAAATAATTGAACGTCTGGACCAACTGTTTCACTTATGTAATTTTTGTCTGTTCCTCCAATTATAAAATTTTCAAAATAACCTTGAGCTTCATTGTTATTGGTGTCATCTTCAGCATAATAGTTTATCCTACCTCCACCATAATTATATTTAATGTCCTTAGGGAGCATAAACGAAAACTTAAATTCTCCATTTACTACATCTGCCTTCCCTGAAAATAAAGTGTTTGGTCTGTATGAATAGGTCAATGTACCATCCTTTTCGTTGTTTAAAGTTGTTATTCTTTGAGATTTATCGTATATGACAGCATGAACACTTCCGTTAAATGTTGGAACTTTGTTTCCATTATTATCAACAATAATGCCTTGAATAGTATCTACTGACAATGCCTTCAACGTATCATTACCTAGAATCGTACTTTGGTTTATTTGTATAGTTTGAACTTTATATTGCGTTGGGTATGTCAGTTTTAGTGCCGGGTCACCCATGAATATATAGGATAATTTATTTGATTCTGAGCCCACATTGTTTTTCGACATTGCTAAAACATCGCCGAGTCTCATTTGCTCATTATTCTTTTTCTTAAATAAGTTGCCACAGAAGTATCTGTTTAGTACGGAGTTCTGTTCTGCGTAAACTGGTCTTGCAGCAGATAATATACCAATACCACCTCCATTTGGATTTAATACAACTTGCTCTCCAGCAGAAACAGTCTGGATGTCGAATTGAAGGAAATCGCATGTAGCACCCACAAATAATGGTAATTGTGTATTTGTCAAATTCTTAACATCTGCTGATGTCAGAATTCCTTCGTTTGCCCATCCTAAAGCACCGGCATGCCCAGTATAATCTAATAAAAATAGACCAGAAGAGTTTAATAGGTTTAAAAACTGACTTTTAGCTAGTGGGTAACTTTCTCCACTTGCTGTAACCACTTGTTGATATGCATCAAGATAAATTTTGTTCACCTGATATTCGGGAAAGTTTCGTTCAACAATACTTGCTACACTATCAGCTTGCCTCATATGCAATGCTTGATCACCATCGTCAGCTAAATAACAAAGTTGATTTTTCCAATTCCCTTTTACACTATTGTTCATGTAACTAATTATTTTGTTCACCACATTGGTTGCCTGCTGAGTGGTAGATACTGGTAACCGCCCTATTCCTAGTTTAAGGGAGTCGCTGGTTATATTAGATCCCTGATTGTCTTTTAAAATACCAAAATAATCATCAGTAACATACGATGATGTAGTTACCAATGAGTTATCTGCCTGATATGTTAGAATTAAATTATCTCCGGAATAAGTGAATAATTTTCTGTTGTCATAAGAGCCTCTACCAAAAAGTAACAAATACTTCGGCTTGTCAGTAGTAGTACTAGCTCTATCATATAACATCTTCATAATCCAACGATAAGCTGTAGCATCTGGTGTCCCAGATGAAAATTCATTATAAACCTGATCCGTTGTTACTACTTCAACTGTCAAGTTATCTTTTACTCTATGAGCTTGTGCAAGTGTTTGCGCCTGTGATAGAAAATCAGGATGTGTTAGTATTACCAAGTCTGCCTGACTTATGGCATGAATATTTTGGTTTGGAACTACTCCCAGAATAGTAGGCGTTGGAAATGAACTTACAGCCGTAGGGTCAATAGCAAGGTAGTTCTTTACAGTACTACCAGAAGCTGTAAAAGTCATTTTTCCGTCAACAACTTGTGTCGCCATTTTGCTAATATTCTGTTGGTCGGTAATATCCCATATTTGTATATTACTATTTGCATCGCTAAGCAAGTATTGGTTAAAACTTCCCGTTGCTAAATAGTCAGTGTTTTGGAATTGCATCGCTGATCCGCTCATTTTTAATTGACGACGAGCATTTACTTCCAGATAATTTAAATAACCTGTTGCGGAAGAGGCCTGTTTAATAAATGTTACATTGTAAGTAAGATTAGATGCAGCTGGAGTAAATTTGTAAGTCCCTGTTGCGCTATTTGCAAATGTATAATTCTCTGAATTAGCTTTTGCTCCAACTGAGAGGGTTTGAGTTTGAGTGCCGTTGAGGGATAAGGAAAAACTCGAAACAGAACTTGACGACGCAGCTACATCAAGACGAGCAACAGTTGAATTTGTTGAAACTATATTTGGAAAATTAAATGCAAAATTATAGGATATTACATCGTTGAAGGTTTCACCATAAAACTCTTTTCCGGATTGGATTAAATTGATTGTTTCATTCTCGTGAACTTGATAATCGTTGAATTCTTCGACTTTATTTATTGTGGCCGAATTTGGTATTGATTCAGTAACTTCTTCAATTCTCTTACCCGTTCCTGCATCAGATGTGACGAAATAATATCCGTATTTTGAATACGAATTAATTTTATGAGTGAAAATCGGCGCTGTATACGTCCATTTTGTAACACCTTGAGCATAAAATAATATATAATCACCAGCGTTAAACACTCCATCCGCTCCTTTTGACATCCAGATAGCATTCTCAGGTAAATCATCAATTTTAGTGTAATTGAAATTTTGTTCAAGCACTCCTCCTCCGTAACCGAAAATTCGGACATTAGCAGGGTCAATGCCCATAGAACTTAAATCTTCATAAGTTAGTTTATAAATACCTGAATCAGAGATTCGAATTTTTACAAATTTCCCTTGTGCAAGTACTGAAGATTGTGCGTAACTATTAATTATTGTTGCCGGAGCTTTTTGTAGAACCTTCACTTTCTTTAATTCAACATCGAAAGAAAGGAGTTTAAGGATTTTCCCTTCTTTTTTGATAAAAGGGAGTAGTTCAATTTCGATTGAGCTTTTACCATCTTCATTAACTGGTGAGTTTTTAATACTAATTTGCGAATCGAAGTTAATTTCGCCAATTAGCTCACTTTCGTCGGCTGAAATTGGGCCAAATTTTAGATTGACTAATTCTGCTTTATACCAAGCAGCAGAATCGCAAGGTATTTTTTCGCGGAAATAAGGTAGCCGGTTTTCATCCGGATAGCGAGCGCCGGTAAAAGTTATGAACTTTGTAGTACCCGATCCTGCATTCCAATTTTCAACTCCAGTCCATTTTATTTGGTAGGAGTGCTCATTCTGAGCTAGAATGTTGGATAGAAATACAGCCAAAAGGGCTATTAGAATTATTTTAAATTTCATTTGAATGTAACAGTTTTATTGAATAAAACACAACCACATATTAACGTCAGAAACAATCTATTATTATTATTATTATTATTATTATTATTATTCAATAATGGGAGTAATTAAGATTTATTTTACGATGAAGTCAAACATTTTTTTGTCAAAAATATAACCTTCAAGTCTGTCGCCAATTGCTACTTTACCTACGCCAACGGGTGTTCCTGTGAAAAGAATATCACCAATCTTGATAGTAAAGAAACGACTGACGTAAGCTATAAGTTCGTTAATGGGAAAAATCATATCCTCTGAATTGCCATTTTGAACTGTTTTACCATTCAAATCCAGTCTGAATTGTATTTTTTGAATATCTCCTAATTCACTTACCGGTATAAAGTTTCCGATAACAGCAGAATTGTCAAATGCTTTACAAACCTCCCACGGCTTTCCTTCGGCTTTTAGTTTCCGTTGTAAATCGCGGGCAGTAAAATCGACTCCAAGCCCGATTTCAGCAAAATACCGTTGAGAAAATTTCGCATCAATATTTTTACCAATACGATTAAATTTCACAATTAATTCGGTTTCGTAATGTAACTCCTGAGAAAAATCTGGAATGAAAAATGGTTTGTTATTCTTTAAAAGTGCTGTGTCCGGTTTCATAAACACAATTGGCTCAGTGGGATTGGGGCTGTTAAGTTCTTTGTTGTGCTCAACGTAATTTTGACCAATGGCAAATATTTTCATTTGTGTATCGCTTTTTTACAATTTCGTTTTTTTTCTTCTTCTTTAATGTCGTTTAATCTGTTAAACATAACAGCTAAATGTGCATAAATAGAGGTGTTTTGTACTATAATATTTTCAGGAACGCGTATTCTGAAAGGAGTGAAATTCCAAATAGCTTGAATTCCACCATCAATCATAATTTCAGAAACCTTTTGTGCCTTATCAACAGGTACAGTTAGTATTCCAATGTTTACGCAGGTTTGTTTTTGTAATTCCACAAACCTATCTAGATGATGTATGGGTATGTGATTAATACTTGTGCCTGCCAATTCATATTTTGCATCAAAACCGGCGACAATCTCTAATCCGAATTGTTCTAGACCATTGTCGTGCATTAGCGCACCACCTAAGTTTCCAACCCCAAACAGGAAGGCTTTGTGTGTTTTCGTAAATCCAAGAAACGATTCTAAAATTGCGACCAATTCTTTAACGTCATATCCCACTCGGGTGCGTCCATTAATGTTTACGTAAGATAAATCTTTGGCAACCATGGAGGCATCGACAGCAATATTCTTCGCAATTTGAGTCGATGACAAATATAATTCTCCTTTTTTTGAAACTAATTGTGCATAAGCCAAATACCATGGCAGACGCCTTAAAGTTGGTTCAGGAACTTTGAATTCTATTGATGCGTGTTGATTGGACATTTTTCTACCTGAATTTGAATATTTAACCCACAAAAATAATCATTTTTTTTAAACACTTGCCTACGACTGTCATAAAAATAACGGTGTGAGAATTTTAGCTCGGCAACTGATATTTTATTCCGCTAATTTGATTAACTTTGCGTTCTTTATTTTAAAACTTGAGTGCAGAAAAACTGTGACGTTAATTACTTATTTTCAATATATTATGGAATATAATTTCAGAGACATAGAACAAAAATGGCAGGCTTACTGGAAAAATGACAATACGTATAAAACTGAAGTAGACAAAACTAAACCTAAATATTATGTTTTGGATATGTTTCCTTATCCTTCCGGAGCTGGTTTACATGTTGGACATCCGCTTGGATATATTGCCTCTGATATTTTTAGTCGTTACAAACGTTTACAAGGATTCAATGTGCTTCATCCGATGGGCTATGATGCTTATGGTTTGCCGGCAGAACAATACGCCATCCAAACAGGTCAGCACCCAGCTGTTACCACCAAAATAAATATTGCCCGTTATCGCGAACAATTAGAGAAAATTGGCTTTTGCTACGATTGGGATCGTGAAATCCGCACCTGTGAACCAAATTATTATCATTGGACTCAGTGGGCATTTATTCAAATGTTCAACTCTTATTTTTGCAATGATGCACAACAAGCCAGACCAATTGCCGAATTGGTTGAAGTGTTTGAATTACAAGGAACCAAAGATTTAAATATCGCTTGTACGGTTGAATTAAATTTTACAGCCGAAGAATGGAAATCAAAATCGGAAAAAGATCAACAAGAAGTATTACTCAATTACCGAATCGCTTATTTGGCCGATTTGAAAGTAAATTGGTGTACGGCTCTTGGAACTGTTTTGGCAAATGATGAAGTAAGCGAAGGACTTTCCGTTCGAGGAGGTCACCCGGTTGAGCAACGAGTTATGCGCCAATGGAGTTTGCGTGTGTCGGCGTATGCTCAACGTTTATTGGACGGTTTGAGCACTATCGATTGGACTGATTCTCTGACTGAAACACAAAAAAACTGGATTGGACGAAGCGAAGGTGCTGAGTTGCGATTTGATATAAAAGGACAAGACTTTAATTTCGAGGTTTTTACTACCCGTGCCGATACTATTTATGGAGTAACTTTTATGGTTCTGGCTCCCGAAAGTGAATTGGTAAAACAAGTTACTACTCCAGAACAAGCTGTTGACGTAGAAAATTACTTGGATGCAACCAAAAAACGCACTGAGCGTGAACGTTTGGCCGACCGTCGTGTGACCGGTGTTTTCTCAGGCTCATATGCTATTAATCCGGTAAGTGGAACTGAAATTCCAATTTGGATTTCTGATTATGTGTTGGCAGGTTACGGAACAGGTGCTATTATGGCTGTTCCGGCACATGATAGTAGAGATTATGCATTTGCCAAACATTTTAATTTGCCTATTATTTCCTTAATTGAAGGTTGTGATGTCAGCGAAGAAAGTTTGGATGCCAAAGAAGGCATTATGATGAATTCAGGTTTCCTCAATGGACTTACAGTAAAAGAAGCCATTGCGAAAGCAAAAGAATATATTGCTGAAAAAGGACTAGGACGTGTGAAGGTAAATTTCCGTTTGCGCGATGCCATTTTTAGTCGTCAGCGTTATTGGGGTGAACCATTTCCGGTTTATTACAAAGAAGGAATGCCTTATATGCTCGACGAAAGTAAGCTTCCATTGGAATTGCCCGAAATAGATAAATTTTTACCAACCGAAAAAGGTGAGCCACCACTGGGTCGTGCCAAAAATTGGGAAACCGAAGATCATTTTCCATTAGAACTTTGTACCATGCCTGGTTTTGCGGGTTCGTCGGCTTACTACCTGCGCTATATGGATCCAAAAAACGATAATGCTCTGGTTAGTCCTGAAGCTAATCAATACTGGCGTAATGTCGATTTGTACATTGGTGGCACAGAACATGCTACCGGACACTTGATTTACAGTCGTTTTTGGAATAAATTCCTGTTCGATTTAGGTGTAGTTTGCGAAGATGAACCATTCAAAAAACTGATCAATCAGGGAATGATTCAAGGACGAAGTAATTTTGTGTATCGCATAAAAGATACAAATACGTTTGTTTCGTTGAATTTGAAAGATCAATATGAGACAACCCAACTCCACGTGGATGTAAACATTGTTTCGAATGATATTTTGGATACAGAGAAATTCAAAAACTGGAATCCTGAATACAAAACAGCAGAATTCATTCTCGAAGATGGTAAATATCATTGCGGTTGGGCAGTTGAAAAAATGTCGAAATCGATGTATAATGTGGTAAATCCGGATGATATTGTTGAACGCTATGGTGCTGATACATTGCGTCTTTACGAAATGTTCCTCGGACCATTGGAGCAGTCGAAACCTTGGGATACCAACGGAATTGACGGTGTTCACCGTTTTCTAAAACGTTTGTGGAGCTTGTTTTATAAAGATGGTAACTTACTTGTAAATGAAAATGTGCCAACTGCTGACGAATTGAAGATTCTGCATAAGACAATTAAGAAAATTACTTATGATATTGAGAATTTCTCATACAATACTTCTGTTTCAGCATTTATGATTTGTGTAAACGAGCTATTTACGCTAAAATGCAGCAAGAAGGCAATCTTGGAACCACTATCTATTTTGTTAGCTCCATTTGCTCCACACGTTGCAGAAGAGTTATTCCATATTTTAGGTAACGAAGGAACGGTTTGTGATGCTGTTTTCCCAATTTGTAATGAAGAGTATTTGAAAGAATCGGCCATTAAATATCCAATTTCATTTAATGGAAAGGTGCGTTTTATGCTTGAACTACCTGCCGATATGAGTAAAGAGGATGTTGAGAAGGTGGCTTTAGCCAACGAACAAACTATCAAACAACTTGATGGAAAAGCTCCAAAGAAGATTATTGTTGTTCCCGGTAAAATTGTGAATATAGTATTATAGAAAGGAAATCCCCTAATCCCTAAAGGGAAACTGAGTTAGTATAATAATATAAATCATGCTATATGAAGGATATTGAAAAAAAATTACAAATCAAAAGTAACATAAGCTCCCCTTTAGGGGTTGGGGGCAGCCTGAAATCAATTACAAAACAAACTTGGTCAGATATTCGGGAATATATTATAATTGCTTTCGGTTTGTTACTGTATGCCGGAGCATGGAAAGCTTTCTTGCTTCCGCACCAGATTGCCGGAGGTGGAGTGACAGGGGTGGGGGCTTTGGTGTATTATGCAACCGGATTTCCAATTTCCATTACTTATTTTTCGATTAATGCAATTTTGTTACTCATTGCCGTTCGTACTATCGGACTGAAATTTAGTTTACGAACTATTTATGGTGTTGCCATAATGACCTTCTTTTTTTCAGTACTTCCACAGGCTGTTATGGGGACTTTTGTAGGTAAGGATGATAACTTTATGGCTTGTGTCATTGGTGGAATACTGTCCGGAGTTGGAGTTGGAATTGTTTTTCTTGCAAATGGAAGTTCTGGTGGAACAGATATTATAGCCAAAGTTGTAAATAAGTATCGTAATGTTACTTTGGGGCGAATTCTACTCTATTGTGATGTGTTAATTATTTCATCTTCGTACTTTCTAAAATCGGGTAGTATTGAGCGCATAGTTTATGGATTAACTGCTATGGCCATATCTACTGTGGCTGTTGATATGGTGATTAATGGCGTGCGTCAATCTGTTCAATTTTTTATTTTCTCGAAAGAATACGAAGCCATAGCAACTCGCATAAATTTAGATGTTAACCGTGGTGTAACCATTTTGGATGGTATGGGCTGGTATTCAAAAGAACCGGTTAAGGTAGTGACTGTTGTTGCCCGTAAAAATGAATCAATAAAAATTTTTCGGATAGTAAAAGATATTGATCCCAATGCATTTATTTCCCAATCGTCGGTAATTGGCGTATATGGTGAAGGATTTGATATTATTAAAGGAAAATAAAACTTTAAATACAAACGATATTTATGAATTTTCAACAAAAAGTGATATTTAAGCTCACACCACAATGTATTCTGAATAAGAACAGAATGCTTAACGAATATGTTGTTTTTAATGATTGGCTGCGTAATGATTGTCAGGGGCTACCACCGCATGTTTTTAAACAAAATACAATTTTTGAATTTCAAAAGAAATCAGGTTACGAAACCTTGGTTGAAACGGGTACATATTTGGGTGATATGGTAGAAGCTCAAAAGAAATTCTTCAAAAAAATATATTCTATCGAATTAAGTGCAAAGCTATATGAAATGGCAAAGAGACGCTTTAGTAAAGATAGTAATGTTGAGATTGTTCAAGGTGATAGTGGTAGAATGTTGTCAACAATAGTAAGCAAATTAGATAAGCCTGCCATATTTTGGCTGGATGGGCATTATTCAGCTGGTATCACTGCAAAAGGCGACAAAGAATGCCCTATTTATGAAGAATTGGATGCTATTTTTAATGGGACGGTTAAAAATCATATTTTGTTGATTGATGATACTCATTGTTTTATTGGGCAAGGTGATTATCCAACGATTGATGAGCTTACTAAATATATAACCGATAAAAATTCAGCTTATAAGCTTGAAATAAAGAAAGATATAATCTGCTATACTATGTTCTAATTCGTAGTAATAGCAAAAATAATAGATATGAAAAAATCAGGTACATTTAATGAAAATGTAATTAAACAGAAGTTTAGATTATATGGTATTGACCTAGTTGTGCTTAGGAATGCAATTAGGGGTCTTTCTTTTTATAAGAATGACTTTTCTCAATTAAAAAAACAGCGTGGTGAAGATCGAACATTTGCTTTTGGGAAAAGATTCCCAATATTAGGTGAAAGATTTACAGAATCAGGAACTATGTCGGGTCACTATTTTCACCAAGATTTATTAGTAGCTAGAAGGATTTACGAGAATAATCCACTCAAACACGTTGACATCGGTTCTCGAACAGATGGTTTTGTTGCGCATGTAGCAGTGTTTCGTGAAATAGAAATAATTGATATTAGAAATCAAATTAGTAAAACTAGTAATATTAAATTTAGAAGAGCTGATTTGATGGAGTTGCCGCAAAATATGATAAATGCTTATGATTCAATTTCGAGTCTTCATGCTATTGAGCATTTTGGGTTAGGGCGCTATGGTGACCCAGTTGATTATTTGGGGCATCTAAAAGCTCTTGACAATATATATAAGATTCTTCAAACTAGAGGTAAATTCTACTTTTCTGTTCCAATTGGGCCACAACGTATAGAATTTAACGCACATAGAGTATTTTCGGTTAAATATCTTCTAGAATTATTTCAAGATAAATATACAATTGATAACTTCTCGTACGTGAATGATAAAGGTGATCTGTTTGAAAATGGAGAACTTAGTATTTCGAATATTGAGAATAATTTCAATTGTGAATTTGGTTGTGGGATTTTTGAAATGACCAAGATTTAAATTGTATTAGAATAGAATGATTATAGTCAGCTTATTTGGTGGGTTAGGGAACCAAATGTTCCAATATGCTTGTGGGAAGGCGATTGCGATGAAGTTGGGAGTTGAGTTAAAGCTTGATCTCTCATTGGTGGTTGATAGAACTCCACGAGAAAACTTTACTTACAGGGACTATGAGTTGGCCGTATTTAATATTCAAGATAAGATTGCTACTGAGGACGAAGTGAGGGCGTATATTCCAAATTTATGGAATTCAACTGAACTTCAACGACAACTTTATCGGGTTAAACGTTTTCTGACCCAAAGAGCCTTTTTTAGAGAAAAGTTGAAGTTTAGATTTAACGAAGATATTGATTCCGTCTCTGATAATAGTTATATCTATGGTTATTTTCAAACTGAAAGATATTTTGAGGATCTTAGAATCGAACTTTTAGAAAGGTTTAGTTTAAGAAATCAACTGGATGAAGTGAATGCAACGATACTAAGGCAAATGCAATTAGAAAATTCAGTATCTATTCATGTTCGTAGAGGTGATTATACCAATTCGCCTTTCACTCTTTTAGGAGTTGACGATTATTATCGGAAAGCTGTAGATTTTATTATTGCAAATGTTGATAACCCTGTTTTTTATGTCTTTACAAATGATCAAGAATGGGTGGAGGAGAATTTTAAAACTCTTGAAATCAGTAAATCAATTGTAACTATTAATTCAGGCAATCAGTCTTATAAAGATATGATTTTAATGAGCAATTGTAAGCATAATATCTGTGCAAACAGTTCATTTAGTTGGTGGGGGGCTTGGCTTAATACAAATGTAGATAAGGTTGTAATAACGCCAAATAACTGGTTTAATACCACTGAATATGTGGAGTCTACTTACGATTTAATTCCTGCTAGTTGGCTGTCGTTGTAAAATTTCGAAGAAATAATTAATAACATATGAAGGTTTTATTCATCAGCTCTTGGTATCCTACTCCAATGAACCCCAATTTTGGAGTTTTCATTAAGGAACATGCTCATGCAATAAAAAATGCCGGAAATGATGTAGTCGTTTTAGCGTTGGTTATTCAACGAAGTACTGATATTTATTCAACTGAACTAACGGATGTGCTTGATGAAGTCGGTGTCCGGACCTTAACTTTAGAGATTAATACCCGCTATAGAGACTTGGTTTATCATTTCGTTCCCTTTCAATCTTACCTTGTGAAGAAATTGTTTTATAAGCAAATTTCTTCCGGTTTTACTCCAGATCTTATACATTCAAATGTAATCTTTCCTGCCGGAATGATCGGTGATTCGTTGGCAAAGCACTTAAAAAAAACTCATGTAATTACTGAGCACTGGAGTAGAATTAAAGGACTACTTGAGAAGCCTGTTTTATCGTGGATGGCTATTCGGGCTTATGAACGAGCTGTCCGGATATTACCAGTATCTAATTTTCTAAGAGATTCCATGATAAGTATTCTTCCTTCAGTTGCATCTTTAAAATATAGAATTGTTGGGAATGTCATTGATTCAGACCTTTTTTATTATAAAGAGAAAAAAAAGTCCGATAACACGCTCAGGTTTTGTGCTGTAGCCACGTGGATGAATAAGAAAATACCTGATAAAATGCCAGAGCTTTTTATCGAGGCTTTAGCTTTGTTGCAAAAGGAGTTGAATCAAACAATTATACTGACACTTATCGGTGGTGGTGACAAGTTGAATGAACTGCGACAAATGTGTACTGATCGTCATCTGAAAGCAGAATTAGCCGGTTATCAAACCAAAGCCGAGATTGCCAAATACCTACAATCTGCTGATTATTTTGTACATGCCAGTACTATTGAAACTTTTGGGGTGGTAACAGCAGAAGCGCTTTTTTGTGGAACACCTGTTATTTGTTCTAATGTAGGTGCATTGCCAGAGTTAGTCAATGTTTCTAATGGGATTCTGTGCGAGAATAATCTGGAAAGTTGGTTAAATGGGCTAAAAATTGCTTTGTCGACTACTTATAAGCATACATTGATTGCTGAAAATATCAAAGCAGAATTTGATGTAAGTAGTATTGGACAAAAAATTAGTTCAGTATATTCAGAAATTGCTAATTAACGTGAGTTCGATATAAGCAAGCAAACATTATTTTCATAATCGAATGAATATCACGGTGCTCTGCACCTTTTTGTTTTTGTTTAATCTAAACTCTACAAATAGCATGGTGCTCTGCACCTTCTTTAGGGACAGCGTCCCGTACTATTTGTAGTATATTTCCATAAATGCACAATTAAAGGTGCAGAGCACCGAACTATTCTATTTGTTTTGAGTTGATTGTCAGGATATTGTGAGATATATTGCTTGTATCGAACTCACGTTAATTAAACAATAACGACCATTAGTACTTCTAATGGTCGTTGTTGTTTAATCGTAGGAGAGAATTACCTGACTATCACCTTTTGTGTTTCAATTAAGTTATTTTGTTTATCAAATAGTTGAACTATATATAAGCCACTTCCACTCCATTCTTTAACGCCTAAATTCGTAGATTCATGAATGATGGGTGCTGAGTAAACTGATTTCCCTATTACATCTCGAATGACCATAAAGTAACCATTCGTTTTAGTGTAGTCACCAAAGGTGATTGTAACATAGTCTTTAGCTGGATTAGGGTAAATTTTTAGTTTGTTTTGTGTATCCGAAGCAGATGTAATTCCGGTTACCTTAGCGTATTCGAATTTGGCATAATGGTTTATAATACTATCACAATTACCAACTTTTGTTTTTAAGTTGTCTGTTTTTATTAATTGATACTGAGGACTTAAACTTTTGAAACTTTCAGTGTAAATATAATATGTAGTTGTGTCGTTTTTTATTGAAGTAGAGCAGAGTCCTTCCATGTACATATTGTAAACTTCATTTTTGCTTATAGCTCTGTTGTATAGTCGAACCTCATCCATATATCCGTTAAAAAATGTTTGATAACTACCGCTGGTTGTTTCACCACAACCAATATAGAGAGGCAATGTAGATGAGTTCGCAATTTTTCTTCCTATATATGTACTATCGCTGATAGTCCCATTAAAATATATTTTTGAATAACCAGAAATAGTATCGTAAGTGACTGCAAGATGTAGCCAGCTATTTTTATAATCAGTGTATAGTTGTTTTGAAAAAACCTGATAATGAGTATAGCCAGAAGCAAATAAGGACTCAAATTTGTATCTATACTGATTTGAATACGCAGAGTATTCATCTAGATGTAAAAGGTAAGTTGAACTGTATAAAGGCTCAGGTTTCCCCAATAATGTAGAATACCAGTTTTGTGTTACATTTGATGGGATATAGACCCAGCAAGATAAAGTTCTATTTGTTGTTAAATTTAGTGAGACTGAATTTGGAATCTCAATTCGGCTTGTTCCATTAAAATACATTGCCTTTTTTGACCTTCCAAACCTATCTGTAGCTGGCGTAGAGCCATGATTTACGCCATTGTTTGCAAAACTACTTGAATCATTGACATTACCATTTAATGGTAAGTAGAGTACGAGTCCATTGGATGATATTTGACCTTTAATGCCGAATAAACTTAGGCTAAATACGAATAGCAGAATTAATTTTGATCTCATCTTTTTATATTGATTTTAAGTTTTCCTGGATTCTGATGTTATCTAATTTATTTCACAAATTACCAAATTGTGAAACATAAATTATCACTAATGTTATCTGATTATTATCTTTTGTACGTCAATTAAACTTTTCTGTTTATTAAATAGTTGAACTATATATAAGCCGCTTCCATTCCATTCTTTTACATTTAGATTCGTAGATTCATGAATGATGGGTGCTGAGTAAACTGCTTTCCCTAACACATCTCGAATGGTCATAAAGTAACCATCTATTTTTGTATAATTGCCAAGAGTAATTGTAACATAATCTTTAGCTGGATTAGGATAAATACTTAAACTGCTTTGATTTAAAGTAGGTGATATCCCTGCTATTTTAGAATATTCAAACTTTGAATAATGGTTTATTATACTATCACAATTTCCAATCTTTGTTTTAAAATTGTCCGTCTTTGTTAATTGGAATAATGGGCTTATGTTTTTAAAGTTTTCATCGGAAACATAAAATGTCGTCGTATCATTTTTTATTGTTGTAGTACAGACTCCTTCCATATATAAACTCCAAACTTCATTTTTGGTTATTGCTCTATTATAAAGTCTGACTTCATCCATGTATCCATTAAAGCACATTCTATTGTCTGAAAATTGTCTTCCACTACCAATATATAGAGGCAAGGTTGATGAATTCGCAATTTTCTTTCCTACATACAGACTATCGCTTATTGTACCGTTAAAATAGATTTTTGAATAGCCCGAAATTGTGTCATATGTTGATGCTATATGCAGCCACTTATCTTTGTAATTTGTATATAGTTGTTTAGATAAACTCTGGTAGTGTGCATATCCAGCCGAAAAGAAATAATCAAATTTGTAATGATATTCACTTGAATATGAATTATCCTCGTTTAGTTGAATTGCGTATGTTGTACTAAAAAGAGGTTCATCTTTCCAAATTAAAGCTGGATAAGAATTTAAACTTACTGTGGATGGAATATAAACCCAACATGAAAGAGTTTTATTGTTTGTTAAGTTTAGTGAGGCTGAACTTGGCGTTTCGATTCTACTTGTTCCATTGAAATACATTGCTTTGTTAGGCTTTCCAAATCTGTCAGCAACTGGTGTTGCACCATAGTTTACTCCATTGTTAACGTAGCTACTTGAATCGTTTGTATTCCCATTTAAAGGCAAGTATAAAACTAAGCCATTGGTTGGTACTTCTCCTTTGAGGTAAAAGAAAGTAAGTAAAAGGCAAAATGAAATGAGAATTTTTGTTTTCATAATTTTTTAATGATTAGAACATTGTTTACAGATGGATTATGTTTCAATAAGCCAAATGTTTTGAGCTTGGTTCTATATTTTTTGTGAATGCAAAAATAACACTTTTTTTTATGAAATAACAAAATTGGTTAGTCAGGGCTGACGCATTAAAAAATAACGATTAGAGTATGAAATTTTCCACTCAAGAAATTGATATAATTATTTGATATTCAACTGATTATATTTGTGCAATTCAAT
>Ga0302213_1000141_pt1 | contig 45240 bp, 38 predicted proteins | sample II_Fen_N1_2_FD_194583 | JGI IMG/M metagenome (GOLD analysis project Ga0302213, IMG submission 194583) | Peat permafrost microbial communities from Stordalen Mire near Abisko, Sweden - II_Fen_N1_1 | ecosystem: Environmental > Terrestrial > Soil > Wetlands > Permafrost | place: Sweden: Abisko...
GTGCCAAAGGCAGAAGTAAACTTACAGTTGCCGATGAAGGTCGTCACAAAGCATAACTATTCTGTAAAAACAGTATAAAGAAAGTAAAGACTTCAGGTAAGTTTTTACTTTTTTTGTTTTAATGCCGGTAAGAAGCAATAAATTCATTATTTTTGGGGTTTAATTGAAGTACTTCATAGGGTGGAGTTATTTTCAATCCGGTACATATGATATTCAAGTCATGTAATTTCTATTATTTATGGATATAAAAAAATTTTGGAAAGAAACTTTCGCAGGTTTTATCCTAAAAAACTTCCTTATTGCAATTGGTATTATTGTGGTAATGGCGTGGGGGGCATTAATAGCTATCGATTTTTACACGCACCACAATGAATCGGAAACAATACCCGATTTACGGGGATCGTACCTGGAAGAGGCTGAAGTTTTATTAGCCAAAAAAGGACTTTATCCGCAAGTCATTGATTCGGTGTATGTCAGGGATAAAAAACTGGGAACTATTATCGATCAGATACCACCAGCTAACTCCACCGTAAAGCGTAACCGTGCAATCTACCTGATCATAAATTCACGCTCGGTTCGTCAGGTGACTTTACCCGAGATTAATGATGTGTCCTATCGGCAGGCTGATGCAATGCTGCAATCGCTTGGATTGAGTGTTTCGAATGTAGAATATGCACCCTCCGAATTTAAAGATCTAGTGACTGATGTAAAATTCCATGGCCGGAGTGTAACACCCGGTACGCGACTTCCTGAAGGAAGTTCTGTGGTGTTGGTTGTTGGAAGTGGGTTGGGTAATTCGCAGGCTTTGGCACCTTCGTTGAAAGGATTAGGGTTGGAAGAGGCTACTCAGGAGATATCATCAGCCTCGTTGGTGATGGGCTCAGTGGACTATGATGTCACTCCTTCGGGCAGCAACGATGATGATTATATTATTTACCGACAGCGCCCGGCAGCAGGAACTCCATTGTCAGCAGGAAGCAGGGTTGATATTTATCTTACGAAAGATAAAGCGCGCCTGAAGGAAGTCTTTGAGGAAGATAAAAAGAAGGAAGAAACTGACGAACAGTTTTTTTAAAACATACTTAACCGGTTACACGTGGCAGAAGATTTTTTAGATGAAATAGAGTTGGATGAACTCGTTGAAGTGGGAGAGGGGCAAGAACTTTTTGAACATTTCAGGTTTGTGGTGGACAAAGGTCAAACTATTAACCGTATAGATAAATACCTGGTTAACTGCATGTCTAATACTTCGCGCAACAGGATTCAGGAAGCAGCTGATGCCGGTAATATACTGGTGAATGGCAAATCGGTCAAGTCAAGTTACAAAGCGAAGCCATTTGATATTATTACCATTGTGCTGGCATATCCGCCTTCACTATTTGAAATAATTCCACAGGATATTCCCATAAAGATTGTTTACGAAGATGATGATATCATGTTGGTGAATAAACAACCTAATTTGGTTGTACATCCGGGCTTTGGTAATTTCGATGGGACACTGCTCAATGCAATAGCCTTTCATATGAAAGATCATCCTGACTTTGATCCGAATGATTCGCGAATAGGGTTGGTACATCGCATAGATAAAGATACTTCGGGATTACTGTTGATTGCTAAAACCGAAATGGCGAAAGCAAACCTGGGGAAGCAATTCTTTAACAAAACTACCCAACGCAGGTATCAGACTCTTGTTTGGGGAAATGTGAAGGAAAACGAAGGTACTATTATCGGCGACCTTGCCCGTGACCCCCGCGACCGTATGCTATTTAAAGTTTTTCCGGAAGGAGAAAATCCGCTTGCAAAACACGCTATAACGCATTATAAAGTGTTGGAGCGTCTGGCGTATGTCACGTTGGTAGAATGTCGCTTAGAGACCGGACGTACGCACCAGATACGTGTTCATATGAAACATATCGGGCATACGATATTCAATGATGAACGGTATGGAGGTCATGACGTCCTGAAAGGAACCACATCAGGAAAGTATAAACAATTTGTAAAGAATTGTTTTGAAATATGTCCGCGACAGGCGTTACACGCCAAAACACTTGGTTTTGTTCATCCACGTACGGGTGAATTTATGAATTTCGAGAGTGAATTACCTGATGATATGCAACAGTTGATAGATAAATGGCGTGGGTATGCCAACATGCTGGCGAATGAGTAAAAAAGAACCCCTAACCCCCAATCGGGAATAGGAGGGATTTTAAGATTTAATAAAAGTTATTGAATTTATTTCTAAACAGATATACTAATTTAAGCTTTCCGTCGATTGACGGAGTTGGGGGTTATTCAAATGAAAAAAAACATAGCAATTGTAGCCGGTGGAGATTCGTCGGAAGTAGTTGTTTCGCTTAAAAGCGCAGATGGACTATATTCGTTTATGGATAAAGAACATTACAATATTTACATTGTAACCATTGTAGGACAACTATGGCAGGTTGAATGGTCGGATACAGAGAAAATTACTATTGACAAAAACGATTTTAGTTTTAGCCGTGCCGGTATAAAGACTCAGTTTGATTTTGCGTATATCACCATCCATGGTACTCCGGGTGAAAACGGTATCCTGCAGGGATATTTCGAATTAATAGGGTTGCCTTATTCGTGCTGCGGTGTACTTGCTGCGGCTCTTACCTTCAACAAATTTACCTGTAATACTTATCTGAAGAGCTTTGGTGTCAAAGTAGCCGAGTCTCTTGTTCTGCGTGCAGGTCAGGCTGTTTCGGATGATGAAGTAGCCGAAAAGATCGGATTTCCCTGTTTTGTAAAGCCGAATGTAGGTGGAAGCAGTTTCGGGGTTACGAAGGTTAAGAGCATAGAACAACTTCAACCGGCCATATCCAATGCCTTTGCTGAAGGGGAAGAAGTAATGATTGAAGCATTTCTTTCAGGGACAGAAATAACCTGTGGTATATACAAAACCAAAAGCAAAGCGCAGGTTTTGCCGGTTACGGAAGTCGTGAGTGAAAATGAGTTTTTCGATTATGATGCAAAATACAAAGGACAGGTTCAGGAAATTACACCGGCAAGAATAAGTGCTGCACTGACAGAACGTGTTCAAAAACTAACTTCAGCTATTTATGATATCCTTGGTTGTAAAGGAATTGTCCGGATTGATTACATTATCTCAGAAGGGGAAGTGATTAATTTGCTGGAAGTAAATACCACTCCCGGAATGACAACTACCAGTTTTATTCCTCAACAAATAGCAGCAGCCGGATTGAATATTAAAGACGTCATGACAGAGATTATTGAGAATGAAATGATTGGATAATTTGTTGATTCGTTAATTGGTTAAATGGCTGTCTGTGAGATCAGTTGATTCGTTTTTTCAGGATGAAATATAATTAGTGTCGCATTGACGACACTATTTGGGTTGTGGAATAAAAAGATAAAAAGATAATTGCGTCATACGTATAAGTTATGAAATCACTCAACGAAATTACCCGACTCATTGCAACAGAATTAGAGCAGATCAACTGGAGTAAAGAACCAAAGGGTTTGTACGAACCTATCGGGTATGTGCTTTCACTTGGGGGTAAACGCATTCGGCCGGCACTGACACTGATGGCTTGCAACCTGTTTTCGGAGGATGTACAATCCGCAATGAACACAGCCATTGGACTGGAGATATTTCATAACTTCACTTTGTTGCACGATGACATTATGGACAAAGCCGATGTGCGAAGAGGGCATCTGACTGTTCAAAAAAAATGGGACGATAATACGGCCATTCTTTCTGGTGACGTGATGCAAATAGCTTCTTATCAGTTTATGGCCAAAACGCCGGCTACATACTTAAAACCCGTATTGGACTTATTCTCACAAACAGCTGCTGAAATATGTGAGGGTCAGCAGTATGATGTTGATTTTGAAAAACGTGAGCAGGTAAAAGGAGAAGAATATCTTGAAATGATCCGCCTGAAGACAGCCGTGTTACTGGGTTGTGCACTCAAAACCGGGGCATGGATTGGTGGGGCAGGAGAGGAGGATGCACATTTGCTGTACGATTTCGGAATTAATATAGGGCTTGCTTTTCAACTGAAAGATGATTTACTGGATGTGTATGGTGATGAAGCAACATTTGGTAAAAAAATAGGTGGTGATATCCTTTGTAATAAGAAGACCTATTTATTAATACATGCCCTTGAACTGGCAAAAGGAAATAATGCTTCCGAAATACAAAAGTGGCTTAGAATATCCGACAATAATCTGGCGAATGAAAAAATTAAGGCTATTACTTCACTTTACGATACACTTGGGGTAAAGACTATTTGCGAAGACAAGATGCAATATTTTTATAGTAAGGCCATCGCAAATCTCAAAAAAGTATCTGTTTTGGAGAATAAAAAGCAAGAATTGAGAAATTTAGCCGAAAAATTAATGTTTAGACAGGAATAATTTTTTATCTTTGTAGGCATAATTACGTCTAAACCCAGAATAAGTATGCCCTACCGAAGATTACCCAATACCGATCAGGCTCGCCTGCGTGCATTACGTTCAGCAATTCTTCAAGAAGACAAACAAAATTACGGAGATCAAATAGTTTCCTATAAGACCATCAATGAAGCCAAAACGTATTTGAGCGGTTTTGAGAAACAATTGGTCCAATACCAACAAATGCTGGAAAGTCAGGTTTCTGCAAACAGGCATTACCAACAAATTGTCCATAACGCCCGCCTTTATATTTCACATTTCATTCAGGTGTTTAATCTTTCGGTTATTCGTGGGGATATAAAAAAAGAACACAAACTTTTTTATAACCTGGATCAGAACATTCATACTGTTCCCGATTTAAGCACGGAAGCATCTTTATTAAACTGGGGGAAATGCATTATCGATGGTGAAAATGAACGCTTAAGGAACGGCGGATTACCCATTTATAATCCCACAATTGCCAAGGTAAAGGTTCACTACGAAATTTTTAAAGAATATAAATCCAATCAAAAGCTGCATCAAAGTACAACTAACAGGAATTGGGAAGACCTGGTAAGTCTTCGTGAAAAAGGAGATACTATCATTCTGGATATATGGAATCAGGTTGAGGCCCGGTACAAAGATGAAAGGCCTTATTCAAGACTCATCAAATGCCAGGCGTACGGGTTGGTTTATTATTACAGGAAAGGCGAAAAGGTGCTCACCAATGCAGATGATCTGACAGCATAAAATCGCATGATAACCATTGATTGTGGCTTTTAAAAAAGGTAGAGGCTATAACTTAATTTATTGAAATATAAGTAGTTTGAAATGGATAAGTAATTAGATATTTAATGAACTATTTGTTAATTTACAAAAGCTAATTTATCAGTATCCCGGCAATTATTAATTGTTCATTATTAATTAATTATCATAGCCTGTTTTGTTCAACCAGAATAATAATTCTTTCCACAATTTTATCTTTATCCCTGCCGTCATATTCTGATTTTAAATTAGACCCAAATATACGCGCTATTCCTTGCCAGAAAAAGGCTGTAAAGCTACCCCTATAGGCTCTTATCAGTTCATAGGGCGATTGATTGCATTCACGGTCGATAAGCTTAAGAAGCATCCTTCCCTGGTTCATATTCATTTTCTTCAGGTTCGGTTCATATTTCTTCAACACCTCTTTTTCATACTGTGAAAGGTATTTCTTACGCTCCTTATCATCATGCAGGGTTACCAGTTTTTTATTTGTTTTATTTAGTTCATACGCTATCAATTTAGCATATGGCAGGGTTAGCTTTACATCCCTTACTGTAATCCAATAAAACTTTTCCTGCTTTGGATTCTTGAATTTCTCTGCCGGATAGATATTAAGGTCACTCAGGTAAGCAGCCAGTATGGTATCTTTTCCATTCTTTTCAATCCACACGATCGGTTCACCCAACGGCACGCTCTGATAGGGTTTTTGAGCAAAAATATCACCTGATAACCAGGAGAACAAAACGAAAGAGAATATAAAAACTTTCTTTGTCATTTAAGTATTGCTAAAATAATAATTATATATAACGCAAAGAACAGCAATTTCTGTTCCAAAAGAATATTTATTTAAGGATAAGATATAAATTCGCAAAATTTTTATAATTTTGGCTTTTTAATTCTAATGGTTGCTCTTTCGTTTATAGATTTTTTGTTATAAAAAGCTTAGAACCTATGAAGAAAATCATATCCCTGCTGGCAATTATTATTTTTTGTCAGCCTCTTCATGCTCAGATATCAACAATAATTCCTTCTTCACCAGCAATAGCCCTGACTTCAGTTGCCGATACCCGCACATGGACAGCGTTTAACAATCCTGCCATATTAGGTTACCTGGACAAGCCGGAGTTTGCTTTGCAGGTTGCAAACCGGTATTTACTTTCGCAACTATCCACTAAAAGCATTCAACTTGCTTTGCCTTCCAGTTTGATAAACGGAGGCATCTCTTTCTCTCATTTCGGTTATTCACTGTATAACGAAATGCTTTTAGGGCTTTGTTTTGCACGTAATTTCTCAGATAAATTTGCCATGGGAGTCCAGTTTAACTACTATACAGCCTTTTTCTCAGCCTCTAACTCCTATCATGGTGCTTTTTTACCTCAATTGGGGATATCAGTCAAACTTTCTTCTGAATTCAGTTTAGGATTCAACACATTCAATCCTTTCCAGGCAAATATTCAAACGGAGTTTGTTACCAAGCGTGTGCCATCCATATTCAGTTTAGGAACAGAGTACTTCTTTTCAGGTGATTTTGTATGGCGTACACAACTGGACAAAGAAGTTAGCAGTAATTATCGTTTAGCCATGGGATTTGAATATCAGATGTTGAAAAACCTGGCTTTTAAACTGGGTGCTTATGGCTCCGATTACCTGGTACCCTGTCTGGGCGTTGGACTCAATACAGGGGCATTCCTGATCGATTTAAATTGTGAAATGCATCCGCTGTTAGGGTTAAATACCTTGGCAGCAATTAAGTATAGATTCGGAAAATAAGTGATCACTTTTACCTTAACCTTCGTGAAACGCTTGTTTATTTGTCTGTTGTTAATTCCAATCTGTTCTTGTCAGACAAGAGCACAGGATGTTGCATCTGTCACCGAACAAACCATTGCCGATATTTTTGAACAGTATACAGCCGAAAGCGAGGAAACAATCGATTATGAATCTTTTTACGAGGATTTGATGGAATGTGCCAGGAATCCGATTAACCTGAATAAAGCGACACAGGAGGAACTGGAACGGTTGCCCTTTTTATCGGATACCCAGGTTGAAAATATCCTGTCGTATGTGTATTTGCATGGACCCCTTCAGACCATTTACGAACTCCAACTAATTGAAGGGTTGGATATGACCGATATCAGGCGTATGATTCCGTTTGTGACAGTAGGCGAAGCCAATGATACCCACAACAGGATTTACTGGAACGACATCCTGAAGCACGGGAAAAAGGAAGTGTATTTCCGTCTCGATAAAGGATTGGAAACCAAAGAAGGGTATCAGTTCATACCGGAAGAAGATACAAATACCCCTCAGACAAATACTGCCAGGTACCTTGGAAATCAACTTTACCAGTCGTTTAAATACACGTATCATTACAAGGACAGGATTCAAGCTGGAATAACTGCAGAAAAGGATGCCGGTGAACAGTTCTGGGGTTCAGTCCACAAGGGGTATGATTTTTATTCATTCCATGCTCAGTTCAACAACTTCGGTAAATTTAAAACCATTGTTGTTGGTGATTTCAAGGCTAATTTCGGTCAGGGGCTTGTGCTTCACCCCGAATTTTCTATTGGTAAATCGTCCTATGTCCTGAATGTAACTCCACGCAGTTCGGGGTTGAGCAAATACAGTTCTACCAATGAAACTAGTTTTTTTAGGGGTGGCGGTGCTACTATCCAGCTTGGGAAGTTTGATCTTTCTGCCTTCTATTCCAACAAAATGATTGATGGGGATACCATGAACGGTACTTTTCAAACCATACTAAAAACAGGTTATCACCGGACACTTGATGAACTGAGTAAAAAACATACGGTGAATCAACAAACCATGGGTGGCAATGTAACCTATACCCATATGAATTTTCAGGTGGGAGCAACCTTTGTGCATACATTATTGGACAATCGACTTGTACCGGATAAATCGGTATATAACTATTTTTATTTTTCAGGCAGTAAACAAACTACCGGAGGTCTGTTTTACCGGTTGCGCTGGAAGAAACTCAACCTGTTTGGTGAAACGGCTGTGACTGATAACGGTGCACCTGCTACGTTGAACGGATGCTTTTTCAACCCTGTTTCTCAGGTTACGCTGGTAGTGCTGCACCGGTATTACTCTCCTGAATACGATACGTTTTATGCTTCTTCTTTTTCTGAGACATCACGCATAAATAATGAAACCGGTTTATATATAGGAGCAGAAGTACGCCCTTTCAGGAGTTGGAAGTTTGCAGCCTATGCCGATAGTTACCGTTTTCCATGGCCTAAATATGGTATTGATGCTCCTTCCATTGGTAAGGATTATTTGTTTCAGGCTGATTTTACTGCCAAACGAAATATCTCCATGTACTGGCGTTTTAAGTTTGAAGAAAAGCAAAGCAACCTTTCAAACGCAGGTACAGTTATGCCGGTTGTAGTGTCTGTTCAGAAAACCTCGCTGCGTTATTGCCTGACGTATGCTGCAGGTAATTTCAGCTTTAAAAATATACTGGAGAGTAATCTGTATCGCCAGGGCAGTGCTGACTGGACCTATGGCGTCATTGCCTCTCAGGATATAAGTTACGATTTCCCCACTATTCCTTTAAAGCTTGATATTCGCTATCAGTTTTTTGATGCCGTAAATTATGAGAACCGCTTTTATTCATACGAAAGAGATATACTGTATGCCTTTTCCATTCCCATGTATTATGGCCTTGGTAGCAGGTATTACCTGAACCTGAAATATGAATTGAATAAACACCTGTCATGCTGGTTCAAGATTGCACAGACTGTCTATGCCGATGACCGGGTATCCCTGAGTAGCGGGAATGAAACCATTACGGGCAATCGTAAAACAGATATGAGGTTATTGGTGAAGTGGGAGTTCTAAATATGTATTTGTTTAAAATCAATTGATTATTCTGATAAAATGATGTTTTCAAAAGTTATTCACGTTTAATATATAATCTTATGGATGATAGTATTACAACATTCCGTAATGTAGAACAGAAAATTGTGATTCTACGCAATTACCAGGTTATTCTCGATAGCGATGTAGCCCTCCTATATGGCGTTGAAACGAAACGCATTAACGAAGCCGTTAAAAATAATCCGGATAAATTTCCTGTCGGATACAGATTTGAATTAACCGATTCTGAATGGAATAAATTGAAGTCGAATTTTTCGACTTCAATAAAAGGAGGTAAAATAAAAGTACCGATCGCTTTTACTGAAAAAGGGCTGTACATGCTGGCTACCATCATTAAAAGTGCAATAGCTAGTCAAACCACGCTGGCCATCGTCGAAACTTTTTCAAAGGTTAAAGAACTTAATCGTAATATCGCTGAACTGTCTGAAATTAAAGATGATGCGAAATGCCAATCATTAATGCATAAAAATGGAAATATCCTTTCTGAATTATTTGGTGATGACCAACAGGTTACAGATACAGAAACAACGATTGAACTTAATTTTGCTGTTCTGAAATTTAAACATACTGTTAAGCGTAAAAAAGAAGAGTAGTATAGCAAGACTGATTTTTTAAACCCGTAGTATGATTTACAAGTTTTAATAGGCGTAAGTTTGCAAATCACTCAACCGGTTATAATGTTGTTTTTATATTAAAATCGCTGCTTTTTCATCCAATAAATGATAAAATATATGTGAAATTTGACATTCAGTCAAATATTTAGCAAATACTGCCATCTCTACATTGCAATTTTAGAATAATGCTGTATCTTTACATCGTTTTTCAGCCCGAAGACAATATCCTCCCGCCGAATACCACATTAATTTATTTTCTACACATGGAATTATTAGATAAAATTATGGCAAGTGCCAAGGCAAACGTACAACGTATTGTATTGCCCGAAGGTACTGAAATCCGCACCCTGAAGGCAGCGGATATTATTCTTAAGGAAAAAGCAGCTCACCTGATCCTGATTGGTAATGAAGCTGAAATAAAAAAGCTGGCTGCTGATAATGGCCTTTCTAACATTGTTCAGGCTACAATTGTTGACCCTGAAACAGATCCGATGATGGCGGTATATGCCAGCCTGCTTTTTGAATTGAGAAAAAGCAAAGGCATGACAATGGAAGATGCAACCAAATTATCGAAAGATCCCTTGTATCTGGGTTGTCTGATGATTAAAAACGGTGATGCTGATGGTGAATTAGCCGGTGCAAGGAATACTACCGGTAATGTACTTCGCCCTGCATTTCAGATTGTAAAAACATTACCTGGCATTAAAGTGGTATCAGGGGCATTGCTTATGTTTACACCTACCCCACAATATGGTGAAAACGGATTGTTGGTATTTGCCGACTGTGCCGTAAATCCAAACCCTACAGCCGAAGAGCTTGCTCAGATTGCTGTGTGTACTGCCGATACTGCCCGTGTGATCGGAGGCTTTGAACCCCGTGTAGCTATGTTGAGCTTTTCAACCAAAGGCAGTGCTAAACATGAATTGGTGGACAAAGTAGTTGAAGCAACCCGTATAGCCCACGAAATGGCTCCTGATTTGTTACTTGATGGTGAAATGCAGGCTGATGCCGCATTGGTACCGTCTGTAGGACAAAGCAAGGCACCGGGAAGTAAAATTGCCGGTCATGCCAATGTATTGGTATTCCCTGATCTTCAATCGGGCAATATAGCCTATAAACTGGTGGAACGTTTTTCAGGAGCACAGGCTGTAGGTCCTATCCTGCAGGGTATGGCTGCACCAATCAACGACCTTTCACGTGGTTGCTCGGTGGATGATATCGTGAAGATGATTACCATTACTGCGAACCAGGCGATGAAATAACAGAGGCAAGAGGTAAGGAGCAAGGAGTAAGTATGCTTGCTCGAAACCAGACTTACCTCTTACTCCTTACCTCTTACTTCTAAAAACAAAAAACAAATATATGGCTGAAGAAATAATAGAAGCAATCGAACGCTACGGACTAAGCAAGCGCAACCGCAAAAGGACGCTGTTTTCACGTATAGGCGTTGTGGGTTGTGGCAAGGAAGGTAGCGTAATAGCCACTACTGCTGCACTCAACGGCATGGAAGTAGTTTTTCTTGAACCAAACGATGAAGGCATTTCTAATGCATTTAGTCGTATTGAAGAAAAGCTCGACCGTAAGATACAAAACTGGGGGTTGACTGAGAATGAAAAGAAAGCTATCCTCGGACGTATCAACGGTACTACAAATTTTGATGATTTTAGCGGGTGTGATTTTGTAATCGAAGCAATCCGCTATCACGATCAGACAGGTGAAAGACGCGTTATACAGCGCAAGGAAGTCTTTAAGGAACTTGAACGGGTACTTTCCGTGAATGCCATCATAGCTTCGAATGTATCAACGGTTATTGTAACCGATTTAGCTTCCGAGCTGAAACATACAGAACGTTGTATCGGCTTGCATTTCCTTTCCAATGTTCCGGATTCACAAATTATAGAAATCGTACCTGGACTGAATACCAGCACTGAGACTTTCGACAAAGTTTGTCAGTTTGCTAAATTGATCAATCATCAGTATGTATCGGTGATGGAATCAGCAGGGCTGGTAAGCATACGGTTGTTTTTAATCCAGCTCAATGAAGCCTGCCAGATATTAATGGAAGGTATTTCAAACGTAGAAGATATTGACCGTGTACTGACTGTTGGCTTTGGTCACCGCCAGGGCGTTTTCCGTACTGCCGATCAAATGGGTATTGAAAAAATCGTACGGTTACTTGAAAATCTATGGGATGAATATGGCAGTATTAAATACAAACCATCGCCTATTTTGTTGAGACTTTTTCGTGCCAAGCATTTTGGTGTAAGTGTCAATAAAGGTTTTTACACCTACGATGATTTTGGAAATATAATCAAATAAGGAGGAACTGAAACATGAAGATATTAGTATTGAACTGCGGAAGTTCATCCGTAAAATATAAATTGCTCGATATGGTTTCCAACGAAGTGTTGGGTGCCGGAGGTGTTGAGAAGATCGGGATGAAAGGTTCATTTTTGAAACACATTCGTCGCGATGGTAAAAAGGTAGTGCTTAAAGGTGAAATCCTGGAGCATCAATTGGCGGTGGAATACATTTTAGGTGTTCTGACTAGTGAGAAACATGGTGCTATTAAATCACTCGAAGAAATTAACGCAGTAGGCCACAGGGTAGTACATGGAGGAGAAAAATTCAATACCAGTGTACTAATCACCGAAGAAGTGATCCAGAAAATTGTGGAATGCATAGACATTGCACCGCTTCATAATCCGCCAAATCTGGCGGGTATTCATGCCATCAGTGAATTGTTGCCTCATGTGCCTCAGGTCGCGGTTTTCGATACTGCTTTTCATCAAACCATGCCTGAGTATGCTTATATGTATGGCATTCCGTATTCGTTGTATAAAAAATACGGCATCCGTCGCTATGGCTTCCATGGAACCAGTCACCGGTATGTATCAAAACGTGCCTGTGATTTTTTAGGGCTTGATTATACGAAAACCAGGATGATTACTGCTCACATTGGTAACGGTGCCTCGATCACCGCCATCGAAAATGGTAAATCGGTTGATACCTCCATGGGCTTTACACCTATTGAAGGATTGATGATGGGTACCCGTTCGGGCGATGTGGATTTAGGCGTGGTGACTTTCCTCATGGAAAAGGAAATGATCGGTTCAGCTTCCGTTTCCACCCTTTTCAATAAACACAGTGGGGTATTGGGTATTTCAGGCATTTCGTCGGATATGCGCGATATCGAACATGCTATTGCCGAAGGAAACGAACGTGCCATACTGGCTATGGATATGTACGAATACCGTATTAAAAAATATGTGGGTTCGTATGCTGCTGCACTGGGTGGAGTTGATGTTATCGTATTTACCGGTGGAGTGGGAGAGAACCAAACCTCAACGCGTGAGTATGTATGCGAAGGACTTGGATTTATGGGTGTAAAAATCGATAATGAACTGAATGCAAAATCGCATGGTGTAGAAGTATTGATCAGTACTCCTGAATCGGCTGTGAAAGTAGTTGTAATCCCTACCGATGAAGAGTATATGATTGCGTCAGATACGCTTGAAATTATAGAAAAGAAATAGATTTTTAATCTAACATTGTTCAATAATATGCCCGGCAGGTTAATTGTCGGGCATTTTATTTTCTACAATTCCCGAATAAAATAAAGCAATAAAGATAATAAATACGCGATATGGAAATCGCGTCTCCCGAATATTCTCTTCATTTTATTCAAGCATAGATTGAAATCAGGATAAACCAGATCATCTCTTGCATTTTTAAAATAGTAAATAGTAAATGATAAAATAGTAAATGACTACATGTGAATCCGATTAATTGAATTAATTTTGCGCCTTGCAGGTAAAAGGGGATTGTGTGCTACTATGTATCTCTTCAATCCAATAAAATATCATTATAAAAAATGGGAATAGGAATACTGATAGTGGGGATTGTAGCCGGAATTATGTCCGGCTTGTTTGGAATTGGTGGTGGCATTATCATGGTTCCTTCGCTGATTGCCATTTTCGGCATGGATATGCTGAATGCCAACGCCACTTCGCTGGCAGCTATGTTATTGCCGGTGGGTATATTGGGAGTTGTCGCTTTTTACAAAGCAGGATATATCAATGTACGTAATGCACTCTGGATTTCTGTGGGATTGCTTTCAGGCTCTTTCTTCGGGGCTGAACTGGCTGTAGCTGTAGATGTAAAAGTACTCTCGAAACTTTATGCCGGCTTCCTGCTCTATGTGGCGGTGGGGTATCTGGATATTCCAAAATTGCTTCGCGGAAAGAATCATCAAAAAGTGGAACCTACCGTAAGTGGAGAGAAAATAAAATACTCTTTCTGGCTTTTTATAGCACTTGGAATTTTTGCCGGTGTCATTGCCGGGCTCTTTGGCAAGGGTGGCGGCTTAGTGATTGTCCCTATGCTGATAAAATTCTTTAAGTACGATGCCAAGGCTGCTTCGGCCACTTCCCTGGCCGCATTGCAACTTCCGGTGGGATTACCCAGCGTGATTGTTTACGCCCAGGCAGGCTACCTGAACTGGCTCTTTGCGGGGCTTATGGCATTGGGCATCGTGTTCGGCGTATTCTTCGGCACAAAACTGGCCATCAAACTTCCGGCTGCCATGTTTAAAAAAGTATATGCCTTCTTCCTGCTGGGGGTGGCGGTGTATATGGTGTATAAATATATTTGATCTTTCTTTCCGAAATATCGTAATAGGACCTTCTGTAAACGTCCATCTGAAAGTCATAATCTTCCTGATTGAAGCTATCAGGATGGGTCGACTTCATTTAAACTGCAACTCTCCTTCACAGAATAAATTACCTGATTTCACTTACATCCCTTTTATATCCCTTTTATATCCCTTTTACATCTATTCTATCATATTCCATAGTTGAGTCCTATCAAAGCCGTAGATAAGCCATTCCTATAATGATATGGGATATCTACGGCTTTGATAGGACTCAACAGTGGCTTAAATATGCGATAAGGTAAAACAGATGTAAAATAGATGATGGAGAGGTGTAAAAGAGATGTACCAATGTAAAAAAAAAAGTTGTAAAATTTATAGATAAACTGTAGAGCAAGATTTGAGATTCGTTTTTCCAAAGTCGGGTTGCATTATTTGGGCATCTAAAGTTTGTATTTCCAATAGGGTACGGGTTTACAGAAAAGCGAAAGTAAGAAGGATTCTATTTTTATTAGTCTGACAAAGAATTTTTCAGCCGACTGTTTTCAGCTTTTGATAAAATAAGTTGTGTTATATAGTATTTAATATAAAAAATAAGTATTTTTACCAAATATTTATCCAGCGATTTAGAGTGAAAACGCAGGTTGCGAATTGTTTAATTAAATAAATAACATTTTTATGAAAAAATCAGTTATTGTAATTTTTCTACTCATTAGTGCCTGTTCATTTTCCCAGAATGGTAAGATATATCCGAAGAACAAGGATATTAAACCTGGCGAACCGAATGTATATGTTTACGAACCCCCTGCAGGTAATATTGTTCCGGAAAATCCGCAAATCAATCTCTTTTATATGCCTTCAACCCTTCGGACGGTTCCCTTACTAAAAAAAGATGGGATCTATGAATTTTCTGTTACAGCACCTGATTCAATCCTGGTCATGCTACTGAAAGTTACAGATCAGAAAAGAAAAACAATTGATGATAATGCCGGAAAGGGATATGTGGTTTATCTTAAAAACGGCACGAAAGAGGAATCTGAAAAAGCAATCCTATCAAAATTACGATTCTGTGAATACGCCAATTATTTGCTTAAACTAAATTTTACACCGGAAGAAGTGATAAGTGAATTTGAAGCATTGTATGCTCAAAATCCGGCATTAAAGCAGGATGAAAGTTATAACTATTATGTGGAATTGAAATATAGAAAAGACCCTGCCACCTATAAGCCTGTATTAGTGGATTGTGCAGAAAAGTATGTGAAAAAAGGAGATGAGAATAGTTTATTCAAAGCCGGATTTATCTATTCACAATTAAAGATGGTTGAAAAATATGATGAAATTAATGCCTTGGTACTCAAAAAATACCCCAAGGGGAAATTTGCACAAGGTAAGTTCTTCAATAAATTCTATGAAACTCAGGATCGGACAGATACATTTATTATGAATGAAATTAATCGGTTTGCCGTTGAATTTGGCGATGCCACGGTGCAGATAAAAGATCAGTTTGAGTTTGAACTACTCAACTTCTATATACAAAAAAGAGATACCCTCCAGATAGAAAAGTGCGTCTCACGGATAAACAATAAATTACGTGTAGCCGGAATTTTCAATCAGGCAGCCTGGGTATTAACTGGTGAGGACCTGATAAGCCTCGGTAAGGACTTGCTATTTGCCGAAAGGCTGTCAAAACAATCTATCGACATTATTAAAGCTATGATGGACGATCCTTCCAGGGAGGGTGATAAATACGGGTTGACACAAACCTATATTTCTTATGCCGATACGTATGCCTTAATCATGTTTAAAGAAAAGAATTATGACCTGGCTTTTCACTATCAGGATGAAATATCCCGGATGGACGAAATAAACCCGGATGGCAAAGAACGGTATGCCCTGTATGCTGAGAAAGCAAAAGGATTGGAATTTGCAAAAAGCTATATTGAAAGCCAGCTTAAAAGTGGAGTAGATTCAAAGATAATGATCCTTCAACTGCAGGATATTTATAAAAAACTTAATCTTCCATTGTCGGATTTTGAAAAGATTAAAAATAATTGGCTGGCATCAACCAATCAACAGAAAAAAGAACAGATCATAAAAAAATATGGAAGCCAGGCAGCCATAGATTTTACCCTGACAAATATGGAAGGTAAGAAAGTGAAATTGTCGGATTATAAAGGGAAAATGATCGTACTGGATTTCTGGGCTACCTGGTGTGGACCATGCAGGGGATCGTTCCCCAGGATGCAGGAGCTTGTAAAGAAGTATAAAAACAAAAACATTGAATTCTTCTTTGTTGATGTGTGGGAAAAGAAGAAACCAGCTGAAACAAAAAAGACTGTTTCCGAATTCATAACGGCAAATAAGTATACCTTCCAGGTGTTGTTTGACTATCAGGATGACATCGTTTCGAAGTACAAAGTCACGGGTATACCTTCCAAGTTTTTAATCGATAAGAACGGGAATATGCTGTTTATGGAAGGTTCTATTGATGAATTGGCTGCTTTGATCGAAGAGAATGTTGATTAGTTCTTTTGGGTGGTAGCCGTAATGCAGGAATTCATTGCCTTCAGTTTTAGCAGGAAGCAATGAATAGAGAGTGAACCGATCTAGTCGGAAAGATCAACAGGATTAGGCATTAGCCCATTTTTAATCGACAGTAAACGGACATTGATCCACACAGGCAGTTCCTGCATAATCACAGTTGGTTATGTTCCAACTGCCTGCTTATGGTTTGAAACAACAGGTAATTCCTACTCGTTACAGGTTTATTTGATTGATAAATAGAGCATAATCATATACAGGGACAGTTAACTGAACTGTTTTTATATTATCATAATATAGATTAAGGGAAATAAAATAAATTTTACTTTCAATTCGAAAGTAGATTTTAATTTCTACTTTTGTACGCTTTTAATAAAAGGAGTATATACTTAATCTAAATTTAACTAAATGCGTAATAATTTCAATCCCTGGCATCAGGTAACACCGCACACCGATTCACCGGACATAGTAAAAGGAATAGTCGAAATACCGAAAGGGACCCATGCAAAATACGAACTGGATAAGGAAAGCGGCTTGCTGAGGCTTGATCGTGTGTTGTACTCTTCGGTGTATTATCCCCACAATTACGGATTTATCCCACAGAGTTACTGCGAAGATCATGACCCGCTGGATATCCTGATCCTGTCGCAGATTGAATTTGTCCCGCTTTGTATTGTTGAGGCAAAAGTGATTGGCGTGATGCGTATGCTGGACAACGGGGAAGCGGATGACAAGATTATAGCGGTTGCAGCCGGCGATCCAAGCGTGAACCATTACAACGATATTTCAGAACTGCCACCCCATATGATTACTGAAACCATGAGTTTCTTTGAAGACTATAAGAAACTGGAAAATAAAACAGTGGTGGTTGAGAAATTCTTTGATAAGGCTACTGCGATGCAAATTCTGGACGAGAGTTACAAGATGTACCAGACTCATTTTGGAGAACTGCACAAATGGTTCTTTGGTAAATAATATTTACCCCTGATATATATATAAATCCCCGTAGATCAAGGAATTGATCTACGGGGATTTTTTATGTAATTCATAATTCATAATTTGCAGGGCGCTGGAACATAAGCTTTTGTAGAATAAAAAATAGATCATTAAATATCTACGATTACGTATGTTGTTCTTTTTATTTGGGATGATGAAAGATATATTGAGTTGTGTCCATTTCCTGTTAAATTAAAGTATATTCAGCCAAAAGAATTATATTTGCAAAAATAGAGGTGATTTTTCAGCAAAACAAAAACGTAAATCGTATGGCAATATTAAAATCAATACTGATCTTTATCCTGGCAGGTTTTTGTGAAATAGGGGGTGGTTACCTGGTATGGCTATGTCTGAAAGATAACAAGCCGGTGTGGTATGGCATCCTGGGCGGATCAATCCTGGTACTGTATGGAGTGGTGGCAACGTTGCAGACAGCAAGCTTTGCACGGGTTTATGCCACGTACGGCGGGTTCTTTATAGTGATGTCGTTGTTATGGGCCATGAAATTTGACCATTTCTCACCCGATAAATATGATATTATCGGAGCAGTGGTTGCCCTGATTGGTGTGTGTATTATTTATTATGCTCCCCGGTGAATGTGAGGACAGACATATGAAACAGTCCTACTGTTCTGTTACCTCATTCTTTCCGACCTCGCTGCGTCCAGTCTAAGCAAGGTAAAGAGCAAAATGGTAAAACCCCAGAGCGAGGAGCCTCCATAGCTGAAAAACGGCAAGGGAATGCCTATTACAGGCATTATGCCAAGTACCATCCCAATGTTGATCATCAGGTGGAAGAAGAATATACTCGCCACGCAATAGGCATAGACCCGGCTAAACGGATCATGCTGCCGCTCGGCCATACGCAGTATACGCATAAGCAACAGCCAGTAGACAAACAATACCAGCACAGAGCCTACAAATCCATGTTCTTCGCCTACGGTACAGAAGATAAAGTCGGTATCCTGTTCAGGAACGAATTTAAGTTTGGTCTGGGTGCCATTTAAAAAACCTTTCCCGAAGAAACCTCCTGAGCCAATGGCTATTTTAGATTGATTTACATTATAACCTGCTCCAAGCGGGGCATCCTCCATGTTGAGCAATACCTTGATACGCACCTGCTGGTGATCCTCAAGCACCTTCGTAAACAAATAGTCGGCTGATATGCCAAATAATACAGATCCAAATGAAAAGAATACAAGAAACCAGTATTTGCGGTAGCGGTAGAAAAGTTCGATGAACATCCAGTAAATGCAGGATGACAGCACGCAAAATATGGCAACATAGTTGTAATTCACATAATACCAGATATTCAGTACATACGATGTGATGACAACTACCAGTGTTCCTGCCAGTAGTATGAAAGCTTCCTGTCGATTACGGGTAAAATAAATGGCATAGATAAGCTGCACCAACAGGATAAGACCCATTCCAAGGACCATTCCAAGGGTGCCATGATCGATCTGAATTGGAATTATGCTTAATTTAATAATGGTAATAAAGAGCACAACAGCAAAAGTTACTATCAGCAGCACAATGCCATTCATTCCTTCGCGGTAGAGCATAAGCAGAAAGGCAATATATACCAGAGCAGTACCTGTTTCGTTTTGCAGGATAATCAATGCAAACGGGATGAAGATAATAAGCCCCAGAGGTATTAAATCTTTCCACGTCTTTAGTTTGTAGTTATAGGCACTCATGAATTTAGCCAATGCAAGCGCAGTAGCCATTTTCGCTAATTCAGCCGGTTGAAAGCTGATAGGCCCAAGCACAAGCCACGATCGTGAACCTTTAATGTCGTGGGCCACAAATATGGTGATAATCAATAATAAAACAGCGCCCACATATATGAAATAGGCAAATATGTTGTACATTTTCGAATCGATGAGCAGCAATACCCCGCCAATGGAAAATGCCGTAAGTATCCACAGGAATTGCTTGCCGGCACGTTGACTGAAATCAAAGATGCTTGCCTGATCGAAGTTGTAGCTGGCACCGTAAATGCTGACCCAACCCATAAGAACCAGGACAACGTAATAAAATATCGTTGTCCAGTCCAGTGCGTATTTTATACTAACGTTCTTGTACATTATAGTTGGTTACAATTTTTGCTACCCGTTCCTTCAGTTCAGTGCGTGTTATCTTCCCTTTGAGGTATTGTTCAACCATCAGGCTGAAGATTGGAGCTGCAAATTCCGTTCCGAATCCGGCGTTTTCAACGACCACTGCGATGGCAATTTTCGGGTTAACGCGTGGGGCAAACCCAACGAAAACGGAATGGGGTTTTCCATGGCTGTTGTCAACAGTACCTGTTTTACCACACATATCCAACCCTTCAATTTTAGAGCTCCTTGCCGTACCAAATTCAAACACCCTCCACATAGCTTCAAACACGATAGGAAAGTATTTTTTATCCACTTTGCAATAATGAATTTTTTTCAACATCGAATCACACTTGTTCAGGTGCGGGGTGATATAATGACCTTCGTTGGCAATGGCGCACATTAAATTAGCCATTTGCAAAGGAGTTGCCATAACCTCTCCCTGACCGATAGCATTGGACCGGATAGTGATTGCCCTCCAGCCATTATCGGCTTTGTAAACACGGTTATAGAATTTTTGAGTTGGGATATTTCCCCTTGACTGTTCATAAATATCACCATCTTTGAATTTTTCACCCAGACCGAAACTCTTAATCCGGTCAACCCACTCATCATAGGTATTTCTGAAAAAAACATTCCGTTTTCCATAACCGTCTTTTTCGAGCGTCACGCGAAATGCATTCCAGAAATAAGGGTTGCAGCTTTGTTCAATGGCACTGAGCAGGCTTACCGGTGAACCGTGGTGGTGCGTACATTTAATGGGCGATGATTGGGGGCCGTTACACGGGAACATGGTACTTTCATTGATTCCTCCCATTTGTTGCAGGACTAATGCCTCGAGAGTCTTAAATGCCGAGCCGGGAGAGTATTGAGCTTGTGTGGCACGGTTAATCAATGGTATGGTAGGATCATGCAACAGCTGCACATAGTTCTTAGAACGTTGTCGACCAACCAGCAGGGAAGGATTAAAGGTTGGATTGGAAACCATGGCCAATATTTCGCCTGTTGAAGGTTCAATGGCTACTATGCTACCTACTTTGCCTTCCATTAGTTTTTCGCCTAATATCTGGAGTTGGGCATCAAGTGTTAAGGTCAGGTTTTCACCGGCCTTAGGAGCTATGTCTTCTTTTCCATTCTCATACTTGCCTTTGATTCTTCCTTTGGCATCACGAAGTAATATCTCAACACCCTTTTCGCCACGTAACTGTTCCTCGTAGGTATATTCCACACCATCACGACCGGCATAATCACCTTGCTTGTAATAATCGTCGTTATCAAGTTTCTTTTGCGATACTTCGCCGATATTTCCCAAAACATGGGCTGCATATGGGAATGCATATTCACGCAGGGTACGGTTTTGAATGTAGAACCCCGGATATTTGTACATCGACTGTTGGATTGTAGCGATATCCTCAATACCCAGTTGGGTCATAAAAAGCTGAGGAGTGTACGAGGAATATCCCGGATTCTTTTTATGATCTTTGATTTCAGCAATCCGGTTGATAAACGATTGCTTATCTATATTCAGGGCTTTGCAGAAGGAGATGGTATCCAGGTCGCGTATTTCGCGCATGATCAATGCAATGTCATAGGCAGGTTTGTTATAAACCAGCAAGGTGTGTTTCCGGTCGTAAATAAGTCCGCGGGGAGGGAATTGTGTTTTCTTCAGGAAAGCATTGCTATCTGCACCGTTTTTATATTTCGTATCGATAATCTGGATGGTGAACAACCTCAGAATATACACAACAATGACAGCTGACATGATGATTGAAATCACATATCTTCTGTTTTGAAGCGTATCGTTTATCATATTTTATTTTGTTTTAATCGATTGTATTCCCAGAATCAAAAGTATTGTTACAAATGAACTGAGAATGATCTTGGCTAACATAATCCAAAAATTGGAAAAAGAGAAAGCCTCAAGAATGAATAATGTTGTGTGGTGAATGATGACCATGAGTACAACATATTTTATATATGCACTTACTCCAAAGGTATGAAAAGAAGGCGTAGGATTATTCCCTTCTTCTATATTGGTAAACAACTTTATAATTCCTTCACGAAAAAAAGCAACAAATACGGTAGCAAAAGCGTGCATGCCTATTGTATTGGAAAAAGCATCAATGGTAAGGCCGAGGACAAAAGCCAGTATGAGTAGAAACCATCGTGGTAGTTGGACAGGAAGAGCCAGAATAAACAAAATGTACAGGTATGGGTTGATATATCCTAAAAACTGGATATTATTCAGTACCAGTACCTGGAAAAGCACCAATAATACAAAACGGAATATATTTTGAAGTACGGTAGGCATCTTTTTTATTTATATTATTCTTCTGATTTTTTCTCCAGATCTTTTTGTTCCTGGAAATTCAGATAATTAATTACCTTAACATGCGAAAGCGTACGGAAATTTACTGCCAGTTTTACTTTTATTCTATAATAGGCATCGCTTTCCTTTATTTTAAAATCTTCAATATAACCCACCGGTATGCCTTCAGGGAATGCACTGGTCAACCCGCTGGTTATAATTGTATCACCCAATGCAAGTTCTACATGGCGTGCAATATCTGTCAGGTTGGCATAGCGGTAATCTTCACCCGACCACAGGAGTCCGCCGCTATAATTGTTCCGTTTGAACTTGCTGCTGATTTCAATCTTCGGGTTTAATATCGGGATAACTACTGAAAAGCGTTTTGAAACTGTTTTTACAATCCCTACAACGCCTTCATCGCTGATAACACCCATATCGATTTTGATGCCATCAATAGCCCCTTTATTCAGGGTAATGTAGTTTTGCAGTTTATTGGTTGAGCTGTTGATTACCTTGGCAGAAATAAACTGATATTCCATTTCAGGAGGAATACGGAAATGAATTGAGTCGGTTGCTTCAGGCTTTAATGTCGACAGCTTGTTCTGTAAGTTGATAATCTGGTTTTTAAGTGCCGTATTTTCTTCAGAGAGGTTATCATTTGCAGCCCGTAATTTAAAGAATTCGACTACCGAATTGCTCCACTCATACATGCCCGATACCATGGAATTGCTGGAGGACAGAAACACACTTTTTTGATACTCCTGATTTTTTACAATCAATGTAAAGGAGATTATTTCCAATAGTAGAAATAAAAACACAACACTATATTGAATAAAAAAATTTATGAGATTCTTCATTATTGGCGGAACTGCTCAGGGGAATAGAAGTTTATAGAACAAAAATTTTCGATAAACACATGAAAGCATGTGCTTATCGAAAATTACATATAGTCTTATCGGATAAGGAAAGAGAATTTATCCACGTTTTTCAGTGCAATACCTGTTCCACGTGCTACAGCTCTCAAAGGATCTTCAGCAATATGGAACTGTATGTTCAGTTTATCGGTCAACCGTTTGTCGAGCCCACGTAATAATGCTCCACCACCAGCTAAATAGATACCACGTTGAACAATATCAGCATACAATTCAGGAGGAGTTTGTTCCAATGCGCTCAGGATAGCAGCTTCAATCTTAGAAATTGATTTTTCAAGGCAGTGTGCAATTTCCTGATAGGAAACGGGAACCTGCATAGGCAGTGCCGTCATTCGGTTAGGACCATGAACAATATAATCTTCGGGAGCATCTTCCAGATCGGTTAATGCAGCACCTACATTGATTTTTATCATTTCAGCAGTACGTTCGCCCACTTTAATATTGTGCATACGACCCATATATTCAACAATGTCTAATGTAAGGTCATCGCCAGCAATACGAATGGATTTATTGGAAACAATACCGCCCAGTGAGATAACAGCGATTTCGGTAGTACCACCGCCGATATCAACAATCATACATCCGTTAGGTGCTTCAACATCAATACCAATACCGATAGCTGCAGCCATTGGCTCATATATCATGTACACTTCACGTCCACCTGCATGTTCCGAGGAGTCACGCACAGCACGTATTTCAACTTCAGTACTTCCCGAAGGAATACAAACAACCATTTTAAGGGTAGGGGAGAAGAGGTGATTTTTTGTTGGTATCATCTTAATCATACCGCGAATCATTAATTCGGCAGCATAAAAGTCTGCAATTACTCCATCACGCAAAGGACGAACGGTGCGAATACCTTCGTTTTCTTTTCCAACCATTTGGCGTGCTTTCTCACCAATTGCAATAAGCTTGTCGGTACGTTTGTCCAACGCTACTACTGACGGTTCATCAACCACAATCTTATCATTGTGAATGATAATCGTATTGGCAGTTCCCAAGTCAATAGCTATTTCTTGTGTAAATGAAAATAGTCCCATTTTCTTTAATTATTTCAGATTTGTTTTATTGTCTATTATCTATTTTCGCCGGCATACAGGTTTTAAATTGTAACCAGATATATTGTTACTAAAAAATTAGTGTTTGAAATGACGATACCCCGTGGTAACCATGGAAACGCCGGTTTCATTGCATGATTCTATTGAAAGTTTATCGTTGATAGAACCACCCGGTTGAACGACAGCTGTAATGCCTGCTTCTGCCGCAATTTGTACGCAATCGGGAAAAGGGAAGAAAGCATCAGAAGCCATAACAGCTCCTTTCAAATCAAATTTAAACGCCTCGGCTTTATCAATTGCCTGTCGTAAAGCATCAACACGTGATGTCTGTCCCACGCCGCTTGCACACATTTGTTTGTTTTTAGCAAACACAATGGCGTTTGATTTGGTGTGCTTTACAATTTTATTAGCGAAAAGCAAATCTTCGATTTCCTGCGTTGTAGGAGCTTTATCAGTCACCACTTTAAAATCGTCGGCTGTTTCGGTATGAGTATCTTTGTCCTGCAACAACACACCGTTAAGCAATGAACGGAATTGTTGTGGTTTCACTTTGGTTTCTTTAATGATCAGAATGATTCTGTTCTTCTTCTGACTTAGAATTTGAATAGCATCAAGGTCATAATCAGGTGCTATGACTACTTCAAAGAATATTTTGTTCATTTCCTCGGCAGTAGCTTTATCAATTACTGCATTAGTAATTAAAACGCCACCAAAGGCAGAGATAGGATCACCTGCTAATGCTGCATTCCAGGCATCTACCAAAACCGGTCGGGAAGCTATTCCGCAAGCATTATTATGTTTTAGGATGGCAAAAGTTATATCTTCGAAATCGTTTATCAGATTAATGGAAGCATCAATATCGAGCAGGTTGTTATATGAAATCTCTCTTCCTTGCAGTTGTTCGAATAAATCTTCAAACTTTCCAAAGAAGAAGCCACGTTGATGAGGGTTTTCACCATAACGCAGTACTTTTGAGTTGTTCTCGCTGTAACGGAATGCACTTTCTTCCTGACCATCAAAATAATTGAAGATTGCCGAGTCATAATGTGATGACACTGCAAAAGCCTCTTTGGCAAACCAACGGCGTTCTTCCAATGAAGTTTGTGCACCATTGGAAGTGATAATTTCAAGGAAAGGTTCGTATTGATCTTGTGAAGCTACAATAACTACATCAGAGTAGTTTTTGGCTGCGGCACGTATTAATGAAATACCGCCGATATCAATTTTTTCGATAGTGGTGGGTTCATCTGCTCCGGCAGCCACTGTGGCTTCGAATGGATATAAATCAACAATGACAAGGTCTATTTCAGGAATATCATAATCTTCAATTTGCTCATTATCCTGAGCATTATCGCGACGGGTAAGAATGCCACCAAACACTTTGGGATGCAGTGTTTTTACGCGTCCACCTAAAATAGAAGGATATCCGGTTAGGTCCTCAACAGCTTGACATGGGATATTAAGTGATTCAATAAAGGATTGGGTGCCTCCTGTAGAGATAAATTCAACCCCTTCGGAGTATAGTTTTTGTATAATGATATCGAGTTTATCTTTGTGATAAACAGAAACTAAGGCTCTTTTGATTTGCTTTTTTTCCATATTCCGTTTTACATTTGTTTATGGGATGCAAAACTACTAAAAATTCCTTGTTTTATAACACAAATGGGTGATTGATTTTGAGCACCAACCAAAATTAATAAGTTGATACAGAAATACACGAAATTATTGGAATGAATCAAGGAAAGGGGGTTTTAGCAGATTGTAAAAAATTATTCAGTATTTCAATTGATTTTATATAAGTAAATTTAGAAAAATATAGTTTAGAATTTAATAAATAACTGGGTAAAAATACGGAACTATAAAAGACAGAATCCAATAAAGCATTAGGAACAATTAAATATCACATTTGCTACTTATTAATTTTTTTGGAACTTTTTACCCAGTCTCAAATGCCATTATTTTCCGTAAAACAGGAAATAATATAAGCAGCCCTAATACCTCTTTAATATCTCTTTAATATCCGTTTTATTTCTCTCTATCCATAAAATGTAAAAAGGACGTCAGCGAAACGTATATAAAACGTTGTTTTAAATATCGTTTTGTATACGTTTTATATACGTTTCGCTAACGTTTTATATTCGTTTTACTATAAAACAGGTATAAAAGAGATGTTAAAGAAGTGAAGGAGACGTTGGAGTGGGTTGGAGAAAACAGACTGTTGCCAAAAAATCGGTATTTTGTAAATTTCAGTATACTAAAGATCCGCTTCCGGTATATGCCGGAAGCGGATCCTTGTATAAAAAAGCAGTTGACAATCGTAAAACAATAATCGAAAAGACAGATCCAGTAAAATAAAATGCGTCGTTTCTGGAGTTGAAACAAGGGAAAGTAGTTAAAGGTAAATAGATCAGAAACAGGAAGATGTACTCTTATATCATTTCCCCTTTCCTGGTTAAAAAAGACATATGCAATGCTCAACATGCGACGAACTATTATGATCATTGCTTAATATTCGCAACTGTACCCTTTTATTTTATTCGATTGCTTCTTTTACCAATTTAAAGGCTTTTTCCAGCTTCAACATTTCGGTAGTCATAAACTGATAGAATTCCATCCATTGAATACGACGGTGAAGGTCAATGTCAGTCTTCTCTGTATAAATCCGGCTAACTTCAGTGCCACATTCACGGATATACGCTGAATCCCATATTAAACCAAGAGGAAACTGTTTTTCTATAGTTGCTTTATGAAGCTCAAACTGTTCGTATTTTTCTAATCGTTGCTTTGGATTCGAAAGATTTACTTCAAGAATTACAGTTGCACCTTTACGGGTTGCATCAAACTTTAATTCTACCCCTTTCATTTTAGTATTGTACAGCATAAACTTGCTTTTACGGCGTTTCAAAGCAGGTACGTGGCTACAATAAATTCCAAATCCTTCCCAAAACTCTTTTTTCAATTGCTTTAATTCTTCTTTGCTATACATAATTCCATTAACTATATTTGTAAAGTATCAGAGTATAAATACCTGTACAATGATACTGATTATACCTCCAAATCTCTATTTCTACTTAATCAACTTAATCAACTCAATCAACTCAATCAACTCAATTAACTCAATCAACTTATTCTACCAGTATTCCTACTTAACAACCTTATACAAGTTTCCGGGAAAACATCTCACCAGCCCTTTAAATTCCATCTCCAGCAAAAGTGATGATATTTTACTGATGGGTTTTTCAAGTTGAATAGCCAGTTCATTAAACTGAATGCCTTCCTGATTCTGCCTTAAGATTGAAACGATTCCCTGTTCATCGTTTGACAGATCCCGAAATAAGGCTGTCTGGACGGTTGGTCTCGAATTGAGGTCCTGTTTCTCCCAACTCATAAACCGCAGGATATCATCAGCCGATTCAATGAGTGAAGATTTATTGTTTTTAATCAGCGCATTGCATCCTTTTGACCATTCATCGTTAACTCTGCCAGGGTATGCAAATACATCCCTGTTATAATCATTGGCAATTTCGGCTGTAATCAGTGCACCCCCCTTAATTCCGGATTCAACTACCACAATGGCATCACTCAGTCCTGCTATGATGCGGTTGCGCTGTACGAAATTTTGTTTGTCGGGATTTGTCTGACTTAAGTATTCTGTCAATAAGGCTCCTTCCTGCACCATTTTAACAGCAGTTGGACGATGCACCTCCGGATAAATCCTATCCAACCCATGACCTATAACTCCAATGGTAGGTAGCCCGACGTCAAGGGCGGTTTTATGAGCGCAAATATCTACTCCATATGCCAGTCCACTCACAATAATTGCATTAGGCAGTGCATTAGCCAGATCAGCAATTAGTTTTTTGCAATTCTCTTTTCCGGCTTCCGTTGCATTCCTTGTACCGACTATACCTACAAATTTACCGTTATTCAGGTTACAATTTCCTTTTGAATATATCAATACAGGCGAATCAGGGCATTCTTTCAACCTAAAAGGATAGTCACGGTCGGTATAATAGTAAGTCTGTATGTTGTTTTTTGTAATAAATTCAATTTCCTTTTCGGCACGTTTTAATGCATCCTGAGAAATAACCTCTGAGGCAATTTGCTTTGAAACTATTTCTCCTATTCCGGGAATTTTAGCTAAGTTTTGATGCTTTTCTTTGAAAACTCCCTCCACACTGCCAATGTATGCAATCAGATTTTTAGCCAGATTGCTTCCAATGCCTTTTATAAGCGTAATACCTATTTTATATTTCAGATTTTCGTCATTCATAGTTTTTTACCATAACAGACATGAAGTTCACAAAATATATCCTGAAAAGAGATTGTTTTTATTTTAGCTTAAACACTTTAAAAACAATAAGTTTCATTGCTAACCAACCGAGTAATACGCCTGTAATATCGCTGAACCAATCAAACCATTCAGCAGTCCGCGGGGCAAAATAGATAGGTTGTAATATTTCAACCACACCACCAAGAATTACAGGAGTCAGAAGACAGATTAAAATAAAAGACAACGAAGACAAGGGATAGTTTTTAGCATATTGACGGAAATCAAAAATCAAAACACAGGTTAAACCGCCATACATGATGATATGAACAAGTTTATCTTCGTTTTCGAAGGTTGGAATTCCTTTGAATTCAGAGGGTGGAGCAAAAGATAAATAAAGTATACCGGATATTATAAGTATTGATTTCCAATATGTATGCAGAAATTTTTTGATTTTCATATTTAAGAATTAAATAATCAATAAGGAAAATTAGAAACAAATGATATGGTTATTAAAACAAAAATATGCTGTAAATCGTTTTTTATGAAGGGAGAAATACTAACTATGCAAAGATAATTTTTTTAATTTAGAATATTAAATATCACATTAAAAAAATAATAGTTTATGAAAAAAATCGTCTATTTTACATTCATTACCTGTATTTTAGTGTCATGCTCAACTGAATTGCTTACAGGGCGTAAACAGCTGCTCTTAGTTTCAAACTCGGATGTTCTTACTTCCAGTTTTCAGAGTTACAAACAATTCATAGACTCTGTGCCGGCCTCGAAAGACAAAGTAAATACCGCGTTGGTAAAAAAAGTAGGCAATAAAATATCAACTGCAGTTGAAGCGTATCTGAATGCCAATGGGATGTCGGCAGATGTTGCATCGTATGCCTGGGAGTTTAATCTTGTGAAGGATACTACAAAGAATGCCTTTTGTATGCCGGGAGGCAAAGTGGTTGTATTTGAAGGAATACTACCAGTCACTCAAAATGAACTTGGGTTAGCCGTTGTGCTGGGACATGAAATTGCCCATGCCGTTGCAAAGCATAGTAACGAACGCATGAGCCAGCAAATGCTGGTACAATATGGCTCTTCATTAAGTGATGTACTGCTTGCCAATAAAACCGCAGCTACTAAATCAACCATAAGTACAATTTACGGTTTCGGGTCACAGTATGGAGTCATCTTACCCTATTCACGCAAACATGAATATGCAGCTGACCAACTGGGGTTGATCTTTATGGCTATGGCAGGATATAATCCGACAGAAGCAATTTCTTTCTGGGAGAGGATGTCTGCCACCTCAGGCAATGCACCCATTGAATTTATGAGCACCCATCCTTCGGATGCAAACCGTATTGCAAAGCTAAAAGAATTATTGCCCGAGGCTATGAAGTATTATAAAAAATAGCTCTTAGGTTGTGCTGAATTGTATAATGCAAAAAACTTCGTTGCACTCTGCAACGAAGTTTTTTTGTGTACTTATAGCTTATACTGTTTATGAGTTATAATTTCTCCCCAAATGCCAGATCGCCTGCATCGCCCAGACCCGGTATGATATAGGAATGTTCATTTAATTCAGGATCAATGGCAGCAGCCCAAACAGTGGTCTTTATTTCCGGGAAATGGGATGAGATATAATCTATGGCAACCTGACTTGAAATGACTGTTGCAATATGAATATGTGCCGGTTTGCCTTTGGTGAGCAATGCACCGTAAGCCAGTTCCATGGAACCACCTGTTGCAAGCATCGGATCAGTGATAATCAGCGTTTTCCCATCCAGGTTGGGGGAAGCTATATATTCAATAAAGATATCAAATTTCAAGGCATCTTTGTATTTGCGGTACGCAGAGACAAAGGCATTTTCTGCCCCATCAAAATAATTCAGGAAGCCTGTATGAAATGGTAACCCTGCGCGTAATATGGTTGCAATAACAATTTTTTCATCAATCACTTCGGTACTTGCCATGCCGAGTGGTGTCTTCACATCCTCAGCTTTATAGCGCAACTTTTTACTGATTTCATAGGCCATTATTTCGCCTATCCGTTCCATATTCCTGCGAAAACGCATGGAGTCTTTTTGAATTTTTACTGAACGAATTTCCTTTAAATAATGCTTTAAAACGGAATTGTTATCCGAAAGATTGATAATATTCATCTAATTTTATAAATTATAAATTGTTTTTGTCTTTCTCACGAATCTCTGTTCTACGAATTTTACCACTGATAGTTTTAGGCAATTCGTCTACAAATTCTATGATTCTTGGGTACTTATAAGGTGCAGTTACACTTTTTACGTGTTCCTGAATTTCTTTAATCAATTTTTCGCCTGCAAGCTCTTTGTATTCCTTTGACAGAATGATAGTTGCTTTTACCACTTGTCCCCTGATTTCATCAGGCACACCCGTTATAGCGCATTCCACCACGGCAGGATGTGTCATTAAAGCACTTTCCACTTCGAATGGACCTATTCGGTATCCGGAGCTTTTAATTACATCGTCGGCACGTCCCACGAACCAGAAATAGCCATCTTCGTCACGCCATGCCACATCACCGGTATAGTATACATCATCATGCCATGCTTCTTTCGTAAGTACTTCGTTGCGGTAATAGCCTTTGAAAAGCCCAACCGGATACTGTTTATCGGTGCGGATTACTATCTGTCCCTGTTCGCCAACTTCAGCCTTACGACCTTCAGGTGTCAGCAAGTCAACATCATAATGTGGATTGATCAATCCCATAGAGCCTGGTTTAGGTTCCACCCAGGGTGATGTGAAGAGCGAAAGGGTAGTTTCACTCTGGCCGTAACCTTCCTTGAGTTTAATACCGGTAAGCTGTAAAAACTGTTCATAAACAGCCGGGTTCAATGCCTCTCCGGCAATGGTGCAATATTCCAGTGATGATAAATCATAATGGGTAAGATCCTCCCGTATTAAGAAGCGGAAAATTGTAGGAGGGGCACAAAGGGAAGTAATGTGATACTTCTGAATCATTTCCAGCATGGCTGCCGGAGTAAATTTTTCATGGTCGTATACAAAAACGCAGGCTCCCACTATCCATTGTCCATAGAGTTTTCCCCACACTGCCTTGAGCCAGCCTGTATCGGCAATGGTAAGGTGCAGGCTGTCTTCATGCAGGTTATGCCAGTATTTTGCCGTAATGATGTGTGCCAACGGATACACGCAATCCAGCAATACCATTTTTGCATTTCCGGTAGTTCCTGACGTAAAGCTGATAATCAATGGATCATCGTTTTTATTCACATGGTTTATAGGAGTGAATGGTGCCGCATTCTCAATCCCTTTGTGAAAATCAAGCCATCCATCAGGAATGATATGGCCCACTGAAATCAACATTTCAACACTTGGCGATTCCGGCATGGCATCGTTAATGTGGGTAATTATAGGTTCTTCTCCAACGGCAATGATAGCCTTGATATCAGCAGCATTGTTGCGGTAAATCAGGTCTTTTTTGGTCAGCAAATGCGTTGCCGGAATAATAACGGCACCAATTTTATGCAGTGCTACAATGGTAAACCAGAATTCATACCGCCTTTTGAGGATGGCCATCACGATATCACCTTTTTTAATGCCCAGGCTTTGAAAGTACGATGCCGTTTGGTCGGTATATTTCTTCATATCACTGAACGTAAATTCACGGCATTCACCCTGATCATTCGTCCAAAGCAATGCTTTTTTATTCGGTTCTTTGGCAGCCCATTCATCCACGATGTCATAGCCAAAATTAAAATTTTCAGGGACAATAAGTTTGTAATTTGCTTTGAAGTCTTCAAAGTCTTTGAATTCGGTTTGTTGAAGGAACTTTTCTAACATAAATATTATTTTTGTTTAAAGCAGTTTTATTTTGCGGTGCAAAGTAAGTTTAAAAGCTTAAGTAAGACAAAAAACAGGGTTAAAAACTATCTATTTGGGGTAAAAGTCCCGATAATGGGATAAACGGATTTAATTTTTATATGATTACAGCCAGAAACTTTACCTTTTTTCCATTCATTGCTTTCATCCCATGTGGCTTGGAAGAATCAAAATAAATGCTGTCTCCTTCATGAAGGATAATATCATTTCCGGCAATCTGGAGGTTCATAATCCCTTCGAGGATATAATTGAATTCCTGGCCGGTATGTGTGTTCAAATGGATCTGTTTATCGGATGGTTCAACGGTCACTTCAAACGGTTCAGCATTCGCATACCTGAATCCGTGGGCAAGCGATTGATATTTGTAAACGCTGGTCCGTTCAATGCTTGTACCCGTTCCTTTGCGGGTAACTGAGAAGGCAAGCGAGTGCGGGTCATTGCCTGAGATTAATGCGGTTGTTTCAACACCAAAGGTTTGAGCCAGGTCGCATATAAAACTCATAGGAATATCATGATTTCCCGATTCGTATTTTTCGTAATCCGACGTGCTTATCCCACATTTCGCAGCTACCATTTCGGTAGTTAATTCCAGTGCTTCGCGAAGTCCGTGAAGTCGTTCGGCAATTTGTTTAATTTGTGTGTTCATATTGCTGGTTTAATTGTTTAAAAAGTAAAACTTTTCTTTTATTAAAAACCTTTTTTGTTCGGTATGTCAATTCAGGATTGAACTGGTTTTAAATCATCCGTTAAACAGAATGCATAGCAATTCTGTAAAAAAGGATGTCTTCTTCCATTCAATCTTATTTATTCAGTCCCTTATTTTATATGCGAAGCTTTCAATCCTTTGATCACAGCGTTTGTAAATCCCTGAGCTTCCATTTCGTTCAGTCCTTTAATGGTAGTACCTCCGGCAGTGGTCACTTTATCAATTTCAACTTCAGGATGTGTTCCGTTGGCTTCCAGCAATTCAATGGCCCCGCGTAACGTCTGGATCACAACTTCTTTGGCTGTATTGGGGTATATGCCCATTTCAACGCCCCCTTCGGAGGCAGCACGAATGTAGCGGAAAGCATAGGCTATACCGCATGACGAAAGTGACATAAATGCATTCAACTGGCTTTCGGGCACAAGAAATGTTTTTCCCAATTCAGCAAATATATCCACGATTAATTGTTCCTGTTCGCCTGTTGCATTGAATGAAGCAATGGTGGAAACGCTTTGTTGCACATCGATGGCTGTGTTTGGAATAATACGGAATATCGTTGCATCGGTATTGAAAAAGGTAGTCAGTTGTTCAAATTCCACTCCGGCTGCTATTGATACAACAAGTTGTTTTTTATAATCGAGTTTGTTTTCCAACTCTTCTGCAATACTTTCAACCAACCAGGGTTTTACAGCAAGAATAACGATATTGGCATCTTTCAGTATGTCCCGGTTCGAATTGCTTATGGTTATTTCAGGGGCAAAAGCTTTCAGTGCATCCAGGTTAGCCTGTGAAACATCACTTACACGTATGTTTTTCGATTGGATAAGCTTCCCTTTAGATAATCCGCGGGCAATGGCTCCTCCCATATTTCCAGCACCAATAATGGCTATTTGTAAATCAGTTGTTTCCATATTTCAGTTATTTTAAATCGAGTATGTTTATTAATTGACAACAAAGATAGAATAAGTAATTAAAAATTCAGTTTGAACAATCCATTATTGTTCTAAAAATTCAGTTTTGAGTGTGTTTTAGAACTATTAATGCCTTTTCCATTAGAAACTCAGATTTAAACATCCCAACAGTCCCCAGGGGCTTACACCCGGATGATTCAAATCTGTAAGCCTCCATACAGATTGAAGAGTGAATATATGGAGGATATTGGTTAATCCTACACCAACTTCCATATAGGGTTTTGAATACGTGTTCATAAAGACCGGATAATCAGCCTGCTGTTTATGTGAATCACTTAAGCTTCCGTACGCCATTTTGAAGGTAACCATTTCGCGCAGGTTCAGATTCTTTATCAGTGGAATCTGGTTCATAATCAGCCCGTTCAACATTAACTCGGTGTGGAGGTTTATATATTTATCCGATGCATATTCCATGTAATCCATCAGGTTGAATGAATAAAAGCCATACCCACCCGATTCGCTGCCCGGAGGTATCCCAAGAAGTGGATAAGGGACATTCCCCAATATGATTCCGGCATCCGCCTTGTAATTAAATTGTCCGTATTCAAACCGGATAAACTGTTTTATGGCACCCATAATTTTCCCGTACTGACCGGTTTTACTTCCAAGCTGGTATTTCCCTGCTTCCACTATGCTGTATATTACCGGCATATTGTTGGAAACATAAACCCGTTGCATATGATCATCGTAGGTTCTTTCGTCAAATGAAAAGCGGGTAGAAACTGTTGCCGATTGCTGAAGCAGTGAATTTGCCACACTCGCATTCCCGATAGCCAGTGGCAGGTCCTTGTTTGCGAATAACCTGTTGGAGTGCAGGTATAAACTGCTTTCAATATCACTGTTCCAGTCGTTATCAAATGACAGGGAATACTCGTTGCGTTCACTTATCTTTCCGGCCGATTCAAATGCAAAGACAGAACTTGAGATATCTTCATCCCCGGTAACAAGTGGATTTTCACGATACATGAAATCGTTGTAATTGTAATCTATCCGCCTGTAATCATCGGTATAACCGATTCCCAGGATCCTTCGTTTTTCTCCCTTGAATTTATATTGGGCAGTTGCCGAATACTTGATGGCTTCATTTCTAAAACAGTATCCCACAAAGCCCCCCAGTGAAATGTTTTTCCATAATTTCTCATTGGTATGAAACGGCAGGGTCAACCTCAATCCTTCTATATCGGTTATGCGTATAATCTGCTCAATTTTACCTACGTCAATTATCCCTACAGGTATACTACCTGTAAAAACAACATTTGCTATCCATTTGGCAGTGCGCAATAAAGGAGTTTTATTCAGGTCGCTCAGTTTCTCATCAAGGGTAGCAGGGTTGTAACTGCTTTCAGCAAAACTGTTGGTTTGTGGGATGTTTGAATCAGTTGAATGAAAGGTGGCACTCCGCTTTACAAAGATCTCAGGATTTGGGTTCAGGCTGTCGATAAGCAGGGCATACGACATATTCAAAGCCAGTTCCTCCGATTGCCGCATCCAGCGGTTCGTAGATACCGGGACAAACTTCTGGCTTATCCGTAGGTTGTGAATGAAATTGATATTCGCCTGTGCAGGCAACTCTGCTTCAATATGTGTCAACCCGTAGGTGGTCGAATCAATCCAGAGTTTTCCGTCAAAGGCTAAGTTCTTGGTGTTTTTGCTCCTGAAATGTATTTCGTACTGTTTCCCATGCGTTGTCCTGATGCTGTCGGCCAGATAGTAATCATAAAAAGCATTTCCTACATTTGACAACGGGCTGATCAGGCCTTTTCCAAATACAGTGACCACATGATCATAAAAATTCAACTCCGTATCCAATTGTCCGACCAGCTTTTCAAGTATCTTTTCGCCCTCCTTAGGCGAAGAGAAGATTTTATTCGATAGCTCTTTCTTTTCCTTTGATGTGATTTGATACTTCTTTTCTGCCATGTACAACGGAACTACCATCGATGAATCGGAACCTGAAATGTTTCCCTTTTTTAACTGATCAAAGATCCGTTTGCTTATGGATCGTTGAGTGACCTTGCTCAGCAATACCAGGTTCTGTTCAGTGCTCATTGCTTTGTATCCGGTTTGACGGCTGATATCATTTACCCTGATCAGCAGGCGTACCTTCTTCATGATTTCCATGGCAGGATTTGATCCGGGAACTACAAAGACTTCCTGAAGCAACGTATTTCCCTCCTGCATTTCTATCTGCAGCCCGACACTTTGACCAGGTTTTATCCTGATTTCACGTTTAGTAAATCCTATCGAAGTAAATTCTAGGGTAGTATGTTTTTCCTTGTCACGGATAATGAAATATCCCTCTTCGTTCGACTGAACGATTGCGTTTGAATTCTTAAATGTTATATTGACAAAAGGTATCGGACTTTTATCCTTGCTGTTCATCACCTGTCCCACAACTACAGTTTCCTGTGCAGTTAAGGATAAAGGGATCAGAAGAAATAAAAGAAGGATAGGAATCAATACGTTTTTAAAGTTTGCAAAGCGTATCAGTCCTTTTGCTCTTGTGTAGAAGTTTCTTTTCATATATCATGTCATTATTTCCCTGTCAGGGTCGTAATGTGGTAATTCCGGTTATATGTTTAATGTTTCTGTTCGTATTTCTTTTCTTCAGCCAGTTCCTTCTTTCTGCGATAGAGCGGATGACAATCCAATACCGTTTGCCGGAGAAAATGCACGTCGATATGTGTGTACAGTTCTGTTGTTGTAATCGATTCATGTCCCAGCAGTTGTTGTATTGCCCTCAGGTTTGCCCCGTTTTCCAGCAAGTGTGTTGCAAACGAATGCCTGAAGGTATGCGGGCTCACATTTTTCCGGATACCTGCCAGCAGCGCCAGATCTTTTACAATGGTAAATATCATGGCACGCGTTAATTTAGATCCTCTCCGGTTTAAAAACAGGATATCTTCATGCCCTTTCTTGATCGTCAGTTTATCCCGGTCGGTCTTCCAGAACCCGATTTGTTTCAATGCCTGTGGTGACATAGGTACAAGGCGTTGCTTGCTTCCTTTTCCTTCAACAAGCATATATCCCTCTTCCAGGTAAAGTTTCGACAGTTGCAGCCCGATTAATTCAGAGACTCGCAATCCCGAACCATAAAGCACTTCAATAATAGCCTTGTTGCGTTGACCTTCCGGTTTCGACAGATCAATGGCATTCACTATCGCGTCAATTTCTTCAATCGACAATACCTCCGGAAGACGTAATCCTATTTTAGGACTTTCAAGCAATTCGGTCGGATCTTCTGTCGTATGATTTTTATAGATCAGGAAATGATAAAACGATTTTATACTCGATAAGATGCGTGCCTGTGAACGGGGGTGAATACCTAAACTGCTGATTTCTATAATAAAATCACGTAATATTCCGTTGTTTGCGGCTTCCAGTGCTATGTGGGCATCCGCTAAGTAAACCGACAACTTCAACAAATCACTTTCATAAGCTTCTATCGTGTTGTTTGATAATGCTTTTTCAAATTTCAAATACAAATGGTATTCATCCAGGATGGGAAGCATTGCTTATTTTTCGGTTACGGGATTCAATTGTTTTTCTATTTGCAGTATTTGCATATCAATAGTTTGCAAAGATATTAAAAAGATTTTATTCGTACTAAAAAGAACAGATGCAATTCCTTAAGTCGCATTCCCATTTTACCCGTCGCCCTCCCACTTTTTGAGCTTTCTGATAGCCAGTTCATGCAGCAGTGAGAGTGCGACTAAAAGGTAAAAGACAATTGAGTGACTATGCTGGATGTCGCCCTCCCACTTTTTGAGCTTTCAGATAGTCAGTTCATATAGCAGTGGGAGTGCGACTAAAAGGTGAAAGACACTTAGCTCACAGTCGCACTCCCACTGAATGTGATCAAGGGTTGACTATTGAACAATCAGTGGGAGGGCGACTCTGCTGAAGTGGGAGTGCGACTAAAAAATTAAAACTTACGCCCATTTTCAGTTGTCCCATTAAACCTGTTCGTTTTTTTGAAGTCTAACTATCACAAAAAATCGTACTCTTCATACTATCTTCATTTTCTTTCTGAATAAATATTCTATCTTTGCCCCTGATAGTATTCTTCAAAAGGCAACCAGCAATTGAGTGAAATAACAAACATAAAATATCAGCAAATGAACATCAACAAACACCTTCTTACTTTCTGTTTATTAGGATTAACCCTTTCTCTTTCTGCCTACGATGCCATGGGTCACAGGATCGTAGCGGATATCGCGTATGATAACCTGACTGATAAAGCCCGCCAGCAGGTGGATAAAGTGCTCGGTAAACGGGGCATTGTATACGAATCAACCTGGGCCGATGAAGTACGCAGTGATAATAAATACGCGTACAGCTACCAGTGGCATTACCAGGATCTGGATGATAATATGACCTCTGATGGTATTCTAAAACTTATGAAAAACCCAAAGGCTGAAGGTGAGCATCTCTTTTTTGCCATCGATACACTTACTACCCGCCTGAAAAGAGATAAGAATGATGCGGAAGCCTTGAAGTTCCTTGTCCATTTTATCGGCGACCTGCACCAACCCATGCATATGGGACGCAAGGATGATAAGGGTGGTAATAAAGTTGATTTCAACTGGTTTGGTAAGAAAACCAACCTGCATTCCGTATGGGATGGTGCACTGATTGAAAGTGAAAAGATGTCTTACTCAGAATTCAGCCAATACCTGCAGGATAAATTCGAACCCCGTAAAGCAGAAATCAAAAAGTGTAATATCCTTCAATCTGTCGAAGCAGGCTATGCTGTTCAAAAACTAATCTACAGCTACGACATGTCCGATACCAGCAATTACCATTACGTGTATTTCTTTGCCGACAAACGCGACGAAATGCTCTACCGCGGCGGTATCCAACTGGCTAATATCCTGAATGCTATTTATAAGTAGTAATTGGTTAATTGGTTGAATGGCTAATTGGTTGAATGGTTTTCTGCAAGCAGAATGATTCTTCCATCGGTAATAAACATAGGTCACCATATCCAGGAACAAAACCTTATTTTCTATTTGTGTTAAATAGAAAATAAGGTTTTTTGTTTGCCTTTTAACGCTGACATGTCTCCGATGATGTCAGGTTATTATATACAAAGTGACGGCTTCACTTTAAGTGAAGCCGTCACTATCCTAAAATCCCATAAACCATAACGCGAAACGCAGAACGCGGAACTGTTATTTTAAGTATGCGTTTTAAACGCTTAACCATTTCCCCGTGTTCGCGAAGTCTTCATTCCCTGGTAAATTTTCTAATAGTTTCTTTCAACTGAGGAAATTCCTGAATTAGATTTTCTCTCTTAGCCAGTTCAAAATCTGCAAAGTCAAACCCTGGAGCAACGGTGCAACTAACTAAAGAGTATCCTTTTAGGTCCTTAACTCCTGAAGCAAACCAGGTATTTGCCGGAATTATTGCTTGAAGCACTTCTCCATTTTCAAAACTATTTCCCAGGATAATTGTGTTTATAACCCCATCTTTTATAAATACAATTTCCAACGGTTCTCCCTGATGAAAAAACCATAATTCATCCGATTGAATTCGATGAAACAACGATTTGTTATCACTTTCCAGGAGGAAATAAATGGCTGTACTTATATTTCTACTTATATTTCGATCAATTTCTATTGACTGAGTGGACCTGTAAGTTTCTTTATAAAACCCACCTTCAGGATGTTCCAGTAATCCAAGTTTTTGAGCTATTTCTTTACCATTCATAGTAGCGATATCCATTTTATTGCGAATTTTAACTTTGCAAATATAGAAAATGTTTTTGATATTTGTAGTTGGCGGATTGCATCCCGATAGCTATCGGGACCCAGCCACAAGCATTATCATTTTCTTATTTAATGTTTGGTATATCCTGAAGGACGGGATAATTAGCTCATTTGAATGATGCGTATGTTTTTAAATTTTCAATTGGTTTCATTACATCGTGTACTTTTTCCGTTATGGTTTTATTTGCTATTTTCAGTTGGAGGTGTTGCTTCATATTATCAGAAGATGAGCCAATTAAAATATTATAAACTCCGGCATCTACAACCCATTCACTTCCTTTATCATTGAACGAGGCTAAATCCTTCAATGACAATGTCATTATTAAAGCCTGTTCTTCGCCAGGTTGCAATAATTTTGTTTTAGCAAATGCTTTCAACTCTTTATTTGGTTTCGCCAACTCATTCGATTTTGGAGCTGAAATGTAAAGCTCGGCTACCTCTTTTCCAGCAACTTTTCCGGTATTCTTAACTTTTACTGATATAATATACTTTCCATTATCTTCTTTAAGAGAAGCATTAGTGAAAGCAAAATTGGTGTAAGACAAACCATAACCAAAAGGATAAGAAACCGATTTACCGAAAGTGTCAAAATAGCGGTAACCCACGTAAATATCTTCTTCGTAGTTAGTGTAATCTACATTCTGAACTGTATCATGTTTCGGAGCATTACCCATCAGACTTCCCATAATGGTTTTTATGTCAGGATTATAATTCGATGGAAAATTAGCCGAAGAAGCTACATCGGTGTAATTTACTGGAAATGTCATTGTTAATTTACCTGAAGGAGCTACTTTACCATTCAAAATATCTGCTACAGAATTACCACCTTCCTGACCAGCTTGCCATGCCAACAAAATAGCATCCGGCAATTCTTTCCATGAGGCTGTTTCGATAACTCCACCGATATTGAGTATGACAACGACTTTTTTGCCTGCATTGTGATAGGCAGTACATACATCTTCTATTAATTTATGTTCCGTATTTGAAAGCTGGAAATCTCCATCCACCTTGCGATCGAAAAATTCGCCGGAAGTACGTCCCAATGTGATGATTGCGATATCGTTTGCTTCTACCTGAGATACCAAAGTCGCATTATCAGGGATCATCTCAGCAATTCGTTTCCTGGGCAAAAAGTTTGCAAATGGGTTAGCCGCGTCTGGTTTGATTTTCACATTCTCACCGGCGATATATTTCTCGTTGGACAGTTTAATGCTTTCATCAAGCGTATAACCAGCATTGGAGAGTCCTTGTATTAAAGAAACAGTGTAAGCTCTATTCACATCTCCACTTCCTGTACCACCTGCAATAAAATCATATGATGTAATTCCATAAGCTGCCACTTTTTTTACATCACTTCTTATGGGTAATGTGTTTGCATTGTTCTTTAATAAAATCATTCCTTCAGTTGCCGATTCGCGTGTTACTTTGGCATGAGCCTGTAAGTCCGGCTTATTGGAGTATTTGTAGTTTTTAAATTTAGGCGATTTTTCGATGAGAGTTAGGATGCGTTTCACGTTTACATCAATGTCGGCTTCACTAAGAGCCCCATTCTTTATTGCTTCGATAATTGAACTACTTTGAAGTGCAGTTCCAGGCATTAATAAGTCATTTCCAACATGCACCTGAGCAACAACATTTTTACCCCCAAACCAATCAGTCATTACAGTTCCTCTGAATCCCCATTCGCTGCGCAGAATATCGGCAATCAAACCATAACTTTCTGATGTGTAAGTTCCGTTAATCTTATTGTAAGATGTCATCACTGTCCATGGATTTGATTCTTTTACAGCAATCTCAAATCCTTTCAGGTAAATTTCACGGAGAGCTCGTTGTGATATGCGAGCATCAGTTCCAGTACGGTTCGTTTCCTGATTGTTTCCTGCATAGTGTTTGATGGAAGTGCCCACGCCATTGGATTGGATTCCTCTGACATATGCAGCCGCAATTTTACCTGCAATAATCGGATCTTCAGAATAATATTCAAAATTTCGCCCACACAACGGATTGCGATGAATGTTTAATGCCGGAGCAAGTAGTACGTCAGCACCATATTCTAATACCTCGTTTCCCATAGCGTTCCCTACCCGTTCCACTAAATCAGTATTCCAGGTTGAAGCAAGAAGTGTAGCTACTGGGAATGCAGTACAGTAATAGGTATTGGTATCCCCCTTACGTTTTGGTTGAATACGTAATCCTGCCGGTCCGTCAGCTAAAACAATAGCTGGTATGCCAAGACGTCGAATAGGATTGGTAGTGCCTGCAGCACCAGGTACGATATTTTGCGTCTCACCTACTGCGGCATTATCTCCATTCATGCCAGCCATGCCTGAACCTATTAGCAAAGTCACTTTTTCTTCGAGCGTCATTGCTTTTATGACTTCATTAATGGGTGCTTTCCCAAACTGAGGTACTTGTTGTGCTGACATATTCATTGTCAGGCAAGTACAAAGACATGTAAATATAATTTTTTTAATCATAATGTTTATTATCTGTTTATGTATATTCTATAAAAAGGGAAATGAGAGTGTTTTATTTGAAAAGTAAAGGAACAAGTTCAGTCAGGTAGATACGCCAGTTTTTCCAAATATGTCCTTCTTCAGATTCATAATAGGTATATTTATATCCACTTTTATTGAGTATGTTTCGGTATTCTTCATTGGCCTTATATAAAAAGTCGCTCTTGCCAATACCAATCCAATAAAGTTTTGGTTTTTTACTGAACTGTGTTTTTAATTTTGAGTCAAAATTGTCATAAATGGGAGACTTCATGTCTTTATTGGGAATAATTGCCGCTGAGAACAAACCAACATAATCAAACATATCAGGATATTCCTTAGATATGTGCAGTGAATGAAAACCTCCCATAGATAAACCAGCAATAGCGCGACCTTTTTTATTTGCTACAGTACGATAATTCCCTTCGATAAATTTGACAACATCGGGGAAACTACTTTCCATAGATCCTTCCATTGTTTTCTGAAGTTGCATATTTGGTTTATAAAAACCCAAAGTTGATTCGCCGGGAGCAGCTTCTTGTGAAACATTTCCATTCGTCATTACAATAATCATCGGTTTCGCTTTGCCTTGAGCAATTAAATTATCCAGAATCTGAGCTGTACGACCTAAAGCAATCCATGCTTCTTCGTCTCCCCCCATTCCATGAAGCAAATACAGGACTGGATAGTTATTCTTGCCAGCTTCATATCCAGCAGGTGTATAAACGGTTAATCGACGTGTCATATTCAACGTAGGACTAGTGTACCAACGACGGGCTACAGTTCCGTGAGCTACATTGTTTACTTTGTATAAATCTGCACGTCCACCACCAATCAAAAAAACATTTGTAACTGATGCTACATCGCGAATCAAATACACATTGTTCGGGTCTGTAGTTTTGAATCCATCAACTACAAATGAGTAACTATAAAGCTCAGGTTTTAAAGGTTCTGTTGTTGTATATTCCCATATGCCATCTTTTCCTTCTTTCAAATCGACAGTGCCAGGCTTATCGAATTTACCAAATTGGGTATCTACTTTTTCAGAGGGTAGAAAGTCGCCTGTAATTTGTACTTTCTGAGCTTTAGGGACATGTAAACGAAACGTTACTGTATTGGTTGGGTTTATCTCCGGAGAGATAATGTTTTGTCCCCCAAAAAGAGCTTGTTGAGCGAAAGTGCTGATAGATAGCAATAATAATATTGCCAAAGTTGTTTGTTTTTTCATTTTTTTTGATTGAATATTTATTTAATTTTAGATTTCATTTTTTGTTTAAAATGACAATAATGTTTATAATCTGTAGTATTAAAAGTTACTATGGAAGGGGATTTACTCCTTCCATAGTAAGTGTGATGTTATTTCCATCCAGCGTTCTGAATCATTTTATCATTTAAAGTCATTTCTTTTTCAGGAATTGGTAGAAGCTCATTTTTACCTTTTACAAAACCAGTAGAAGCTGTATTGGTGTACTCATCTATGATAGTTATACCATCAAAACACTTATTCACTTTTCCTTGATCTTTAAGTACAGCAGCTGCATCGCCCCAGCGAACTAAATCAAGAAAACGGCAACCTTCTTCAAACAATTCTAACCGTTTTTCAGTCTTGATATCTTCCATTGTTATTGTAGATTTTGGTGCTAATTTTGCACGGATGCGTACTTGGCTAATGTAATCAGCAGCTTTTGCTCCATTACCAGCTTTCAAATTAGCTTCAGCTGCCAATAAAAGAACCTCTGCATAGCGCATATAACGAAGATTAACACAAGAGAAGAATTCCGTACCAAAAATTAATTCAGATTTTACTAAACGGTTTTTCCAGTTGTAATATCCTTCATGACCGTGAAGTCTTTGTCCAGTACTGATTGTTATACCAATATCATTTTTAACCTGATTGTAAGTTTTAATTGTTTGATTCAAACGATAACCATTAACACCTTCTTCTGTAACAAAAGCATCATAAACCGATTTACGCGGATTATAAAAACCATAGCCAGCCGAACACAAATCTGCATATTCATCTTTTTTTCCTGCCCAATTGTGCTGGTTTGCTCTCCAACCATGTTGTACACAATACCAGTTTACAAAAGTAAAATTCCAGGCTAGCGAACTATCCCAAACCATATTACCTTCCAATATATTTTCAGTTCCAAAATCTGTAACCATACGGATTATGTCACCATAATTTCCTTGATAAAGTTGATATTTTTTGGAAGTAATAACATTTTCAAATGCACTTGCAGCATTGCTCCATTCTTCCAGAAATACATAGCTTTTACCAAGATAAGAATATGCTGCTTCTTGTGTTATACGGGCCATCTTTTGATTAACACTTGTTTTAGAAGATAATGCTCCCATTTCAATTGCTGCTTTAAAATCGGAAACCGCTTGTTCGTACAATTGTTTTTGGGTACTATTTGGTTGAGCATATTCATTTGTTGCCAAAAGATGGTTAACCACCGGAGCTGTACCAAAAAAGGCTCCAAGATACAAGTGAGCCATACCACGGAAAAAGTATGCTTCTGCTTTGTCACGTTTCTTTACATCGGTGTCATATTTTGAAAACTTGCCTATGACCAGATTTGCATTATAAATTTGAGTATATAAACCTGAATACAAATTTTCAACCAACTGATTATTCGTACTAAAAGCGTATGCGCCCATATCTTCATTACTCGCTACGTCACCTCTGGAACCGCCACCACACCACACGTCATCAGACAAAAGATTGGCTGCCGACATAATATTTGTGTAGTTTGAATAAAGGTTGTAATAGCAACAAGCAATAGCTTTCTCAGCATCAGCATCCGTCTTATAGAAATCTGCTTCTGAACCGAGATTCCCTAGTTTCGCAATATCG
>Ga0302213_1000144_pt1 | contig 44440 bp, 51 predicted proteins | sample II_Fen_N1_2_FD_194583 | JGI IMG/M metagenome (GOLD analysis project Ga0302213, IMG submission 194583) | Peat permafrost microbial communities from Stordalen Mire near Abisko, Sweden - II_Fen_N1_1 | ecosystem: Environmental > Terrestrial > Soil > Wetlands > Permafrost | place: Sweden: Abisko...
TGCATTTTTATAGCCACGAAGTTCACACTCACTGGCAAGATCCGTTTTAATCATATTGAAAATGTAGGCAAGAAGCGGTTGATGCGGTTTAAGCCCTTTTGTAAAAGCACTCGCTGCTTTTTGTCGTACGTCACGATTGGCATCTTGAAGCTTACTTAAGATCTCCTCTTCAGAGAGTTTTTCACCTTCATAGGAAAACTTCAGGCGACTAAAATGTTCATCAAAAAGTCGGCTAAAGGCAGAAGCAGAGGTCATATCTTTTTTAAGTAAAATGCGTTCCTCTTTTTGGCTCAGTTGATACGGTTTTTCTTCGACCAATGATTCTAAATAGTAGGTGTACATCGGAGCAGAAGCGATCAACTCCTCTTGTTTTGGCTTAGAGAGTTTATTAAATTCAAGTTCAAAAAAGAGAAGATTTTCAGCAATATTGGAGTGCGCTTGTTGGTATTTGGCATAAAAGCTGCCATTATCACTGTTGGTGGCAAATTTTAAAAAAGCATATGTCATGATGCGACCAAGCTTTTCATTGATCGATTCATACTCTCTGATCGATTCTAAGAATTCGTTTACATGTAACACTTTGAGTTTGCCTTTGCAGACTGACTCCAAACTTTTTGCTCGCGTTGCCGCATCATTTAAATCCGCTTCTAACAACGCTTCATTCTCATACAGTGAGGAAAGATCCCAATTCAACATTTAGTCCTTGATACATACATTTTTAATGATTTTAAATCCTATAAGTGCGTTCATTATAGCAAATTTCTCTGCTTTTTGAAGGCTTTTCCTCTCTAAAGATTCAGCCTTTAGTGCACCACTCGCTAACAATCGCTCTCGTGTCGTTCCCTTTAAAAGTGGGTGAAGGGGTGTTTTCCACTCACCATCAATCAAAAGTGCAATATTGGCGATACTGGTATCTTGAAGTTTCCCGTTACATGTAAAAATGACATCATCACTCTCTTCGTGTAAATGGGCATTTAGAACCTCTCGATTGCCATATTTATACGCGTAGTCTATCTTCGCTTCTACGAGGGTAAAGGTGTGAATATGACGTTCATTATAAGGAATATACTCAATCTTCTGAATCGCTTCGGCATAGTCAACGCGCACTCTGAATGTTCCCTCTTTAGGAGGGTTCAAATGCTCAGCAAGTGTGATTTTATGCGTGGCACCATAAAGTTCTTGACGTGTTTTATCAAACCGTGCTTGATGAAAAGCAAGGTGAAATAGCGCACCATCTACGGCTTTAAGTGTCTCAAAACACGGGGATATAGACTTTATCACACAACTCATCGTACTCCTTTTGCGCCTCACTTAAAAGGGTAATACCACCACCACTTTTAAACACATAGCCCTCGTCGTTGGTCTTTTCCATAAAACGGATCATCACGGCACTGTCTAAACGCTCACCATCATACACACCAAAGATACCTGTAAAAAAGCCTCTGTTGTAGCCTTCAATGCGTTCGATAATCTCCATGCTACTGCGTTTGGGTGTCCCGCTGATCGAGCCTGCAGGAAGCAGTCTTGCGATGATGTCACCTACCTTTTCATGCCAATTTTCGTCAAGCTTACCCTTGATTTTAGAGCTAACCTGTAAAAGCTCTTTCTCGCCTGCTTGAATCTTCTCCACATAACGAAACTGCTCAACACGTACCTCTTTGGAAACCATAGAGAGGTCATTGCGCAAAAGATCAACCACCATGACATGTTCCGCTTTTTCTTTCTCATCGTTTAAGATCATTTCTTTGGCATTAGCAATACTCGCATCAATCGTACCTTTCATCGGATAGGTACTGATAACGTTACTCCTTATCTCCACAAAACGCTCCGGTGAAAAACAGACAAACTCTTCGTGATAGCAGAGTTTAAAAGGAGCATTGGCCGTGTAAAAAAGATTTTTAAAGGAACATGAGAGTTCAATTTTACTAGGAGTTGTAAGATTCAGCAGATACGTATTGCCCGCTTTTATCTCTTCAATAACGGCTTCATACTGACGTTGATACTGCATTTTGGACGGAGGCGTTTTTTGCCAAGAAAAATCTTTACATGTAAAAGACTTAGAAGCATTTGTCTGAGCATCTAATTGGTATAAAATACCGCTTGGCACGGCGTCAAGCGCAAATACTTCAAACACTTTTGCCGCATAATCAATGAGAAAGAAAAAAGGTTTTCTCTCTTTCCCAAAGGCATTGAGTTGAGAGGCAAACTCAATGTTCAATCAACTTCTCCAAAACGGCCATCCGAACGGCGACACCATTTTTGACTTGCTCTAAGATTTTAGAGCGTGGATCTTTCATCATAAAATCATCGACATCGACATTACGGTGTACGGGACCTGGGTGAAGAATGATGATGTCACGATCTCCCATCAGTTTAGAGGTAATACAAAAATCGGTGCCGTAATCTTTGAGTGATGCATAAATTTGGTTCGCATGACGCTCGGTTTGCGCGCGTAAACTCATAATGACATCAACCTCATCCATCACCTCTTCAATACGGTGATGCACACGAAGATTGGTTTGCGGAAGGAAATGTGGAGGGCCTACTAAAATCACTTCAACACCCACACGTGCTAAAAGTTCAATATTGCTGTTCGCTACACGTGAATTTTTGATATCACCCACAATCGCCACTTTTTTACCACGAACATCTCCAAAATGGCGCTTCATCGTAAAAAGATCCAAAAGTGCTTGCGTTGGATGCGCGTGAGCACCATCGCCTCCATTGACAATCGGACAGTTGACATAATTGGCTAAAATGTGTGGCACGCCTGAGCTTTTATGACGCACAACAATGGCGTCTGGACCCATGGCATCAAGGTTAGCAGCGGTATCAAACAGGGTTTCACCTTTGCTGGAAGAGCTGCGTGAAACATCCAAGCTTACCACCATCGCACCAAGGCGTTTTGCGGCAATTTCAAAACTACTGCGTGTTCTCGTTGAGTTTTCAAAGAAGATGGTAATGACCGTTTTGTTTTTCAAAATTTCTCGTGGTTTTTCATCCAAAAACTCGGTTGCTCGCTCAAGCAACTTCTCAATCTCATTCAGTGAAAAATCTCGTGTATTAATCAAATGGTTCACGCACCGCTCCTTGATGATTTTGGGGAAATAATAACAAATTTTGACTGTAAGTTTCGTTAACACTTCGTTCAATTCACTGTGGTACAATTCGCAAAAAGGAGGTAACATGAAAAAAATCTTTTATGCACCACTTCTACTTGTAGGTTCTCTCCTTTATGCTGAGACCATCAATCTAACAGAAGAGGTACGCGTTATAACCAGTAAACCAGAGTACCGTATGGTCACCTCTCGGGTTCCGTATCAAGAGTGTTGGGATGAGCAAGTTGAAGTGCATTATGCTCCACAACCGTCCAATGATGGAAGTGGCGTCGCGGGTGCGCTCATTGGTGGTGTCGCAGGTGGCGTTTTAGGGCACCAAGTGGGTGGCGGCAGAGGCAATACCGCAGCAACCGTTGGTGGAGCCATTGTGGGAACATTGGTAGGTAAAAACCTTGCAGAAAATGCAACCAGTACACCGCCACCTCCAGGCTACCGCATGGAGAGACGTTGTACAACGCGTTATGAGGAAAAAAGTACAGAACAATTTATGGGATACCGTAACACAGCCAACTATAAAGGCCAAACCATTATTAAGTACTCCGATAAACCTTTAGAGTTTATCCGCCTCAGCGTCATGGTAAGCTACTAAGCTTTTTATTATTTCATCCATATCGTCTTGAACCGAGAGCACTCTGCCAAATACTTTTTTGAAAAATGGCAGGGTAATCTCGTCAAAAGAGGTACGATCTCCTTTAAAATTGACACACCACTCATAATCATCGACCCCTAAACCATCAAGCAAATGGAGATTAAGCAAAATATCGTTGATACATCCGAGTTGATCGTGTCCAACAAGCAGTGTTTTAGCATGAAACAGTCGAATAAAATCGTACATGTAAAGATCTTCCTCGATCGGCACCAAAAGTCCACCAGCTCCTTCAATAAGAACAATATCGCACAATGCTTCAATCTTGGCGTAGGCACTTTCCAAAAGTTCTAAACTGATCTTCTTACGCCCTTTCGCCACAAAGGGAGCCGCAGGGAGTTCAAACTGATAGGGAACAATATCACGAAGTTTTAAAGTCTCCAAAGCAGGATGGTAACGTTTTGCCGTTTCAAAAAGAAGCGTTGCATCCAAAGGGTGTGTTACCACACCGGTCTCAATAGGCTTCATAACGCCCACTTTAAATCCTTTGCTACTCAGTGCTTCGAGAAGTTTAAGGGTGGTATGCGTTTTGCCAACGTCTGTATTGGTGGCTGTAATAAAAATAGGAGGGTATTTCATGGTAACTCTTTTTTGGCGTATTATAACAAAAAAGGCTTAGAGAAGTCGGACGCCACAACAGCGCCCGTGAGATTTCTAGTCGATGAGATAGCGTGTCAAAAAGGCAAGTGACGCCGCAATAATATGAGGCGCTCCATACAAAAAGGTCGCAAAGACTTGGACTAAGATACTTTTTTTAAGTTTCATACCAAAGATAATGATCGTTCCTATAAAGGTGGTTGCAAAGATATATGAGAGTGCATGCATCAAACCATAGCTAGGATCATGTTTTAAGTTTGCCAAAAAAAGTGTAATGACATACGCAGCAATGAAAAATCCTAAAATGTTAGGGAGTAATTCATAGCGCTGAAACTTCCCATAAAAGTCCTCTACACTGGGAGGAGGAAAACCATTAGATTCTTTTAACTGCTTAGAGACAATAGCCCTTTTTTCAAAAAAGAGAAATGCAATCAAGCTTAGGGTGACACCAATGGGAACAATCAAAAACAATGCATCCATAACAAACTCCTTGTGACATTTTCGTGATACAAGATGATTGTAACTTTCGTTTGTTTGTTGGTTGCTTAAAAGGATCAATTAATGATAATTTAATCTACTTAAATCGTACTGGTACACAGAAGTCTAGATCAAACAGCTCATTAGACTCAATAAAATGATTTTTCCGATAAACGGCAAACGATGGCAGGGATGCTTTTTCATAATCACTTTGAGGCAACCACTCATGGTAAATCACATCCATGTATTTACGAAGATCACCATACTTCCCTTCCAGTGAAAAAACGGCACAAAAGGTCGGAGGAATACGCATCACCCCAATCTCACCGCTTCGGTAAAATTTTCTACCACTGGGAAGGTCTAAACAGGCGACATAATGGCATTGTGATGTCTCAACAAAACGAGGATTGCTATGGTGCAACCCTATCATGCGTTGTTGATTAAAATCTATTTCGTGACGCAATGCCCATGATTGAAGCTTTAACCATGCCATCTTAATAGTTCGATCATACCCTTTGTGTCGAACATAAGCAACATCGTAACTTGGCATGGAGCAAATCTTTACATGTAAAGGTTTATGAACAAACGTATAGTCCCTATTTTCATTGGCCTGATCTACTTCACGCCACTTGGTTGGCGTCACTCCAAAGTTCTCTTTAAAGGCTTGGGAGAAGGAGGCATTGGAGCTAAATCCTACTTCGTGCATACTCTGCGTAATCGTTGCATCGGGGTTAAAGAGGAGCAAGTTGGCGGCATGTTCAAGCTTGACACGCTTAATATACGCATGCAAACTCTCCCCCGTGGTCTCTTTAAAGATACGGTTAAAATGAAAAGGTGACATCGCAACCAAAGAGGAGAGTTCTTCAACGCCAAAGTTCTTTTCAATATCACCATGAATATAAAAAAGGACTTCATTGACACGTTCAATATGATCATTTTTGGTGTTGGTTTTGTGCTTCATTTCACAATTATAGCACAAATGGACAAAACTAATCCCCCATTTTATGTGGTTTCATGAAAAGAGACGCGCTATAATTGCGTTATATTTTTACAAAGGCTTGAGGATGCAAACCAAATTTGCAAAACGTGTTACCACCGCGTCACGTTCATTTACACGTACGATCTTAGACTTAACCGCACAAAGCTCTATCATCTCTTTTGCAGGAGGGCTCCCTGATGCGGCGCTCTTTCCAAGCGAAAACATTGAAAAACATGCTAAAGAGCTCTTTGAAGCCAAAGATAACCGTTTGTTTCAATACAGTAGTGCTTCGGGTGTGGATGCCCTTAAAGTAGAGATCGCTAAAAAGTATGTGGGCACAACTTCTGCCGAAATCATGCTCACCAATGGCTCTCAACAAGGGCTTGATTTGGTCTGTAAAACCTTTTTGGATGAGAAAGATTGTATCATTGTTGAAGACCCAAGCTACCTTGCTGCACTTGGGCTTTTTCATATGTACAATGCGACGATCAAAGCAGCACCCCTAAGCTCAGAGGGTGTGGATACGAACGCATTGGAAATCTTATTTAGAGATCATTCACCCAAATTTTTCTATACGATTCCAATTTTTCAAAACCCGACGGGCTACTCGTATACGCTCAAAAATCGCCAAGAAGTGGTACGCATCGCCAAAAAGTACAACGTCATTTTGCTCGAAGACAGCCCCTATGAAGCCCTTCGCTATGATGGTGTACAAACCACGGCCTTTGCTGATTTACTTCCAGAACTCACCATTGCTCTGGGTACATTTTCGAAAACACTCGCCCCTGATTTTCGCATTGGCTGGATGAAAGCACCCAAAGAGATTATCAGTGCATTAACCCTGAGTAAAGAGAGTACGGATTTACAAAACTCCAAATTTTTCCAACACATTTGTGCGAAAATGATGCAAAATGGAGAACTCCAAGAGCATACCAAAACGTTAATCCTCTCTTACCGTGCGAAACGTGATGCCATGGTAAAAGCACTGCACCACTCGTTCAAAGATAGTATCGAATTCGTTGTACCAGAAGGCGGTATGTTTATTTGGGTCAATTTTAAAAAGTGTGATGACAGTATGAAACTTTTTGATGTGGCTATTAAAAAAGGGGTTGCCTTTGTTCCGGGAAGTGTTTTCTTTGCCGATAAACGAATCAGCGCTTATGGAAGACTCAACTACACGAACTCAAGTCTAGCACAGATTGAAGAGGGTGTCACCAAACTCTTTGAGGCTTACCAAGAGCTCTAAAAAGCAAGAGAGGTTAACCTCTCTGCTTTTTTACATGTAAACGCGTTTTCCATGCCAACAGCAATCCAAAAAATCCAACAATTAAGCTAATTCCTGAGATGACTTGTGCATATTTTGTGAACAAGGGTGCAGACTCCCAAACCATCACGTGATTTTGATCCACTTCAAACATGATATTAAAGAGATGACCACCATGATCACTTCCAGGTGTAGCAACGAGTTTCCACATTCCTGCACGATCGGGAACAAAGGCTACCATACCATTTTTATCACTCTGCCCTTCTTGATAAGGAAGGCTTGCATTAGGGGCGTACAGTGTATAAGGTGCATAAGAGGCAGGCTCAGAGCCTAAGAGCAGTTGAACCGCCATTGCACCTTCTTTAAAAGAGTGTTCAACACTGTGAGCAAAGAGTGACGATGAGAAGATACAAAGAAAAATCCAAAGAAGTCGCATCTATTTCACCGTAAACGAGAGACTGCTTTGAATCGTTACAGCATCTACGGAAGGGTCTGCATATTGTTGCGCATAATATTTGGCAGCCACAATAAAGAGTCCTTTTTTCTTCACAGGAATCTGTGCAATCCCATAGGCATCTGTTTTATAACTGGGTTCTTCTTCATCACTACTCTCAAAACCTGCATTCGCTAAAGGCATCCCCTCTTTTAGAACAAGTACAGGAAAGGTATCGCCTACTTTGAGAACTAACGGATTCACCAAAGGTACTATCTCCATATATAACCCAACAGGTTTAGCAAAAGCTTCATTCCAGCTAAAAAGAGTTTTACTGAACTTATGACTTTTCAAAGTTCCAAAGATAATTCCTTTAGGCTGATTTTTACTGACGAGTTCAAACCCTTTCGTCCCCTTTATCCACTGACCCGCATCAAAGGAAAAGCTCATCATTCCAACATCAGCATCGGTTAATATTTTAGGTGCTGAACCACTATAGTCAATCCCAGCAGAAACGACTTTGCCATTGGCTCCAAATGCTTTGACTCCTTTGAGTTGCTCTTTAGCATAAGGCTCAAAGGAGTCATGATTCCAATAGTTCGCTTCATAACTATTCTCTTTTTTTGATGCCACAATTTGATGGGCAAAACAGACAGTAGCGACAAAAGTACTCATAAGTAAGAACAAAACAACTTTCACATTCACTCCTTAGAACTAAATTTAAATCGTATTACAAATAATACTAATTTAAATAAAATCATATATTACTCACGCTTAATAAAAAATATAAATAAGTATTATTTAAAAAGGCCTAAATATTCCTTGCAAAATTGGTGAAAAAGAAAAGAAAATTGAGTGGGAAAAGTGGAGGAGAAGAAAAGAGATTAAATACCCTGTTTGCAGATAATACTTCCAAGTGTTGCACCAACGGCTTGCGCAACAACATCACATTTAACTTTAAAAAGAAAAAAGATGGGAAGCCCTTTGGTTTCGCCCAAACACTCGTAATTTCCCATGCCCTTAGAGATGATGCACTCCGCTTTTTCAAAAATATTACGGGCATGCTCATTCATAAGCTCTACCACAAGACCAGGCGTAGGAACACCACTATCGACAATCAAGGCTACTTCATCCATTCCAGAAGCAAATGCATCTTTACATGTAAGATCATTAATAATCGGTCGACCCCGCACAAAATAGTACACTTCAATGGTTGGGAAAAGAGCTTTAATGGTTTGAATATAGAGTTTATCAAAAATCTCTTCGCCTGCATTATCCGCCAGATAAACCAACGTGTGTGACTTTTGTAATTGCAATTCGAGAGCTTTGAAATCATCGATTGCAAAAGGGGTATGGTAAATCTTCTCTAACTCTTCTTCAAGATCATACAGAACAACAGCAGCAAGGTCAATTACATTACCTGCCACAGCGGTCTTTGTCGCTTCAAAAAGGGTATTAGAACTCATACGAATTTTCTGTTCACAGAAAGGAAGAAATGCTTTGGCTTTTTCGGAAGAGGCTTGTTTAAAATCAGCATAAAGATCATCAACCTTTAAAATCTCAGCCATGGCTTCGTATAAGGGTGCTGCATTTTGTGGAGGATTTTGATTCCTATCAAACGATTGAATCTTACGATGGGCAAGCGCATCAATAGCCTGAGCCTCAGCATCGTTTACATGTAAAAGTTCACATACCCGTTTGGTTTGATCATAAATACACGTTAAACAACGTTCATCAATTTTCATAAGAGTCTTTTAGGATTGTTTCGTGAAAGGAGGAAAGAAGAAAGGCAGCAGCAAGATAGTGCCACTGCCAAAAAATATTATTTTCTAAGTTCTCTAATTTTTGCAGCTTTACCACGTCTATCTCTAAGATAGAAGAGTTTCGCACGTCTTACAACACCACGTCTAAGAACAACGATCTCATCAATACTATCAGAGTAGATTGGGAAGATTCTCTCTACGCCAACGCTGTTTGCACCGATTTTTCTTACCATAAAGGTTTCGCCTGTGCCCGTACCACGTCTTGCAATACAAATACCCTCAAAATTTTGAACACGTTGTTTGTCGCCCTCAATAATTTTTACGGCAACTCTAAGTGTGTCACCTGCTCTAAAAGCTGGAACATTTTTCTCAGCAATTTGTCCTGCTTCAAAAGCTTCAATAAATTTATTTCTCATTAATTATCCTTTTTGTTCATTCATTCTAATGCTTCGCGCTAAAGCGAGAAAACAGATCGGGTCTGAAATATTTTGTCTTAGATTCAGACAGTTTATTTTTTAAGCTTGTGATTTTAGCGTGGTTTCCCTTTAAAAACTCTGAGGGCACTGATTTATTTTCATAAATCGGCGGTTTTGAGAAGCACGGTGCCTCTAAAAGGGGGCTCTCAAAACTCTCCATACTTAAAGAGTCCTCGTTTCCAAGAACCCCTTTGATATTACGGCTGATCGCATCGCTCATCACAAGACTCGGAAGCTCGCCTCCTGTTAAAACATAATCCCCTATGCAAAAAAGCTCGTCGGCAAATGTCTCAATGACACGCTCATCAATTCCCTCATAACGACCACTCACAAAAACCACATGTTTCTTGAGAGCCAAACGTTTGGCATCATTTTGCGTAAATAGTTTTCCAGACGGTGTCGGGAAAACAATATACGCTTCACTAGACGTTTGTTTAAGAGAACGTAAAAGATCAAACAGTGGTTGAGGAAAGAGCACAAGCCCTGCTCCGCCACTCGCTTGATAGTCATCAACTTTACCGTGTTTGTTATTTGTAAAATCTCGTGGATTTAAAAAATCAACACTTAAAAGCTCTTTTGCAATGGCACGTTTTAAAATGGAATCCTCAAAATAGGAAGCGATCAAGCCTTCAAAAAGCGTTACATAGGTAAAACGCATTAGGAGTTCTCCAGAATTCCTAAACCGTCTTTGCTTAGTACCTCTTTTTGTGTCTTATCAAATGCCACAACGTAACGCTCAATATAGGGCAAATAAAAAGATTTTGCAAGCCCTTTTTTAACCAATGCCTCATCGGTTTTAATGACCAAATAATCGGTCACTGCGATACGCTCGATTTCATCCACAACACCTAAAAGTGTGCCATCTTCATCTATAACCCGAGCATCAATCAAATCAAACCAAAAAAACTCACCTTCTTGAAGTGCACATTCAGTGATCGAATTTTCTTGAGTTGTCAGTAAAAAGGTATTCACCAATTTGGCGGCAGCTTCTCTACTTTGATACCCAACAAATGAGATAAGCCCACGTGCTTGATTGAAAGAGAGGACTTCCAGTTCTTCACCCTTTTGGGTTTTAAACGTTTTGCCTTTTTTGAATTGTTCGGGAAAGTCACATTGAAGGTGAAGTTTAAGCTCACCTTTTAAGCCCACAAGTCGCCCGATTTGAGCGACTTCAATGAGAGAAGATTGATTATTCATCGTTAGCTTTGACAGTCACTCGATACGATTTACCATCTTTTGCTTTACATCCAGAGATAAGCGTCTTGAGTGAATTGATCATTTTGCCATCTTTACCAATCAACTTACCGGTATCAATTTTATCCGCATAGATGACAACTTCGCAAAATGTTCCATCAACATCGCTTCGCTCAACGCGTACACCTGCTGGATTGTCTACCAAAAGCTTGGCAAACTCTTCGAGAAATTTGTCAATCATGATTATTTACCAGTGATTTTCGCAACCCTGTCACTAAGCTTTGCGCCAACGCTTTTCCAGTATGCAAGTCTCTCTGCATCAACTTTAACGATTTGTGGATTCGTAAGTGGGTTATAGTAACCGATAGTCTCGATTGATCCACCATCACGTTTTTTTCTGCTGTCTGTTACGACGATTCTGTAAAATGGAGTTTTATTTCTACCCATTCGTGTTAATCTTACAACTGTTGCCATTTTTATGGTCTCCTTAAATTTTTTCTACGACTTAGATTTACATGTAACGTTTACATGCAAATATAAACCGTCACATCTTAACGAAGATGTGCGTGTTTACTTTGTGAAAGCATATTTTGAAGATCTTGCATTCCCTTTTTACCAGAGAATTTCTTCGCCATTTTTGCTGCATTATGGAACTGCTTTAAGAAACGATTGACTTCCACTTGAGAAAGACCTGAACCTTCAGCAATTCTTCTTTTTCGACTGTTATTGATTAATTCTGGATCTTCGCGCTCTTTTTTCGTCATTGATCCAATCATCGCACGAATGCGTCTCATCTCAACCGAATTTTCCATATCAACATCTTGAAGCTTACCTGCCATTTGAGAAAGGCCAGGAATCATTCCGATTAAAGATTTCATACTACCAAGCTTTTTCATCTGCTCCATCTGCTCTAAAAAGTCATTGAAGTTGAATTCGCCTTTTTTAATCTTCTTCGTCAATGCCTTTGCTTGTTTTTCATCGATAATCGAACTCGTCTTTTCAGCCAAGGTTTCAAGATCACCCTCACCCATCAAACGACTCACAATACGATCAGGGATAAAATGTTCTAAATCTGCAACTTTTTCACCCACACCCACAAAACGAAGAGGAACATTGGTTTGCTCAGCAATACCAAGAGCAACACCACCCTTGCCATCACCATCAAACTTACTTAAAATAACACCGCTAAGCGTAATCTTTTCATGAAAGGTTACCGCACTTTTAACAGCGTCTTGACCAGTCATAGCATCCGCTACGTAAAAGATTTCATCAGGCGTGAGCTCTTTTTTAATTGCCTCTAACTGCGCCATAAGTTCGGCATCAATCGCCAAACGACCTGCTGTATCGATTAAAACGACATCATACAAGCCCTCTTTCGCTTTTTTCATTGCATTTTTGGCAATCGCCACAGGATTTGTGCTGGCTTCTTCAGCGTAAAGATCGATCTCATTAGCAGAACAGAGTTGTCGTAATTGCTCCACTGCAGCTAAACGCTGAAGGTCACAGGCCACGACTAAAACCTTTTTTTGTTTTAATTTTAAATAATTAGCTAATTTAACGGTAGTCGTTGTTTTACCACTTCCTTGCAAACCTACCATCAAAACGGTGGTTGGTGGTTTAGAAGCAAAAACAAAACCTTGACGTCCGGGAACCGTTAAGATTGTGGTTAAATTTGTTTTTAAAGAGCGTAAAAAATTGACTTGGCCAATTCCTTTTGCTTTCGTTTCAATTTCTACTTGACGCAATAAATCACGTACAATTTTATGGTGCACATCGGCTTTGAGAAGCGCTTTTTTAAGGTTCTCTAACGCACTTTTTAAAGACTTTTCATCATCACTGAAACGTATTTTATTGATGGCTGAGCGAAACGAATCGGTTAAAACATCAAACACAAACTATCCTTTTAATCTATTAGAACGCTTTACACATTTTGAAAGCAAAGCTCACAACGAAGTTTATTGAAAAAACTACGTAACGCTGGGTTTTACTTGGTGCAACACTACGCACCTTTGGTGTTCAAGAACTCTATTTACATACCCGCTTTTAGCAAAGAAACGCAATTTTACAAAATAAATACTTTAAACTAAATTAAACCTTAAAATATATCATCTTGTTTAAAACGTAAAATAGCCCTCAAACGCCCATGGTTATTGGCTTTTGAGGGCTATTTTCTTTTCAGATCAAACGCTGAATTTTATAAAATCTTCAGGTTCTTTCGTTTGAAAAATATAACCGAGTAACATAATTTTAGAAGCATGCAACATCAAACGTTTGTGTGGACGTCCACCGTATTCCGTATCGCCCAAAATAGAAGCACCAATACTTTTCAGATGCACCCTAATTTGATGCGTCCTACCTGTCTCAATCCGTACTTTAATTTTAGAGCGTTTTCCTTCAATCATCAAAGGCTCAACATGGCTGATCGCTTCTTTACCTTCATCACTGATTTTGCTGTAAGCCGTATTGCCCTTTTTAATGGTCAAAATCGGAGCGTTAATCTCCATTGCTTCTACAATCTTAGCTTCAACAATAGCAAGATACTCTTTTTGAACTTCCCGTTTTTTAAAGGCAATGACCGCTTTTTTGCGAAATTCATCATCTTTTGTTAAGAGTAAAACACCACTCGTTTCACGGTCCAATCGATGCAAAAGTGGCAATTTTTTAATCTCTGCAACCTCTTCTGAGGTCATAAAAGCGGGTTTGTCCACAGCCATAATAAATTCATCTTCAAAAATCACTTTGATAGGCGCAATTTTTTCAACCTTAAATTTAGTGCTAGGGCTGAGTTCTCCTCTAGCAACGCTTACTTTTTTACCTGCAGCGTAGACAACACCTCTATCAATGAGATCTTTGGCAGCGCGATTTGAAATACCTTCTTGTAAGGCTAATAATTTATATGCTTTTTCGTCCATTTTAACTTCCTAATATTTGCTCTAATAATGGCGCTATATCGCCATGATGAACGATAGTACTTTTGGGATAAGTATCAATACTATCAAAAACGTCTTTTAAATCTTCAATTTTACATGTAACGCTGTTTTCAACCAATTCAAAGAGTACTCTTTGATTGAAAACAAATTCTCCACTAATGATCTTCGTGCCAAAGAAAGCAGGCTCTAATGGATTATGTCCGCCAACACCCTCAACAAAAGAGCCTCCTAAAATGACCACATCCGCAATGGCATAAAGATTGATAAGCTCACCCATTTTATCGCATAAAATAATATCTGAATCCAATCTATTTTGCGTCGATAAGCGCGTATAACTTCTGCCTAGATTTTTGGCATAGGCCTCTAAAAAGGTATCTACCTTTGAAAATCGCTCAGGATGTCTTGGAACAACAATGAGCTGATCATTCGGCAATAGGTTCAAATGAGATAAAATTAAAGCCTCTTCGCCTTCATGCGTGCTTGCCATAACGACAATGCGTTTAGTGACTGCTTTGAAATAAACATGTGAAACTTCATACGATGTAAAGGCTTTGATATTACCACACACCTGAATTTTTTGGCCACCTAAGCTTTTAAGCCTTTGTTCGTCCAGAGGACTTTGTGCAAAAATAAGATCAATATGGCTAAAAATCCAGCGATAAAACCAAGAAAAACGTTGATACGAGGCATAGGAGTTATCCGATATGCGCGCATTGAGTAAAACCGTTTTGATTCCCTTCGCTTTGGCAACAACAAATAACAAAGGCCAAAGCTCTGCTTCCATTACGATTAAGATCTTTTGTTTGCTTATCCAAAACGGTAAAAAGATCTCAAATGGTAGATAGCGAACCTCTGCCTTAGGATAGAGACTCGCTTCGTGAAACCCTGTTTGGGTTATCACGCTGAGGCGAACCTCTGAAAGATCCATTTTCTCAATAAACGGTTTTAAAGAACGGACTTCACCAAAAGAGCATGCATGAAACCAAATACCATCTTCTTTAAAAGAAGCATTATTTTTCAAAAAAAAACGTGAAGGAATGGAATCTTTATATTTAGGCTTAAATCGAAGATACAGTAAATAAGGCAACGCTAAAAGATACAGCAGCGTTGCCAGAAGATAGTAAAAAAAGCTCAAAGCTTACGCCTTAGCTTCCTCTTCTATCTCTTTGTACAATATACGACCACAGTGTGGGCAGGTCACGATATCATCTTGTTTTAAAACGCTTGCATAGGTTTTATCATTCATGCGCATAAAACAACCGTAACATGCTTGCTTTTTAACAGGAACAACCGTTGAGTTGAGTGCCCATTTACGAATTTTTTGATAAAACGTTAAGATTTTTTGGCTCATTTGTGAGATAAGTTCATCTTTTGATTGATAAATATTTCTACGTTCTTCTTCAATGGCTTGAATTTGAGAATCAATCGATGTTTTAATCTCTTCAGCTTCTTTAACGGCATCAGCAATTTTCTCTTGCAATGCTGAGATATTAGTCTGTTTCATATCAATAATTTTATCTAAACGGTTAATTTCATCATTCGCAAAATCACATTGCTCTTTTGAAATCTCTTCTTCAAGTTGAAGTGCTTTAATCTCTTTGGCTGTTTTTACCAAAGCGCTTTTTTTCGTAAGGTCTTTAAGTTTTGCAGATAATTCTGCAAGGTGTGCTTCATTTTTTGCTTTTTTGAGTTTTGCGTCTGCGATATCCGCTTGAAAAGACTCAGCTTGGAGTTTTAAATCTCTCTCTTTGTCTAAAGAAAGCTTCAACATTTTCTCAACTTTGGTAATACGGGGACCAAAATCGTCGATCTCTTTGTCTAACTTGGAAAGCTCAATTAACTGCTCTAAATATTTATTCATATTGGTTTTGTCCTCTATTTATACTCAAACGGATTTTTAGAATTTGACATTATAGCCTTTAATGGCAAATTTTTCAAATAATTGGCCAAACACTCTGGGAAATAGCGCTCGGACTCAAAGTGACCTATGTCAATTAATGAGAGATTATTTTCTTTTGCTTCCATTGCTTGATGATACTTTAGATCACCGCTTAAGAAACAATCTGCCTCAATTTTGGAGATTAAATCTCCCCCTGCTCCTGTGGTAATGGCACAACGTCCAACCCACTCTTTGGCTTTCACGATTCTGAGATGTTCAATCCCTAATACACGTTTTACATGTAACGCCAAATCATCCAAACTCTGATTCACATCGCAGTAACTCACAAACTCTTTGCTCTCTGTAATTTTAAAGTCTAACAGTGAAGCGACATACGCATTAAGATGCGAAAGGTCAAAGTTGGTGTGCATCGCAATTAAGCCAATCTTTTTTTGAATCATCATTTGAATCAAATTAGCAGGATATTTCGCAAAATTGAGCTGTTTTAAACCACCAAAAATCAGTGGATGATGCGTTATGATCAACGAATGAGGGGTGACTTCTTCTAAGAGAGCACTATCTACATCAAGGCTTAGGTAGATTTGCTCTATCTCATCCTCCCGACTTCCGATGAGAAGACCACTATTATCCCAGCTTGCTTGCGTAGCAAAAGGGCTCAGTGTGTCTAAAAAATCGTAAAGTGCACCAAGGGTCATTAACCCACCACTTCTTTGTATTTGACAGCGCACCCTTTAGCCAATTCTCGAATTTTAAGGATGTAGTTTTGGCGTTGTGTGACGGAAATTGCTTTGCGGGCATCAAGCACGTTAAACGTATGTGAAGCCATCAAACAGTAATCGTATGCAGGCAGAGGTAAATTCTCTTCCAAACAACGTTTGCACTCAATCCCCGCATTTTCAAATTGCTCAAGGAGCATAGAGACATTGGCGATTTCAAAATTATATTTACTAAATTCATATTCGCTCTGTTTGTGTACATCCCCATAGGTTGTCACGCCAAATTTGTTTTCATTCCATACAAGATCAAATACTGACTCTTTTTCTTGAAGGTACATAGCCAAACGCTCAACACCATAGGTAATTTCCACAGGAACGGGACTGCATGGAATACCACCCACTTGTTGAAAATAGGTAAACTGAGTCACTTCCATACCATCCAACCAAACTTCCCAACCAAGACCCCATGCGCCCAGTGTTGGAGACTCCCAGTTATCTTCGACAAAGCGAATATCGTGTTTTTTAATATCAAGACCCAGCATCTCAAGACTCTTAAGATAAAGCTCTTGAATGTTGTCAGGACTTGGTTTAATGAGCACTTGAAACTGGTAGTAGCTTCCCAAACGGTTTGGATTCTCACCATAACGACCGTCTGTTGGTCTGCGACTTGGAGCAACATAGGCTGTTGCCCAAGGTTTAGAGCTGAGGCTTCTTAAAAACGTTGCATTATGAAAGGTTCCAGCGCCTGCAGGCATATCGTAAGGTTGAACAATCGTACAGCCTTGATCTTGCCAAAAAGATTGGAGGTTTAAAAGCATTTGACTAAAGGTTAACACTATTCTTTCCTTTTACATGTAAAAATTATTTGGTAGGTGGAGTGTAACTTTCCACCGCTTTATTCCACATCATTTTGTATTTTCGTTTGGTAAATTCCAGCTCATCTTGTAACAATGCCAGCTGTTTACTCAGTGTCTCAATGACTTTACGATCTTCATCGCAAAGCTCTTGCATGGAAAAAAGAGCCTCTTTTAAAAAGCGATTTTCCCCTTTGAGGGCATCAAGTGTCTCCTCCTTGGCATCTAAAACTTTTTCATGCAAGCTCAAAATTGCCCCGACGGTTTTTTCGACAAATTCGGAGCTTAGACTCACCGAAGAGCCTTCATAAGAGTCATCAATCACAATCCCTTTGGTCGCAGGAATCAGTGCTTGCGCACTACGACTGACTTCCACAAAGCATTGTCCTTCTTCTTCCTTGCTGATGAGTTTTCCCTCATCAATCAATGATCTAATGGCAGAAATATCCAAATTAACTAATGCACTAAACTCTTCAATTTCCATCCAACTGCTCATTGTGTTACCCCTTATAGGATTATTTCAATACCCATTGAATCGGTTTCAACTTTTTTGGCTTTTAAAATACGATCTTCTCTTAGTTTTGCCGCCAACTCTTCATCGGCAAGCGCTAGAATTTCCATCGCTAAATAGGCACTATTAATGGCACCTGCAGAACCAATCGCGACAGTACCTACTGGCATGCCTCCTGGCATCTGAACGGTGCTTAAAAGCGCGTCCATGCCTTCCATAACGCCACCTTTCATGGGAACACCAATCACTGGTTTTGTTGTAAGGGATGCCACAACACCTGCTAAATGCGCTGCCATACCCGCCGCTGCAATAAAGACTTTAGCCCCTTTGGCTTCGGCATTTTTAACATATTCATGGGTTCTAGCAGGACTTCGGTGTGCTGAGGAGACGATAATCTCATGTAAGACGCCAAATTTTTCGAGTGTCTTTGCACACTCTTCCATCACCGTATAATCACTTTTACTTCCCATTATAATAGAAACGAACTTCACGTCTTATCCTTTTATCTTTGCTCTTAAAAATGTAAATCCTGGTAAGGGTGTTGGCATGACAATCGCATTGACATTACCGCTGTGTATCTCATCAAACGCTTTACCATTTGGCGTTTGAAGTTGTTTAAAGGAGATTTTCCAAAGACCATCTTCTTCAAAAATAGTGCCGATGTCATTGTCCATCGCTTCTATTTTGAGATGAGAGGGCATAACCAAATCATAGGTTACATGTAAAGACAAAACATCTTTACAAAGACAGGTTGTACCATCCTCGCTGACTTGGGCAACCACTTGGTGCGTGCCTTCACTAATCGAGTGTGCTAAGTTTTGGGTATCATTTTTTTCAAACGGACGATTGACCAAATAGCCATCGCTAAACCCTCTGTTTTTCGTTGTATCGAGCTCTGCCGTGTATTTAGTCGCATCAAACTGATTGGCATAATAATCCTCAATCGCTTGACGGTATGTTTTGGTCGTAATGCCAACATAATACGAACTCTTGGTTCGCCCTTCAATTTTCAGTGAATCAATGACACCCGAATCAAGTATCTCTTTGACATGCGCACTTAAATTGAGGTCTTTTGCATTCATAATATGCGTACCCTCTTCACTCTCTTCAACACGAAAAAGCGTTCCGCTCTCTTCATTATGTGCGTAAAGCGTATAAGGGAACCGACAGTCATTGGCACAGCTTCCACGGTTAGAGACGCGCCCGCTTTGCACAGAGCTAATTAAACAGCGACCACTGTACGCAAAACACATAGAACCATGGACAAACACTTCCAGTTCCAAATGTGGCAGATGCTTTTTAATCTGCTCCAAATCCTTCAAACTCACTTCACGTGCCGCGATAATACGCTTTACACCCATATCCGAATACACTTCGGCGTCAAGGTAACTTAACACGTTTGCTTGGGTGGAGAGGTGAATAGGAATCTGAGGCGCAATTTTATGGGCGAGTTTAATGACACCAGGAGCAGCTACAATAAAGGCATCCGGTTTCATCGCCGCCACACGTTCAATATGTTTTTCCAGCAAAGGAATTTGCGCATTAAAAGGAAAGCCATTCACCGTTGCATGAAGATGCTTACCCTGAGCATGAGTATAATTAATCGCTTCTTCAAAACTCTCATACGTAAACTCTTTGCCTGAACGTATGCGAAGGGAAAAGTGACTCACCCCAGCATACACGGCGTCCGCACCATAAGCCAGCGCTATTTTTAACTTTTCAAAATTTCCAGCAGGAGAAAGCAGTTCGACGTTTGACACCTATTTCTTTCCTAAACTAGCAATCAATGCTTCAATATCTTCACTGCTCACAACATCTTCTGTTGTTGAATCACCATGAATGTGAACCGCAGAGCTTACACGTTTTGAATCATCTTTTGAACCTTCAAACAGTGCACTCATGTATTTGGAAAGCGCTCGCATAACGTTAATAACACGCTCGATTTTTTGACGGTGAATATCTTGGTACTGCATAATGTCCATCGTCATCATGATTTCATCTTCTGCCATTTGTGCATTCATCAAAAGATCTTCGACACGATCTTTCATTCCTTTATTGTCATCCAACGCTTTTTGGAATTGATCAATTTTAGGAAACTTCGTGACCAAGGTTTCAAAAAGAGTGATGTTCGTCTCAATGAGTTTAATCACCTCTTTCGCATTGGCTTCCGCGCTCATCATGAAATTATTAACCGTTTCAAGCTTGTCAAATACTTGGGTTGCTTTAATCTCAGAATCTTTGGTAACGTCATCCAACTGATGTACCATTTTATGATCGTCCGTTGGTGGTGGTGGTGGCCAAGACATCGTGGAGGATGGTCTGTATTCATGCATCATTTGTGTGGCAGCTTTATCTTTTTCTATTTCTAAAGCTTCACTGTCCGACATCTCATTATTTTCTGATTCTGGACTCTCTTCAATGGCACTTTGGGCTGGTGCAGTATCGTCCATTTCGTCTAAATCGCCCGCCATCAAAGCATCAAGTTCTTCTTGCGTCATAAGCTTTCTCCTCAAAATGACAAATTATGGTCTATTATAGTGAATTTTTTATATAATTTAACTTTAAAGACCCAACGCTAAGGAAGCCAGCCATGATGATTGATTTGCATAACCATACCGTTTTGTGTAACCATGCAGAAGGGAGTATAGAAGAGTATGTCCAAAGAGCGATTGCTCAAAAAATAGACACATTTGGCTTTTCCGATCACGCTCCTATGAATTTTGATAAAGCGTATCGCATGAGCTTTTTAGAAATGGAAACGTATGAAAAAGATGTTTTACATGTAAAAGAAAAATACCATGACCAGATCAACATTTTACTCGCGTATGAGGTCGATTTTTTAGAAGGGTATGTGGACGAGCGTGTGCTGAAACGACGTGTTGATTATTTTATAGGCTCTGTACATTATCTGGGTTCATGGGGCTTTGACAATCCCGAATTTATCGGAGAATATCGCACCAAAAATATCGATGAAGTGTGGGAACGCTATTTTGCAGCGATTGAAGCCATGGCGAAATGTGGATCCTTTGATATTGTCGGCCATTTAGATCTGATTAAACTCTTTAATTACCTCCCCAAAAAAGATGTGAGACTCATCGCGAAAGAGGCCATTAAAGCAATTAAAAAAGCCAACATGGTTATAGAACTCAATGCGGCGGGCTTTCGTAAACCCGTAGGCGAGCAGTATCCAAGTTATCCCTTATTGGAGTTGATCGCGGAGCATGATATTCCTATTACCTTTGGCTCAGACGCTCATGCTCTGGATCATATTGGATTTCATCAAGAGGAACTTCGGGTGATTGCTAGAGAGTTTGGGTATAAAAAATGTGCAACTTTTGAAAGCAGAGATCGAATATTGGTTAATTTTTAAGCACCACTTTCGGCCTTATTTTCAGCTCAATCTGATAAAATTACTGAAATTTAAAATCTAGGAGTTACAACATGGGTAAGTTCGTTAACAGTGTTGAAGAGTTTTTCAAATACACTACTGACAATGAAGTTGAATTTGTCGATTTTCGTTTCACAGATATGAAAGGAACATGGCATCACCTTACATATACTATTGAAGCTATTAGTGCTGAATCTTTCGCAAATGGTATTCCTTTTGACGGTTCATCTATTGATGCATGGCAACCAATCAACAAATCAGATATGCTCCTTAAACCTGAAGCTGAAACAGCATTTTTAGATCCATTTACAGCTGATTCTACTGTTGTTGTCTTCTGTGATGTTTTCGATATTTACAAAGGTGAACTCTACGAAAAATGTCCAAGAAGTATCGCTAAAAAAACATTGAAATACCTTGCTGAAACAGGTTTGGGTGATGTTGCGTACTTTGGACCAGAAAATGAATTTTTCGTATTTGATGATGTTAAAATCAGAGATGAAATCAACTGTTCTTACTATGAAGTCGATTCTGAAGAGGGTGCTTGGAATAGCGCTAAAAGTTTCACCGATGGTTACAACACAGGTCACCGTCCAGGCACAAAAGGCGGATATTTTCCCGTTCAACCAATCGACTCAATGGTAGATTTACGTGCTGAAATGGTACAAACATTGAAACAAATTGGTCTTGAAGTTTTCGTTGTTCACCACGAAGTTGCTCAAGCACAAGGCGAGATTGGTGTTAAATTTGGTTCACTTATCGAAGCGGCCGATAACGTTCAAAAATACAAATACGTTGTAAAAATGGTTGCACACCTTAATGGTAAAACAGCTACATTTATGCCAAAACCACTTTACGGTGACAATGGTAGCGGTATGCACGTTCACCAATCAATCTGGAAAGATGGCAAAAACATGTTCTATAAGGCTGGCGAATATGCAAACCTTAGCGACATGGCTCGTTGGTACATCGGTGGTATCTTGAAACATGCACGAAGTGTTGCGGCGTTCACGAACCCATCAACCAACTCTTACAAACGTTTGATCCCAGGATTTGAAGCACCTTCAATTCTTACATATTCTATGCAAAACCGTTCAGCATCATGCCGTATCCCTTACGGTGCAGGTGAGAAATCTGTTCGTGTTGAGATGCGTTTCCCAGATTCAACATCATGCCCATACCTTGCATTTGCTTCTATGCTTCTTGCAGGAATTGATGGTATCAAAACAAAAGCTGAGCCTATTGGACCAATGGATGAAGACTTATTTGAATTGACATTGGATGAAATTAGAGAGAAAGGTATTAACCAAATGCCTCATACACTAAGAGGATCACTTGAAGCATTAATCCGTGACAATGATTATCTTAAACCTGTTATGACTCCAGAATTTATCGATACATACCAACACTACAAATTTGAAACACAAGTTTGGCCAGATGAAGCTAGACCTACAGCGTTTGAATTTAAAACAATGTACTCTTGCTAATCATTTTTATTTTAACACGCTTTTGGGGCTAAGCCCCAAAAGCTACGCTATACACTAAAGTTTGCCTCTTCGAGGCAGAATTAAAATCTTCGTTCGCATTATTTCTCTTAACACTAAAAATGGTTTTTCATTGTTTTACATGTAAAAAACGTGTTTGGCACACATATCAAAGGGCTGAAAACCACGTTTCCGTGGCTTCCAAAGTATATTAGAACATTAAGCCACCCTCTTCTTTTAACTCTTTGCTGTTACTCTTTGGAAACGGTGAGACGTCGGTGAAAAATTCTGTTGTACCATCAACTTTACGCGCATTGACGCCTTCTGGCATCTTAAATTCGCGTGTTGTTTCAGGATGCAGTTCAAGATACTTTGTCATAAAATATTTAAAGGCAGGACCCGCTGAGCGACCACCTGTTTCACCTTTTTTAAGGGGAGTATTGTTGTCATTGCCATACCATGTGATCACTTCAATATCGGGAGAAAAACCACAGAACCAAACGTCAACACTGCTATTGGTAGTGCCTGTTTTTCCAGCGATTTCAATCCCAGGTACTTGTGCATTTCGACCCGTACCACGCTTCACAACCTCTTTCATCATATCAATCATCAAATAGCTCTGTTTAGGTGATGTAATGGTCTGGCTTTTCGTCTCATATATTTTTTCAACACCTTGACGATTGATCACTTTTTTAACCATCAATGGCTCAACTTTGACACCATAATTTGGGAACATTGAATAAAAGCTACTGTATTCAAGCGGTGAAATACCAAAACTACCCAGCGCTAAAGAGAGATCCATGGAGAGATTTTTAAACCCATCTTTTTTCAGCTCTTTGTAGACACTGTCCAGTCCTAAAAGCGATAAAAGGTTGATTGTAGCAAGGTTACGTGAATGGACTAATGCCTCTTTGAGTGTGATAAGACCTTCAAAATCATTTTCATAGTTTTTTGGTTTCCACTCTTCATCTGTCTCGCTGTTTACATAGGTACGTGAGATATCAGGAATTTCAGAAAGTGGTGAATAGCCCCAATCCAGAGCCTTTTGGTACAAGAAAGGCTTAAAGCTTGAACCGGGTTGACGTTTACTTTGAGTCGCACGGTTAAAACTGCTTTTGGCATAATCAATACCGCCTACAAGGGCTAACACATTTCCAGTATTGTTTTCCATAACCACCATCGCGCCATTAAGTTCTGTCGCATTAGTATCTTTTCCCATACGAGATATCATTCCTTTATAGCCTACATTAAGAGACTCATGGGCGAGTTGTTGCATCTTAAGATCAATCGTAAGGTAAATTTTATAGCCACCTTTTTTGATGTCATCGTACTCAGAGGCTAAACTTTTAATCACTTCATCAACCACGTAAGGTGCTCGGTTACGCGTTAACGTCTCATCAAAGACCATTGGATGCTCAAGTGTTGCTTTAGTATATTCAGCCTCACTGATCCAACCCAGTGAATAGAGACGATTTACCACTTGATTGGCCCTGCTTAAAGAGAGATCCATGTGTTTGGTGGGGTCATACGAGCTTGGCGCTTTAGGGAGTCCCACTAAAATGGCGATCTCTTTAATACTGAGTGCATCTAAGTTTTTATTAAAATAGCCATGTGCCGCTGTTTTGATACCATAATACCCATGCCCAAAATAGACATGATTAAAATAGCGCTCTAAAATTTGCTCTTTACTCAATGCTGCTTCAACCGTATACGCAAGAATTGCTTCATTGATTTTACGGGTCAGCGTTTTTTGGCGTGTTAAAACAGTATTTTTAATCAGCTGTTGGGTGATGGTACTCGCACCCTCCACCATTTTCATCGCATGAATATCTTTGACCAATGCTCTAAAAATCGCTTCGATATTAATACCATTGTGCTCAAAAAACGAGGTATCTTCCGTAGCAACCAAAGCTTCAATAACACGTGCTGGAATATCTTTGTATGCGACGTACAGTCTGTTTTCATCATCAAAGAGATTGGCAACAAGATCACCGTTTCGATCGTAAATTTGTGTGGTTAATTTTGGGTTATAATCAATAATTTTATACGCATCAAACCTAATTTGTGCATATAAAAAGATAATGGCCATCACAGCTGCAAATCCAAGCATGGTTAAAATAGTTATAATATATTTCACTCTCTAAAACTCCTTTGTCTAAATCCAGACGCCAAAAGCTGCTTCGTATAAGCCTCTTTCGGGTCATGTAAAATATCTTTCGTCAAACCTGACTCAATGATTTTTCCGTTTTTAATAATCCCCACTTCATCGCATAAATGCTCAATCGTTCCAATATCGTGTGTCACAAAGAGCAGATCAAAGCCACACTCCTTTTGAAGCGTTGCAATCAGCTCCAAAACAGTGGTCTTACTCTCTTCATCCAATGCCGTTGTTGGCTCATCCAAAAGCAGTAACCGTGGCTCAATGCTCAGTGCCATGGCAATGATAAGACGTTGCAACTGCCCCCCGCTTAGCTCTGAGGGAAAGCGGTCTAAAAAATCCACATCCAAATTGACGAGACGCAAATACTTTTGAGCCATCTCTTGGGGTGCCATAAACTGCTTTTCAATTTTGGTGAGCGGAGAAAGTGCCGTAAAAGGATTTTGAGGTACAAACGCGATACTTTCGCCTCGTTTAAGCTCGTAACTCGCATGGTAGGAAAGAGAGGTTGTGAGCTCGCGCGGCAACATACCCAACAGCGCTTTGAGTGTCAAACTCTTTCCACTGCCACTCTCCCCTATAAGGGCAAAGGATCGCTCAAATGCAAAGCTCACGTCTAAAAGTGTTTTTGCTTTACTGCGAATCATAAGCTCTTTACATGTAAAGCTCAAAAGGCACCCTTTTGGATCAACTGACACAAGGTGCTAAGTTGTTCCACATTTTCACCAAGCCTTGGGATAATGCGTAAAATCGGTTTAGGAACCGTAGGAGGACGAATGGCTCCCACTAAAAATCCCTCTTCAATCAGGCGTTGCTGAACACTCAACGCATTGGCTCCCTCTGATAAAGGGTACGAGCAGATGAGTCCTTCGATTGTAATACCTAACTGCTCTTGCACGACTCTTTGACGTGCCACAATGTCGGCTTTGAGTTTAGCTCTATTTTTTAAAAGATAGACCAATCCTTGATACCCTAAGGCAATATCAAATATCGAAGGTGCTGTGGTATAAATAATCGCTTTAGCACGGTTTTGTAAAAAATCGGCAATGTGCTCAGAGCATAAAATATAAGCACCATAACTTCCAAGCGCTTTTCCAAGTGTGCCCATTTTGATGTGATTGGCTTTAGGCGTAATGTTAAAAAGATCAAACACACCTCGAAGATTCTCACCCACAACGCCTACACTGTGGGCTTCATCGACAATCAAAATGGCGTTATAACGATCGGCTATCTCAAAAATATCGCGGTTCAAAAGATCGCCACTCATCGAATAAATACCCTCAACGGCAATAATAATGCGGTTGTGATGATGCGTGTTAATCAGGCTCTCTAAATGATTCGCATCATTGTGGTTAAAAAGCAACACTTCAGCATCGACTGTTTTAGAAGCCACCATGCCGCTGGCGTGATACTCTTCATCCAAAATCAGAAGATCACGTTTGCGTGGTAATGCCTCAATAAGTGAAAAATTGGCTAAAAAACCACTTCCACATGCAAGGGCTGCTTCAAAACCATTATGTTTGATTAAAAAATCTTCAAATTCCTCATGAATAGGATGATAGCCATTGACCAAGATAGATGCTTTTGGGGCATGGGTTTTATAGAGGGAAACCTGCGCGACAGCATGCTCAAACAAGGTATGATTTTGTGCAAAACCGAGGTAGTCGTTGGAGCTAAAATCGGCTAAATCATCACTGTACTGTTTACGACTGCGATAGCGATTGGCTTTGGTGATGGCTTGAAGTTCGTTTTGATACAACATGATTATAGGGGTAAAAAAGGCAGAAGCTTCTCAACGCTTAGCCCCATGGCGGTACTTTCAAGTCCTACCACCTCTTTGATGTAAGATTTACAAAATCCCTCCACCATACATGCACCCGCTTTTCCTCGCCATTCATCACCTTTCAAATACGCTTCTAATGCGTCAGCATCAAAGGGTAAAAAAAGGTAATTCGTAGCAGAGAGATCCATAAGTTCAATCGTTTTGGATTTGTAAATCATGCAACTAAGAATACTGACCGTATTGCCACTTTGTGCCTCTAAAATACGTTTGGCATCGGCACGGTCTTTGGCTTTACGCAAAATCTGCCCATTGGCAGTCACGACCGTATCGGCGCATAAAACAGGCATTTCTAAGTCATAGTGTTCAAGGTAACTTTGCATCTTTCCTTTGGTCGCATGGTAAACAAAATGGGCAGGATCAGCGATGCGAAGGCTCTCTTCATCAAACCCGGCATCGCGTTGAATGAAAGGAACGCCAAATTTGGTAAGCAGTTCCGCGCGGGTGATAGAAGAGGAGCCCAATACGATCGTTTGCATCTTAGTAGCCTCGTAAAATAACGCCAAAATAGACCGAAATAACGGCTAAAAGCAGATTAAGAGGGATGAGATACTTCACCATTAAGATCACGTTCTCCTCCACCTCGATGTAGTTATGTTCAAGCAACCCTTTTTTGGCTTTGAGGTATTTAAAATACATGTAAATAAAATTAAAGGCGATAAATGTCCACAGAGCCTCTTTGGTATGCACCATCACATAGGTGGTCGGATTGCCGGCTTTAAAGCCAAGTCCAATGTGCATAAACACCGATGTTATCACAATAATGAGCAATACAGGCACCAAAAAGAGGATGTAGCGTCGCATCATATTAATACAGGTCGTGAACTTAATCTTTTCATCGGGAACATCTTCTTCTGCGGGCTGAATCACAAAACGCATGACAAACATACTGCCAATAAGCAGCGCCGCACTGATCACATGTAAAAAAATAATGATTCTGCTAAAGTCACCGAATACATCTATGAAAAAATCTCGCATCATCTAGCCTTGAAGAACCGTTTGCGCGTATTTAAGTGCCGCCGATTTTGCCTCTTCAATTTTAGAAGCGTCTTTGCCTCCTGCTTGAGCGAAGTCATCTCGTCCTCCACCGCCGCCACCAACGATTGGTGCGATCTCTTTAATCCACGCACCCGCCTTAATCGCTGCATTTTTCACACCCGCCGCGATCAAGACTTTGTCATCTTTGACTTGCAATAAAAGTACAGCAACAGAGTTTTTTTCATTTTTAAGATCATCAATACGCGTTTTAATATCCCCCGCACCCAACACATCGACAATGAGTTCAACGCCGTTTACATGTAAAGATTCTACAGACTTTCCAGCGTTTGCATTGAGCGATTCAACTTCGGTTTTAAGGGTTTTGATCTCTTCTTTCAGACGGTTAATTCCAATGAGTGGCTCTTTGTGTTTGACACTCTCTTTGATCGCTTCGATTTCAGCTCGAAGCGTTTGTGCATACGCTAATGCCGCACCACCACAAATCGCTTCGATACGGCGTACTCCCGCACTCACGCCGCTCTCTTTTTGGATAAAAAAGCTTCCGATGTTGGCGGTATTGCTCACGTGCGTTCCACCACAGAGCTCAACACTGACATCGCCAAAGCTGACCACACGGACTTCTGAGCCGTATTTTTCGCCAAAGAGTGCCATTGCGCCTGTTTGTTTTGCTTCTTCGACATTCATCAGTTTGGTAACACCTGCGACGCCACTGGCGATAGCACGGTTAACCAATGCTTCAATTTTTGCGACCTCTTCAAAACTAAGTGCTTTAGGGTGCGAAAAGTCAAAACGTAGACGATCTTTCTCCACCAAACTGCCCGCTTGGCTGACATGATCTCCAAGCACGTTGCGAAGGGCACTGTGAAGCAAGTGCGTTGCACTGTGATGTTTTTCAATCTCTAAACGTGAAAGATCTACTTTAAGTTCGACCTCATCGTTTACATGTAAAGGAGTGTCAAGCTCAACCAAGGAGAGATTGAGGTCAAAAAATTTCTTTGTCTCCAGTACTTTTCCAATCCCTTCGATGAGACCCTCATCGCCACTTTGTCCACCGCTCATTGCGTAAAATGGTGTTTTTTCAAACATCACCCAACCATTTTCGTCTAAGCTTTGAACCTCTTTGAAGTTTTCATCGAGAAGCGCTAACACTTTGGTTTTGGACTCTTTTTGCGTATAACCCACAAAGGTATTGACACCAAATTTTTCAAGAAGGGGTTTAAACTCACCTTGGGTTGCTTTGTCACCACTCCCTTTCCATGAAGCTTTTGAACGTGCTTTTTGTTCCGCCATTAAAGCTTCAAACTCTGCTTCATTGACGCTTAATCCTTTTTCACGAAGCATATCCGCTGTCAAATCAAGAGGGAAACCATAGGTATCGTAAAGTTTAAAGGCGACTTCGCCACTGAACATCGTTTTGGTATTGGGAAGTTCTTTTTCAAAGAGTTCCAGTCCAGAAGCGATGGTCGTAAAGAAGCTCTCTTCTTCGTTTTTAATCTGTTCCGCGATGACCTCTTTTTTAGCAACAAGGTACGGGTATTGTTTGCCCATCAAAGCACATAATGTGTCTAAAAGTTTGTACATAAAGGGTTCACGAAGACCTAAAAGGTAACCGTGTCTTACCGCACGTCTTAGAATGCGTCTAAGCACATACCCGCGACCCACGCGACCAAAGGTGGTTCCTTGCGCGACAAGAAATGAAACAGCGCGAATGTGATCGGCGATAACACGGTAACTCGCGCCCGTTTTATACGCATACGGTTTTCCGCAAAGTTCTGCCACTTTGTCCGTCAAAGGGGTAAAGAGTGAACAGTCATAGTTACTGAAAACGCCTTCTTGTACCGCAGTGACACGCTCTAAGCCCATACCCGTATCGATAGAAGGTTTTGGAAGCGGATGAAGAACGCCCGCTTTATCTCTTTCGTACTGCATGAAAACAAGGTTCCAGATCTCTAAGAAACGGTCACCGTCTCCTCCCATATAGTCCTCAGGGGTATTAAAGTTTTCAGCCCCTTGGTCGATGAAGATTTCGCTGCATGGACCACAAGGTCCCGTGTCGCCCATTTGCCAGAAGTTGTCTTTGTCGCCAAAACGCATAATACGACTCGCATCAATATGTTTTTTCCAAATCGCTTCCGCCTCGTCATCGCTCTCATGAACGGTCACCCAGAGTTTTTCTTTGGGAAGTTTAAGCACTTCGGTCACAAATTCCCACGCATGAGCGATGGCATCTTCTTTAAAGTAATCACCAAAAGAGAAGTTTCCAAGCATTTCAAAAAAAGTATGATGGCGCGCTGTGTAGCCGACATTGTCTAAGTCATTGTGTTTACCACCCGCCCGTATACATGTTTGGCACGTCGTCGCGCGTGGAGGGTTAGGACGAGGAACTTCGCCTGTGAAAACACTCTTAAAAGGAACCATGCCTGCATTTGTAAACAGAAGCGTCGCGTCATCGGGCACAAGAGGAGAACTCTCAATAATCTTGTGACCTTTTTGTTCAAAAAACTTTAAAAACTCAGCTCTTACGTCCATACTTTCTTTCCTACCGTTATTAAAAATTTATCTATTTTAACGAAAAAACCTAAAGGTTATTATTAAATGCCCCAAAAACCGTACGCAGAAGAGAGCTACAACGTACACTTTTCATTCAAACGATACCCGACAATCCACCAACCAAGAACCGCGATGATGGCGCCTAAAAAGCCATTGAACGTCAGAAGGCAAAAAAGCCCCATAATCATCGCTAATATGCCCATCACATAGCTTCCAGAAAGCACACTAAAGATAGCAACGATGATGCCTGAAAGCCCTACGTAATTGAGGTAAATGACCTTGCCCAAAAGCGTTCTAAATTGGCAGATAGGCAACAGTGGATCTGCCGCACACACAGCCACCCACGACTCTTTAACATAAACACCCTCTTTCATCGCAACAATAGCACCTGCGGCTACAAGCAAAATCAAAAATGTTTTAAAAATACCGCATAATTTTGAGGTGGAAAGCCACAGTGTTGAGCCAAAAACCATCACTAAAATGACCCAATTCAGCGCAAAATCATTACGGGCGCTCTCTTGAACTAAGACCGCTAAGGCACTCAGAAACAAGATCAACCCACTGGCTTTTTCCATCAACCCATTCAGCTCTTTACGTTCGGTTGAAAAGTAAATGACCGCGTACACCACAGCGATGATGCCCAGTGTTCCTAGCTCAAAGTTCAGATACCTTCCATCAAATGCCAATGCAAGTGCCATAATCAGGACAATGCTCACACTAAACAGATGCAAAACATCTTCCCAAAACGTCTCACCTTTGGGTTCACTGAGGGTGATAACGCTTATAAAACGCGCCATCGAACCTCGCATCGTGATCTCTTCGGCGATAAGAAAACGCACCAATTTGAGCCACAGTAAGAATGCAATACTCAGACATAAAATGGCCCATGCGTATTCAAGGTCATTGCGTGAAATAATCCAATACGCATTCGCTTGCCACGTAAGCGCCACCGACCCACCAAAGAGCGTTGCAAACCAATACGGTGCTTTTTTGCATGAACATGTCGGTACGCCCCAAAGCCAAATAAGCCCTACAAGACTAAGCACACAACTGCTGATGAAAAGCCACAGAGCATTGGGAAAATTAGAGACAAAACCATGCAAGATGTGCTTATCCGCCCTATCGGCATCAAACAGACCCCAAAACCCGCCCACAGCACCTTCGCTCATGCGTTTCCACGGTTGGTCAAATGCTTCGATGAAGTTGTACTTCCAGCCATTCTCTTCTGCCATTTTGACAAACCCACGTGTGAAGAGCGCTTGATTGACTGCACTTGGGTACGCACCTTCCCTCATACGCCCTTCACTTGGCCAGCCTGTCTCGCCGATGACAATCTCTTTATCAGGGGTTTTTTGTTGCATCAATTCACGAATATTTTTTACATGTAAAAGTGCTTTCTCCACGCTGATAGGGGTGTCTTCCCAGTACGGCAAGATGTGAATCGTCACACGATCCACCGCAGGTGCGATCTCTGGATGCTTGTTCCAAAACTCCCATACATCGGCATAGGTAACGATCATATCGGGAAGTGCTTGTTTCACCTCTGCTATGTAGCTTACCAACTGCGCGGCACTCACATCACGACGAAGTAACGCTTCATTACCGACCACAACGGTTTCGATGATGTCTTTGTTCTCTTTAGCCAAACGAATCGTTGTGTCGATCTCTTTTTGGGTTAATTTGACATCATTACTCACCCATGCACCCAACCACAATTTCAGCCCATGTTTACGTGCGATCTCAGGTAGCTCTTCAAGCCCAACGCTGGAATACGAGCGAATACAACTCGTAATCGTCGCCAAATGCGCCAAGTCTTTGTCCATCTGCTCCGTTGAAGGGCGGAACCCTTTGGGGATATCAAACGGTGATTCATCTTTGCCAAAAGGGGCATACGAGAGGCATTGCAATTTGACATTGGGATCAAGCGTAATCAGGCTAGAAGAAGGCAAAGCCATCCAAAACCAAAAAAGCCCCAATGTGGCAAACATCGCAAGGTAAAAAAGGATCATTTTCATAGTGTGATTCATACAGTCGCGCTCCATCTTTATATAGTTGCGCGATTATACAGAAAATGGGTTTAAGGGTTTACATGTAAAAATGAGGAAAGATAAAAACAAGACTATTTAAAGTAACCTTATTATCCTTGACTCTTTTTTCTTACCAATGTTTTCACTCATCTTTGTCTTCTTCTAGCACTGTTGCACTAAGCGTTTCTATCGAAGAAACAATAGATTCTGCCTCTTCACTAATTTTGGAACGAATAGCCAATGCACAAAACATTAAAGTCGCTATAATAAACGATATGCCTCCATAAATCTGATGAATGGCACTTGTTGCGCTTGCACCTATCGAAAAGCCATTTGCAAGAGATATGATCAATATTAGCCACAAGCCTATTGTATAAAAGCTAATCCCTTTTGACCCATGTTGCCTTTTCCATCTTGATACTTGTTCTTCATTCAAGTTAGAGTTATTTCTCTTTTGTTTATTACCCTGTAATGCTCTCCATCTTGTCGCTTGATCTTTTTCCATGCCGTGCACTCCTTTTTGGTATTTTACATTATTTTTAAAACGCGTACAACTACTACAACTTTACAACCAGAATTAGGATTTAGGGGTCAACGCGAAACTTTAAACTTTTACTTTGTCACATCTCAAAAATACCTCATCCCATCTTATTGCACTAAAACCTCACGGAATAGTTCTTGTATACCCCTCTGTATCACACATCAAAGGATATACATGTCGATTTTGCAATTTATCAAAGAGAATAATTTAGCGTGGCAGCCTTCTTTCAACGGCGAGATCGGAAATGGACTCGTGGGTTACAGAGGTGCTTTGATCGTTGAAGAGGGAAAACAACTCTCGCCTGATCGTATCTTGCCACCTAAAGTTCAAGCCAAACAAGTTTTATTGGTTTCAAACGATGATAATGTCACTTTTTTTGCCGCTGAATTAGAGAGTATTTTGCATTTTGAAGCCTTTTTTGAACGCTACAAAGCCTTTTTTACCCCTGCAACCTTGGTCGTGCTTTATGTCACAGATTTAGATAAAAATGGTACATTTACCTACGAAGGTGTCACCATTCATGCCTACTCTTTATCGGAAAGTTCGGTTTGGAATGAACTGCTAGATCTATCAGGTTTAGATAAAAGTGAGCTCAAAAAACTTGACAATAAAAAGAAAATCGACGTACTGTATGAAGGACTTTTAAAAGCAGATTGTGCGGCAAAAGCGATGAGTTTTGAAGAGATACTTAGCCACAAAGGTGAGAGTTCCAAAAAAATCATGGGCGCGGTGTAATCGCTCTTTTAAAGTCCCCTTTGTCTGATTTCATGCTACACTCTTACATGTAAAAAGGAGTGAGCATGAAAATCAAACACCTCTGTTCTCTTAAAAAAGAGGACGTCAAAACCTACGCTAAAAAGATCATCAAGATCGTCTCAAAACCAAAATTTATCTGCGAAAAATGCGCGCGTGCGGCGAAAGATGAAAAGCATTTGTGTCATGCCGTTCCTCTTAAAAAGCTCTAATGTACCAACCGTACAGCTCCCATATAGCTTTTGGTATGGGCATCGACAACGCCGTGCATAAAATCAATCGTATAAAAGAGCGTTGGAAGCACCTCATCCCCCTCAAGGTAAAGCGATGATGTTAAATAATTTGCACCCTCGCCTGTATCGTGCAGTTTTCCAAACAGTGCGCTATTGATAACGGGCATTTTACAGCGTTCATCCACCAACGTTAAAAGTTCATCAACATTTGGAACTCGCCATCCATTACCCAAGGTGGACGCATATTCATCCGCTTCTTTGCGCTTTATCAGTTCTATTTCTCCAACACACCCTTTTCCTTTTTTCCACGCTTGTCCCAAAGAGCAACGTTGCCAGATAAGCCCTGTTTTGGTATCTCTCACTTCGTCCTCTTTTGCGATAAAAGTAGGTGAAGAAAAAGAGCATTCTGCCATTAAAGTGAGAGATGAAATCAAAAAAATGATGACCTGTTTTTTCATGGATAGACCATCTTTTTAGAAACGCCTCCATCGACGATAAAGTCACTGCCTGTGATAAAACCATCTTCTCTCTCCAACAAAAAGTCTACAAGCTCTGCAATGTCACTGGGTTTGCCAACTCTGCCACTCGGATGCCACGCATGCTCTTCGTGCGTGGGTTCATAGTTTTCATCGGTATTGATCCATCCAGGGCTGATGGAATTAACACTCACCTTACCAGCCAGCGAGAGAGAAAGTGCATGACTTAGCGCAACGATGCCCCCTTTGGACGCCGAATAAGGCTCCGTGCCCGCTTCTGACATAAAAGCACGGGTTGACGCAATGTTAATAATATGCCCACGGGTTAATAAGGGCGCAAGGGCATGTGCGAGAAGATACGGTGCCGTAAGATTGACAGCAATAATTTTCTCCCAATCGTGGAAGCTCTGTTCATTGAGAGGTTTATGAATAAACATCCCTGCGTTGTTAATCAGTCCATAAAGGGATGTGACATCTTTTTTGATCTGCGTAATGATCTCAAGAAGCGCATCACTTTGACCAAGGTCGCAACGGTAAAAATGGGTGAAATAGGTGTGTGTGGGAATTTCTTGATCAATGGCTATGATCTCATACTTTGTATAGAGTCTCTGCGCTATTGCTTTACCAATGCCGTGTGATGCCCCGGTGATGATGATCTTTTGCATTGCCTCTCCTTAAATTTCATGCTAAAACAATAACACAACACGGCTTTAAAACATCGCTTTGATACTTTTACATGTAAAGCGCTCTTTAGCAACTCTAAAGTACAATAGAATCTATTTTATGTAAAAGGTTTACCATGCAAAAAGCGCTTGTCCTTCTCAATATGGGAGGTCCCAATAACCTTGATGAAGTCAAAGTTTTTTTATCCAATATGTTTAATGACGCCAATATCATCACCGTCAAAAGTGCTCTTTTACGCCGCTTCATTGCGTTTATGATTACCACATCGCGCACCAAAAAAGCCCAAGCCAATTACGCCAAACTTGGAGGCAAATCGCCTTTAGTCGGTTACACCAAGCAACTGGTGGAAAAGCTACAAAGTGCCCTTCCCTCTTTACATGTAAACTTTGCGATGCGCTATACGCCCCCTTTTTGTGATGCGTTGATTGAGGCGTTAAAAGCAAAAGGAATCGAAGAGGTCATCTTATTGCCACTCTACCCACACTACTCGAGTACCACTACCAAATCCTCAGTGGAAGATTTTAAAAACGTGGCAAAAACCTTAGATTTTCATGCGCGTATTCGTGTCATTGATCGTTTTTTTGAAAATAAAATCTACAACCAACTTTTAGTCAAAAAGATCAAAGAGGCGTTAGGGGAAAATGACCCTTCCCAGATGGAGCTTATCTTCTCCGCGCACTCTCTTCCTCAAAAAATCATCGCAAAGGGTGATCCGTATCAAAAAGAAATCACGTTACATGTAAACCTTGTTGAGCAACTTTTACAAGAAGCTGGCGTGCAGTTTAAAGCGGTTCATTTAGCCTATCAGTCAAAACTGGGTCCAGTTAAATGGCTTGAGCCTTCGATGGAAGAGAAACTCTCCACGCTTGAAAATAAAAACGCGTTGATTGTTCCTATCTCTTTTACCATTGACAATTCTGAAACGGAGTTTGAACTGAGTATGGAGTATGCCGAGCTTGCGCATCGACTGGGGTTTGAGCGCTATATCGTGGCCAAATGCCCCAATGATGATGAAGCTTTTGTGGCGTGCATTGAACAGTTAATCGTGTAGTAGTATTTTTACCACATTCATCTTGGCATAGGTTTAAAAGCCTATGCTAAAGCATTAAGGGTTATTTTGAATCTCTGCAGAAGGGGTTAAATAACCGTTATCCACCAATTTTTCGATGATCTCTTTATAGACAGGTACCGCACTTTGTGCTGCAAAGTAAGCTTGCTTTTTCTTCGCTTCACGAACCAATACGCCAACGGTATACTTGTTTTTCTTATCATTGACAAAACCAAAGAATGAGCCGTTGTAGATTCGCACATATTCACCATCTTCTGCAATATGCGCAGTTCCAGTCTTGCCACCCACTTCTAACCCTTCCATTTTGGCACCACCACCCGTACCTTGCTGAACAACTTTAATCAAAATCTTCTGCATACGTTTGGCAACAGAGACTGGAATCACCTGCACTTCAGGATTTTTTTCAGGAAACAACTCTTGTCCCGTAGGGGAAACGAGCTTTTTAACGATTGTGGGAGTTAGCAATCTTCCATTGTTATTAAAGGAATTATACGCCTTAATAACCTGCATAAAGGTCGCATTCATACCATAGCCATAGCCAACGGTTGCTTTGTAAATAGGTGAATTAAAACGGTTCAAAGAAGGGATAATACCGGGATTTTCAAAAGGAAGATCCACCCCACTTCTAACGGAAAATCCAAAATCTTTTAATCCTTGATAAAACTCAATCGCATCAAGTTTCTGCGCAATTTGTGCTGTTCCAACGTTACTGGAATAGACAATAATATCTTCCGCACTGAGTTTATCCGCTTTGTGGGTATCTTTGATAACTTTTGTTCCCAGTTTGTAACTTCCGCCATAAACATTGATAATATCATATGGATTGATTTTATTTGCTTTTAGAAGCAACGCAAAGGTAATGCTTTTCATAACAGAACCTGGCTCATAAATATACTCAATCGCTGAAATATTCAGTGCGCCATAATCCTTTTTATCAATCCCATCAGGATTGAAGCGATTACTCGAGGCCAAGGTAATAAACTCACCCGTTTCGCTGTTCAGAACAGCGGCAATAATCTCTTTAGCATCAAGATTTTTTTGATATTTATCTAAGACACTTTCAATAATTTTTTGCATTTTTAAAGAAACAGTCAAATGCACATCATACCCATCAAACCGACGAGAAGAGATACTATTGCCATCTAAAATAATCGCATTGGAAATATCGCGGGCACCAATGATTAACGAGTCTTGAACGGAAGAGAGTTTATCTTCGTAAAAACGCTCAATGCCTTTAACCCCTGTTGATTTGGTGATGTTCCGTTGCTCGATTTTTTTAACATAACCCACAATCGGTGTGACAGAATCGCCGGAGGGATAGAGTCGGTATTCGCCACTTTCAATGACACTAAGCCCATGCAAAAAAGCCACGCCCGTTTTAGGGTCTTCATAACTTTTAAAAACACCTAATTTATAAAGTTTTCGTGAGAGTTCTTGGAGGTACTTCGCACTTTTTGAATCAATTTTGTACGACAAAACCGTCGTGCCAGAGTTTGCATTGAGCGTTGCGGCAACGGCTTTAGGATCATCACCACTGTAAAGGGAGTAGAGTTTGACAAAAAGATCGAATTTTTTAGGGTCCACATTGCGAGTATCCACAATGGCTTTGTAGAGCTTTTGACTTGTCGCAATTTTGAAGCCATCTGCGCTGACAATATTGCCACGAAGCGCATAATTCACTTCACTGTGTTCAAGTTTTGGGAGTCTTCGATCGATAGTTGCCCAATAAAAAAGGGTTCCCAAAAAGATAATAAATCCAATGAGAACGACTACAAATAGAAAGAGGATTTTAATTTTTTTGGCGTCAGCTTGTTCCATATGTAGGCAAAAATTAAATTTGGGTCTTTGAGATCTCTCTGTAAGCACTAAGTGCTTTGTTACGAATCTCTAACATCATTTTCATACTGGTTTCAGCTTTATTAATGGCAATAGCCGCTTGGTGTAAATCTTTAACTTCACCGGTGGCAAGATCAGCCATTGCTTTGTCGCCTTTGACTTGGCTATCATTAATCTCTTCAATAGAATCTTGTAAAATTTTTGAAAAATCACCACTGGCGGTATCTGTTTTAGCAACCGTGGTATTGGATTTATTGGTTAATGATGAAAGAGCATCAATTGTACTGGCCATTTACCTTATCCTTTTAAAATATCAATTGCACTTTGAGCAATGGATTTTGCGCTCTGAAATGCAGAAACGTTCGCTTGGTATGCACGAGTTGCCTCAACAAGGTTGGACATCTCAATCACAGGATTGACATTAGGATAAGCTACATAACCCTCAGCGTTTGCATCAGGATGCGAAGGCTCATATTTGTATCTAAATTCACTCTCGTCACGCACAACTTTATCTACTTTAACACTCATTATAGCAGGATTGGCATTTTCTTGCAAGAATGGGTCATCCAAGGGGTTTTCGTTCTCTAACATGTTGTTGTCACTTGCAAGTTTTTCATTCAATGTTTTTTTGAAATCAATCGCTTTAAACACAACATCTTTACGCTGATAAGGACCACCTTCACTGGTACGAGTCGTATTAGCATTCGCAATATTGGAGCTAATAACATCCATACGAAAACGTTGTGCAGAGAGTCCATAGCTGCTAATATCAAAGCTACTTAAGTATGCCATTCTTATTCCTTACAATTTAGACGAATATTCGATAACGCTTTTAAAGATAAGACCATTTTTTTGTAATCCAGAGGCAAGCGCATTAAACATCATCGCATTTTTACCCAGTTCTGATGACTCTACATCTAAATCGACTGTATTTCCATCATTTCGAGCTAATTGTCCGTCTCTCATATAAATAGTTGATTTAGAGTTATCAAAACCCGTAGCACCATTAAGATGTGCTTTATCGGTTTGTGCCATTTCAAGCTTACTTGAGGCACTGTTCTCACCGTAAATCTCTTTTTTCTTTTCAATTAAAGCGGTTTCAAAATCCACATCACGTGCTTTGTAAAAAGGTGTATCAACGTTGGCAAGGTTACTCGAGACCAAATCTTGTCTCAAAGCTCTAGCGTTGAGCCCTGCTTCTAACAGTGTATTTGATTTAGAGGTTACAAAACCCATTTGTTGCCTTTCTTCACGAGATACTTTATGTAAGCAAATTTTATTCCAAATTTCTTCATAATTAGGTTTAATCTATTTTAATGTACAATCACAAAAATCCTATAAATCATACACTAAGAAACCATGGAAACAGATAAAATACTTTTTTCACTTTGTACCTTTGTCATCTTTGTTGGCATAATTTTTTCATTGTCTCTGCCAGTGTTTACAACACTCTTCTTTGACTATTCCGAGTACCATTTTTTTATCCGACAATTTGCGGTAGGTATGATCAGTATAACCATCATGTGGGGGCTTTCACAGGTAGATCCCGACAAGTTTCTGATGCATATTGGTTTTACTATTTTCCTTAGCTGTCTTTTTTTAATGGGAGTTATGCACTACCTTCCTGAATCCTTAGTGACCTCTGCAGGTGGAGCCAAAAGATGGATTCGTCTTCCAGGCTTTTCACTCGCTCCTGTTGAATTTTTCAAAATTGGTTTTGTCTATTTTCTTGCATGGAGTTTTGCAAGGAAACTTAACAACAATAAAAAAACACTCAAAGAAGAGCTCAAACTGATTCTGCCTTATTTAGCAGTTTTCCTCTTGGTTATTTATCTCATTGCTGTCATGCAAAACGATCTTGGACAAGTTGTTGTTTTAGCACTTACCCTTGCCGTTATGGCCTTTTTTGCAGGTACCAGTCTACAACTTTTTATGCTGGCGATTTTAGGTTCTATCTTTGTTTTCTTGATTGCTATTTTTAGCTCAAGTCACCGTATATTGCGTATTAAAACGTGGTGGGCAACGATTCAAAATATGGTACTTTCACTCTTCCCCGATAAAATTGCCGCAGCACTCAGGGTTGATGACGCGCCTGAGCCTTATCAAATCTCACACTCCCTCAATGCAATCAAGCATGGTGGACTCTTTGGAGAAGGCATTGGCAATGGTATGTTTAAACTAGGCTACCTCAGTGAAGTTCATACCGACTTTGCTCTCGCAGGCATTGCAGAAGAGATAGGTGCGCTAGGCATTACCTGCCTTACACTTGTGATGATTACGATTATTTACCGTATCTTTAAAATTGCCAGTCGAAGCGCCAATAAAGTCTATTACCTCTTCTCTTTAGGCATCGGTCTTTTAATTGTTTTTTCATTTTTGATGAATGCGTATGGTATTACCTCCATTACCCCTATTAAGGGTATTGCAGTCCCGTTTATTAGCTACGGTGGTAGTTCTATTTTAGCGCTTTCTGTTGGCATTGGGATGGTACTGATGATCAGTAAAAAGGCAAAATTATGATCGCCATTACAGGAGGCGGCACAGGAGGACATCTTGTGATCGCTCGCGCTATTAAAGAAGAGTTAAACAGACGTGGCATTAAGCCTATTTATATTGGTTCAACGGCTGGGCAAGATCGAATATGGTTTGAACATGACGAAGGCTTCGAGAAAACTTATTTTTTGCACAGTCAAGGTGTCGTTAATAAAAAAGGTATTCGCAAGCTATTGACGCTCTTTTCAATTCTTCGCTCCTCTTTTACATGTAAAACTATTTTCGAAAAACACCACATTGATTCGGTTTTTTCCGTTGGAGGCTACTCAGCGGCACCGGCATCTTTTGGTGCATTTTTATCGGGTATTCCTTTATACATTCATGAACAAAATGCCATTCAAGGAAAACTCAATTCACTGCTACGACCTTTTTGCAGAGCTTTTTTCAGCTCCTATGATAAAGAGGCAGTGATGACAAGTTATCCTGTGAGCGAAGCCTTCTTTCAGATCAAAAGAGAGCGAAAAGAGCTTAAAACGATCATTTTTCTAGGTGGAAGTCAAGGAGCATCCTTTATCAATGCTCTTGCGCAAAAAATGGCACCATTGTTGCACCAAGAAGGTATTTCGATTATTCACCAAACCGGCAAAAAAGAGTTTGAAGCACTCAAAGCTTTTTATGACAAAGAGCACATTCTCGCTGATGTGTTTGATTTTTCGAAAGAAATCCCAGATAAGCTTGCCTTAGCAGATTTTGCGATCAGTCGCTCAGGGGCAAGTACGCTCTGGGAGCTTTGCGCTGCTGGGGTTCCCGCTTTGTTTATTCCACTACCTCATGCAGCAGCAAACCATCAGTATTTTAATGCCAAAGCGCTCGCCGATCAACATCTAGCACTCATCCTTTCACAAAGCAGTGAATTTGAGCCTAGCGCACTCTTGGAACAGATCAAACAACTTGATCTACTGAGCGTTTCACAACGCTTAGTCCAGATGATCCAAACAGGTGGAGCAAAAGAAATTGTCGATAGTATATTACAACCCCAATCAAAGGAGAAACCATGTTAGAAAATCTTATCGTTCGTATCGCCACAAGGGATGATGCCAAAGAGATCGCAACCTTTAATGTCCTCTTTGCGAAAGAGACCGTCAATAAAAATGTTCCCCTCGCCCTGACAACAGAAGGCGTTCACCAAGTCTTTTCAAAATTTCACAATGGTTTTTATCTGATTGCAACCATTGAGAATGTTATCATTGGATTAGCGATGATCACTAGAGAGTGGAGTGATTGGAGTAATGGTGCATATTACTGCATACAAAGTATTTTTGTTACCGATCATGAGCACGAGCAAGAGATTCACGATGCGCTTTTAGATAAAGCAAAAGCGTTAGCAAAAGAGCATTACGATGTATGCGGCATCAGACTTTATGTTCATAAAGATGATAAAGCAACACAGAAAGCCTATGAAGAGTTAGGATTGCAAAAAACGAAATACAGAGTGTTTGAAGAAACATTTTAATCTAAAAACAAAACTGAAATAGCTATAGTTTAGGGATTAAATCAACCGTATGCTAAAAAGCTACAAGTGTGCTGGAAATCTATTTTTTGGGTTTTTTAAACGAAGTGGTGCGCCCGAAGGAATTCGAATCCCTGACCTCCGGTACCGCAAACCGATGCTCTATCCAGCTGAGCTACGAGCGCACATTTCTCTTTTGAGGTCGGTATTATAGCTTAGCTAATATAAATTAAGTATTAAAAAAAGAGCCAAAATGTCATTTAATGGTCAAAAATCTTTAAAAACGTCTATAAAAAGTTCATGGACGATCCTAAAACTGATTGTTCCTATCTATATTTTGGCGGATCTTCTCTTTTATTATAATCTTCTTTCTCATATAACGTTTATCTTCCAACCCCTTGTTTTACTATTAGGACTCCCTCAAGAAGCGGCTCTTGCCATTGTCAGTGGTCTTTTCCTCAATCTTTATGCCGCTATAGCCTTTGCAGCCCCTCTTGGGCTTGGAGCGAAAGAATGGACCGTTTTAGCCGTCTTTTTAGGGATAGCACATGCCCTTATTGTAGAAACAGAGATTATGAAGCGACTGGGTCTTTCAAGACTCTATTCAATTTTGTTACGACTGAGTGTTGGATTGCTTGTGGGAGGACTCACTTCTAAACTCCCTCAGAGTTGGTTTTCAAGCGCACTGAGTCAAGAGACGAATAGACCTGAACATCCTGTGTATCAATCACTCTTTGATCTATTACAAAACTCTTTGTACGAATCGCTCTCCTTATCACTCAAAGTCATTGTATTGGTAACAGTGCTCATCTTTTTTTTAGACTTCATTAAATCACTCTCTATGATTGAGAAGCATTCACAAAAAGTGAATAGTGGATTTTCTATCGCAGTAGGTGTCATTTTAGGCATTACCTATGGTGCTGGTATTTTAATTGCAGAGTATGAAAAAGGTGTTTTGCAAAAGAGGGAAATTCTTTTTATAGGAACCTATTTGATGATCTGCCATGCAATCATTGAGGACACACTGCTTTTTGTCATCTTTGGGGCAAATTTATGGCTTATCGTGGGCTTACGCTTACTGTTTGCAACAGTGATCGCTATACTTGTTCTCAAGTACTCTAAAACGACTTAAATTCTTGAGCATAGACTTCATCTAAGAGCTCTATAAAACTCATAGGCTCCATATAACCTGCAAATTCGTCTATTACCTTCAGATCGCGCGGTGATAAGATAAGATTTGTAGGAAAATACTTTACATGTAAAGCTTGTGGTAAAGTAGCATCTTCTTGAAGCAGGGTTACATGTAAATATTTTTTAGCAATTTGCTGATTGAATTTTGGTACATCAAAAATCTCATTTTGCATTTTAAGACAATACGGGCACCCCTCTTTTACAACACTTACAAGGATTAATTTATTTTCCTTTAACGCTAGTTGACGCTCCAATTCTAAAAATTCCGCTTTTAGAGAGAGCATACTGAATAAAAAAGCGATTGAAATACAAAACCACCTCTTCATCGATTGACCTTATTTTTAGCCCATTGCTGCACAAGTAAACCCACAATAATCAGCCCTAAGCCAACAAACGTTGAAAGAAGAATAGTTTCCCCTACAAAAAAAGAGATAAACAGCAAAGATAAAAAAGGGGATATAAAAATTAAGTTTGCAATTTTGGCTGTATTCGTACTGAGTTTCATCGCATGTAACCACAAAATAAACGTAATACCCATCTCAAAAATTCCTACATAGAGTGATCCTAAAAATCCATAGAGGTTAAATGTTAGAGGATGCGATGAGACAAGGGCATACACTAAAATGGCAGGAACGCCAAAGAGGAAATTGATAAAAAGACCAACAAGAGGGTCTACATGTAATTTAGTATTGTAAATCCAATAGAGAGACCATAAAACGGTTGAAAAAAGTGCTAGAAAAACACCAAGAAGGCTGGAAAAAGAGAAATTCAAAAAGTCACCATGTGTAGAGATGATGATAACACCCAAATAGCAAATCAACCCTGCTAAGAAATCATAGAAACTTATTTTTTGTTTTAAAATCAAGACAGAGAGATATGTCAATGTCAAAGCCCACGTATAATTGATAGGTTGCGCCTCCTGTGCAGGCAAAAGCTCATAAGCGCGGAAAAGGATCAAATAATAGATAAAGGGATTTATTAACCCCAATAATGCAAGTTTAAAATAGGTTTTCTTTGAATAGAGTAATAAAATATGAAATTTTCTTTGATACCACATAGCACAAGAAAACACACATAATGAAAAAAATGAAGCATAAAGGAGAAGTTGTAACGCATCAAAATAGGTTAGTGAAAGTTTAAATGCACTTGCAACAGTAGACCAAAGTAAAATAGCGCAAATGGCAAATAAATAAGCTTTTGATTGATTTTTTTCCAAGAAAGACCGCCTTTATATAAGACGTAATATAGGAGTTTAAGAATAATAAAAGAGAGAATCACGGAACTGGCAGCGACCTACGTTTCCATCCCAGTAAGGGAAAGTATTATCGGCGATGAAGAGCTTAGCTTCCTGG
>Ga0302213_1000153_pt1 | contig 42968 bp, 28 predicted proteins | sample II_Fen_N1_2_FD_194583 | JGI IMG/M metagenome (GOLD analysis project Ga0302213, IMG submission 194583) | Peat permafrost microbial communities from Stordalen Mire near Abisko, Sweden - II_Fen_N1_1 | ecosystem: Environmental > Terrestrial > Soil > Wetlands > Permafrost | place: Sweden: Abisko...
TAGCGGATGCCTTCATTGACGATTTCAGCAGGGATGAGTTCGGCTGGAAGGCTGCTGCGGTGGTTGAAGTTGCAATCGTCGCGGTTGGTGTCGAAGCTCATCGCATCTTGATCGAAGGGCAAGTCCAACTGTTTTTGGAGAACCTCGACCGATTTCGATTCCTTCCATTTGAAAGCGATGCTGTGGATGCCGTAATGACCAAGATCAAAGGTCAGGTTTCGGCCTTTGAAGGCGGCTGAACCGATTTTTTGTTCCTGACCGTTGACTTCCCATGCTTGTCCGATTTCGGCAGGCAGTTGCAGGCTGACGTTTTTCAAGTCTTTGCCATAGAGTTCCTGAACGCGGACCACAAAACCGTCTCCTTCCTCCAACTTCTTGAAAGCCATTATGTTGATCTGATTATTGGTAGTTTCGATGAGCGAAGTTTCCTTGCCCAATTTTCCTTCGTGTTTGTCGGTTTCGAAGGCTAATAGCGGCTGGTTGAAGCATTCGCCCTGCCAAGGAGCCTGACTGTTCGTCCAGTCACCGGCATGGCTGTAAAGGCCATATCGGAATTCGTGAACCCCCCAGTCCTGGGAATTTTGATATCGGAAACCGTTGCTGGTTTCGGGTGTGTACATCAGCGTGAGCCTTAGCGTTTGATCGTCGGGTTTGTCGGAGCCGTATTTGCAGTCTTCCAGAATGGTGACGCCGAACTTGCCGGAACGGTCCGTCAGGTCGAACCATTGTTTGGCGGGAACTTCGTATTTCAGACTGTCGTTGGTAGCGCGTTGAATGGTGCCCACGCCGAGGTTGTACGTGGCTTTGGCATTGGCTGCCGTGAGCGGGAACGCCGCCTTGAGGCAGACGCCGGTGGAATGCCAATCGAGGATGTTGCTCACTTCCAAACGCTTGCCCGCTTCACCTGCCGAAAGGCTGAAGCGTTGGCGAATCACGGAGTTCAGCCCTTTACGCATGACTTCCATCGTGATACGGACGGGGCCGTTTTCAACGATGCGAAGGCTGGCTGCTTGGTCCAAGGTGCCGATGATGGGGAGTTTCCGGTCTTTCCAATCCATGTTCCAAGCCGGATAATTGCTGGGCTTCTCGTGCAGGAATTGCAAGCCTGCGGGTTTGGAAAGCAGTTCTTTTCCCAGTGTTTTGTCCACGATGCTGGCCAAATCGCCGTTCGGGGCAAAAATTACTTTGTAATAGCGGTTTTCGATGGATGCTGGCGTTGTCGTCAAATCGGATTTGACTGCCGCAGTCGTCGTTTCGCGCACGTCAAATACTGCCAAACCGGCGGAAGGCACCTTGGCCAGGAAAATCAGGGTCAATTTGGTCCGCTCCCGCTTGATGACCTGCGTGGGCAAGGACTTGCCTTTGCCGTCGAATACCTGGACATCGTCAGGCAGGGTGGCATAGTCCAAGGTCGCGGTCACCAAATCTTCGCGGTTTCGGGCGACAGGGTTGTAAACGACCACGCTCCTACCCTGTCCTTGCGTGTCCATTTCCTGGGAAACGGCACTCAGCGAACTTTTCAAAACGTTGGAGAAGCTGTTGGCGGCGATGAACTCGTCGTTCCAGGCATATTCGTAAGCCTTTGGGATGCTGGTGCCCGGCAAAATGTCGTGGAACTGGCTGCCCAAGAGCAAATTCCAGGCATTTTTCAGTTTGTTGGCGGGATAGGGTATTCGACCACACCAATCGGCGATGGAAGCTAGTTTTTCGGCGGATTCAGCCAAGATTTCATTCTTGCGGTTCATCCGTTTCATGAACGATTGTGAGGTCATGGAGCCTGCACTGTGCTCAATGAGCAGCAGGTCACCGCTGTATACGGGCAATTTCTGGCGAATTTCGGGCGTGATGTCTTTGTACATCTGGTCGGAAGAGCTCAACACCACTTTGAATTTGCTGTCGGGATGGTTCAGACTGCCGATGGCATTTTTCACGTCGCGTTCCCGGGGAGCGCCGCCTTCGTCACCCACTCCGTAATAGCGGTAATCGAAGGAAAATCCGTATTTTTTAAAGTTGTCGTCCAGGCGGTTGGCCCAATATTGGTCTTGGTCCAAGCGTTCCACAATGCGTCCGGTGTAATCGGTGGCGTTAAGCGCGGCGATGATGCCCTTGCCGTCGGGGCCGTTCCAAACGCCCACATTAAATGGAATGCCGTTGGCTGAATTCCACGACAGCTTTTGGGTGGAAAAGCCCAACAGCCCGCAATGGTTCCAAATGGTGGGTACGTTGGCCAGGAAGCCGAAGCAGTCGGGCAACATGTAATCGCAACTTTGCACACCAAATTCGTTCTTGAAGAACTGGTTCCCATACAGGACCTGTCGAATCAAGGATTCAGACGAGGAAATATTGACTTCGCCTTCGTCCACGGAGGAACCGGACACGTGCCAGCGGCCGGCTTTAACATACTGAATCACTTTGGGATAGTATTCGGGATAATATTCCTTCATCATCTGGTAGCGGCGAGAACCGGTGAAATTGAACACGTATTCGGGGTAGGTTTCGAACAGGTGGAAGTTCTCCAGCATGATGCTCTTGATGTAGTTGTTGATGGTAGTGGGGTAATCCCAGTTCCACTCGGTGTCCAAATGGGCATAGCCTACGGTGTACAAGACTTTGTCTTTGGAAAGGTCGTAGGTTTGGGCGGAAGCAACCAAGGCACTGAGTGCCATCAATGCTGCGAAAAGTGCTTTTTTCATGTGTGGTTCAGAATTTAAGGAGACCAAATATACAAAAAAAACGTCCTGAATTGCTCCAGGACGTTTCCAATTATATAGGTTGTATTTAATCTTCGATGGCATTCTTTTGTTCCAAGCCGTAACCCTTTTTCTTGTCCTCGCGTTTGAGGGCGATGGCTACGAAAATGGAAATAAATGCGAAGGCGGAGAAAATCGCCATGACCAAGGTATAGTCGTATACCGGTTTACCGTTCACCATCGACTTGCAGTAGTTTTCCAACACCTTGCCAATAAGAAAAGGCACACCCATCAGACCAATGTTCTGAATCAGGAAAATCAAGGAATAGGCGGTGCCCAATTGCTTTTCGGGAATGATTTTGGCAACCGAGGGCCACATGGCTGAGGGTACCAGGGAAAAACCGATACCGAGCAGAATCATCAAAGCAACGGCCAAGATCCAGCTGTTTAGGAAGGGAATCGTGAAGATGAGGTGCACGAAAAGCAGGATACAGGCACCGATAATCATGATGGTGGCGCCTTTGCCTTTTTTGTCGTAGATGCCGCCGAACAGCGGAGTCAACAGAATCGTACCGAAGGGCAAGATGCCCGGGATGATGCCAGCCAACGAGATGTCGACGTGGAACTTATTGACCATCAAATCGGTAGCGAATTTCAAGAACGGAAATACGCAGGAATAGAACATGACGCAAAGCAAGGCGATGAGCCAGAACCCTTTGTTGGTCAGAATCATCTTGACGTCAGACATCTTGAAGCTTTCATCTTCCGTGGCGTTTTCGGACTGGCTGTCATGCTGCTCGAGCTTCCTGTCCATTGCGTTATAAATAAAGAACGCGATTAAACCGGCGCACAAGGCAACTGCCCCCATGGCAATGGGCGCTGAAATCGAATGAAAGGCTTCAGCGATGGGCACGGTGAAGAAGAGCGCGAATGCGGTACCAACACGGGCCAGCGCCACCTGGATACCCATGGCCGTAGCCATCTCATGCCCTCTGAACCATTTGACAATGACTTTGGACACGGTGATTCCGGAAACTTCGCAACCGACGCCGAAGATGGCGAATCCGATGGAAGCGATCATCACCTGGCTGTTGATGCCAAATAACAAATGCTGACCCAGCGCAGGGGTTGAAATGGCGTAGTATTTGATGCCTGCGCCAATAACCATCACCAATGCCGACCCGATACCGGTAAAACGGATGCCCATCTTGTCCAGAATCAATCCGCCAAAGAATAGCATGAGCAGGAACACGTTCAACCAACCATAGGCGCTGGTAAAAAAGCCATAATCACTGCTGTTCCAGCCATTCTGAGTTTCCAGCATGGTTTTGAGCGGTGACATCACGTCGGTGAAGAAATACGCCGCCATCATCGTAAACGATACGATGCCGAGCGCGCCCCACCGTGCGGCTTTGGAGTCGCGGATGGAGGCTGTGAGTGTCTTTGTCATAGGGGAAACTTATTTTTTAATGGCTGCGATACCCGGGAGAATCTTTCCTTCGATGGCTTCCAGCAAAGCACCACCACCGGTGGAAACATAGCTGACGCCGTCGGCCAAGCCGAACTTGTTCACACAGGCAACGGAATCACCGCCACCGACCAAAGAGAACGCACCCAATTTGGTGGCTTCGACAATGGCTTCGCCAACTGCCTGAGAACCATGGGAAAAGTTGTCGAATTCAAAAACGCCAGTCGGACCGTTCCAAAGAATGGTTTTGGAGTTTTTGATGACTTCGGCGAAAATCGCTTCGGTTTTGGGACCGATGTCCATGCCCATCATGTTGTCGGGAATTTCATCCACGTTCACAAACGAGGTCTTGGCATCGTTGCTGAATGCGTCTGCAATTTTGGCATCAACCGCCATGACCAGGTTCACACCCATTGATTTGGCTTTTTCAACAATTTCCGTGGCCAAATCCAATTTGTCGTCTTCACAAATGGATGTTCCGATCTTGCCACCGGCAGCTTTGACAAAAGTATAGGTCATACCGCCTGCGATGATAAGGTTGTCAACCTTGGAAAGCAGGTTCTCGATGATTTCAATCTTGGAAGAAACCTTGGAACCACCCATGATGGCAGTGAACGGACGAGCCGTGTCGGTCATGATTTTTTCGACAGCGGTGACTTCCTTATTCATCAAATAGCCGAACATCTTGTGGTCGGTGTCGAAATAATCGGCGATGAGTGCTGTGGAAGCATGGGCGCGGTGAGCCGTACCGAAAGCGTCATTCACATAACAATCGGCATAAGAGGCCAATTTCTTGGTGAACTCTTTCTGGCTGGCCTTGATGACTTTCTTGGCTGCAGCCTTGTCTTCGTCGGATACGTCTTCGGCCAAACCACGTGGTTTGCCTTCTTCTTCAGCGTAGAAACGGAGGTTTTCGAGCAACAACACTTCACCCGGCTTTAAGGCAGCAGCCTGTGCGTCTGCATTTTGGCAATCTTCTGCAAACTGGACGGGAACACCCAGCAATTTGGACAAGTGGTCAACGATGACTTTCAGTGAGTACTTGGAATCCGGGTTCTTTTTCGGACGTCCCATGTGGGAACCGATGATGAGACTTCCGCCGTCGGCGAGAATCTTCTTCAGCGTGGGCAAAGCCGCACGCATCCGGTTGTCATCCGTAATGTTGAACTGTTCATCGAGAGGCACATTGAAATCAACGCGCACAAATGCCTTCTTTCCGGCAAAATTAAATTGATCGATTGTTTGCATAAGACCTTATAATGTTTGGGTTATCGTTTTGGTGTGAACGATTGCAAAGATAATTACCTCATTCGATTTTTTAGCATAATTGGATGGCGGATATTCAAAAAATTCCTACAAAATCATGCTGTATACCACTTTGATTCCTTCTTTATTTGGAAGAATCCCAACAGAAACGATTATAGTTCTTGAAATGCGTGAACAAAAACAATTATTCCGTATTTTTGTTAGGATTGACACTCGATAAAATTACTTTTTAATACTACAAGGAATGAGTACCATTGATACCATCACAACGGATGTTTTAATAATCGGGGGCGGCCCTTCTGGGTTGGCCACGGCCATTCATTTGGCTGAACTCTTCAAACAAAAGGGTCTGAACCAACGGATTTTGCTCATCGAAAAAGGGAGTTCCATCGGAAGCCACATCTTATCAGGTTCCATCATTAAACCGGCTGTTTTTAAAGAATTATTGCCTGAAGTCGAACTCTCAGAGATTCCTTTCAATGTTCAAGTCACCAAAGACAGCACGGTTTTTCTAACGGAAAAGAACTTCATAACCATGCCCATACCTATTCCATATATGAGCAATGTGGGCAACTATGCCGCTTCTTTGGGCCAGATATGCAACTATTTGGCCATCAAGGCAACGGAAAAAGGGGTGGAAATATATACCGGTTTCGCAGTAGATGAAATTTTGTACAAAGACGGTAAAGTCTGTGGCGCCAAAACAAAAGACACAGGCCTGGATCATCTGGGAAATCAGTTGGAGAATTTTCAACCAGGAACTCAGATTGAAGCTCGAATTACCATTTTTGCCGAAGGGACGCGGGGAAGTTTGACTAAGATGCTCTTAAAAAAGTTTAACCTGAACAAGGACAGCAACGATCAGGTATACTCTTTGGGATGCAAGGAACTTTGGTCGGTTCCGCAAGGGAATATTGAAGCCGGTCAGATATACCACACGTTGGGCTATCCACTCAACAACGATGAATTTGGAGGCGGTTTCATTTACGGGTTAAAAGATAATAAAGTCGCAGTCGGCTTAGTAGTTGGCCTCGATTATAAGGACCCAACCTTTGATGTTCATGACGCGATGCAGATTTGGAAAACAAATTCGTTTGTTTCCCGGATTTTGAAAGGTGGCAAATTGTTGGAATATGGCGCCAAGACGCTTCCCGAAGGAGGTTATTATTCCATTCCCAAAATCTATGTCGACAATGCTTTGATAGTGGGCGATGGCGCTGGTTTGATAACGATGCCTGCTCTAAAAGGCGTTCATCTGGCCATCAAATCCGGAATGTTGGCAGCACAAACCGCAACAGAGGCAATACTAAAAAACGATACTTCCGAAAAAAGCCTTCAGCAGTATGAAGTTTTAATGAAAAACAGTTTTATCCATAAAGAAATGTACCCGGTTCGAAATTTCAGGCAAGCATTTGCAAAAGGACTGATTCCCGGAGGCATCCTTTTTGGAACCCAACTGATTACAGGCGGAGCGGGTTTTTTTGGCAGACTTAAATCAGAAGCCGATTATAAGACGACTTCAAAACTATCCGAACTGAAAAAAAAGGCATTCAAAGAGCGGTTCAAAGACAAACTGGAATTCGACAAAGTATTGACCTTCGATAAGGCGACCGATATTTACTATGCTGGTGTGCACCATGATGAGCAACAAGTGGTGCATCTTCACATAAACGATCCGGAGAAATTCAAGCACGTGAATATGGAACAATACGGTGCACCGGAGCAATTTCTTTGCTCTTCGGAAGTTTATGAAATCCACGTGAACAAAGACGGACAGAAAGAACTCAGAATTCATGCTGAAAACTGCATGCATTGCAAAACCTGTGACATCAAATCTCCTGGTGAAGGAATTACTTGGATGGTACCAAATGGAGGCAATGGTCCGGAATTTCAGAATATGTAACGATTAATACGAAGACGATAATGGCATTAACGATAATCACTTTAATAAAACAGGTTCCACTGCCCGCCGAAATGAGAATGGGCGAAGATGGACTGATGGACCGAACAAAAGCGAAATCAATCATCAACATTGATTGTCAGTTTGGACTGGAAGCAGGCTTGCAACTCCGTAAACAAAATCCCGATGCACGATTGATCGTATGTTCCATGGGACCTGCTTCCTTTGAAGTTGCCCTTCGGACGGCCATTTCGATGGGTTACGACGAGGCCTATCTTTTATCCGACCGCAAACTTGGAGGCAGTGATACATACGCTACCGGCCTGGCAATTGGAACCATGTTGAAGCATTTGGGTTTTACAAAGGACTCCAAAGAACCGTATATCATCTTAGCCGGAAGACAAACCAGTGACGGCGATACCGCGCATGTGCCCTCGCAAGTGGCCGAGAATATTGGAATTCCTCAGGCTACTTTTGTGGAGCGTGTCGAAACGGATGGAACAGGTAAAGTCTTGGCAAAGCGAATCATCGAAGGTGGATATCAGCTGATGAAACTGCCGATGCCATGCGTGATTTCCTTGACTCCAACCGGAATTCCTCCCCGAAAGCCTTCGCTGAGCGGGGCCATCAAAGCCCGCAACCTGAAAATCACCACTTTTGGAATTGACGACATCGGTTTGGGGACTGAAAAAATTGGGATTAACGGTTCGCCAACCATTGTGGCAAAAGTAATCGATATGGTGAGCGAACGACCTCCAATTACCATGTCCGAAGGCCACAATGAAGCGACGTTGGTTGATAGCTTGATAGCCAATATGAAAAAGGGCGGAAAGATACTTGAGAAGAAGGAAAATGCGGATAAAAAAGAAATTGATCGTCCGGATTACCCTGAAAAAGATTTCAGAAATGGGGCAAGCGGCATTCTTACTTGGGCAGAAGTCACCGATGGGCAGCTTTCCCGACCGTCACTCGAGCTGTTGACTCCGGCCAGAAATCTGGCCACACAGTTGGGAAACAACACCAAAGTAATGACCTTGATGATTGGAAAAAATATTCAGTCATTGGCTCAAACGCTGATTGAACATGGTTCAGACGAGGTCATTCTTGTTGAAAATGATCGACTTGAAGAATATCTGGTACTGCCATTCTCTTCCATTTTCGCACAAGTAATACAAAAAAGAAAGCCGGAAATTGCACTTTTCGCCGCAACAACCTCCGGTCGCGAATTAGCACCCAGGATAGGCATGAGAACCGATAGCGGAGTCACCGCAGACTGCACCGGTCTTGAAATAGGAGAATACATCAGTAAAAAAGAACAAGTTATTTACAAACCCATTCTTGAATCCCGGCGTCCAACATATGGCGAAAGCAAACTGGCCACCATTCTTGGTTTTGTTTGTCCGCAGATTTCAACCGCACGGGCAGGCACTTTTGAGGTTCCCGAACGGGTGGTTGGAAGGCAAGGTATCGTCTCCAGTTTCAAGCCCGTTTTGAATGAAAAAGATTTCGTTGTGGAACTAGTAAAAACCGTACGAGGTGAGGGTGGTCTGCAAAACTTGTTCGATGCTGACGTTGTCATTTCGGGAGGAAGAGGCACCACCTCCGATAATTTAAGCCTGATAAAAGAACTTGCTGAAGCTTTAAAAAGCCAGGGAGTAAAGGCAGAATGGGCCTGCAGCCGTCCTGTCGTGGACGAAGGTGTGGCAGTATATGCGCATCAAGTGGGACAAACCGGCAAAACCATTCGTCCAAAAGTCTATGTTGCCGTGGGTATTTCGGGAGCCATTCAACACCTTGCCGGAATGAAAGAATCTGAAAAAATCATTGCCATCAACCACAATCCGAAAGCAAATATCTTTCAAAATGCTGATTTTGGGATTGTTGGCGAATATGCGGATATTCTCCCAGAATTAATCGAGCGGGTGAAAGCTGGATTTAGGTTCGGTCTTGAAAGCAAGAGTTAGTCCAAATCTTCCAGCCACATCCGCGCAACCGCATCGCTGGGCATGCGCCAGTCGCCGCGGGGTGAAAGGCTGACGGAACCGACTTTGGGGCCGTCGGGAAGGCAGGAGCGTTTGAATTGTTGGGCGAAGAAGCGACGGTAGAACGTACGGAGCCATTGCTCAATGACTGCTTCTTCGTAAACCCCTTCGAAAGCCCTTACAGCCATCCAACGGATTTTCGAGGGCTGAAAGCCGAAGCGAAGTACTTGGTAGAGGAAAAAGTCGTGGAGTTCGTAGGGACCGACCAGGTCTTCGGTCTTTTGGGAAATTTGACCGTCGTGGGTGGCAGGTAATAATTCAGGGCTAACGGGCGTGAGAACAACATCGGCTAAAATTTTCGCAGTCTCTGCATCCATTTGGTTTTCGGAAACCCATTGCACGATGAATCGGACCAACGTCTTGGGTACGCCCACGTTGACGCCGTACATGGACATGTGGTCGCCGTTGTAGGTGGCCCAGCCAAGCGCCAGTTCAGACAGGTCTCCGGTTCCGATGACCAAGCCATTCACTTGGTTGGCAATGTCCATCAAAATTTGCGTGCGTTCGCGTGCTTGGGAGTTTTCGTAGGTGATGTCGAGTTTTAAAGCATCGTGGCCGATGTCGGAAAAATGCTGCTCCACGGCTTTGCGGATGGATATTTCACGGAAATGCACGCCCAAGCTTTCGATGAGACTGACGGCATTTTTATACGTACGGTCGGTGGTGCCAAAACCGGGCATGGTGATACCTTCGATGTTGGCGCGTGGAATGTCGAGTTTGTCGAAAGTTTTGACAGCCACGAGCAGTGCCAGCGTGGAGTCCAATCCACCGGAAATGCCGATGACAGCATGTTGGCAGCCGGTATGCAACATGCGCTTGGCCAAGCCTTGCACCTGGATGGCGAACATCTCTTGGCAACGTTTGTGCAACTCTGGACCAGACGGCACGAAGGGATGTCTGTCGAAATCACGCTCAATCATTTCCGAATAGAGTTCAGCCATGGCAAAGGGCAGAACGCGGTACTCGGCGACTTCGCGCTCGTGTAGGAAGTCGGCGGTAAAGCCGGTGTGGCGCATGCGGTCGCCGTTGAGTTTTTCCACGTCCACGTCGGCCGTGATCAACTGGTTCTGCAAAGTGAAGCGTTCAGCCTCGGCCAAAAGACTGCCGTTTTCTACGATTTCAGCATTGCCGGCAAAGACGACGTCCGTAGTGGACTCGCCGAAGCCGCAGGAGGCGTAGACGTAAGCGGCGATGCAGCGGGTAGATTGTTGGGCCACGAGCTGCTTGCGGTAGTCGTTTTTGGCGATAAGCTCGTTGCTGGCGGAAAGGTTGAACAGCAGGTTGGCGCCGTGCAAGGCATGGAAACTGCTGGGCGGAACAGGCATCCAGAGGTCCTCACAGATCTCGACGCCGATGCAGGCCTCGCCGTTTTTCAATAGGATGTCGGTACCGAAAGGCACCGTTTGGCAGCAAAGTGCAACTTCCTGTGCTTGCACCTCGCGGGAGGAGCTGAACCAGCGCTTTTCGTAGAATTCGCCGTAGTTGGGCAGCCAAGTTTTGGGTATGATGGCCAGGATTCGGCCGTTTTGGAAAGCCACGGCCGTGTTCATCAGCCGGTTTTCCACCCGCACCGGCATGCCGACGAGGGTAAGAAGGGAAAGTCCGGCCGTGCGTTCCAGCAACGACTGCAACGCACGTTCGGCCTGTTCAATGAGGATTTTCTGATGGAAAAGATCGCCGCAAGTGTAGCCAGTGATGCCCATTTCCGGGAAACACAGCATCTGCACGCCTCTGGAGGCGGCTTCCTGCATGAGCAGCTCCGTTTGCTCCACGTTGTACGTGCAGTCGGCTACTTTCAACAACGGGACGGCGGCCCCTACCCTCACAAATCCATAATTCATAGGTTGTTATGCTAGGTAAAATACTTCTTCCAGCGGAATGGTCACCGGCGAATTGTCCGGATTGGTTTCCATGATGTCGGCCATGTATGCCCACCATTTCTTGGTCACTTCGTCGAAGCCCAGGTCTTGTGAGCCAACGTTGCCTTCCACTTTCTGTACACCGAACAAGATGTTGGTTTCTTCGTCCAAAAAGATGGCGTAGTCGCTGATACCGCTTTTCTTGATGAGTTCCACGATTTCGGGCCAAACTTCGTCGTGACGTTTTTTGTACTCGGCTTTCATGCCGGGCAGCATTTTCATTTTAAAGGCAACGCGTTGCATAGTGATTGGGTTTTAGGTTATGGGTGCAAATATAACTATTTTTTGAACGTCCAGGCGGTGGAACGGTAGGTTTTGTCGGCAATTTCGCCGATTTCATCCGCTTCGGCATCGGTCAATTCCATCGGCACCAATTCGGGCAGGCAATGCATCAACTCCAGCGCAAATTTTTCCACAAACGCCTGTGTATCCATTGCTTCAAGCCCTTTTTCCCGGCTGAAATCGCGGATGTTCCTCACCGGACTGGGCACGGAAGCCACCGCCGCCTTTATTCTACCGGCTGAATTCGGAGTCAGGCAGCGTTGCAAAAGTTCAAGAGAAGTGTCGTATAACAAGGTTCCATGGTGCAACTCGCGCGCTTTCCCCACATGTGAGGCGGTGCCGGAGACCTTGAAGCCCTCAGGCAGCCAGAGGTCTTTGCGAGTACCCACAACCACTGGGATGTCCAGCGCATGCAATGCCTTAATGATTGGTTCCAAAAAGGCTGAACCCAATGCCGACTGCCCTGGAATCCGGTTGGTGATAAAGCAAAAGTTCAGGTTTCCCAAATCGTGAAAGACCGCTCCCCCACCCGATAATCGGCGGTACAGGCCAATGCCCTGGGACGCACAGAAGGTCGTGTCGGCTTCAGCCAATATGGATTGATTGCAACCGATGACGACGCAGGGTTCGTTCCGATATAAAAAGAGGGCTTCTTCCGACTGCCTGAGAAATAGAAATTCCTCGGCAGCCAGATTGAAACCCGGATGGATTGAACGGCTTACAATAAACCGCATCGTTTTTTATTTTACATTGAAGGCGACGCGCAGCTCTTCGATTTCCTCTTCGCCGATGGGGCAAAGCGGTCCGATGGAGGAAGCCATCACCAGGGAGTTGGCGCTGAATTCGGCCACTTCGAGGTAATCGAAGGTGGTGAGCAGCTTGTCGCCGGTCACGAAGACGCAGTCGTTTTCCACCAGCACGGCGCGGTTGTTGGCGAACATCTTGGCCATCTTGTCCACTTCGGTGTAGAGCGAGCCCCATGGAATGGAAGGCACGTCCTGCAGGAAGATCCAGCTTTCAGGAATGGTGCGCACGTCGAACTTGGTGTGGCTCACGGCGTGAGCCATCAGGTTGGGCGATTGGGTGGTGATGATGGAGTTGATGTGCGGGTTCAGCTGGTAGATGCGTTGGTGCAGGGCCACCGAGCGACTCGGGGTTTTGCCGGCTTCGGCCTGTCCGTTGCGGATCTGGACCAAATCGTGGGGCGTGATGTCCCAACGGGCCACGTCACGGGGTGTAATGAGGAAATCGTTGTTCTTCCAGCGGTGCGAAACCGTGCCGTATGTGGAGATCATCAGCCCCTGATCGCAGGCGCGGCGGATGATGCGAACCATTTCCGAACGGATGGCACGTTCTTCGGAAGTGTAGTTCACGTCCATGAAGTGCGAGATGTTCTTGGGGAAATGCGATTGGTACTCATCGATCTGCTGGTCGGTCAGGTAGCTCACCTTGCCGATCATGCCGGCCTTCACGATGGTGCGGCAGCAGAATTCCAGTGTTTCAAAACGTTGGTAGGCGTCCATCATGTCCGTTCCACCCAACACCACGCCATGGTTTTCCATGATGACGGCCTTAAATTTGGGGTTCTCGAACTGAACGGCGATTTTTTTGCCAAGGTCTTCGCTACCCGGGCAACCATACGGTGCATAACCGATTTCGCCACAGATGTAACGAGCCTGGGGCACGATGTTGGTGTTCGGTATCTGGCGGGCGATGCTGAACGCGACCAGTCCCGGGGGATGCGCATGGATGACGGCGTTGAGTTCAGGCCGCGCATCGTATATGGCTTTGTGGAAGGGAAACTCGGAGGAGGGCTTGTGCGGGCCGACCAGCGTTCCGTCCTTCTTGATGCAAACAATGTCTTTGGGCGTGAGCGAGCCTTTGTCTATGGCTGAAGGCGTGATCCAAATATCTCCGTTTTCGTCGCGAATGGAGATGTTGCCGCCCGAAGTGGTGGTCATGCCACTGCGGTAAATACGTCCGATAATCACGTTGATCTGTTCACTCGGAGTCATGAACATCGTGTCTAACTGTCTCATATGCATAATTTATCTAACTATTCTGCAAAGATACGGTTTTTAGGAGCTTTTTCTTGCGAATTCCCTCATCCATGACCACTTTTTCCGGGGGAGAAAGCAACATCGTGGGATCGTCCAAATACTTGCTGAGGAGCCTCATCGAAGAAGCATAGTAGAAACCGTCGCAGATGCGTTCGTCCAAGACGAATTTGAGGTGGATGCTCTTGCGCACCTTCAACTCACCGTTGCGGTCCATCACGTGGCTACGGGATTTCTTGCCCATGGCCACGAACATGCTGCAGGTTCCGAACTCGTACAAATGATGGTAGATGGATTCAATACCGATGGAGCCGATGTTGGTCAAAAACATGGTACAATGCCAGGGGCTTGCCTTGTTGATCATCTTTGGCATGATGCCGACCTTGTCCATCCCAAGCAGGAAAAACACGGTGGCACGCAACACAAAAGAGGGCAGCATGCCCATGATTTTGGAAATCTTGTCTGAATCGTTCGATTGACCGACCTGCTGGTTGTCATCCTGTTCTTTGATGACCTTACGAACCACTTCCTGCAGCGTATCGGTAGGCAAGAAATACGGTTTGATGAGGGTTTCTTCCCCATCGTCGGAAAGCGTGCGCTTCACGGCAATGGCAAAGTTGATGTGGTTGCGGGCAAATATCTTGTTCCAGATTACAAAGCGGTTCAGGTGTGGACGCTGGGAGATGAGTCTGATGTGCGCCGCCATGATGATGTGCATCAGGGAAAGTCCGGGAATGTCTTCCTTGTGTTCCTTGATGAAATTTTCCAGATGGTCGATGTTGAGCTGTTCTTCAAAAAAATTCTGTGAATCCATTCGGGTACGTAAGAAGAACGGAATGACCGAGAAGACGGTATCCACATTGCGTACACGCCAACCATCATAACGGTCGCCTAGTTTCCATTTGAAATACTTGAGCTGATCCAAATCATTCATTATTCATTTCCTCCATAGTTTATTCGTGGCTTAAGGTCATCAAATATACACTAAAAGGAATTGAAAAAAAAAGAGGATGTTAGATTTCCTTCAGTTTGAACGGGTTGTAGGATACTTGATTGTCGAAAACATCGGTTTCCTCGATCTGTTTTACCTTCCTAACCACGAGGTTGGTTACCGGCAGAATCAGGATTTCGTAGCCGGTCTTCATGGCCATTTGCGTAAAAATGAGCACAATGAGCGCTTTGGTCGGGATGATGCCGTAAAAAGCAAGAGTGAAGAACACGAGGGAATCGGCACCTTCTCCGAACAAGGTGGAAACTACCGCGCGGATGGAGAAGCCCTTGCCCTTCTGCCACACTTTCATCTTGCTCATCACGTAGGCGTTGATGAAGGAGCCACATAAAAAAGCCACGAAACTGGAAAGGACCAGCCTCAACGTATTGCCCAAAACCAATTGGAATTCAGCCTGATGGGCAAAGTTGGCTGAAGCCGGCGCCCAAATGCTGAGCTGGAAGATGGCTACTGCCAGGAAGTTCATGGCAAAACCACACCAGATGATGAGACGCGCTTTGCCAAAACCCCAGACTTCGGCAATAACGTCGTTTAAAATGTAGGAAAGGGGGAAAATCAACAGCCCGGCGGTGGCTTCGATGGGGCCGATCTTGATTAATTTTTGCTCAACGATGTTGGCAACGAGCAGGCATACCGTAAACAGCAGCCCGCAGACCATAAAGGCCACGGAGACTTGTCTTTTCATACTCTTGTTTTTTACGTGGTGTTCAAGCACACGTTTCCGCAACCGGCGGAAATCGGGCACAAAGATAGGAAATTATTCGGAATTTATTCGATCGTAAAGTCGGTTTGAAATCCAATAGAATAGGATGGCGCAAACGATTCCGCCGAGTACGTCCACCAGATAATGGGCTTTGATGTAGACGGTGGAAAACATCAGGATGATGGCAAACGGGAGCAAGGTCCAAAATATCTTGCGAGCTTTATTGAACGTCAACAGCAGGATGACCATGGTGGTGCCTACGTGGGAACTCGGAAAGGAGCCGGTTGGATTTTCGCCCTGTTGCTGGATGAATCGGACCAACCAGCAAAACAGGTAGCCATCGGGCACTTTCACGTTTTTTGGGGAGAGGAAGAACTGAGGCCCAACCACCGGAAGCATGTCGTAGATGCTGTAAAACAGAAAGATGGAAAACATCAAAACAAAAACGACCCGATCGAACTGCTCTTTTTTGTTGAACCAAAACCAGAGTGGTATTCCAAAAAGAAAGATGTACAGGCAGAAATAGCCGAAATACATCACCTCGCTGAACCAAGCTTGCGGAAAAAGCTGGGAAAAAAGCAAGGAGGGTTGGCATCCGAAAAAGCGTTCGTCCATATTAAAGAAGAACAAGTCTTCGTTTTTGAACAAGATGTCCGAGAAATAAAAGGTTTCCGAATACCAGTAGCCTAAAAACAAGAAGGGAAGAAATTGACGGACAATGTCCAATTTGTTAATTTGGAACTTGTTTGACAACAACGCCAAAAAACCGATGGCGGAGATGACAGCAAACCTGCTTCCGAAAAAGAGCGCGCGATGGTGCACTTTCGGAAAAAAGAGCAATAAGTAGAAAATGGTGATGACGATGTACGAAATAGTCAACCATTCAGCGGTATATAGTCTTCTTTTTTGCATGTTGTTTGTCCGTAATCAGAAAAAGTGAACAAACCTACGAAATTATTGGGGATTGATGTTTTCAGAAGGGCAGTTATATTGTAATTTTTCTGATATTTGCCGAACTCTTTTGTATGTTCACCCATGAAACACCCTAAAATTCGGATATTTATTTCCAACAAACTGCTTTTCTGGTGGTCAAAAATCGCCTTCGTGTTGATTGGAGCAGCCGCATTGGTATGGTTCCTCATTCGGGTCATTCCCAAACCGAGCCGGGCAAGTTATCCTTGTCAGCGCGCCGCTTTTCCCATTGCCAGCGCTTTTGTCATCTGGTTGACTGGGTTCATCGGCAGTTGGCTGGGTGTGAAATGGCTGGGCAAGAAATTGCAAAAACGTTGGGCAGTGGTGCTCTCCGTCACTGGTGCGCTGGTGCTGGTGGCCTGGTTGACTGTGTTCCCCACCAACATTCTGACGTCCAATGCTGCGGATGCCGACACCACCTTTGTACCTGCTGTTGGTTTCGACTGGAAACCGGGAGCGTCCAACCTTCCCGTCGGGGTGGCCAGGGGCATTTACCCGGGACGCGTGGTCATGACCCGCGATCCATTGGCCACCAAATGGGCGGGCAACTGGAAAGTCAAGGAGGACCAATGGTTTCTGGACAAGAACACTGACGTGGACAGGGTTGAAAAGATGGTTTCAGTCGTAATTGGACAATTGACCGGCGCCAAAAATGACGCGGAAGCATGGAAGCGCATCTTTCGCTTCTACAACACCTCCCGAGGTTTGAAGAATCAAGATTATAAAGCGGCTGAAATCGTGGCCATAAAAATCAACTTGAACAACAGCAGCGAGACCAAGACCGACAACATGACGGACGCCACGCCGCAAATGGTGCTGGCGGTGGTGCGCCAATTGGTCCATAATGCCGGAGTCCCTTCGAAAAATATCCTGATTTACGATGCCAGAAGGCCCATTTATCCTTACATGCTCACCGAAGTATGGAAGGAATTCAAGGATGTGCGCTTTTTGCAGGAGAAAGCGCCGACGGACAATCAGCCGCTGAACCCTGCCTATGGTGACCATACCGGGCTGGAAGGCGCCGATTGGGTAGATGGAATCACCTACTCCTCCGGTCATTTAAAGGATGCCAAACTGATGCCGCGTCAGGTGAAGGAAGCGACCTACCTCATCAACCTGGCCTTGCTGAAGCTTCACTCCTACCCGTACAACTACATGGAAAAGGGAGACGAAGGGCAAACCGCGCTCACCATGTCGGGCAAGAACCATGCCGGCTCCATCAAAGGAACTTCAGAGTTGCACAGTATTTTGAATACTAAGAAGGAAGGCGTCAAAAATGCCTGGTCGCCGTTGGTGGACCTGGCAACTTCGCCCAATCTGGGTGGCAAGACCATTTTGTATTTGCTGGATGGATTGTATTGCGGCCGCAAGTGGCAGTGCTTCCCCTCCCACTTTCCAAACCCGCCCTTCAACAATCGGACGGAACCCTACGAAAACACGGATTGGCCGGCCTGCGTGCTGGCTTCGTTCGACCAAGTGGCCTTGCAGTCGGTCGGCTTGGACCTGATGTATGCCCAAAGCAAGAACAACGAGGAAAAGTCTTACCACAACGTGCCCCGCATTCTGGTACGCGAGAATGCCGATGATTTCCTACGCGAAATGGCCAGTCCGCAAAATGCACCCTCGGGTGTGAAGTACGTGCAGGACGGCAAACCGGTGCAAAGCCTCGGTGTTCTGGAACACTGGAACAACGACAGGGAGATGAAATACTCCCGAAACCTGGACTCGAAACACGGCAAGGGTATTGAATTTATTTATTTACCACTCTGATTTATATGAAGTTTAAAAAATATCTCTTCTTTTCAGGCATGCTGTTTGTTTGTCTGAACGCTCAATCCATCGATTCAAAAAACCTGACGGACACCTTGAAAGAAGTCGTCGTGACCGGCACATCGGTCAAACTGGGGCTGAACAATGTGCCCCTGTCGGTTTCCGTCATAACCCGCGCCGAGATTGCCGCCAGTGGAGAATCGGCCGTGTTGCCCATTCTGAACGGTCGCATTCCTGGTTTGTTCGTGACTGAACGCGGCGTCATCGGTTTTGGTGTTTCCAACGGCGCTGCGGGGCAGATTTCCATGCGTGGGGTCGGCGGTTCGCCCACCACGGGCGTATTGGTGATGATGGACGGGAACCCCCAGTACATGGGGCTATTCGGGCATCCATTGGCCGATATTTACAGTTCATCGGGCGTGGAACGCGTCGAAGTAATCCGGGGCCCGGCTTCCATGATGTACGGGACGAACGCCATGGGCGGGGTCATCAACATCTTGACCAGGAGGACTTCAAAGGAAGGTTTTTCGGGCGAGGCGGTGGCGCGCTACGGTTCGTTCAACACCAGTGAGCTGATGCTCATGGGCAGTTACCGGCACCAAAAATGGAACCTGTTGGCAACGTTGAATCGAAACAGCACCGACGGGCATCGCGCCAACAGCGAATTCAGCCAAAATAGCGGTTATTTCAAGGTGGGTTACCGGTGGAACGACCACGTTAGAATGCATGCCGATTTGAACCTGAGCCGATTCAAGACGACCGATCCGGGGCCAGACACGTTGGGCGCGGTCAAGGGCTTGTCAATGGATATTCAGCGGGGCTCCTGGTCTTATTCGTTGGAGCATGAATTTGATCATTTTTCAGGCACGGTGCGAGTGTTTCGCAATTTCGGAACGCACGACCTGACGGATAGCTTTCATTCCAAAGATTTTAATAATGGTTTGATCATCAGCGAGTCGGTTCAGCCTTTAAAAAACACGTTGGTTAATTTCGGTTTGGATGGCAATGTATATGGCGGGGTGGCATCGCAAACGTTCGCGCACATCCAGTTTGTGGATTCCACCGTCACGGAGCTGGGCCTTTACGGTTTTGTCCAGCAAACATTGCTGGAACATTTGACACTCAACGCCGGCTTGCGTTTGCAATACAACTCCCAATACGGCAAGGAATGGATTCCGGCAGCCGGTGCCGCTTGGGATCTTGGGCAAGGCTTGACCTGGAAGGCGTCCTTCGGCAAGGGATTCCGCAGTCCCACCCTGCGTGAGCTGTTCATGTTCAACCACAATCCGAGCCTGGCGCCGGAACGCATTTGGAACTACGAGACGAGCTTCATTAAGGAGTTCAGCCATTTAAAAGCGCATTTGGAAGTGACGGCGTTTTACCTGAACGGGGACAACCTGATTGTGACGGGTGCCATGGGAAGGTTGTACAATGGCGGCAGCATCAGCAACAAGGGGCTGGAATTGGCGGCGGGTTGCGAACCGCTGAAGAACCTGCAGGTGCAGGCGACGTTCAGTCACATTGAGATGAAAACGCCCGTATTCGCCACACCAAGGAACCATGTTTTTGTGAACGGCAGCTACCAGTTTGGGAAACTCCGGTTCAACACGGGCTTGCGCTTTGTGGAACATTTGAGGACCAACGTTTTGAGCATGATGCCCAGCGACTTCCAAACGTACACGCTTTGGAACGCCGGCATCCAATACAACCTGCTGAAAAATTTGGAAGTGACTCTGAGCGGAAACAATTTGCTGAACCAAACGTACGAGACCCTCCGGTATTACAGCATGCCTGGGGCTAACGGTTCAGTCGGTGTGAATTATCGTTTTTGAGTGACAAGTGTGCCGTTGACGGTCTCTACCATTTCTGAAATGCAGTCCCTGGTGGATTGACAAAGGGAGGCGACCAGGCATTCGGCCGTCCGTTTCATGCGTTCGTTTCGGTTCAGGTTGTCGCCGTCGCTGAACGCCAACATGCTGGAAACCGTCACCGTGGTGTCTTTGAGCAGTTGGTCGCCTTTTCGAAGCTTGAGCGTGCAGGATACTTTTGAGCGGGCCGGATAGCTGCTTTCGGAATAAGTGGTGAAAAAGTTGTAGAAATAATAGAGGGTGAACGAATTTTCTAGAAAATGCGTGTCGGTGAGGCAGGTGTCCAATTTCACCTCCAGGTTGTAGACATCCTTCCGGCGGGTACTGTCGTAACAGAGCGCGTACTTGCCGCTTCGCTGGCTTTCGTCGATGAGCGCATTGAAAAAGAAGTCGTTGAAGTTTTCGTTCAACTGGCTGGCACCCAATTTGATGCGATACTTGAACTCGGTGATGTCAATGAAGATGAACGGCAAAATCAAGCTCTTCACCCGTCGAACGGAAGTGGCGCTATCCAATGGAAAACCGGTGAACGAGACGATGACGGAGTCAGACTTGGCTGAACTGTCTATCGGACTTATCAGGTCGTAACCAAGGGGTTGCGGAAAGAACGAGAGTCCCTTCATCAACGCTTTGGATTCTGAGCAAGAGACCGCAACAAGAGCAAACATGCTCAACAGAAACATTCGGAAGAAGTGTTTCATTCGACAGGTTTTGTTTTCGATTGGAACAAAGATAAATCAGAACCTACGTTTTGGTATTCAGATTCCCAGAAATCGACGGGGATTCTCTCTGGTCAGCTTGTCGACGAGCGTATCGTTGAGCCGATACAGAAAATTCTGCGACAGCAGCGGTAGTTTTTCATGGATCAGTACCATGTAGAAGTCTGATCCATAAAGAGTTCTGTTGCGAACCAAAGCCTTTTCGCCCAACAATTCCTCAAAAGTCTCCAAAAAACCGGATGTACGTTTTTCGGTGAGGTGCAATAGGAACGAAACATCGGTATACACGTGTTCGTAATCTTCCATCATCGAAACGATGCGGTGCACCCAGGTGTCGGGTTCCTTGGCGATAAAGCGTTTCCACTCCTCATCGCCGCCAAAATGGGCCAAATTGAGCCGAAGCTTGGGAAAACGCTGCAACACTGGAATCCAACGAGCGGGGTCGCTGAAAAAATACCCTTTTTCCACATCGTTCTTAAAGGTGATACGTTGGATGTCGTCCACCTTTTGACCGGCGGCATCGTAGCGGCGGTAGGGCAAATCGAACACATTGGCGAGCGCTCGGGTCGTATTGCCACCGCAATGGGTTGTCACCGGAATATTGAGCTGCTCACAGATTTCGAACACGTCCATCAGTTTGGGATGGTTGGGCAAGTAACCCAAGATGGGATAGATTTTGACACCGAAGAAGCCGTAATCAGTAGAAAAGGCTTTTTGGAAGAGTTCTTCCATGTCCGGATTGTTGGGATCGAGCGCCACAAAGGGCAACAAACGGTCGGGATGCGCATTTTTGGCTTCGCGCATGGCATCCAGCTGATGGTGCATGTCCTTGACTGAAGTTTGACCGAACGCTTGCGTCATGTCCATCATGAGCGGACACAGCAAGAATTCTTCTTCCGATTGGCTTAAAAGCTGGTCGGCGACTTGGACCAAGGTATCCTTTTGGGCTATTTCCATGAAATCGGTGGCATGTTGCGTCCAAGTATCGTCGTCCTTCTTTCGGCCTTGCAGAATGCGAATCAAACGCCTCAACGTCTGTTTTTTCATCAGCCAGGGCAGCCGAAGATGAAAATAATTGTCGGGGATGTACTCCCGGTTGAATAGATGGCAATGTACATCGAAGCATGGATTGCCGTTTTGAAGCCTTGCTTTGAGTTCAGGTGCAAGGTTTTGTTGAGGTTGAAGTAGGGTGCTGGCTTCAATCATGTTTTTTATGGGTTGAATTTCTCAAGGAGGTAAAAACGCCTACCAGGCAAAGAACGGAAAACAACAGGAAAATAACCTTGGAGCTTTGCATGAAATCGGGTACCGTGGCATCGCCCAGCTTCCGGTTGCCGATGAACACATGCACGGAAAGCGAGGCGATGGCCATGCTGAACATCATGCCCAAGTTGCGCATGGTGGCCAAGGTGGCGGAAGCAACGCCGTAATGGCGGTTCTCGACGGAACTCATCACAACATTCGTATTGGGTGAGGAAAACAGGCCAAAACCGAAGCCCAGAACGCCCAAGGCAGTCAGTATGTAGGCGTTGGAAGTATCGATGGTGAGGAAGGCGAGCATGGACAGGCCAATCACACTGATGGCCATACCCGACGAAGCCAACCACTTGGGATTGAAATGGTCGGACAAGCGCCCCGAAAATACCGACACCAAAGCCATCAACACCGGTTGCATCATCAACAGCATTCCTGCCTCACTTGGTGACAGATGTTTGGCGTATTGCAGGTATAGGCTCAATACGAAACTGACGGCGAATGTGGCCGCATAATTGATGAATGCCGATAAATTGGACAATGCGTAAACAATATTGTCCCTGAACATCTTGACATCGAGCACGGGAAAGGCAATTTTTAATTCCATCCGTATGAAAAAATACAAGCCGATCAAACCGGCAGCTGTCATCACCAGGGCAATCGTATCGGGCATCTTGGAGAAACCGTACATGAGTAGAATCAAGGACACCACATACAATACCGAACCTTTCCTATCAAAACGACCTTTCTCTGCTTCTTTCCACTCCGTTTTAATGGCGTAAAAAATAGCCAACGCCACGAATACCGATACTGAGCCGTTGATAATGAACAAACTGCGCCAACCCATGGATTGGGTCAGAATGCCACCCAAAACGGGTGCTGCGGATAGGCCCAAATAGACGGAAGCGACGTTCAAACCGATGACTTTGCCACGTTCCTTGGGCGGAAAAGCTGACATGAGGATGGCCATGCTCGTTGAAACCATCATCGACGTTCCAAGGCCTTGCAAAACACGCATGGCTATGAGGAATTCACCGCTGCTCGCCATGGCACAAAGGAACGAAGCCACCATGAACACGATGTTTCCAGTTAGAAAAACAGTTTTGCGCCCCCAACGGTCGGCCACTTTCCCAAGCGGAACCAACATCACTGCGGAAGCCAACAAATAAGCCATGGTCACCCAGCTCATCGCAACGGCGTCCAGGTGGAGTTCAGCCGAAATCCTGGGTAAAGCAATGACAACGGCGGCACCGGTAAAGGGGTTAAAGAAATTGGCCACCATGGTGATGGCGAGTATGAGCGTTTTATTGACCTCAGGAACAGGTTGGATCGGTTCGTTTTGCATGCGGTAAAAATACAAAAAAGTCTTATTCCGTCACTTATTGACACCTTTTATACTCTATTTAAAAGATTTTGAAAAAAAAGACCAATATTAAAAAATCAATCGTATTTTTATGCTAATACAAAACGATACAACTTATTGGATTTTACCTCACTATGTAGATTCGCTCATGACCAAAAGCAACGAACCTTCTATCAGTATGGATCATTTGGATGTCTCCGGCTACGAGGAGGCCTTCATTCTTCGTTCCATGGAGAAAAGAATTCAGGATATCCAATGGGTTGGAACCGATAGCTACTGGCAGGAACTGGAAATCAACGAGGAAGAACGAACTCATTTCCTGAAATCGCTTCAAGTAAGTTACAGTGAATTTTTTAGGAACCCCCTGACTTTTGCCGTTCTGGAAAAGTTGGTCTTGCCTGAATTGATTCAGCAAGCGATCAGAAACAAACGCAACAAATTACGCATCTGGTCCATGGCTTGCGCATCCGGTCAAGAAGTGTACAGTCTGGCCATGCTTCTGGAGGAATACCTTGAAAATGAAAGCAATCCCATTCAGTACAGTATCGTTGCAAGCGACCAAAGCAAATCTGAAATTGAGCTATCCAGGGAAGGATTTTATTCTGCTTCAGCACTTGGAAATGTGAGTCTCAAACGACTGGATCGTTGGTTTATAAAGAAAAAGGAAAGCTATCAAATAAAAGACGAACTCCGCGAAAAAATTGATTTTTCAGTTTTCAACCTGGTGTCGGATGCCCGTGGTTGCCCGCCAGAAAGCATCTTCGGCGATTTTGACCTGATTATTTGCGCCAACCTTTTATTCTATTACAAGCCCGAATATCAGCAAACCATCTTAAATAAAGCAGCCAAGGCGCTCTCCAAGGGTGGTTATCTGGTTACTGGTGAAGTAGAAAGGCCCATACTTTTACAACTTTTATTCAAGGAAATTTACCCCTTCGCAGCCATTTTCCATAAATCATCCACGCCATGAGCAAAAGAACTTTTAACATTGGAACACAGCTTCGGATCGGATTTGCCGTATTGTTGGCACTCGTATTTTTTCTTGGTGTGGTTTCTTATGTTCAAACCAAAGCAATACAACATCAGACGGAAATCGTATTCAACCATCCGTTGCAGGTCAGCAAAGCTGTTTCAAAGATTGAAACTCAGATTCTGAGCATCGAAGTCGCTTCCAAAGATTTGTCTGTAGCTACCAATGAAGACAGCCGAATTCGTGCCATACAGGACATGGAAATTGCTGCAGCAACGGCGAACAAACAATTCAACATTATTATTGACAGGTATTTGGGGCCTCATTCGGATGTTGACGAGGCCTTAAAGGCCTTCTCGAGTTGGAGAGCGACCATGGATGTGCAATCCTGGAAAGCCGAGTCTAAAGGATCGAATCAACAACTAGTGAACAAGGCAAGAAGTCTGGCAATCCGGGAAAAGTTGTTTTCTGAACTAAGCGTTATCGAGACTTTTGCCACCAATAAGGCCAATTCGACCTATGAAAAGTCTCAAGTTTTTACAACAAACCTGATTCGTCAATTGATTGGATTGGTATTTATCATTTTTGTTTTGTCCATCCTGATTAATTTTGTTTTGATGAGAAACATACAGAAACCGCTTGGAATTCTGATGGATGTCACGCAACGTTTCAGAAATGGTGATATGAATGCTCGTAGTTCATACCATTTGACCAATGAATTCGGTTTAATCTCTGAATCGTTTAACAAAATGGCGGATCGAATTCAACAAGACGTCGAATTGAGCGATAAGAGAGTCGACCTTTCAACATCCATGCTTGGTGAAAACGATGAACGCACCTTTTTTCAAGCAATACTGACCACGTTGTTGAAACTGACGGATTCCCAGATGGCAGCCATTTACTTGCAAAGTGAGGATCAGAAAAAATTGGAACTTTACGAATCCATCGGACTGAATGAAGATTTTAAAAAAACCTACAACCTCAGCAGCCTTGAAGGAGAAATGGGACTCGCCATGGCCACACGAAAGGTCCAATACATCAAAACGTTGAAGGAGGATGAACCCTTTTTGTTTCTATCGATCTGTGGCAACATCAAACCCCGCGAAATCATCATCATGCCCATCTACTCAGGGAACAGAATCATTGCCAGCATTCATTTGGCCAACATCAATACATACTCGGCACAAAGCTGCCTGCTTGTCGAATCGATCTTGGAAACGCTGAGTGCTCGGGTTGGAGGAATTCTGACTACGCAAAAAATAAAAGCGGACTCCGATAAAATGGAAAAACAAAATCGAGAATTGGAAATGCAGAAAACAGAATTGACCAATCAATCGACCACCTTGCAGAACCAAAACACCGAACTGGAAATTCAAAAGAAACAGCTGGACGAAGCCAACAAACTCAAGACCATTTTTCTTTCCAATATGAGCCATGAACTCCGCACACCATTGAATTCCGTCATCGCACTTTCCGGAGTGCTCAACAGGAGGTTGGCCGGTAAAATTCAGGAAGAGGAATACAGCTATCTGGAAGTCATCGAGCGCAACGGCAAACATTTGCTTTCACTCATCAACGACATTCTCGACTTGTCCAGGATTGAAGCCGGTCGGGAGGATATGGAAATTGTGCAATTCAATGCTGCACAATTGGTTTCAGAAATCGTTGACCTCTTGCTTCCTCAAGCCAGGGAAAAAAATATTGAGTTGAAGAACAACATTGTCAGCAACGATCTAATCTTGAAAAGTGATTTGAAAAAATGCAGGCATATCTTGCAAAACATTGTGGGAAATGCGGTTAAGTTCACGGAAAAGGGCAAGGTGGAAATTTTCGCCAAAAATGAAGAAAACACCCTTTTGATTGAGATTTCCGATACAGGCATCGGAATTTCCAAAAGCCAGATGAATCACATCTTCGATGAATTTCGTCAGGCGGACAACAGCACTTCCAGGAAATTCGGAGGAACAGGTTTGGGCTTGTCCATCGCTAAAAAATATTCCGAAATGCTGGGAGGCACCATCACCGTTGAAAGCATGGTAGGCGAAGGTTCTGTCTTTTCACTCCGATTACCGCTCCAATTTTCAGAAGAAGCCGCTGAAATCGTTGAAATTCAACAATCTATAGATTCCGTTATTTTGAAGCATGCCTCAGAAACCGATGGAAAGACCATCCTTTTGGTAGAAGACAGCGAACCAGCCATCATCCAACTTACCGACGTTCTACAGGAAGGTGGTTATCGGCTGCAGGTTGCCCGAAACGGCATGGAAGCTCTCGAACGCATTGGTCAAACGATTCCGGACGCCATGATTTTGGATTTGATGATGCCTGGAATGGATGGATTTGATGTTCTAAAAACCCTTCGCGGTGAAGACAGGACAGCCCATGTGCCTGTTTTGATACTTACAGCCAAACACATCACCAAGGAAGAGCTCCATTTTCTAAAACGAAACAATATTCATCAATTGGTCCAAAAGGGTGACATCAACCGAAAGGATTTGTTGAAGGCGGTAGAAGACATGGCATTTAAAGGAAAAAGGGTTCCATACAAACCGATTGGAGATTCGATGCCCATCATTTTGGTCGTGGAAGACAACCCTGACAACATGGTTACCGCCAGAGCACTTCTTTCAGACCATTATAAGGTGCTGGAGGCCGTTGATGGCAATGAAGCCCTATCCATGGCTAGAATGTACTTGCCAAACCTGATTCTGATGGATATCGAACTGCCCGGCATGGATGGTATTGAAACCTTCAAAATCATTCGGAGCGATGTCTATATGCAAAACATACCTGTCGTAGCACTCACTGCCAGCGCCATGACCTCGGAACGCGAATCCATTTTGGCCTTCGGTTTCGACGGATACATTGCAAAACCCATTGACGAAGAGGTATTTACTTCAACCATCAAACACATTTTATATGGTTGAGCGAGCATTAAAAATTCTGACCATCGATGACAATCAGGACAATCTGATTACACTGAAAGCGCTCATAAAGGAAGCGTTTCCAAAGGCTGTCGTTTTCTCGGCCACCAATGGCAAAGATGGGCTTAAACTAGCCATCCTGGAAGACCCCGATGTCATTCTGCTGGATATAGTCATGCCAGGGATGGATGGTTTTGAAGTTTGCAGACACTTGAAACATGACCCTGTGCTCAGCACTATTCCGGTGGTATTCATCACGGCTCTCAAAGGCGATAAAGAGACCCGTATCAAAGCACTTTATTCCGGTGTTGAAGCCTTCTTGTCCAAGCCCATCGACGAAAGTGAGTTGACTGCCCAAATCCGCACCATGGTCAAAATCAAGGACGGAAACAAAAAGAAAAAACTGGAAAAGGCTGAATTGGAAGAAATCGTAGCTAATCGTACCAAACAACTGGAACAGGAATTTTCAGATCGTATTCGCGCTGAAATAGATCTTCGTGAAAAAGAAGTTCAATACAAAAACTTGGCAGATAGCGGATTAGCCCTAATTTGGACGGCTGGAACGGATAAGAAATGCACCTATTTCAACAATCCATGGTTAAAATTCACTGGACGCACGCTGGAACAGGAAATCGGTGACGGTTGGGCCCAAGGGGTTCATCCGGAAGATTTGGATGCTTGTGTAAACACTTATTTTACAGCATTTGACAAACGTGAAGCATTCAGCATGGAATATCGGTTGCGCCATCACAGCGGTGAATATCGGTGGCTAAGCGATATGGGAACACCCAATTACAACAGCTTAGGAGATTTCGTCGGTTACATCGGTCATTGTTTTGATATTACCGAACGTAAATTGAACGAACTGGAACTGATACGTGCCAAAGAGCATGCGGAAGAAAGCGATCGGCTTAAAACGTCCTTCCTTCAAAACATGTCGCACGAAATTCGCACGCCAATGAACGCCATCATCGGATTTTCCGGCTTACTGGAACAAACCGATTTATCGGATGACGAGCGTGCCAAATTCATCACCATCATTAAAAACAGCGCCAACCAATTGTTGTCGGTAGTGACGGACATCCTGACCATTTCGTCCCTGGAAAAGAAGTTGGAAAAAATAAACATCAACATAGTCAGCATCAATGAGGTACTGGATAATCTGTATTCCATATTCAAATTTCAGGCTAGGGAAAAGAACCTTACACTGAAACTGAATAAGTCGGATTCCGACAGTGAAACGGCTTCTTATACCGACAGCACCAAACTGACGGAAATTCTGACCAACCTGCTGATGAATGCTTTGAAATTCACACATCAAGGTGAAGTCGAATTCGGATACTGCATCAAAGACAGTTTCATGGAATTCTATGTAAAAGATACGGGCATCGGCATCCCTCCCGATTGTCAGGATAAAATATTCCAACGCTTCCTGCAGGCCAATCAGTCCATCAGCCATAAATACGGCGGCACTGGGCTGGGATTATCCATTTCAAAAGGTTATATCGAGTTGTTCGGAGGTAAAATTTGGGTGGAATCGGAACTGGGAAAAGGATCCACATTCTATTTCACGATTCCGTTTGTTTCGGCCAACAATATTCTGGAAGTCGATGAAATCGATGCTTCAGATGAAAACTTCAAAACCATTTTGGTTGCAGAGGACGAAGACTATAATTATCAGTATATCAAACACATACTAGGGAAACAAAACGTTCGGCTCATCCATGTCACAACAGGGAAACAAGCGGTGGAGGTCAGTAGGGCTAATCCACAGATAGACTTGGTGTTGATGGACATAAAGATGCCCGAAATGGATGGTTGCGAGGCTGCAAAACAAATAAAAGCCTTCCAACCGAGACTACCCATCATCGCTCAGTCGGCCTATGCGATGGACAGTGAAAAGGAACAATTTGGCGGAAGTTTTTTTGACGAGTATTTGGTCAAGCCCATCAATATTAACGAGTTGAGGATGAAGATCAAACAATTCATCGAACTATGAGTCATGCAAAACATTGATAACGCGTTCAGCCACAAAATCACTGTTTTTTCCTTGTTTTTGGCGGTTTCCATTGTTTGTTACCACTTAAATCCGACCTTTGATTTCCAGACAATCACGAATGACGGTCGTTTGACGGATGTAGTATCCAATTATCTGAACGAACTGCTCACGTCTTTTGGAGGGTTGGCCATTTCCTTTTTCTTTATGAGTTCAGCCTTTCTGTTGTACCGGAACTACCGTTTGAATTCGTATTATGAAAAGCTGAAACGACGGGTGCTGAGTCTCTTCGTACCGCTCCTGCTTTGGAACATCCTTTGTTTCATTTACAAGCTGCGCTTTGACGACGGTTTTGGGGAAATCGTGAAAAACATTCTGCTTTCCAATTATTGCGGTCCTTTGTGGTTTGTAGTTCAGTTATTGACGATGTTTCTAATTTCGCCGGTTTTCTGGTGGATGTTCAAAAACAAACGCGTAGGAATTTTGGTTTTGGCTTCGAGTTTTTTCCTACCACCATTATTTGATGCACATATCGTTGGGCTGCTTTCAGACAAGGAATCTCAAATTTTGGTGCTTTGCCGAACGGTTCATTACCTACCGCTTTACTTTACCGGATTGTATCTGGCAATGCATGAAGACGCGTTCATTCAGAGTGAACGGTATCGAAAAAAGGGCCTATTGATGGTTTCGGGCCTTGTTTTGCTGGCTACGCTGATGCCCTTTGAACACCCGGTTTTGGAATTCCTGAGGCAATTTCAAATCCTAGCCTTGTGGGTGATCGTTCCCAATAAAGGCTTCCTGAAAAAACCCGGTTGGGGGTTTCAGATTTCCTTTTTCATCTATGCCAGCCATTCGATGGTCATCGGTGTGGTCATGCGGTTGTTGCATAAATTCGTATTGGACGAAACGGTTGCGGTTTCCATCACAACTGCCTTCGTGTCCAGATTGCTCTTCACCTTGATTTCTTTATTTTTCATTTACTTGGCAGCCTGGGTGCTCATTCGATGGTTCCCCAGAATCTATGGGATTCTTACCGGCGGCAGGGTTCCAACTTTTTAATTCCTTATATATGAATACGATACCCATCAAAACCGGCATCATGTCGTACGGAATGTCCGGAAAAGTCTTTCATGCTCCGTTTTTGGAGCTTCATCCCGGATTTGAACTCCGTTCGGTCGTGGAACGTCACAACAAGACCGCGGCTGAACGCTATCCGAGCATTCGAAGCTACGACAGCGTGGACGACTTGCTAACCGACCCGGAATTGGAATTGGTCGTGGTCAATACGCCCAACGACACGCATGTGGATTTTGTGCTGAAGGCGCTGTTGGCGGGCAAGCACGTGCTGGTCGAAAAACCGTTTGCCACCAGTCCTGTGGAAGCTGTCAAGCTTTTTGAGCAAGCCAGCATGCTGAATTTATGCCTCCTCCCCTATCAAAACCGACGCTACGACACCGATTACAAAGCTGTTCGGAACATCGTCGAATCTGGAGTGTTGGGCAAGTTGGTGGAGGTTCAGTTCCGGTTCGACCGATACAGACCGGAGATCGGACCCAAGAAATTCAAGGAAAATCGGGTGCCAGGCAGTGGTTTACTCTATGATTTGGGACCGCATCTGCTGGATCAGGTCATTGCCTTGTTCGGTAGGCCTGAGAAATGGACGAAAACGCTGGGATTTTTCAGGGAAAACACGTTGGTTGACGACTATGCGCATCTGCAGTTGAGCTATACGAACGGCATGCAAGTGTATGTCACAGCCAGCATGTTGACCGTGGATGCACCGCCGGCGTTCCAAGTGTTCGGCAATAAAGGCACGTTCACCAAATTTCGGACCGACCCGCAGGAAGCTCAGCTCGTGGGGGGCATGACTCCGGACGAAGCGATCTATGGTTTTGAATCCCCCGGTGACGAGGGCCGACTTTGCCTGATCGATGAGAAAGGGTTGAAAAATTTTGAACAATCGCCCTTACAGCATTCTTCCTACCTGCAGACCTTCGAAGACGTCTTTCAGACCATTCGAAATGGACGGACGTTTCCTGTTTCAGAAGCCGATGTCTTGCTGCAACTGGAAATCATGACCTAACAACAAGCCGAAGCGGTGATGACATCGGTTTAGGTTGATTGGTTGTTACGTTTGGAGCTTCAAAAGTCTTGACTAGGGTTGGGCTTTTGAAGCTTTTCAGTTGCTTATTGGTTGATTTTCGAGTTCAGCCGAAACCACGAGCCGCCGTCGTAGATGTTGCTGAAGGCGTTGTACTTGAGAACGCCCATGGCTTGGGCGCTTCTGGAACCGGAAGCGCAGCAGACGATGATGGGTTTGGATTTGTCCTTGATTTTGGGAAGGTATTGGGGGAGTTTGTTCAATGGGACGTTTACGGAACCTTTGATGTGACCACCACCGAATTCGGAAGTTGTGCGGACATCTAGTATGATTGCTCCGTCCTGAACCAATTGAGCGAAGTCTATGGTTTTGATTCCCAGTAAATTCTTGATCGTTTCAAACATGTTTTAATTGTATTTTGTTTCAAGACTCAAAGATAGGAAGCTTTTTTAATTTCACAATAGAAATTATGTTTAGTAATAACTAGTTTTGAATATAAAAAACCGGAGCTGACTTTTTGAAGGTCAATCCCGGTTCTCACACACTAAAAAATTGTTTTAAAGTTTGTCCGCATTGGCCAGCAGGAAGGTTTCGGCTTCCACGCTCCAAAGACCTTGGTTTCGGTCGCAAATTTCGGCCAAGATTTTATAGGTCGGGTTGCTTGCTCCCAGTTGGGCGAAATCGCTGATGGAGGTCAGCGGCATCTCCACATGCGTGTAAATGAGCTTCTTACCGCCGGGAATTTCGGGCAGATGGCAAGTTGCGTCGGCTACGGCGTTCAGGCCACCGATGTGGGTGACCAAGCCTGCAGGATCCAGGCCTTTGGCCATCAAATCAAGGGCTTCCACCATGTCGTCGTTGTTGCCACCACTGGTGCCGGCCACGTGGGTATAGCCGTAGTGCACGTTGTAGAAGTTGAATAGGGCGCTGAAGTTGGGATCGCTGGGTCCGGCGAAGAAGTTCAAGCAGCCGTCGAAGGCGAGGATGGCATCGGCTTGTTCCACAACGGGTTTGACCGGTGCGAAAACAAAGACGTCGTTGTAGCCGTCGCCGCCGGTGAGGGCTTTGAGTTCCTCGACGGGGTTGGCCATTTCTCTGGTGTTGATGTAGCGGAGATCGATGCCTCTTTCCTTGGCGAACGCTACAGTGTAGAGGCTTGCGGCACGATCGAGGCGAACCTGATCCACGTCGGTGACGACGAACAGACCGGGTTTGCGATCCTCGCGGCGTAGCACGTAGTTGATGGCAGCCAAGCCCATGGGGCCAACTCCGGCCAGAATGGCCAGTTTTCCACCTTCCACGATTTCCATGTTGTGCACATAGCAGCCCGGTTTGATGTGGTAGTTGGCATGCATGGCGCCGATGACGCAAGACAAGGGTTCAGCCAAGGAGGCGGGATAATAGCCTTCGCCCTGGTAGGCGAGCAGGCAATCGCGTTCCATGACTTCAGCCGGGATGATTACGTAGGTGGCGTCGCCGCCGATGAAGCGGTAGCTGTAGCCGGGTGCGCTCAGAATGCCGACCGGACCGCCTTCGTAGTTGAGGGCGGGCTGGATGGAGAACTTGTCACCGGCTTTGAACTGCTTGGCCCATTTGGCACCGACTTCCACCAATTCGCCGGCAAATTCATGCCCGATGATGATGGGGTTCTCGGCGATGTCGTCGGGAACACGCTTATGGTCGGTGGCCTGGCTGGCGGCTTTGTACGAGGACATGCACAGGCTGTCGGTCACGACCTTGGCCAGAATTTCATCGTCCTTGATCTTTGGCAATTCGAACTCCTCCAAACGAAGGTCTTTTTTGCCGTATAGTCTAACTGCTTTGGTTTTCATTCTTTCTTTTTTTTGTTGAATAACGTGATGAGCGTAATTGTTCAAAATTTCCAAGTTCAAGGCATGCGAGGATTTTTAAGCGGAGCATACTAGAGGTATGTGAGCATTAAAAACCGCAGCATAACGCAGAAATTGGGAATTTTCAACGATTACGCAAGCATGACTTGGCCGCCTGTGATTGGGAGTGCTTGTCCGGTTTCGCCGCATTGTTCCATTAAATAGAGGGCGCCTTTGGTTACATCCTCTGGCGAGCAGCCTTTTTTCATCGGAACCTGGGCCAAATAAAAGTCCTTGACATCTTCAATGGTCTTGGCGCCCGGCACTTTGCCGGCGTTGAGGTACTGCACGAACAAGCCGTTTTCGGGATCGCTCCAGAGCGGACCTTCGTAGAAGTTGCCCGGGCAGATGGAGTTCACCTTGATGCGGTCCGGAGCCAGTTCCAGGGCGAAGGACTGCGTGAGCCCTACCCCACCGAATTTACCGCCGGCGTAGGCAAAATTTGCTTTACTGCCGCGAAGACCGGACTTGGAGTTGATTTGGATGATGTCGGCGAAGTATCCATTGCTGAATTTTGTTTGCAACTTCATCACGCGGCTCACCACTTTAGTGCAGTAAAAATAAGCGTTGTAGTTAATCTTGGTGACGAAATCAAAGTTCTCGGGCGTCATGTCCTCGAGGCCGCCGGCACGAAGCACACCGGCATTGCTGATGAAGCAGTCGATGGCACCAAAGTTGCAAATGGTCTCGTGCACCAGGTTTTCGATGCTGGGAATTTCGGAGACGTTGGTTTTGATGAAGATAGCACGGTTACTTTTAGCCAAGGTGTTGAATTTCTCAACAGTAGCCAGACCCACCACGTCGTTCATGTCGGCTACCACGATGTTGGCGCCTTCCAGCAGCAAGCAACGGGCGATGCCTTCGCCGAAGCCTTGAGCGGCACCGGTCACGACAATGGTCTTGTTTTCGGCACGGCCTGCGGAAGCACCGGCAGCCACGCTGCGGCGGTAGTTTTCCACTTCCCAGTTGTCGATGAAGTCGATCTGTTCCTGCGTCATGGGATGCGGTCCACCATAGGATTCAGCCAAGTAGGCAATTTTTAGGGCATCTTCGAAAACGTCCAGAATGATGTCGCATTGGGCGGCGTTGTCACCAACGGCGATGATGCCGATGCCCTTCAAAAGAATGACTTTGGGCTGGTAGCCATATTTGGCGGTGAAGGCGGGTATGACTTCGGCGGCTTCCTTTAAAACATCTGAAGGTTCTTCCTGGTTGATGAAGAGGTAATTGGATTTGCAATAGACGATGGCGTCCGGGGTGAACGGGCGGGCTATTTTCGAATAATTTTCCAAGCTGTCGTAGAAATGTTTCACCAAGGCGTTTTTGCGGACTTTCAGGGTTTTAAGGCCTTCTTTTGAAAGGATTTGACGAATGGCGGGAACGGTGAGTTCGGTGCAGGAACAGGTGGTGCGGGCTTCGGTCGGCACGGGTTTCAGCACTGCTTTATCCAAGGTTTCGATGATATTGGTGTAGAGCACTTTGATTTCCTCAATGCTGTTTGCAGCCACGAAAATGCCATGGTTTTGCAGCCAGATGACGGCGGGTTCTTCAGAGAATTTGGAGCGGAAAGCAATGATGGAGTCCTCCACTTTCTTGAAGAGCACGTAACCGGGATCGGTGTAGGGAATGTATAATGCTTTTTCACCGAACAAACGCTTAAGGTCGGCTTCGGCATTGTTGCCGCACATCAGGCCATTCACGGCTGTGGGATGCAAATGCACCACATAGCTGAACCCGATGGCGTTGTGCATCGAGGTTTCTACAGAAGGGCGCTTGCCTTTGGAAATGGTGGCTGCTGCCAAATCGTTCTTCACTTGTTCCTCGCGTTCAGCAGCGTTGTCGCTATAGGCACGCTCGGAAAGGATGTTGAGTTTGGCACGGTCCAGTACGGCGAAACCGTCTTCGGTGATGGTGGCAAGCGAGGAGCCGCTGGCTTTCACCCAGAGTTTTTCGGCGTTCTTGAAGGACGTGTTGCCGCCGCCGGCAATGACGAATCGGCTGTCAACACCGTAAAATCGGGATATATCAATTAAATCTTGTATTTCTTTCATAGATAGAATATTATAAGGTTTAATTAAACCTTTGCTTGAATCAATTGATCACCTAATGCAATGAATTCAGCACGCTTGCTGCGATCGGCTTTGCCTTGGGCATCCACGTAACCTTGCAGGCCTTGCGCCACCAAATGTTGGTGAGCGGCCACCACGCAGGCACCTTCGTAATTGATGCGCTTGAGCGTGTCGGTGAGTGGTGTGCTGTTACGGGCGAAGAGTTCGATGGGTTCCATGGCAGGCGTGTTGTGCTCGCTACCAAAGGTTACCACGAAACCTTGATCGTGCAAGTAAGAGGCATATTTTTCGAGCAACTCCACCCCGTTGCGGGTCGTGATGAATTCGACGGAGTTGAATCCGCGTTCGGTCAGCGTTTGAGCCACTTTTTCGAGGTCACCTTCGAAATCGGTGTAACCACCCTTGGCGTCGTCGGCCAGGAAGGGATAGGTTGGAATGCCACCGGCAGCCAGAATGATATCGCAAACGGTCTGCATGGGCAAGAATGCCTTGGGATCTTCGGCCACGAAGGCAGCACCTCCGGCTTTGAGTAGGTTGCCACGGATTTCGTTTTCGACACCGGCGAAGTCTTTGACGGCGGATTTCAGGTCTTTGCCACCGAAAAGGTCGGAGAACAGGGCCTGAATGGCGGCCTCATCATTGTCGCAGGCTTCGTAGGATTTCAATCTTAATGCTTTGGCCAAATGGCGTTCGCGGATGGAGCCCATGGTGAGTTCGTCGCGTATCCAGTTGAAGTCGAGGCTGAACCCTGCATTACAGGCATTTAGGACTTCGTTCAGTTTGGCGCACATGCTTTCCACTTGGGCATTGGCTTCTTCCCGCACTTCTTTTAATTGTGTGGCGAAGGGTTCAGCCAGTTTGAACGGATAAGACAAGCCCTTGCCGCTTAAGTAGGTACGACCGGGGTTACCGGGATCGTTCACGCGGAGTCCGGCTTTTTGGTCGGCTTCGTTCAGGCTGATGAATTCGATGTTGAACAAAGGGTACAGCTTGCGTTTGGCACATTCGGTCGCCCAGGCTTCATACCCTGCCGTGGTGTAGAAATCGTTGATTCCCACCACCGCAACCCCCTCGGCCACCGCCATGTCCAGCGCTTGCGACAATTCGCTGAAGGCGCTGAAGGAATAGGGCGTATGGAGGTGTGCGTTTACTTTTTTGATGTTCATTTTATACTCCGAGTTTGGCTCTGCGGATGAACTCGGCATCGGTGAAATTTTGTCCCGGGACATAGTCTTTCAAAGGCTGAATCTTTTCATTGATGATGTCAAGGAACCATGAAGGCTGCGGGAAGAACGATTCTTCCAATTCGTAAGCAGGTGTAATCCAGTTTCTTGAGCCCAACACACTTACCGGTGCATCCAAATAATCGAAGCACAACGAACTGATGTTGGTGGCCAAATCGTTCAGGAACGAACCACGCGCACAAGCGTCACTGGCAACGATGCATTTTCCGGTTTTCTTAACGGAAGCAACCACTTGTTCGTAGTTGAACGGAACCATGGAACGTGCATCGATGACTTCAGCACTCATGCCGTATTTTTCCTCGAGGATTTTGGCTGCCTGCAAAGCGGGATACAAGGTGTGACCAATCGTCAAGAACGTGATGTCCTTGCCTTCTTTCTTCACATCGGGTTCGCCGAACGGAATTTCATAATAACCTTCGGGCACGCCACCGGTGTGGAATTGTTCTCCGATTTCGTAGATGCGTTGGCTTTCGAAGAAGACAACTGGGTCGGTACCCTGCAGGGCAGCGTTCATCAAACCCTTTGCATCATAGGGTGTTACGGGGAAACAAACCTTGATGCCAGGAACCTGGGCGATGAAGGAAGTCCAGTCTTGTGAGTGCTGCGCGCCATATTTGGAACCTACTGATACACGGAGCACCACGGGCATTTTCAAAACATTACCGCTCATGGCCTGCCATTTGGGAAGCTGATTGAACAGTTCGTCACCGCAACGACCAATGAAATCGCAATACATGATTTCGGGAATCACACGGCCGCCGCACATGGCATAACCGATGGCAGTGCCCACGATAGAGGCTTCAGCAATGGGCGAATTGAACAGACGGTGATACGGAAGGGCTTCGGTCATACCGCCATAGACGGCAAACGCACCGCCCCAGTCGCGGTTTTCCTCGCCGTAAGCCACGAGGGAGGCATCTTTATAGAAACGATCCATAATGGCTTCGAAAATACCGTCACGGAGCTGGAATTGCTTCATTTTGCTGAAAGGTTTGCCTTCAGCATCGAATGCGAAACGTTCCTTGGCGGCGATTTTCTTGACGCGGGAATTCTCGGCCATCGGCTGAAGTACGTCCGGAGTGGCAGTGGAAAATGAATCCACGGAACCGTTGGAGAACATCATGTCGCCGATGATCTGCGCATTTTTCATGCGCGGAGAAACCTCATCATCAATGGACTTAAGGAACATTTCGTAAACTAAAGCTTTAATGTCTGCCCAGATACCGTCGATGTCGGCTTGCGTGGCAACTTTGGCGTCGATCATCTGTTTGCCGAAGGAATGGATGCAATCCTGAGCTTCCCAGGCTTCCACTTCTTCCTTGGTGCGGTACGAAGAGGCATCCGAGGGGCTGTGGCCGCTATAACGATAGGTCAATACGTCCAACAGAACCGGACCTTTTTTATCTTCGATGATTTTGCGTTTGCGCTTGTACGCTTCGATCACGGCGAGCGGATTGTAACCGTCCACGCGTTCAGCGTGCATCTGTTCTGGGTTCACACCGGCGCCGATGCGGGCGGCAACGTCGTAACCCATGGTTTCACCCTTGGTTTGGCCGCCCATGCCGTATTGATTATTCATGATGTTGATGATGACGGGCAGTCCGCCTTGCATGTCACCGGTCCACAGTTCGTTGAACTGGTCCATGGTGGCAAAGCTCAAACCTTCCCAAACCGGTCCGCAAGCCATGGAGGCGTCACCGATGTTGGCAACGACCATCCCTTTTTGACGGTTCACTTTTTTGTACAAGGCTGCTCCAACGGCGATATCGCCTGAACCCCCTACTATAGCATTGTTCGGGTAGATGCCGAACGGGGTGAAGAAGGCGTGCATGGATCCACCGAGGCCTTTATTGAACCCAGTCTCCCGAGCAAAGATTTCAGCCAAGGCTCCGTAAACGAGGAAGCGGCGGGCTAGTTCTTTGACTGTGCCGTTGAAGTCTTTTTTGACCACGTTCAAAACCGCGCCGTCGAAGAAGGTTTCCATCACGTTCATCAGGTAGGCGTCGTCGCTCTGGTGGATGGCGCTCATGCCTTTGGCGAGGATTTCGCCGTGGCTGCGGTGGCTACCGAAGATGAAGTCATCGGTTGTCAACGTCCAAGCCATACCGACTGCTGCCGATTCCTGACCGATGGAAAGGTGGGCGGGGCCAGGGTGGTTGTAGGCAGTGCCGTTGTATTCGTTCTTGATCTTGATCTGGTTGATCATGGTTTCAAACTCGCGGATGAGGGCCATGTCGTGGAAAATCGCTTTGAATTCCTCTACGGTGTAGTTACCAAGTTCGTCTTTGACGGTTTTTTGATACTGATTGACGGGGATGGGCGTGAATTCCACGAATCCCGGTTTCCTCATTTCTTTCGGATCGATGTTTTGTACTTTTGGCATTGTATTTGGTATTTATTAAAATGCGAATATTGTTTCTTTAAATATCTCGGAGACAGTGGGATGCGGGAAAACGACTTCCTGCATTTCTGCCAACGTCATTTCCTGCTCGATGGCCATGCAGGCGCCATAGATCATTTCACTGCAGGGATTCCCAAGCATGTGCACGCCCAGAACTTCACCGTACTTCTCCCCTATCAAGACCTTGCAGAGCCCGCTGCCGCCTTCGTTTTCGGCGACGAAACGGCCAGCGTAGGCCATCGGCAATTTGGCGACTTTGAAGGCGATGCCCTTGGCTTTGGCGGCTTCTTCGGTCAGACCAACACCTGCTACTTCAGGATTCGTGTAAACCACACCCGGGATGGCGTCGTAACGCATCACATCGGGGCGGCCGGTCAGGTTGTTCACCACCACTTCGCCTTCACGGCTGGCAGTGTGGGCCAACAAAGAAAATCCGGTCACATCGCCGGCAGCAAATACGCCCGGTACGTTGGTGCGCATTTTCTCGTCCACCTTGATACCGCCGCGGTTCAGTTCCACACTCAGGTTTTCAAGGCCGAAACCTTTGGTGACGGCACGACGACCGACGCTCACGAGGATTTTTTCACCTTCGACAGACTCCGAAGCACCGTCTTTTTCAAAAATAACCTTATTGCCTTCCACTTTCACGACTTTGGCGTTCAAATGGTAGGTAATACCCTTTTTAGTATAAATATCACGCAACATGGCGCTGATTTCGAAATCGAGGCCGCCCAGAATTTCGGGCAGCATTTCAACCACGGTCACCTGGGTGCCTAGGCTGTTGTAGAAACTGGCGAACTCCATGCCGATGACACCGCCGCCAATGATGACCATGGAGGCAGGCTGTTCTTTCAGCGCGAGGATTTCGCGGTTGGTCAGGATGATGTCTCCTGCTTCGGCAATACCCGGAATCGGGGGAACAAAGGCTTCGGAACCAGTGCAAATAAGCAGGTTGGCACCGAGGTAAGTTTCACCGTTGCAAGTGACTTCTACGCCTTTGGGGCTGCGGCCTTGAATCATGGCTTCACCTTTCACGACCGTGACATGATGCAGTTTCATCTTACTTTCCACACCTGCAACGAGTTTGCGAACCACCTTGTCCTTACGCGCGGCAATTTTGCTGAAATCGAAACGGATGTTATCCCCGTACACGCCGTATTTGTCGCCGTGCAGGGCATTTTCGTAGGTTTTGGCACTGTAGAGCAGCGTTTTGGTCGGAATGCAACCTTCGTTCAGGCAGACACCGCCCATTTTGTTTTTTTCGAACAAAACAACGTTGAGTCCTTTATGGCCGGCGCGTTCAGCAGCCACATAACCGGCGGGGCCTCCGCCAATAATCAGTAAATCAAACATATCGGATGGATTTAAAAGATGTCGAGTTCCAGGGTTTCAATCTCAACCGCAATCTGTTTGAGGAAGCGGGTGGCTTCGCCGCCGTCCAGCGAACGGTGGTCGTAGGTGAGGCTCAAGCCAATGTACGGCACGAAGGCATAGACGCCGTCGCCCAGGTCTTTGGGACGCGGAACGATGGTGTTCACACCCAAGATGGCCGATTGCGGCAGGTTGATGACCGGGGTGAACATTTCCACGCCGTAAGCGCCGAGGTTGGAAACGGTGAAGGTGGCGGCTTCAGCAGAAAGCAATTCAGGAGCGATGGCCCCCTTGCGGCAGGCACCGGCTACTTCCTTGAGCTGATTGGCCAGCCCTAAAATGGACAAGTCGTCGGCGTTGCGTACGGCAGGAACCATCAGGCCACGGTCGGTATCGACGGCCAACCCGAGGTGCACCTTGTTGAACAAACGCAGGCTTTCGCCCAGGAAGTGCGAGTTCACGTTGGGGAATTTCTTCAGCGCTTTGATGACGGCGAAGCAGACCATATCGTTCAAAGTGATGTTCGTGGTCAGCGTTCCGGCATCCATGGCTGCCTTGATTTTTTTACGAAGTTCCATCATGCGGCGGGCGTCGGCACCCAGGTGGTGGGTGAGCTGGGCCGAGTTCTGCAACGAGCTGTGCATGGCCTTGGCAATCAATTTGCGCATGTTGGAGAGCTTCTTGTCTTCGTAATCCACGCCGTAAACAGCATTGACAGGTGCTTGCAGGTCGGTAGACTTAGCCATTCCAGCAAGGCCAGAACCCGATGTCGGCTGAACGCCTTGTTCAGCAGCCATCTTCTTGGCGAGCGGTGTCAGTTTGGGACGGTTTTCCAAAGCAGCCTGCACGTCCTTTTCGATGACGCGGCCATTGGGGCCTGAACCCGCGAGTTGAGCGGCATCAATGGCTTCGGTGGCGGCCAGGTTCTTGGCACGGGGAGAAACGAAGCTGGCTGAACCCTTGGCCGCGGGAGCAACAGGTGCAGCGGCAACAGGTGCGGCTACGACTTCAGCCACTGGAGCAGCAGGAGCTTCCTCCACAGTGACAGGCATTGCATCGCCTACCAGCGCCACATAGTCCTCACCCGGTTGGCCAATCACCATCATGTTCAGCAACACAGGCACTTCGTCGCCGTCGCTGTAGAAACATTCGAGCACTACGCCGTCGGCGGGAGATTCTTCTTCGAAGGAAGCCTTGTCCGTTTCGTACGAAAACAGGATGTCGCCTTTTTTTACGGTGTCGCCTTTTTTCTTTTTGATTTCGGTGATGATGCAACTTTCCACCGATTGGCCCTGTTTGGGCAGAATTACTACTACAGCCATGAGAGTTAGATTATGTTGAATTAGAGTTTACAAGGTTGAATGACAGCCCTTTTCGGACTTAAAAGCGTACAAAAATACAAAAAGCACTTGTAAATACAAGTGCCTTTTGAAGAATTCCATCCGATATTTTACAACATTGATTTACAGACACTTAAAACATATAAGTAAAACAACTTGTATATACATCTTTGCCAACTTGTAGCTATTTATTTAATCTCGACGGTGATGACCGACTTGGCAGGAACCTTCAGCCTGAGAACGCCCTTGTCCAACTTGGCTCCGTTGAAGGCGGCAAGCACCACGTTGTTGGGGTTCTCAAACGTGTTGTAGGCAGCCACGTCGCTGGCTGTCAGGATCTGACCGGTCACCGTCTTTCCGATGGCTCCCACCAGGTTGCAGGATGTTTCGATGTCGTTTTTCGGGTCCATGTTTACGATGGAAACGTGGATGGCACCCTTCGCATCTTTGGATGCACTGACACTCAGGGCAGGCACGCTCTCCGTCCCAAACGTATAGTTCGGACTCAGGATTTCCACCGGCAGGTTGGCCGCATCTTGATGCACCTTGTACATGTCGTAAATGTGGTAAGTCGGCGTCAACAGGATTTTATCGTCTTTGGTTAAAATGATGGATTGCAGCACATTGACCATCTGAGCGATGTTGGCCAACCGAACCCGATCCGCATGTTTGTGGAAAATATTGATGGTGGCTGCTGCCAAAATGGCGTCACGCAGCGTATTTTGTTGATATAGGAAGCCAGGATTCGTACCGGGTTCCACATCGTACCAGGCACCCCATTCGTCCACGCAAAACGATACTTTCTTTGCTGCATCGTATTTGTCCATGATGGCGGTATGCTTGGTGATGAGTTCGTCCATATAGACGGTTTTCTTCATCTGGGCGAAATACTCGTCCTCTCCGAATTTGGTGGCTGAACCCTTGCCCTTGGGGTTGTCCCAACCGTTCGGCAAGGTGTAATTGTGCAGGGAAAGCCCCCACATGCCACTGGCACCAACGTTTTTCATCATCATTTCCGTCCAATTGTAATCGGCTGAATTCGCCCCTCCGGCCACTTTCTGCAAATGATTGTTGCCGTAATCGCGGCAATAGGTTGCAAAATTGCGGTACAAATCGGCGTAATGCTCCACCCGCATGTTGCCGCCGCAACCCCAGTTTTCGTTTCCCACACCGAAGAAATGGACGCTCCAAGGTTTCTCGCGGCCGTTCTGCTTGCGTAGGTTGGCCATGGGCGATTCTCCATCGAAGGTCATGTATTCCACCCACTTGGACATTTCCTCCACGGTGCCGCTGCCCACGTTTCCGCTGATATAGGGTTCAGTACCAATCAGTTCACAAAAATTTAGAAATTCGTTGGTGCCGAAGGAATTGTCTTCCACCA